>Ga0187766_10000069_pt1 | contig 48649 bp, 47 predicted proteins | sample 0216_QUI02_MP05__4_FD_132971 | JGI IMG/M metagenome (GOLD analysis project Ga0187766, IMG submission 132971) | Tropical peat soil microbial communities from peatlands in Department of Meta, Colombia - 0216_QUI02_MP05_20_MG | ecosystem: Environmental > Terrestrial > Soil > Wetlands > Peat ... | reverse complement strand
TTGGGCGTGGGCGTCACCAACGAGTGGAGCCGGGACGTGAGCCTCTTCGTCAATTACGACGCCCAGCTCCAGAGCAATTTCACAAGCCACACCATTTCGGCGGGGTTGCGGGTGAAGTTCTAGGCAAGCCCGTCATCGTGGATGCCCGAACACGTGGATGGCCGGGTCAAGCCCGGCCATGACGAATGGAGGCGAACCGACCGCCACCCACTCCCGTCATGCCCGGGCTTGACCCGGGCATCCATGTCCTTGGCGGTGCCATTCGCAAGGCGTGGAAGCGCGGGTCAAGCCCGCGCATGACGAGAATAGAGAAGCGCGTCAAATCCCGCGCGACCACGGGGCCTCACCCTTCGATACGGCGCTGCGCACCTCCTCATGGTGAGGACATTAGAGATAAAATAATCCTCATGGTGAGGAGGCTGCCGGCGCGCTTCGCGCGCCTTCTTCTGCGTCACGCAAAAAAAGGCAGCCGTCTCGAACCATGAGGGCGCGCGCCTCACCCTTCGATACGGCGCTGCGCACCTCCTCAGGGTGAGGACATTTAGTGAAACCTCACGCCGAAGTGGGCGCCGAGCCGATGGACGGGCGAAGGGCGCGCAGGCGCCAGCTATTGCCGGAGGCACGGTGGTTGACGAACACCTCGTCGAGGGATTGCCACGGCCCCTCGTCGAGGGCGGTCCAAAGCGCGTTCATTTTGTCGTCTCGACTCCCGCCTTCGAGGACGGCACGGGTGATCGAGAGGATCAGCACGCCATCCGGGGCGAGGAACGTGGCATAGCGATGCAGTTCCTCGAGGGGATCTTCGATGAAATAGGCGACCTCATTGAAAAGGATCGAATTGAACAAAACGCCTGCCGGTGGCGTGAAGGTTTCCGCCGAGGCGTGAACGAAGGTTGTAACGGAAGGGTCCGCCCTTGCCGCTTCGATGGCGGCTGCCGAAAAATCGACGCCCATGTAGGACGTAACGCGCGTGCGGTCGAGCAAGTGGAAAAGCTGCCCCGCACCGCAGCCGATGTCGAGTACCGCCCCCGGGCCGAAGAGATGGACGTAGAGGGCCGCGACCGCAAGGCGCGCTTGCTCGCGAGGCTCGGTCAGATACGTCCATCGCCCGGCCCGATAATCCCGATCCCAATCGGCGGGGTCGCGCGTGACCTTCGCCCGTGTCGTCTTGTCATTCCTTCCGGATTTGACGGCCATCCCCAAGCCCCGCGAATGCTTCGATCAGGCGGCGACCTCACGCTTGCCGCGATTGATCAGATAGAGGTTGCGGAAATAGACGACAAAGCCGCATGCCTGGCCGAGTGTGAACGGCCAGCTTTGGATATGGATCGCATAGACAAGGCTGACCGCCGCCCCCGCGATGCTGAAATACCAGAACGGCATGGGAATGACGCTCTGACGCTTGCGCTCGCTCGCAATCCATTGCACGACGAAGCGCGTGAAGAACATGCCCTGACCAACGAAACCCACAGCCATCCAAATCTTATCCGCCAACATTCCTCACTCCTCGCAATCGATGGTCGCCGTGGCCGGACGCCGCATCAGCCAATAGACGCCGAGCAGGTCGACGATTCCGGTCAGCAGCCGATTCCGCAATCCGTATTTCGATTGACCGGAGAGCCGCGCGCGGTCCGCCACGTCGATGAAATCCACCTCGCCGCCGTCGCGCTGAATGAGGGCGGGCAGGAAGCGATGACTGTGATCGAAGCGCGGCAGGCGCAGGAACGAATCGCGGCGGCAAAGCTTGAGCCCGCATCCGGTGTCGGGCGTGCGATCGCTGAGCACGCCGCTGCGGATCTTATTCGCAACGATCGAGGACCAGCGCTTGAGCCGGGTATCCCGCCGCCGCCAGCGCACGCCCGCGACCATGCGCAGTGCTGGCCGCGCGGATTGGGCCGCCATTCGCTCGATGAGGCGCGGAATGTCGGCAGGATCGTTCTGGCCGTCGCCGTCGAACATCACAAGCCAATCCCCCGCCGCCGCGTCGACCGCGGACCAAAGTGCGACACTCTTGCCGCGGTTCTCGCGATGGCGCACCACGCGAAGATTGTCATGGCGCGCTTGCGCGGCGCGCAGGCGCTCGGGCGTGCGGTCGGTGCTCGCGTCGTCGCAATAGACGACTTCGAACGACTCTCCAAGGCGCTCCATCACGGGATAGAGTTCCGCGACCACGGGATCGATGTTGTCTTCTTCGTTATAGACCGTGATAGCGACGGAATATTTCGGCTTTATCGGTTCGGCGTTCGCCCGCATATCGGCACTGCTCATGCGCACTCCATGGCCGGGAAAGAGGCGCCCCGGCCGACTGAAAGCGGCCTCCTTCTAACCTTTTTGGGGACCGATCTCAACCGAGCCGGCGGGCGATTCGATGGTACGCCAGCAAACGATAGCGGGCTATTTGGCGCTTTCTCTGAGGCGCGCCACGATCGCGGCGCGCTCGCGCGGCGAGAGGCCGGACCACGCCGCGATCTCCGCGATCGTGCGACGGCAGCCGAGGCAACGGCCGGTCGCGGGATCGAGGCGGCAGACGCCGATGCACGGCGAGAGGGTGTCGCCGACCGGCCCTGCGGCACCGGCCCGACTGTCATCCTCGGAGGCGTCGTCGGTCGTCATCGGCGCGCACTATGGCGGAATGACCGAATTCCCGCAACGTCGTGCTCAGACGTGAAGGTCGACCCCGGCAGCGCCGTTGTTGTGAATCGCGACGGCGTTCAGCACGTCGCGGTAAGCGGCAATGCCCGCCGGATGCGGGTCGATATAGACGCCCTCCGAGAGACCCTCCTGCGTGAATTGCTGGGCGAGGAAGGTGCTGGCTTGAAGTGGCGTCGGAGGGCCGCTATCTGCCGCGCTCGGAATCGCGGCATTGAATGTCGGCGGCGCCTTGCCGGCGAGATTGGCGGCGTCGCTGCCTGCGTCGTCGACGTCGAGAATTTGAAACGGGGGAACGTGGCTGGCGCCCGCATCGTAAGTCGCGGCAAACGCACTCGAGCGATCCAGACCCTCGGTCGCATTCGGCCGCGTCCGTTCCGGTGCCGCTTGCGGAAGCGGTGCGAGGAAAAGCGCTCTCGATGCCGGTTGCGTCGCCAATCCACAATCCTCTCAAAGACTATATTACAAAAACTTTAGACAAATACAAGTGAAGAAAATAAGTTAACAGAAAAAATCACGTCATAGTTAATTTTTATTAACAACGACAAAGTATATTTCCGAAATTTCCGGGCCTTTACAGCGATTTTCCTGTTTGCTGAAGGAAATCGCCATGCCGACAGTGGCTGCGGCGATATCGGCGCGCAGGATTGTGTCACGTCCATGAGCTATGCGCTGAAGCGGACTGGACAGGGCCGCCGATCCGCCTTAGAGAGGTGACGCATTCTGGCGGTCCGACAAATGAAGAGTGCACTCATCATCATCGACCTGCAGCAGGGGTCGTTCACATCGGCGACGCCAAAGCACGACGCCGTCGGCCTTGTCAGACGGCTCAATGGCTTGGCCAGCACCGTTCGTTCGAAGAACGGGGCGGTTGTGTTCGTTCAGCACGACGGACCGCGGGGCGATCCGCATCACCCGGACGAGCCCGGGTGGCGTCTTCTTCCCGACCTCGATTTTCGCCCTGGCGACACGGTGATCCGGAAATCCTCGTGCGATGCCTTTCTGAACACAAGCCTCGAGGATTTTCTTCGCTCGAAGGGCATCGAGCGGCTCATTCTCGCGGGATGCGCCACGGACTACTGCGTGGACACCACGGTCCGCAGTGCGCTCGCGCGGAGCTATCCGACGATCGTTCCGGCGGACGGCCATACCACGTCGAACAGGCTCCATCTGACCGCCGAGAAAATCATCGAGCATCACAATGCGATCTGGGCGGATTTCATCGCCCCCGCGGGGCCAGCGACGGTTTGCCCGTGCGCTGCCGTGCCGCTTGCCTGAGCTCGAATGCTTGGCGAATGCGCACGGCGGGTATCGCGTCGTTCGTCATCGACCATTAACCATGCATGCTATGGATAGGTGTGCTTGCGTCAACCTCTCCGCACGGCAAAACGCGCCGTTGCGGGCTTTTTTAATCAATCCTTAAGAGCCCCGGCCCTATCGTCGATATCGGATATTCATCCGGTGTCCCCGACACCCCGGCGTCCAATTAGGACAGTGCCGCCCTTCAGGTAGGAGTCGAGCTCAATGCAGGACGCATTGCGCGCAACAGGCGAAGAAGACGGGGAACTGATCCGGCTCAAGGCGGCACTCGCGGCCTCGGGCGATATTCTCTACACATGGGATCTGGCAACCGACCGGCTTACCTGGATAGAAGGGGCTGCGGCGGCCCTCGGGATCGCCAGCCTCGAATCGGCCATGTCCGGCGAGGGCTTCGAACGCCGTCTCAACCCCGAGGACATTCCTGCCCGGCGCATGGCGCTTGCCAACCACATGGCGACGCGCGAGCGCTATGAATGCGAATTTCGCGTGCGTGCGGACGACGGTGAGTTCCATTGGGTGCACGATCGAGGGGCTGCGGATTTCGACCGCAACGGCGTTTCCTTGCGCATGCACGGCATCCTGCGCATCGTCACGGCACGGCGCGAGGCGCAGGCGCGTCTCGAACGCCTGGCAAGTCACGACGATCTGACCGGCCATTATAACCGCCAGCGATTGCGCGAGGCGCTGAACCAGGCGCTCGTCTACGCAGCACGCTACGACGTGAGTGGGGCCTATTTCGTCATCGGCATCGATCGGTTGGCCCTCCTCAACGAGGTCTACGATCCGGCGACCGTCAATCGCGTGATCGTCGAGGTCGGAAACCGGCTCGACTCCTGCTTACGCGCGAGCGATGCGATCGGCCGGACCGGCGACGACAGCTTTGGCGCCGTACTTCCCCAATGCGGCGAAGTGGAAGTCCCCGTCGCGGCCGAGAAGATTCTCGAATGTGTGCGGGCACACCCCGTCGAGACGGCTTCGGGGGCCATTCACGTGACCGTCTCGCTCGGCTGCGTCACGTTTCCCGCCGATGCCCGCACGGTGCACGATGCGATCGCCAAATGCGAGCTCGCACTTCACGCAGCACAACAAACCGGGGTCGACAACTTCGTCTGCTACCGCTCGACACCGGCGGAGCGGGACAATCACCGCCGACAACTCGGCATCCTCGACGAGGTTCAGTCGGCGCTCAAGGCAGGGCGGCTGGTTTTTGCCTATCAACCGATCGTGACGGCGTCGACCCACGCGGTCGCCTATTACGAGTGCCTCATGCGGCTCGAGCGCGAAAACGGCACTCTTGCCCCCGCGGCGGATTTCATTCCGGTCGTCGAACGCCTCGGCCTCATACGCTCGATCGACCGACGCGCCCTTGAACTCGTGATCGCCGATCTCGCCCTCCATCGCCACGTGAGCCTTGCCGTCAACGTCTCGAGCATCACGATCTTCGACCGCTCGTGGCTTCGCCTGCTCACCTCGCTTGTCAAGGGCAGACCCGACATCGCCGAACGGCTCCTTGTCGAAATCACGGAGACGGTGGCGATTCCCGATATCGAGGAGATGGCGCGTTTCGTTCGAGCGCTCCGCGACCTCGGCTGCAAGGTCGCCCTCGACGATTTCGGCGCCGGCTATACCTCGTTCCGGCACTTGAAGGCTCTCACGGTGGACATCGTGAAGATCGATGGCGCTTTCGTGCGCAAGCTCTCGGAGAATTTCGACAATCAGCTTTTCATCCGTACCCTGATCGGCCTCGCCGAGGGGTTCGGTCTGGGTGCTGTCGCGGAATGCGTCGAGACGGAAGCGGATGCGCGCCTGCTGGAGGCCGAGGGGGTCGCCTATCTACAGGGCTGGCACTTCGGCAAGCCGATTGTCGACCCGGACTGGCGGATTCAAAGATCGCGTGTCGAGATCGGCCACTCCGAATCGGACTATCGTCGGCTTCAGGCGTAACCCGTAGAGGCCCGGCCTCAGCCCTTGCCGCTCTTGCCGAGTTCCTCGAGCTGGCGCTGCAGCGCATCGATTTTGCCGCGCAGCTCCTCGAGCTTGGTCGCTTCGCCGTCCTCCGCTTCCTTCGTCTTCGCTTGATCGCTGGCTTCGCCCGAGAAGGGCGTGAACATCTTCATGGCGCGTTCCATCATCGACACGTTCTGGCGGCTCAGCTCCTCGAGCGAGCCGAAGGGGAAGAAACCGTCGAATGCGCCTTTCATGTAAGTGCGGAACTTCTCCTGGTTCTGGGCGAACGCCTTCATGCTCGATTCGAGATAGCGCGGCAGCATGCCGCCGAGGCTATCGCCGTAGAAGCCGATGAGCTGGCGCAGGAAACTGATCGGCAGGAGGGCCTGGCCTTTGGCCTCCTCCTCGACGATGATCTGCGTAAGAACGGAGCGCGTAATATCCTCGCCAGTCTTGGCGTCGTAGACGACGAAATCCTTGTTTTGTTTTACCATCAGACACAAGTCGTCCAGCGTTACGTAACTGCTGGTCGCCGTGTTGTAGAGGCGCCGGTTGGCGTATTTCTTGATTGTGATCGGTGTTTGAGCGCCGTCGTCCGTTCCAGCCATGTTCGCGCCACTTGCAGGAATTTGGAACTTGTCTCGCCGGGGCCAGTATAATTCTATTTATGCTGCAGCGCGCAAGATTCTTGATGTCCGCGTACAATGCGCAAAGCGCCTCAGCGAGGGTTGCGTCACTGGCCGCGGATGAGGTGGTTCGTTATACTCGAAACCGATGTCAGAGCCGTCCGAACTCGAGCGTCTGGTCCGTCGCTATCTCGATCTTTGGCAGGAACAGTGGGCGGCAATGGCTGCCGACCCGGAGCTGGCGGACGCGTTCGCACGCTGGTTCGCGGCCTGGAACCAGGCCGGTGGTGCGATGTTTGCCGGATTGATGCCCGGCATCAACCAGTTTTCGCCGCGGGATTTTCCCTCGACTGCGGATGGGGGTCATGGCGGATCGTCAGAGGAGCGACGCGAAAACCGGGGTCGATCGGACCGCTCGCCGACGCCTCGGGCCGCGTCCGCTGGAACTTCATCTGGGGACGGCAGCGTGGACGTGGCTGAGCTCGCGCGGCGCCTTGCCGCTCTTGATGAACGGCTCGCTGCCGTGGAGGCCGGAACTGCTGCCGGCGGCGACAGAGCTTCGAAGAAACCTCGACGCCGTCGCACCTGACGCCTTCGCTCGCGCGCTCGACCGTGAAATCAACCATCGCCTGGAGCGTTATCTGGCAGGCGTGGAACGCTACCGCCACCATCCCTACCACCGCGATCTGACGCCAGCGCCAACGATCTGGACCGATGGTACTACCCGCCTTCTCGATTTTGGCGTCGGCGAGGCTGGGCGTGCTAAGGGCCGGCGAAAGGCTCTGCCGATTGCACTTTTCGTCCCCTCCCTGGTCAACCGTGCCTATATTCTCGATCTCGCGGAAGGCAACAGCTTTCTGCGCTGGGTCGCTGCTCACGGTATTCGCCCGCTCCTCGTCGATTGGGGAAGGCCCGGCGAGATCGAACGCGGCTTCGATCTCGGCGATTTCATCGCAGGCCGGCTCGAGCGCGCGCTCGACGTCGCCATAAGGCTTGCGCGCGGCCCGGTGGGAGTTGCTGGCTATTGTATGGGCGGCAATCTCGCCCTCGCCCTCGCGCACCGTCGGCCGCGCGATGTCGCAGCCCTCGCCCTCCTCGCGACGCCGTGGGATTTTCACGCCGACCGGCCCGAGCTTGCGCGCGCGATTGCCGCATTCTCGGTGCCGCTTCTCGCCCTCGCCGACCGCCTCGGCGAGCTTTCGACCGACATCCTCCAAGCGCTGTTTTACTTGCTCGATCCTTATCTGGCGCCGCGCAAATTCCTTCGCTTTGCGGAATTCGAGCCGGGCTCGGCGCGCGAGCGCGCGTTCGTCGCTCTCGAAGATTGGCTCAATGACGGTGTGCCACTGCCGGCCAAAGTCGCACGCGAATGCCTCGTCGGTTGGTATGGCGATAACACGCCCGGCAACGGCACTTGGCGCGTTGCGGGCGAGATCGTCGATCCGCGCGAGATTGCATGCCCGACGTTGATCCTGGTCCCCTCGCAGGATCGGATCGTGCCGCCAGCTTCGGCGGACGCCTTGGCGCGGCTTATTCCCGGCGCCGACCGGATGCAGCCGAATCTCGGCCATATCGGGATGATGGTGAGTGCTGGGGCCGAGGCGGGCGCTTGGCGGCCGATTGCCGATTGGCTCGTCCCAAGGCTCCGCCGCCCTTCCTTGCCTTCGCAGGTGCAACAGCCATATAAACACGAATAGATTAGGGGAGCAGTTCGCACCGACTGAGGAGGATCATTCCATGAACGACGTCGTTATTGCCGCCGCAGCGCGGACCGCGATTGGCGCCTTCAACGGCGCTTTGAGCAGCGTGTCGGCATCCTATCTTGGCACGATCGCAATCCGCGAAGCGCTTAAGCGCGCGAAGGTCGAAACGGGCGAGGTCGACGAAGTGATCATGGGTCAGATCCTTACCGCCGCCACCGGCCAGAACCCGGCTCGCCAAGCCGCCATCGCGGCCGGCATCCCGGTCGAAAAAACGGCTTACGCCGTCAATCAGCTCTGCGGCTCCGGGCTGCGCACGGTGGCACTCGGCTATCAGGCGATCAAAGTCGGCGATAGCGGGATCGTGGTTGCCGGTGGACAGGAAAGCATGAGCCAAGCGCCCCACTGCGCTCATTTGCGCAATGGCGTGCGGATGGGCAATTTCGAGTTCGTCGACACGATGATCAAGGACGGCCTTTGGGATGCCTTCAACGGCTACCACATGGGCAATACGGCCGAAAACGTCGCCCAGAAATGGCAGATCACCCGCGAGCAGCAGGACAACTTCGCGCTCGCCTCCCAGCAGAAGGCGGAAGCGGCACAGAAGTCCGGACGATTCAAGGACGAGATCGTCCCCGTGACGATCAAGGGTCGCAAGGGCGACACAGTGGTCGACGCCGACGAATATCCGAAGCACGGCACGACCCTCGACGCCCTTCAGAAGCTGCGTCCTGCTTTCGACAAGAACGGCTCGGTCACCGCCGGCAACGCCAGCGGAATTAACGACGGTGCTGCGGCTCTCGTCCTGATGACCGACAAGGAAGCCGCCAAACGGGGGATCAAGCCCCTCGCCAGGATCGTCTCCTGGGCCACCGCCGGCGTCGATCCGGCGATCATGGGTTCGGGCCCAATTCCCGCAAGCCGCATGGCCCTCAAACGCGCGGGCTGGTCGAAGGACGATCTCGACCTCATCGAAGCGAACGAGGCGTTCGCGGCCCAGGCTTGCGCCGTCAACAAGGACCTCGGTTGGGACACCAGCAAGGTCAACGTCAATGGCGGCGCCATTGCGCTTGGCCATCCGATTGGGGCTTCCGGTGGCCGCGTGTTGACCACGCTCCTCTTCGAGATGCAGAAGCGCAACGCCAAGCGCGGCCTCGCGACACTCTGCATCGGCGGGGGGATGGGCATCGCCATGTGCGTCGAGCGCGGCTGACGGCTCATCCCTCGGACAGGCGATCTCGAATTCCATGCTTCCGACGGGGCGGTCATCGCGACCGCCCCTTTCGATGCCGCATGCGTCAGCCAAGCGATGGGAGGCCCAATCGACCGCACGGCACATTTTTTCTGAACGAGGTGTCGTCATCCCGCGATGGGCCCGCCGCTTTCGGGCGGCTGCTTTTTGTGGTTTCATCGTCCAAGGGCAAACGATCGGATAGGGAGGGGTAAATGGCACGCGTTGCGGTTGTGACGGGCGGGACGCGCGGCATCGGCCGGGCGATCTCCGAGGGGCTTAAGAATGCCGGGTACAAGGTCGCCGCGAATTACGTGGGAGACGACGTCAAGGCCCAGAAGTTCAACAGCGAGACCGGCATTGCGGCATACAAATTCGACGTCGGCGACTACCCCTCCTGCGAGGCCGCCGTGAAGCGCATCGAGGAAGAGATCGGTCCGATCGATATTCTGGTCAACAACGCCGGAATCACACGGGACAGCGTGCTCCATCGTATGACCCCGGATCAATGGGCGGCGGTAATCTCCACCAACCTCACGTCGTGCTTCAATATGTGCCGGGTCGTGATCGAGGGTATGCGTGCGCGAAGCTTCGGACGCATCGTGAATATCGGGTCGGTGAACGGGCAGGCGGGCCAATACGGTCAGGTCAACTACGCGGCAGCGAAGTCGGGCATTCATGGCTTTACCAAAGCGCTCGCCCAGGAAGGGGCTGCCAAGGGAATCACGGTGAACGCCATCGCACCCGGCTATATCGATACCGAGATGGTCCGCGCCGTGCCGCCAAATGTGCTGGAAAAAATCGTGGCGCGCATTCCGATCGGCCGTCTCGGCCACGCCGAGGAAATCGCACGCGGCGTGTTGTTCCTTGTTTCGGACGACGCAGGTTTCATCACGGGATCGACGATTTCAATCAACGGCGGCCAGCACATGTATTGAGCGCAGGCGCGGCCACCGGCCCGCCGAACGCGCGACGGCGGGCCGCGCCATCGCCCAGTCGCTCGCGCGACTATGGTTTGGTCGCTGCCGCAAGTAGGCTCTCGTCGCTCGCGCGACTATGGTTTGGTCGCTGCCGCAAGTAGGCTCTCGTCGCTCGCGCGACTATGGTTTGGTCGCTGCCGCTCCGGGCTCAGGCGAGGGCTCGGTCGCTTGGAAGCGATCACAGAATTCGCGGAAGGCGCCGCTCGCAACGTCTGAAATCGCCCAATAGGTCATCGAACCGTCCGACCATTCGGCTATGTTTTCGCCGCGGTGCACGCTCGTGCGGATCGGGCGCGCGCTGCCCTCGCTCGGCCAGATGAAGAGCGTGAGGACATGTTTCTGATAATGATAGATCAGGGCAGCCACGGTGCGCCCGCCGATGTAATCGACGCGGCCGCCCACAAGCGCGAAGCCGTAGGCGGTGAGATCCTTGACCGGAACGCCGAAATCCAATCTGGCGTCGAGCCAGGGCTTGACGGTGTGCTGATCCGTGGAAACCACGTCGATGAGGCGGTTGTCGGACTGCATCGCACGGACATGGCTCGCAAAGACTTCGTCCGCGGTCGCAGCGGAACCGTTGGGCCCCGTGTAATAATAAGTGAGCGCCGAACTCAACCCGGCTACCAGGACGAGGGATGCCGCGATGCGGAGCCACTCGCGCGGCGCCTGGCGCCGCGAGGTGCGGCCCGGAAACGCAACGACAGCCTCCTGCGCCAACTCCTCACGGATTGCTTGGTGAAGGGCCAAGGGTGCTGCGTGATACTCGAGCCGCTCGCGCATGACTTTGCCGAGTGCACGCCGGCTCTCAAGCTCGGCCTGGCAACTCGGGCAGGTCGCGAGGTGCGCTTCGAGTTCGAGACTCCGCTCGACCCCGAGCTCGCCATCGGCGTATGCATCGATCAGCGCACGTGCCTCCAGGCAATTCATCGCGCCACTCCGGCTCCGGTCGTTCCGTCAAGCTCAGCGCGCCGGCTCAGGATCTTTTGCTGCAGGAGCGCGCGCGCGCGCGAAAGGCGCGACATGACGGTACCAATCGGGATTTTAGCGATTTCGCTGATCTCCTTGTAGCTCAACTCCTCGATCTCCCGCAGGATCAGGATTTCTCGATAATCGGTCGGAAGCTCCTGGAGCCCCTCGTGGAGCAGCTTGCGGTCGGCCTTTTCGATCAGGTGGGCTTCGGGTGACGGCATCCCGTGCCCGGCCGCCTCGAGTGCGCGCTCGTGCTCCGGGTTCAGCCGTCCCTCGTCATCCTCGCTCATCGATTCCGTCTTCGGCCGACTCTTGATCCAACTGTAGCAGCCGTTCCTTACGATACTCAGCAACCATGCCTTGGCGTTTCCGCCGTGAAAGCCATCGAAATATTTGAAGGCCCGAAGAATCGCCTCCTGGGTCACGTCGTGGGCGTCCTCGCTTCCCCTCAACAGCCAGCGCGCCAAATTGTACGCGGCATCCAGATGAGGAAGCATTTCGCGCTCGAACCGAGCCCGCTTGCTGTCGCCTGGCATGCCCTTATCGTCTCCACCTGTCACAAATATACCCAAAATCGCCGTGATTTATTCCCGGCCGGGCGGGGCTTTATTAGCACCGAACACGCTTCCGTGAAGCGGGAATTTTTCGGCGGCCCCTCAGGTCATCCCCTTATCGATCGGCCTTGGGCCGGTTTGCCCGCCGAACGTTCACCCCTGGGTCGAGGGTGGGTCCCGAGTTGGAGCCGGCACGCCGCTCCTTATCCCGGGACTCGTCCGAGATTGACAGGAACGGCAGCAGAATCAAGGAGACGGCTATGACAGCCAATATCTCGAAACGCGACTTTCTGAAGTTGGCCGGCGTGGGCGGCGGCGCTGTATTCGCCTCGTCCTTGCCCGGCTATGTGTCGAGCGCCGCCGCGGCGGAAAAAGGCGAATTCTACTTCGTGCAGCTCTCGGATACCCACTGGGGCTTCACCGGCGACAAGGTCAATCCGGACCCGAAGGGCACGCTCCCCAAGGCGATTGACGCAGTCAATGCGCTGCCGGAAAAGCCGGACTTCATCGTCTTCACGGGCGACATCACCCACACGACCGACGACGACAAGGAACGCGACCGCCGCATGGTCGAGGCCAAGGAGATCATCATCAAGGGTCTCAAGGGTCACCGGATCTACTTCCTCGCCGGCGAGCACGACGCCTCCCTCGACAATGGCGCGGCCTTCAAGAAGCACTTCCACAAGACCACTTACTATTCGTTCAACCACAAGGGCGTGCACTTCATCGCGATCGACAACGTCTCCGATCCGAAGGCGATGATCGGCGAAAAGCAGCTTGCCTGGCTCGCCGCCGATCTCAAGAAGGTCAAGAAGAACCAGCAAATCGTGGTCTTCACGCACCGCCCGCTCTTCGACCTAGCGGCCGATTGGGACTGGGCCACGCCGGACGGCCAGAAGGCGATCGATATGCTGATGCCATTCCCGCACGTGACGGTTTTCTATGGCCACATCCACCAGGAAAACCATTACATGACGGATCACATCGCCCATCACGCGGCAAAAGGCCTGATGTTCCCGCTGCCAGTCGCGCATTCCGTGCCGAAGAAGGCGCCAATTCCGTGGGATCCCGCGGCCCCCTATAAAGGCCTCGGCTTCCGCGGGGTCGAAGACCAGCTCAAGCAAGCGGAGATCGAGATCATCGAATTCCCCGTGGTGAAGGCCTAGGGGCCATGACGATCGGGGCACGACGAATTGCGGTCGGTCTCGCCAGCATCGTCACCTTCGCCGCCATCGCGGCGGCGACGGCGACGGTGGGGGCCGCACCCGAGCCGCAAGTCATCAAATTGTCGGTGAAGAAGTTCGAATACAGCGTAAAGCAAATCACCGTCAAAAAGGGCACGCCCGTGGTGATCGAGATTTCAAGTCAGGATCGGCAGCACGGCTTCAGCCTGCCGGACTTCAACGTGCGCGCCGACGTCAATCCGGGACAGGTGGCGCGCGTTACCTTCACGCCGGACAAGTCGGGCGAGTTCGATTATCTCTGCGACATCTTCTGCGGCGATGGGCATGAGGATGTGAACGGAAAGCTCGTCGTCGAGGAGTAACGGTTCCCCAGGGTCCGCTTCGGCGCTCGCTGTCTCGATTGCGAGCCGATTCCAGGTGTGCATATCCGCTCCCCCGCTATGCTTACGCGGATGTCGGGGTGGACCCAAAAAAGAAGCCCTCGCCTCCCCCGGGCGAGGGCTTCACTTTTTGCCGCCTGGGAATTTTTTGCCCCTTCCCGCGGTTCAATAGTCATTGGGCAGGCCGCGTCCCCGTGGGACCTTTGAATGGAGTAGCCGAGCATGATTCGACGCATTCCGACCGCGCTGACCGGTGCAGCAGCCTTTGTTGCGATTGCCGCCGCGGCGGCGACCGTGGGCGCCGCCCCTGCACCGCAAGTCGTCAAGATGACGGTGAAGAAGTTCGCGTACAGTGTGACGGAGATCCACGCCAAGAAGGGCGTGCCGCTCGTAATCGAGATCACGTCGCAGGACCGGCTCCACGGTTTCAGTATCCCGGATTTCGGCGTACGCGGCGACGTCAACAAGGGCAAGGTCACGAAAATCGCCTTCACGCCGGACAAGGCCGGCACCTTCGAATATCTTTGCGACATCTTCTGCGGCGATGGACACGGCGACGTGAACGGCAAGTTGATCGTCGAGGAATAGCACTTCGCGACATCCACGGCGCCGCGATGAGGTGCCGTAGTGGGGACCGTGCCCTCTCTTTTTCCGTCGGAAGCGGGGCCGGCCGGACCTCCGGACCGAAATCCAGGGGCGAGGTCTAGTCATGCGCGTCTCGGCAATCGCATACGCCGACGCGGATCGTCGCGACAAGTGTGGCAATGCGCCTTCAAGGGACAGGAGGAGGCGAGGGCTCGATCCTACCCGACGACGTCTCAGCCTTTTGCAGGTTGCCAGCTGGGCGGCGCAAGCTCGAAGCCGGCAAAGCTGAAGGCGGGCGCTACCGTGCGCCCCACGAGGCAATAGGCGCCGAGCGGAAGCGCTCCTTGCCAAGCATAGGCGGGCACCACGACGACCGGGTTTTCGTGCCCTTCAACGTGTTGACCGAGCCGATGGGCAAGAACGCTTTCGCCGTCCCCCGATATCCGCAGTTCCAGGGTGTCGCCGGCACAGTAGTGCCAAATCTCGATGGCATCGATGCGATGCCAGTGGGAGTGTTCGCCCGCCTTCAGTAGATAATACATCTCAGTGACGGCGCCGCGGCCCCCGTCGGGCGCCTGGTCGCGGTAAATCTCGCGGTAGTGGCCGCCTTCCGGATGCGGGGCAAGGCCGAGGGCCGCGATCAACGCATCGGCCTGGGCTTGCCCCGCCATGGCGATCAATCCCGCGGCACCGTCGCCTGGATCGACGGGCGCTTGGAAAAGCGCTCATACCAGGCGGCGAGCTTGGCGCGGTCGGAACGCCAATCCTCGTGACCGAAGCGGAAATCGAGATAGCCACAGGCGCAGGCTGCCGCGATTTGGCCGATCGTGAGCGCTTCGCCCCAGCCGGCAACCAGGCGTTCGAGGGAATCCATGCCGCGTTCGACGGCCTGGGCCTGCCGGTCCATCCATTTCTTGGATTGCTGCTCGACCGGACGTTGGGTCCCTTCGAGACGACGCAAGATCGCCGCATCGAGGATGCCGTCCGCGAGCGATTGGAGCTTGAGCGATTTCCAACGTTCGGGCCCGGCGGGGGGGAAAAGCTTCGCACCGTTGTGCAGACTGTCGAGATATTCGCAGATGACCGGCGAATCGTAGAGCACGTCACCCTCGTCGGTCGTGAGGGAGGGAACCTTTCCGAGCGGGTTCTCTTTGCCGATGTCCGTGTCGGGCGTCCACACGGCAGTCGGCACCCGTTCGATCCTGCTTTCAAGTCCCGTCTCATAGGCGACGGCGAGGACCTTGCGGACATATGGCGAGGCCGAAGAGTATCGCAGCTTCATGCATAACTCCCGATTTTGCGTCCAATCAAGAGCGAGGTTCAGAGCGATAGATCAAAACCGATCCTTGCGCTTTCGCACCTCGGCGAAGACAGCCACTGGATCAGCCCCCGCGAGCCCCACTTCGCGTGCGAGGTCGGGCAGATCGGCTCGCAGGAAGGGGTTCGTCTCTCTTTCCTCGGCGATGGTCGACGGCACGGTCGCCAATCCCTTGGCCCGGGCGGCGTCGACGGCGGCGGCGCGTGCGCGCAGTCTTTCATTGCCGGGCTCGACCGTCAGGGCGAAGCGCGCATTTGCCTGGGTGTATTCGTGGCCGCAATAGACGCGCGTGTCCGCGGGCAGAGCGCGAAGCTTGCCGAGGGAGCGCCACATCTCTTGCGGCGTTCCTTCGAAAAGCCGGCCGCAGCCGATCGCGAAGAGGGTATCGCCGCAAAAGACCGCTTTGCTCTCCGGGAACCAGAACGCGATATGGCCGCGGGTGTGGCCGGGAATGAAGATCACGCGCGCCTCGGCTTCTCCGAGATTCCAAGTCTCCCCGTCTTCGAGGGCGAGATCGATCATCGGGATGCGCGCTTCGTCGGCCTTCGGTCCGACCACGACAGCGCCGGTTTTTTCCTTGAGCTGCGGATTACCGCCCGTGTGGTCCCAATGATGATGCGTGTTGAGGATATGGGTCAGCGTCCAGCCGTGCTCTTCGAGCGCACGGAGGACGGGGGCCGCTTCCGACGGGTCGACCACCCCGGTCGCGGCGGTCGCGGGATCGCGAAGCAAATACGCGTAATTATCCTTGAGGCAGGGAACGAGCTTAATCTCCAGAATCGACATGGCGGAATAGCGCGCTCCGGGAGCAGGGGAGAAAGTTGGTTGGACCCTCCGCCGAAGCGTACCACAATCGGCACCCGCCGCCATCGAGCCCGGCGCATGGCACCTATGCCATCTTCCTATGTTATCCTCGCCCGTCATGGTGAGCGACGTCGTCGATCTTCACGAGTTCTACAGCTCAAGCCTCGGGCGAATGGCGCGCCGCCTGATACGCCGTCGCGTGCGTCGCATTTGGCCCTCGGTTGGGGGCCAGCGCGTGCTCGGATTTGGCTATGCGACCCCTTTTTTGCGACCCTTCCTGGGCGATGCCGAGCGAGTCATCGCCATCATGCCGGCGGCACAGGGTGTCATGCGCTGGCCGGAGGGCGAACTGAGTCTCGTATCGCTATCGGACGAATCCGACCTGCCGCTTCCCGACTTGTCGGTCGACCGCGTCCTCCTCGTTCACGCACTCGAGCACAGCGAACAATTGCGCCCGCTCCTGCGCGAGGTGTGGCGCGTGATGGCGGATGGGGGGCGCCTTCTTGCCGTGGCGCCGAACCGGCGCGGGATTTGGGCGCGACTAGACCGCACGCCGTTTGGGCAGGGCCTGCCCTATACCGTCAGCCAGCTTTCTCGTGTCCTGCGCGACAACATGTTCACGCCCATCCAATCGACCGCAGCACTCCTCATGCCGCCGACGACGAATCGTTTCATGCTTGCCTGGGCGCCCGCGTGGGAGGAGCTCGGCGAACGCTTGCTGGAGACCTTCGCCGGGGTCGTGATGATCGAGGCATCGAAGCAGGTCTACGGTGCAGTTCCGGTCGGAGATGCGCGCAAGCGCCGCCGCGTCTACATGCCAATTCCGGGCTAGTGTGGCGAATTTCGGATTTGCCGCACGAGCCGACGATTCTCGCAATCGGCCGTCGTCAGTCTTGCGCGAGCAGGAAAATCGCCTGCTCGTCGAGCAGGTTCGCAAGCAGGCGCGGTTGGTCGGACCCTCGCGTGCGCCCGCGCCGGTCGATCGACACGACCCGCCTGATGCGGATGCCAAGCTCGTCGCAGAGGGCCACGAAATCGGCGATCGTGCATGGGTGGATGTTCGGGGTGTCGAACCAGCGGTGCTGGAATGCCTTGGGCATTGCCATGCGCCCGCCGCCAAGAAGTGCCAAGCGCATGCGCCAATATCCGAAGTTGGGAATCGATACGATCGCATGCTTGCCGATGCGGACGAGGGCCAGCAGCACGCCCTTCGGATCGCGTGTCGCCTGAAGCGTCTGGCTAAGCACGGCGTAGTCGAACGAATGTCGCGGATAGTCCGCAAGGTCCATGTCGGCGTCGCCTTGAATGACCGAGAGGCCATGGGACACGCAGGCATTCACGCCGGCCTGGCTCAGCTCGATGCCGCGTCCGTCAACACCCTTCGCGTGGCCGAGATAATCGAGCAGCGAGCCATCGCCGCAACCGACGTCGAGCACGCGCGTGTCGGAAGCCACCATATCCGCGATGACTTGAAGATCGAGGCGGAGCCGAATTTGCCGCCGCGCGGGTCGCGTCATTTCCATGTCGGCATTGCCCCCGGCCGTTCAGGCGAAATCGAGCCCGATATGCTCGGCGGCTCCCGCGAGGAAGCCCGACAGGGTCGCAAAGAATTCCGGCTCGTCGAGCAGGAACGCGTCATGCCCCTTGTCCGACGGAACTTCGACGAAGCTCACATTCGCGGCGACCGAGTTTAGGGCGCGCACGATCTCCTTGCTTTCCCAAGTCGGGAAAAGCCAGTCGCTGGTGAACGAGATCGCGCAGAATCGCACCGGCGTGCCCCGGAAGGCATTGGCGAGCACGCCGCCATGCTCGAGTGCGAGATCGAAATAATCCATGGCGCGCGTGATGTAGAGGTACGAATTCGCGTCGAAACGATCGACGAAGGTGCTGCCCTGGTGCCGCAAGTAGCTCTCGACCTGGAAGTCGGCATCGAAGCCGTAAGTGATGCTGAGCCGGTCCTGGAGGTTGCGGCCAAATTTGCGATGGAGCGCGGCCTCCGAAAGATACGTGATGTGCGCCGCCATGCGCGCGACAGCGAGGCCTCGCCGCGGAATCTTGCCCGTGCGGATATAATCGCCCCCACACCAATCCGGATCGGCCATGATCGCTTGGCGGCCGACTTCGTGGAACGCGATGTTCTGGGCCGAATGGCGTGCCGCGGTCGCAATCGGCACGGCGGTCACGACGTGCTGGGGATAGCTTGCGGCCCATTGCAGGACCTGCATACCGCCCATCGAGCCGCCGGTGACGCAAAAAAGTTTCTCGATGCCGAGGTGGTCGATCACAAGCTTTTGCGCGCGAACCATGTCGCCGACCGTGATCACCGGAAAGGAAAGTCCCCACGGCTCGCCGGTTTGCGGATTGATCTCACGCGGTCCGGTTGTGCCCATGCAGCCGCCGAGCACGTTGACGCCGATCACGAAGAAGCGATTCGTGTCGATGACGAGACCGGGGCCGACCATGAGATCCCACCAGCCCTCGCGCCCCGTCACAGGGTTGATGTCGGTGACGAATTGGTCCCCCGAAAGCGCATGGCAAATTAGCACGGCATTCGTCTTGTCTGCATTGAGCCGGCCATAGGTCTGGTAGGCGATCGTGAATGGCCCGAGCTCAGCGCCCGAATCCAGCTTCAAGGGGCGATCCTGGCCGAAGACGGTAGAAAGGCCCGGCCGGACCGGCTCCCGCCGCCGAACAACACCCTCGGGCAATGGGGTCTCGAAAGCCATCTACGGTATTCCCGCCTCTCTCGTCTCGTCCGGCCATAGGGGTGCCGCCGGCAGCCGATAGCTATGGACCAAGGGTGCTAACTGTCAATGTTTTCTTTGATTTTGGGGGTGAGTGACATTATGACTATCGCGCGCGCGAGGAGCAGCTTTCCGGGTCACATGCAGAATCCCATGCGATCTCTCGAGGATCTCCGCCGCGAGATCGACGAGATCGACGACGCCATTCACGATCTCATCATGCGCCGGGCTGCCCTTCTGGGCGACATCGCGGCTGCGAAAGGTGCTGCCGCGAACGGGCCAAGCGGCACCTATCTGCGCCCCGCGCGTGAAGCGCTCGTCTTGCGTCGGCTGATCGAACGCCATCGCGGGCAATTTCCAAAACCTGCACTGGTGCGGCTTTGGCGTGAACTCATCTCGGCACCACTTTCGCTTCAGGGCGCCTTTACGGCCGCCGTCTACGCGCCCGACGAGGCGTCAGGCTATTGGGACCTTGCGCGCGACCATTACGGCAGCCACACCGCCTTCGTCCGCCACCATGCAGTCGGCCAGGTGATTGCAGCACTCGGCGACGGCAGTGCGGTAGTCGGCATCCTGCCCGCCATTCAGGCGGAGGATGCGGACCCCTGGTGGCAGCATCTTATCCGCGACGATGACAAGGGGCCGCGGATCGCGGCACGCCTACCTTTTGCCGGTGCCGGCAATGCCCGCGACGGACAGGCCGAGGCCCTCGTCGTCGGCGCCATCGTGCCGGAGCCGACGGGACGGGATCGCAGCTACATAGCCGTTGAAATCGGCGGCGAGCTTAGCCGAACGAAGCTGCGCGGCGGCTTGAAGCGAAGCGGGCTCGAACCGAGGCTTTTCGCAAGCTGGCAGCCCTCGGGCGAACAGCGCCGGCTTCACCTCGTCGAGATCGACGATTTCATCGCGCCGAACGACGCGCGGATCGCCGATTTTTCGACATCCATGGCAGGCATGGTCGACCGAGTATATTTTTTGGGCTCATATGCCTTACCCTTCAGCGATAAGGAACTCGCTTAACCCGCCGCAAGATTAGAACCAGAGGACCAGAACTCGTGAGCATCCCTAGGCCGAGGCCCGGAATTCTCGACATTGAGCCTTACAAGGGCGGTGAGTCCGCGGTCGCGGGCGTCGATCGCGTGATCAAACTTTCGTCGAATGAGAGTCCCCTCGGGCCGAGCCCGCGGGCAATCTCGGCCATCGAGGCGATGAGCAAGGAGCAGCATCGCTACCCCGACGGTATGGCGGCGGATATCCGCAAGGCGATCGGCCGGCATCATGGAATCGACCCGGCGCGCATCGTATGCGGATGTGGCTCGGACGAATTGATCGGCCTCCTCGTCCGCGCCTATGCAGGGCCGGGCGACGAAGTGCTCTACAGCCAGTACGGCTTTCTCATGTATGCGATCGCCGCAAAAGGGGTCGGGGCCCAGCCCGTCGCGGCGCCGGAGAAGGAACTGCGCGCGGACGTGGATGCGATGCTTTCGAGGATCTCGCCCAGGACGCGCATCGTCTTCCTTGCCAATCCGAACAATCCGACCGGCAGTTTTCTCACGAAGGATGACGTAACGCGCCTGCATGCGGGCTTACCCAAGGACGTCGTCCTCGTCATCGATGCCGCCTATGCCGAATATGTCACGCGCAACGACTATAGCCCCGGGGTGGAACTGGTCGAAGCTCATGGCAACGTCGTGATGACGCGCACCTTCTCCAAGATCTATGGGCTCGCCGGTCTGCGTTTGGGCTGGGCCTATTGTCCGTCCGCGGTTGCCGACGTGCTCAATCGGCTGCGCAATCCCTTCAACGTGACATCGCTCGCGCAAATTGCAGCGCTCGCCGCCCTCGACGACGTGGCGCACGTGGACGCGGCACGCTCGAACAACGACATTTGGCTGCCCTGGCTCACGACCGAACTCACAAAGCTCGGGCTCGAGGTCGCACCGTCGATCGGGAATTTCGTCCTCGTGCGGTTTCCCGCCGCACCTTCGAAGAATGCGAACGCGGCAAATGCGTTCCTGACTTCACGCGGCATAATCCCGCGCCGGATGGATGCCTACAATCTTGCGCACAGCCTGCGCATCACAGTCGGCCGCGAGGATGAAATGAAGGCAGTCGCCTCGGCTCTCGCCGAGTTCATGGCGGCGCCTTAAATGTCCGCGAGGCCTCTTTTCGAACGCGCGGCCCTTATCGGTATCGGGCTCATCGGTTCGTCCTTGGCAAGGCGCATGAGGCGGGACGGCCTTGCCCGCACGATCGTCTGCAACGCAAAGAGCGAGCGCAGCCGCAAGCTCGCGTGCGAGCTTGGGATCGTCGATGCGGCCTATGATTCGCCCGCCGAAGCAGTGCGCGACGCAGACCTCGTCGTACTCTGCACCCCACTCGGGGTCTACGGAACCATTGCCGCGGCGATCGAACCGCACCTTGCACCGGGTGCCATCCTGACCGATGTCGGCTCGGTCAAGACAATGGTGATGCGCGATGTCGGTCCCCACGTGCCGCCGGGTGTGCACTTCGTGCCCAGCCATCCCGTGGCCGGCACCGAGCATTCGGGGCCGGAGTCGGGCTTCGCGGAGCTGTTCGACGGGCGCTGGTGCATCCTGACCCCGCCGGATGACGCCGATCCGGCGGCCGTCGAGAAAGTTGCATCGCTTTGGCGCCAGTGCGGGATGAATCTCGAACTCATGGATGCGAAGCACCATGACATTGTGCTTGCGATCACGTCGCATCTGCCGCACCTCATTGCCTATTGCATCGTCGGCACGGCCACCCATCTCGAGGAGCTTACCAATTCCGACGTGATCAAGTTCGCCGCCGGCGGCTTTCGCGATTTCACGCGCATTGCTGCGTCGGACCCGATCATGTGGCGCGACGTCTTTCTCAACAATCGCGAAGCCGTACTCGAGATGCTCGGCCATTTCACCGAGGATTTGACCGCCCTTCAACGCATGGTTCGCTTAAGCCAGGGTGAGAAGCTCGAGGATTGGTTCACTCGCACGCGCGCAATCCGCCGGAGCCTGATCGAGGCGAAGCAGGCTTAGTGGGGTGCTGTCCCTCGGGGCACTGGCCCCCTGCGGGCGGGCCCATTACGGACAAATCGGCATCTCATTTCGCCCAGGCGATCGTCGGAATGTGCAAAATCGCGACCGGCCCGGCGAAGAGGGTTTGCTGTTGGACCGTGAGCGGCACGGTCAGGACCTTGGCCCCGCCTTCCGGCGGGGTCTTGGCGAGAAGTCCAAGCCCGGCCTTTGCGAGCATGCCATCTCGATTCTTCATCAGGCCTTGGGCGACGAGCGAGTCGATCGTCTCGGAATAGCCGCGAATTTGCCCGGTGCCAGCGCCCATCGGCTGCATATTGGAATCGAGTGCCACCGTCGCATTCCCCGAAAATTGAAGCGGGCCCCAGGCGATATTGAACTTTCTGATATCCATGGCGCCGCCCGCGTTGCGCCACGCCGCAAGCGCGATTGCGGGTGGACCGGGCTTGAGCGGACCGAGAATCTGGGCTTCTGCAGTGATCCAGGCGAGCTCGGCACCGAGCGGGCCGGCAACCGCCTCGGGCAGCTTAACGTCCTGCAGGCTGAACGAGAGGTCCGCACTGATTGGAAGCTGTGGGGTGCCGCCGTGTGCAGCGTCCGGGGCGGCTGGGGCTTGCGAAGCATTTAGTGTTGCGAGTGCTATTCGTGCCGTGAGTGGTCCAGGGGCATCGGGTGCGGAGACGTTGAGACCTTCCGCGTAGAAAGTTGCCCGGTCGAATCGACCGTTGATCGTAAATTCGACATGTGCGACCGCGTTGTCAGCGCTTGAGGTGATGACCTCGCGTCCCTCTCCTTTCGCATAACTTGTCTGTTGGCGGCCGATGGGGCGTATGTCGAAGTGGCGAAAATCCCACGGCCGCAATTTCGCTTCGATCGCGTCGCTTTTGCACGCCCACTGCTTTTCGGGTGCTTCTATCGATGGCTGGTCGATTCGCAGACGGATTGAAAATGGAAAACCCGAGGTGACGGTGGCGCCGAGTTCGACGGTGTAACCCTCCGCGCGCCGCGCTACGGCCCAACTCGCGACACCCTCCCTTACGAGACTGGCGGCATGGTACCAAAAGCCGGTATACCCGATGGCGACCGCCGCGAGGACAGCGATGGACAAAAGAAGCCAGCGAGTTCGGCGGGTCACGATCTGCCTTCCTATTCAACGGAGATATTTTCCGGCTTCCTTATAAAGGCTCGGGGTAAGTCCGTCACGCGCCGGCATGAGTGTGGCGAATCGGAAATTCGCCAAACAGTTGGCGCGGGACCGTGAGCGAATTTCGGATTCAAAGCCACATGAGCAATACATTGAATCGAGTGTGGTCTTCGGATTTGAAGTTCCTGAACGTGGTCGCCACCAAAATCCTAGGAACTTCAAATCCGCCACACTAGACTGGCGCCTCTTTCGATTTTGGGAGCCCATGTCGGTCCATTCCAGCTCTCTTCAGACGCCAGGGCCTCGTTTCCCGCATTTCAATATGGCCATGCCGGCAGTCTTCGTCCTGCTGTGGAGCTCGGGCTTCATTTTCGCGAAGCTCGTCCTACCCCATGCCGAGCCATTCACTTTCCTCTCGCTGCGCTTTTCAATTGTCGCCGCGATCCTCGCAACGTTGGCGCTTTTCGTCGGGGCGCCCTGGCCGGGGAGTTGGCGCCAGGCTGGCCACATAGCACTCTCGGGCTTGCTGGTGCAGGGGATTTATCTCGGCGGTGTCTTCGCCGCGATTCATCTCGGAATTTCCGCGGGCGTGTCGGCACTTATCGTCGGCGTCCAGCCGATTCTGACGGCGACCGTCGTCGGACCCTTGCTCGGTGAGGCGGTCCGTCCTCGTCAATGGCTTGGCCTGTTGTTCGGATTCGTGGGCGTCGTACTTGTCGTGGCGCGCGCCCTCCAACTCGACGCCGGCGGTCTTGCGGGCTTCGCCCTTTGCGTGGCCGGGCTCCTTGGCATCACGATCGGCATGGTCTATCAGAAGAAATTCTGCGCCTCTCTCGATCTCAGGACCGGCACCTCGATCCAGTTCACGGCAGCGGCACTCATGATGGCGCTTCTTTCACTCGCCTTCGAGCGTCAACACATCGAATGGACTGGCGATTTCATCGTGGGTCTTCTCTGGCTTTCGCTCGTGCTATCGGTCGGCGCCATCTCGCTACTCTCGATCATGATCCGGCACGCGGCCGCCTCGCGCGTGGCGAGCCTTTTCTATCTCGTCCCGCCGATCACGGCACTCATGGCCTATCTTGTCTTCGGCGAGACGCTGCGCCCGGTCGCCGTTCTCGGCATGGCAATCGCCGCGGCCGGCGTCGCCCTCGTCAATAGCTGAAGGCGGGGAGCGAGAAATGACAAAGGCCGCATCACGTTGGATATTTGGTTACGGATCGCTGATGTGGGACCCCGGCTTCCCCTTCGTCGAAAGAGAAGCGGCCTTGCTCCACGGTTATCACCGTGCCTTCTGCATCTACTCCCATCGCTATCGGGGGACGAGCGACAAGCCCGGCCTTGTCCTCGGGCTCCAGCCGGGCGGGTCCTGCCGCGGGATCGCGTATCGCATCGAAGAGGCGCAGCGGGAGGCGGTATTCGCCTATCTCCACAAGCGGGAGATGGACAACAAAGTCTACGATCAGCGTCTCGTGCCGATCCGGCTCACCGACGGCCGTGAAGTCGACGCCTTCGCCCACATTACCGTTCGCGATCATCCGCAGTACACCGGTCGTCTCTCGATCGAACAGGTGGCCGCTCTCATTTGCCAGGGTTATGGGGAGCGCGGTGCTTGTTCCGACTATCTCGCCAACACCGTGAGCCACCTCGACGAACTCGGCATCAAAGACGGTCCGATGCACGAGCTTCTGCGTTTTGTCGAGACGCGGCGAGGCAAATGACGCCGAATTCCCTCGACACTAGTCCCAAAAATCCGACGCCGAGACCGCGAAATTGATGTTTTGCGAGTAGTTCAAGAGTATCGCGGTCGTGAGACCGATCAAGTTGCCGCGCTCATCGAAGAGGCCGCCGCCGGACGAGCCAGGCGAGATCGGCGCCGAAGTCTGGATGGTGTTGCCGAGGCGCGTCTGACGAAGCCCCGAGATAAGACCTTCGCTCAGCGTCCGCTCGAAGGATTGGGGAGCCCCCACCGCAAAGACCCGTTCGCCCACGGCGAGGCCATCATAGCCGCGGATTCCGCCGATGGGTGTCAAGTTGAGGTCATCGACCTTGATCACGCAGCGGTCGCTCTGAACATCCGCGGCGACCAGCTTTGCGTCGGCGTGGGTCGTGCCTTGCACGATTGCGATGAGGCGGCGGTCCTTCACCACGTGGCAGTTGGTGAGAAGCAAGTGCTCGGTTATCGCCACCGCCGAACCCTGTCCGATGCTCCGCGCCTTCGCGTCGGCAAGCGAATTGGTAACCAGGACGACGTAAACCGAACGCTCGACCTTCTTATAGATTTCGGCCGGTGAAAGCGCTTGGGTATTGAGCTTCTCAGGGCGGCGGCCGAGCAAGGCGGATGGCAAGGGTGGGGTCGCCACGGCTGGCGTTGCGGCCTGCTTGTCGTCGTCGGCTTTGTCGAATATTGCGGCGATGCTTACTTTTGCGAGACCGCCCGCCTCGGACACGGGCGACTCCGCCACCTTGGACGATTCTGACATGGCGCGGACGAGGCAGCCATTGTATTCGGCAAAGCCCGAATTGCGGAAATCGCTGCATTGGTGCTCGATCGCCATATTGGCCTGTGGCGAGAGTGCTGAGCGATCGGGCGAGGGATGCTTCTTGAGTGCCTCGAGCTGGGTGCGCACGCAATCGTCGTAAGCACTCTTACTTCTGTGGTCCGCCGCCGCACAGACGGTATTGACGATGACGTTTTCGTCATAGGAGAGAGCGGCGCGGTCGAGGGATGCGTCACTCGCGAATGCGCCGCGAGAGAGCGCGCAAAGGGCTACAATCGCGATGAGTTGCCGTAGCATGACGCCTCCTGCATCAATGGCGGACAGCGCGCGAGTGTGGCAAGGAAAAGTTGCCCAAACGTTAAGAGCTGTGGCTGGGAGCCGCCGACGCGGGCCGCGCAATCTCCGAGGCAACGCTTTCGAGGAACTGCCAGCTGGTGAGGTGGAACCCGGCCGACCTTAGAGTCGGGGAATCCGATTCGCACGGACCTCAGGCACATTTGCTATGTCCGCAGCTCGTGCAGACGTCGCAATCCTCCTGGCGGATGAGCGAGGCTTGGCCGCATTTCGGGCATTGCCGCAAGGCGAGTGCCGGCATTCCGACCACCTTGCGTTCGAGATATTCCTCACGCGCCTCCTTGGGATTCGGCATGAAGCCGATCGCGATCATGTGCCGTTCGATCACTTCGCCGATCGCCGCGAGAAGCGAGGGTACGTATTTGCCGTCCATCCATTGTCCGCCGCGCGGATCGAACACGGCCTTGAGTTCCTCGACGACGAAGGACACATCCCCGCCCCGGCGGAATACCGCGCTGATCATGCGGGTAAGCCCGACCGTCCAGGCGTAGTGCTCCATGTTCTTCGAGTTGATGAAGACCTCGAAGGGGCGGCGGCGGCCGTCCCGCACGATGTCATTGATCGTGATGTAGAGCGCGTGGTCGCTGTCGACCCAGCGGATCTTGTAGGTGCTTCCCGGAAGTGCCTCCGGCCGGTCGAGCGGGCGCGTCATGTAAATGACCCCACCCGCCTCGAACGCATCGGCGTGACGCGCCGCAGGCGTTTCGAGGGGCAGTTTCGTCTGAGGTTCGGGTTCGGCTTCCTTCGCCTTGAGCACCGCACCCGTGATGTCGTTCGGGCGATAGGTCGTGCATCCCTTGCAGCCGCGCTCATAGGCGAGGCTGTAAACGTCCTTGAAGTCCTCGAAGGAGATGTCGACCGGCACGTTGATCGTCTTGGAGATCGAGCTGTCGACATATTGCTGGACGGCCGCTTGCATCACGACGTGATCGCGGGGGCGCAAGGTCTGTGCATCGACGAAATAGTCGGGCAAGGGCGCGCCGTCGCCCTTCACGCGGCGAAAGAGGCGGTATGCGTAATCGGTCACCTCTTCCTCGCGACGCGTGCCGTCGGGCATCAGGACGTTGCGGTTGTATTTGAAGCTGAAGACCGGCTCGAGTCCCGAGGAGACATTGTCCGCGAAAATCGAGATCGTTCCCGTCGGCGCAATCGAGGTGAGAAGCGCATTGCGGATTCCCTTTTCGGCGATCGCCTCCCGCACGTCCGCACCTAGGCCGCGCACATGCTCCCCCTCGAGATATTTCTCCCGGTCGAAGAGGGGGAAGCTGCCTTTTTCCGCCGCAAGCTCGGCCGAAGCGAGATAAGCCGTCCGCTCGATACTACTCATCCAGCGCTCTGTCGCGGCCACGGCCTCAGCGCTACCGTAGCGCAGGCGGCACATGATGAGCGCATCGGCGAGACCGGTTACGCCCAATCCCATGCGGCGTTTGGCGAGCGCCTCGTGGCGTTGGGCGGGGAGAGGGAAGTTCGATACGTCGATCGCATCGTCGAGCATGCGCACGGCGGACGGCACGATATTCTCAAGGTGCGCGAGGTCGAGTTCGGCATTCGCTTCGAACGGATTGCGCACGAAGGCCGCAAGATTGATCGAGCCGAGAAGGCAGGCGCCGTAAGGAGGCAGGGGCTGTTCGCCGCAAGGATTCGTCGCGGCGATCTCCTCGCAATAATGAAGGTTGTTCAGGCGATTGATCCGGTCGATGAAAATGACGCCCGGTTCCGCGAAGCCGTAGGTCGAGCGCATGATCTTGTCCCAAAGTGCGCGCGCCGGCAGCGTCTTGAAATGCGTGCCGCCGAACTTGAGTTCCCACGGCAAGTCCTTCTTGACCGCGTCCATGAACGCATCCGTCGCGAGGACCGAGAGGTTGAACATGCGCAGGCGGCCTGCCTCGAGCTTCGCCTCGATGAACGCCTCGATGTCCGGATGATCGCAACGCATCGTCGCCATCATGGCGCCGCGGCGGTAGCCCGCACTCATGATCGTGCGGCACATCGCGTCCCACACATCCATGAAGCTCAATGGGCCTGACGCGTCCGCGCCGACACCTTTGACGGGAGCGCCCTTGGGCCGAAGGGTCGAGAAGTCGTAGCCGATGCCGCCGCCCTGCTGCATGGTCAACGCGGCTTCCTTCAGGTGATCGAAAATACCCGCCATGTCGTCGGGGATCGTTCCCATCACGAAACAATTAAAAAGCGTCACGTTGCGGCTCGTCCCGGCACCGGCCACAATGCGGCCGGCCGGCAAGAACTTGAAGCCCTCCATCGCCTCGAAGAAGGCCGTGGCCCAACGCTCCCGGTCTCTTTCGGGCTCGGCAAGGTTGCGGGCAATCCGCAGCCAGGTATCCTCGATGGTCTTGTCCACAGGGGCCCCGTCCAGCCCCTTGAGCCGGTACTTCATGTCCCAGATCTGATGAGAAATCGAAGTAACCTGCGCCATTCGCTACTCCGCGTCGGCCCAATCCCCAGGCCCAGGCGACCAATGATTTCGCCGCTACGCGACGACAGTCATAACATTTTGAATAACAAGAAATTTAAGCGCACAGCTCGCGCCCACATTCAGTATAGGTTCGGCGATTCAGTGGGTCAATCGGAAATGTTCGCGAAATGTTTCCACAGAAGCTGGTATTCAGGCTCGCAAAATTAAGCCTCTGGCGCTGCCTCACTATCCAATTCGTTCCTCGTTATTGTTGCTTTCAATGCTTGCCGCTCCGTTTTATGCACAAAATTATCCACAGATTAGCCTTGTGTTTTCTACAGCTACTCGTTGATAAAGCAACCCGTCGTACCCCGAATAGGTTCACCGTCCCGGCAGCGCCTAGCGTCGGTTTTTTTTGTTGCGTTAGCTAAACGACATCTCTATAGGGCTGTATATAAGTTCGTAATCACAACCGAGTTCGCGGCTTGAGGGCCTGACTATCGAGCGGTTCAATCCACGTCAGTCCCATCGAAGCCGGCGGAACTTTACCTGATTGGAAAGGGTGGAATCATGAAGCACGCTATTCGTCAACTTGCGTTCGCCGCGATTGTCGCGTGCGTCGGCTTCAGCGCCGTGGCACTATTCGCCTCCCACACGGCGAAGGCCCAATCGACCGCCAGCATCCTGGACTTCGTTGGGCCATAACGCCGCCGGCGCTTGAAAGAGCGAGATCGCTTCGGGTCGACGATCGGCAGAAATATCGGCCGATGCCGTCGGGTCGCGCAAAACCGCATGCGAGGGTCACGCCTGCGATTGCAAGACACGTAAATTGTTTGAGGGCGCTGACAGGGTGGCGCTCGTCTGGAGTGGGCTCGTTCGCGTCCTGCAAATGCCTCAGGCGCCGTCGTGCCTAATTGGCTTGCCGGGCATCGTCGGCCAGGCGCTTGCAGGCACCCTCGATGCGTCCATTGAGTTCGGCGAGAAATGCCTTGCGCTCGAGGCCCGGCGATATCGCTGGCAGAAATTCGACGGTGATCACGCCCGCCTTTTTGAGGAAGCGACGCCGTCCCCAGAAAAATCCCGAATTGAGTGCCACGGGGACGACGGGGAGGTCGAGAAGACCGTAGAGTGCCGCCACACCCGGGTGGTAGGGACGACTTTCGCCTGGCGGAACGCGGGTGCCCTCTGGGAAGATAACGATCGGCCGCCCTGCCCCGGCACCGGCTTTGGCCGCGTTAATCATCCGCTTGAGTGCGGCGGCACGACCGCTCCGGTCGACGGCGATCTGCTTGGTTTTCACGAGGTACCAACCGAAAAGCGGGATGAAGATCAGCTCTCGTTTGAGCACGATCATGGGATCGCGGAAAAGGACGGGAAGGAGCAGCGTATCCCATGCGGACTGATGCTTGAGCGCATAAATGGCGCTGCCGCGAGGATTGTTCTCGATACCGCGTACCTGGTGCCTGAGTCCAACGAGGAATCGCAAGAGCACGACCGTCCCTCGCGCCCAGATGCGCCCGCCAAAGACGAGGACATCGCGCGGCAGGAGGAGCGCTGGCAGGGCGAGCACGCACAAACACCCGGTCCAGCCGTAAAAGATCAGATTGAAGAGGAGAGAGCGGAGTGCGGTCATGCGTGCCTTGCAGTCCTATCACGAGTCGGTTTGCTGCGATCCAGGGAGTGCAATTTCAGGAACCGACTCGCGTGCGAGGGCCGCAAGGTACTTATGATATTCGCCGAGAACGAGATAGGCGCTGCCCGGCCATAACCACCAGTCGCTCTTGACCCGCTCCGGGAAAACCGGGTTCGGAATAAGCCTAATCTGCGGCATGGCGCGGCGGAATTCGAGCATGCTCCTCGGCATGTGGTAAGCGGCGGTAACGATCCGCAGGCTGCGGTAGTGCTCGGCGTCCATCCATTTCGCCGTTTCGATTGCGTTCCCCATCGTCGAGTCAGCGGCATAGCCGAGCACGATGCAGCATTCGAGATTGGCCGGTGCGGTGTGTGCGGTGCGCAGGAGTTCCTCGACGTCGACGCCACGATAGACGCCTGAAACGAACAGCTTCCGCGCCTTTCCTAGGGAAAGGAGGGTCAAGCCGGCGTCGAGCCTTTCACTCCCGCCTGTCAACACGACGATCGCGTCCGTGACGGTGTCGGGATCCTCGACCTTGGACGGAATCGTCGTGGTGAACCACGCCAAGCCGCCCGCCCACATTGCCGCGACGGCGGCGAGCGCCAACGCGGATCTGAGCAGCGCCCGCTTCATCCGCGACGCCCATGATCGGGGTGCCGATGGCGAGAGCCGCATATGCCTCACACCATCTGCGCGAGCGTGCGCACGACAGTCGTGCGCGCCGTCAGCATGGCGATTGCCGCCGTCGCGAGCGGAAGAATCGGCAGCACGGCCCATTGCCAAGGAGTCATTGCAAGACTCGGGAGGAGGCCGCCGCCTGCCGCTTTTGTGAGGTACTCGACAACGATAAGCGTGAGCACGGCAACGAGGAATCCGACGATCCCGCCGCGAAGTGCTATGCCGAGCGCATGGGCCTGGAACTGGCGCGCCACATAGGTGTCGGGCGCTCCGATCAAATGCATGACCTCTATGACGTTGCGGTGAATGGCGAGTGCCGTCCGGGTGCCGAATACGGTCGCGATCCCGGCAGCAAGTGCAATGAATGTCAGGATGAGTGCTGCCACAAGCTCGATCGAATGGCCAAAGTCAATCAGTTGGCGAAGCCAACGCTGATGATCGTCAACCGTGGCGCCCGGCACGGCGTCCGCAAGCCGGCCGGCCAGCGCTTGGATATCGAGCTTTGCTGAAGGATCGATTCGAACATCGACGATGGCTGGAAGCGGCAGGTCGCTCGTCCCGGCATCGCCGAGCCACGGCTCCAGCAATTTCGCAATGCGTTCGTCGCTCAGCACCTCCGCGTGGATGACGCCGGACGTGGCGTCGATGATGGCGATCGCAGCCTCGATGCGCGATTTGCGAGCGACTGGATCGGCATTGCCGTCGGGCGCAATTTGCACGGTGAGCGAGCCCGAAAGCCCCCGGCTCCATCGTTCGACGGCACTGTTCGCCAGGAGCGCACCCGCAAGTGCCAAGGTCGCGAGATAGACCATGAGCGCAATGATATATGGGATGAATCGGCTCGATTCGTCTTGTTCGAGCGGCAGGTCCGAGCGGGTGCCGAGCATGCCGAGCAGCACTCCTATGCGACGGTCCGGCGCGCGGACGCCACCCGCGTCAATGCGCCATTCTCGAGATGAAGCTGCGGATGATTGAATCGCTTCACGAGCCCTTCATTGTGACTTGCGATCACTACCGTGGTGCCGAGCCGATTGAGTTCTTCAAAAAGATAGAGAAGCCGCACGCCGAGTTCGTTGTCGACATTGCCGGTAGGCTCATCCGCAAGAAGGAGACTTGGCCGGTTGATCACGGCGCGCGCGATCGCGACCCGCTGCTGTTGCCCGCCTGAGAGCGTGGGTGGGGTCGCGTCGAGATGGTCCGCGAGACCGACCCAGGCAAGGAGTTCCGCGACATGCTTGCGAATCTGCTCGTCTTTTGCACCGGATACCCTCAAGGGCAGGGCTACGTTGTCGAGTGCCGAGAGATGGTCGATCAGACGGAAATCCTGGAACACCACGCCGATTCGTCGGCGGAGTGCCGGCATATCGCGCCGATCTGTCATTGCCATATCGTGCCCGAAGAGACTGATCAACCCGCGTGACGGGCGGTGCGCCAGATACATCAGCTTCAGGAGCGACGATTTCCCGGCACCCGACGGCCCGGTGAGGAAATGAAAGGAGCCTGTCGGCAAAGAGAACGTTATATCGCGCAGAACTTCCGGCCCCATGCCGTAGCGCATGCCGACATTCTCAAAGCGGACGACCGGTTCCCTCTGATCCATTCGCGCGACGCGGAAAAGGCCTAGGCTGAGTCGGGGGCAGAATGGCACGGGTGCCCAGCGACGTAAAGCGCGGCCCGGCTATCGGCGGGCGAGCGGTAGGCTCGGGGCAATCCGTCGCGCAAGCGCCGAGGTGCCGCCAGCGCAAAATGTCCCGGCCCGTCCCAGCCCGACGGCCGGTTGCTTGCCAGGGCCACGGAAGTGGCCCTATAACGGACTGAATCCTGGGGGAAATCCGGGGCCAATGATTCTTACCTGTCCGAGCTGCACGACGCGATACATGGTCGACCCTGCCAATCTGGGTGCTGAGGGTCGTTATGTGCGCTGTGGGAAATGCAGCCACACATGGCGTCAGGCCCCACCGCCGGACGCCCCGCCCCAGATCGATCCCATTCCAATCTCGATCGAGCCGCGCCCGATTCCGCCGGGCTCGAATCTGCCCGCCTTTCGCCCGAAGCCTAAGGAGCCCAGTCACGCATGGGGATGGGCGATTCTCGTCCTTGTCGTCGCCGCCATCGTGGGCGGGGGGATTCTCGCGCGCACCCAGATCGTCTCCGCGTGGCCGCCGGCCGCTCGGATTTACGCGCTTTTTGAGTCCAAGCCGAAAGAGGCCCCCTCGGGCCTCAGCGTGGTCAACGTCGCCTCCCGCCGTTCCGTGGAGAACGGGGTTCAGGTGCTCGTCGTCGAAGGGGAGGTTGCGAACAATTCGCGGGAGGCGGTGGCCGTGCCGCCGCTCATGGGAGTCCTGCGCAACGCGGAACAACGCGACCTGCAACATTGGACCTTCAACGCGTCCGAGCCCAAGCTTTTGCCGGGGGAGGTCGCCAAATTCTCGACCACCCTCCTGAATCCCTCGAGCGAGGCGACGGACGTGACAATCGTCATAACGCCGCCATCCGGGAAGAGCTGACCTTGGCGCGCATCCTGATCGCAGAGGACGATCGCGCAATCCGGGAATTCGTCTCGCGCGCCCTCGAGCACCGCGGGCACAGCGTTCGCGCGGTCGAGGACGGCTTGGCGGCGATCGAGCGGCTCAATGCGGAAGCCTTCGACCTTCTGGTGAGCGATATCGTAATGCCGGGAATGGACGGAATTGCACTTGCTCTCAAGGCCGGGCGCGACTGGCCGCGGATGCGTATTCTCCTCATGACCGGCTTTGCCCACGAACGCCAGCGCGCGCACAACCTCGAAGCACTCGGTCAACGCGTGGTCTCGAAACCCTTCACGCTTCGGGAAATTTGCGGTGCCGTCGAGGCAACGCTTGCGCGGGAAGAAGGTTAGGCCAAAGCCGCTCGACCGGGGACGGGTCTGCCGGATTCCGGAATATAACCGCACGCCTTGAGTGCTTCGATCATATGAGGTGGGGGAGGCGCCTCGGCGACGACGGGCGGTTTCTTTGGGTAGTAGAGGGGTACCGCAATCGCACGTGCGTGGAGGTGGAGTGGAACCGTGGCCACCGATCGTGGGTGCGTTCGATCATTGCCAGGCTTTGCTTCTTCCGAGCCGTATGGGCCGTCACGGCCGTAAACCCGGTCGCCTAGAATCGGGCAACCCAATGCGGCAGCATGAACGCGGATCTGGTGCGTGCGCCCGGTCCGAGGCTTGAACTCGAGCCAGCTCATTCCCGCGCTCGAGCCGAGCAGGCGGTAGTCGGTGATGGCGCGCTGACCGTTCCTGTCGACAGCCATGTGCCAGCCCGATTTGGCCGTGCGCTTCTTGAGGGGCAGCTCGATGCGGCCCTCGCACTCGGGCGGAGCACCTTCGACAATGGCCCAATAGGTCTTCTCCACGTGACCGGTTGCAAAGAGCTTGCCGAGCCGCGCCAAGGCCTTGCGATGGCGCCCGAGCACGAGGCACCCGCTCGTGTCGCGGTCGAGCCTGTGGGCGAGGGCCGGCGGATGCGGCAGGCCGAAGCGCAAGGCATCGAACAGGGTCTCCAGGTTGTCACCACCCCCCGGTCCTGCATGCACCGGCAGACCGGCCGGCTTGTCGACGATCAGCATCAGGCCGTCACGGTAGAGAAGCCGTCTCAGAAGTGCATCGGGGGTCACGACTCGCACCAGCGCTGCCATGCGTCGCGGTAGGCGTTTTCCATCGCGCGTGCGAAGTCCGCCGCGTCGCAAAGGGGGGAAGCCGCCATGCGCGCTCGGAGCGACTCGCGCAGGTCGCGGAGCCGTTGCGAATCTTCAGCAAGCCCAATCGCAATGGCTGCATAGCGCTCCCGTGCGTCGGCGATGAGTTCGTCTAGGCCAAGTGCCGACAGCAAGCTGACACCGACCCGTCCGGCGTGAAGCCGTCCCTCGAGGACCACTGTCGGCACGCCCATCCAGAGCGCTTCGCAGGTCGTCGTGGTTCCGTTATAGGGGAATGGATCGAGTGCGATATCAACCCGCCGATAGTGCGACAAGTGATCCTCGCTCGACGGAGACCACGACGCCATTTCGATGCGCCCGGCGTCGATGCCGTTTGCGGCAAAGAGAGCAAGATACCGCGCCGCCGTTGCCGGATCGCCGGTTTGCTTCGCTTTGAGCAGGAGGCGTGACCCGGGTACGTTGGCGAGAATGGCGCTCCAGAGTTCTGTAACCTCCTTTGTTACCTTAGTCAGATTATTGAATGAGCCGAACGTGATATGCCTGGCCTGAAACGACGGCGGGGAAATGACAGCCGGTGAATCGGGCGAGGGGCTATAGCAGAGAAAGCATCGCGGCAATCGCAAAAGGGTCTCGCTATGGAAGCGCTCGGTCTCGCCGGGCGGATCGGCGACCGCATCCGTGATGCGGTAGTCGATTGCCTCAAGGCCCGTCGTCGCGGGATAGCCAAGCCAACTCATTTGCACGGGTGCGGGCTTGTGCGCCATGAGCGGCAGCCGATTGCGCGCGGTATGGCCGGCGAGGTCGACAAGGATGTCGATGCGGTCGCTCTCGATCTTTTCGGCTGCCGCCGCGTCGTCCATGCGGTCGATGGCGCGCCAATGATCGACGATCGACTCGAGCCGTGCGGTGAAGCGATCCGGCCATTTGACATTCGAATAACAAAAGACCTCGACCTTCTCCCGGTCATGGGCGGCGAGAAGGGGTTCGAGGAAAAAATATACCGAATGGCCACGAAAGTCCGGGGAGAGGTAGCCGATGCGCAGACGTCGGTCGGGCTCGCGCGCGCGCGCGAAACGCCGCTCGATCCGGCCGCGGACGGAACCGTGTGCCGCAGTCCAAGCCTTGTGCTCGGCGATCAGCGTTTCAGGATCGACCTCGCGATAGCAGGACGCCATGAGAAGATTGCTGTGCACCGCCGCGTCCTTGGGATCGATGGTCAATGCGGTGCGCAAAGACGCCACGGCGTCGTCGAGAGCACCCTGGATCATGAGATCGTTGCCGAGATTATTGTGGAAATCGGCGACCGCCGGCTGAAGCGCTATTGCCTTGCGATAGCATAGAATCGCTTCGCCGAAGCGGTCCTTGGCGTCGAGCATCACGCCCACATTGTAATGCGCGATTGCAAGGCCTGCTTCGGCCTCGATGGCGGCTCGGAAGCATTCGATGGCCTTTCCCCACTCACCTTGTGCCTTGAAGACGAGGCCGAGGTTGTTGTGGGCGAGGCCGAATGACGGCTGCAGCGCAATCGCGCGGCGGAAGCTCGCCTCAGCATTCGCATATTGGCGACGGGCGAGGAGGATATTGCCAAAATTGTAATGGGCCGGGGCGTAAGTCGGATCGAGCATGATGGCGCGGCGCAGGCTTTCGATGGCGCGCTCGTTCTTGCCGAGGGTGTGGAGCGCTTCGCCGAGGGTATTGTGGTATTCGGCTCTACGCCCGTCGCGCGCGATCGCCTTCCTGGCAAGCTCGACCGCGTCGGCGGGGCGGCCAGCCTTGTAAGCGAGGATAGCCAGCAGATGAAGGGCGTCCGGCTGATGGGGATCGAGCGCCAGTGTCTGGCGGCAGAGCCGCTCCGCTTCGGCAAAGCGACCTGCGCGATGATTGTCGAAGGCCGCCACCAGCGTCTGAGCGTAATTCGTCACATTCCTCCGGATACTTCGATTCGAATGACGGTCCGTGGCGGCGCGCCACCGCCGAGCAGGGATCGGATTGGCGCACCAACCGCATCCGGACCATGAGGGTGCGACTGCGGAAATTCAAACAAACTTTGTCCTCCCGTCGGCATTCAAACCCTTTTGGTAGGCGTAAAGCGACGGTTTTGAGCGCGAACGACTTCGTCGACCGACCGGCAAGCGCTTTGCATTTCACATATATTCTAATAATATTCCAACAAGGGGGACAATTGCTGTGCCGAATTTCCAAGTTTCCGGCGGCACTTGCCCGAGCATTATTGAAATCTACACAAGCGGTTTCGCGTGAGCGTCATCGAGACAATCGACATCGAACGTTGGTCCGGCCCTTATGCGGCCGGGGTCGAGCAGCGTGCGGTCGATGCCCTTGAGCGCGGAAAAGTTCTCTTCTTCCCGCACCTCCGATTCTCGGTCGAGGACGGCGAGCGTCCGCTATTTTCGGCGGCGGTGTCGAACGGCAAGGCCAAGAATGTGAGCTACGACCCGCTTACCGGGTCCGTGCAAGGAACAGTTTTGGAAGGCATCGAGCGCGACCGGTTGCGCGCGATGATGGAGCGATTCGGTCGAACCTCGACCGCATTCATGGCCGCACTTTTCCCGAGCTATGGCCCGGCACTCGAGCGGGCGCGCACGAGCTTCCGCCCCGTCGAGGTGTTGGGCCGGCACTACTCGCAGAAAAAGGACGACCGGCTCCTCCACGTCGACGCTTTTCCCTCCCGCCCGACGCGAGGCCAACGCATCCTCCGCCTCTTCAGCAACGTCGATCCAGACGGGAACAGCCGCGTTTGGCAAGTGGGCGAGTCGTTCGAGGATTTCGCGCGGAAATTTCTCCCGAAGGCGAAGCCGCCGATCTTGATTCAGCCATGGCTGCTTGCGGCCGTCGGCATAACGAGCGGTCGGCGCAGCAAATACGACCATCTGATGCTCGAACTTCACGACCGGGGAAAACTCGACGCGGAATACCAGCGGGCGGCACCGCGGGAGGACATTGCGTTTCCGGCGGGCTCGACCTGGCTCTGTTACACCGATCAGGTCCTGCATGCGGCTCTCGGCGGGCAGTTCGCTTTCGAGCAGACCTTTCACGTCGACATCCGCGCCATGGCCGATCCCGCGCGTTCGCCGCTCAAAGTGCTCGAGCGCATGACGGGACAGGCACTCGTCTAAAGCATTCGATCGCCTGCAATCATCCGAAACTGGCGTGAGATTGGCCGGTCGAAGTGCTTGCGGAATGGGCTGCCCCAGGACCCGTGCTGTCGTTATATTCGGCCCGGATTTGCGCTTGCGGTTGACGCCCTGAAGAAAGGCGACGACGATGCGTCGCCAGATTGGAAAGGGATTCCCAGCAATGACACGACAATTAACCGCGGACCAGCTCGCGTTTCTCGGCCGTTTCGACACGCCCACCGTCTGCAACGGGCTTGAAATTGTGATACCGGCGCGTCAGGCGATCGGGTTCACGACCGAGCATCTGCATCCTGCCAACCCGAGCTTGCCGCCAATGGTGGGCTATGCGCGGACCGCGACGATTCGGGCAGTCGAGCCGTCGGCCCGCGATGCCAATGCGATGCGCGAGCAACGCCTCGCCTATTACGCCTATATCGAGGCGGGGCCTCGACCCTCGATCGTCGTGATCCAGGACATCGATCCGCGCCCGGGTTTTGGCGCTTTTTGGGGCGAGGTGCAAACTGCGGTGCATAAGGGGCTTGGCGCTCTCGGCGGCGTAACGAACGGCTCGATCCGCGACATCGATCAGATAGCACCAGGCTTTCAACTTCTTGCCGGGAAGATCGGGCCAAGCCATGCTCATGTCCATCTCGTCGAAGTCGGCGGCGCGGTGAACATCTACGGCATGACTGTGCGCCATGGGGATATCGTCCACGCAGATCGTCACGGTGCGGTGGTCGTTCCCTTCGATGCGGTCGAAAAACTGCCGGCGGCGATCGACATGGTTGCACGGCGCGAAAAGGTCATCCTCGACGCGGCGCGCGCACCCGGCTTTACGTTCGAAAAACTCAAGGCGGCGATGAAAGGGGCCGCGGACATCCATTGAACGGCTGGATTTCTGCCGTGACAATGGACGACCGACGGCGCTTGAGGTGCGCTCGTCACACGGTGGCGGAAAGCTCGGCGAAGCGCCGTTCATGGTGGTCGGCGTTGCCGAACTGAACGTCGATTGCCGCAAGACGCTTGAAGTAATGGCCAACCGCAAGCTCGTCGGTCATGCCCATGCCGCCGTGGAGTTGAACGGCTTCCTGTCCCACGAGTCGCCCGCCGCGCCCGGCTTGCACCTTTGCCGCGGCCGCTGCTTGAGCGCGGTAGTGCCGATCGTGGTCCGCGAGCGCTCGTGCGGCAACGGCAACGGTGGAGCGGGCAAGTTCCTGCGCCATGTACATGTCGACGAGACGATGCTGCAGCACCTGGAAGCTTCCAATCGGGACACCGAACTGCTTGCGGGTCTTGAGATAGTCCCTCGTCACGTCGACGAGGGCTTCCATAGCGCCGACCGCTTCCGCCGAGAGGCCCACGAGCGCTTCGTCGCGCGCGTGCGCGAGGAGTGCCAATCCGCCGTCGAGCTCGCCCAAGATCCCACCCGCCTCGACCGGGACCTTGTCGAGCGTCACTTCTGCGGCCTGAAGCCCGTCGACCGTGCGATAGGGCATCAAACCCATACCTCGCGCATCCTTCGGCACCAGAAAAATCGTAATGCCGTTTTCGTCGGTTATCGCACCTCCGGTACGCGCGGAGACGACGATGTAATCGGCATGCTGGGCGTTCAGTGCGACGGCTTTTCGTCCCGAAAGCGCAAAAATACCGCCGTCCCGCGCCGCACGAGTTTCGACGTGGGCAAGCTCGAAACGCGCTTTTGGCTCCGAGTGGGCGAGGGCGAGTTGCAGCTTGCCCTCGACGAGGGCGGGGAGATGCCCCGCCATCTTGGCGCCGCCGCGGCGCAGGAGGCCGGCACCGAGGACGACGGTGGGAAAGAAGGGCTCCACGACGATATGCCTGCCGATGCCCTCCATGAGGATCGAGATCTCGACATCGCCGCCGCCAAGTCCCCCAACGGATTCGGACGTGCCGATACCGAGCCAGCCGAGCTCCGCGAATTGCGCCCATATGTCCCGGCTGAAGCCATCTTCGCTCGCCGCGATCTTCCGACGCTTCTCGAACGAATATTCCTTTGCGAAAAAGCGCGCGACGCTTTCAGCCAGCAGCCGTTGTTCCTCGGTCAGCGTCAGGTCCATGGGGATGTCCCTTAGAAGCCGAGCATGTGCTTGGCGATGATGTTGCGCTGGATCTCGTTCGATCCGCCATAGATCGAAACCTTGCGCCAGTTGAAGTATGTCGAGGCGAGTGCCGGTGCATATTCGGGGCCGATCGCTTCGCCGTTCCAGCCCGGCTCGAACCACTCGGGTTGATAGGGGAGCGCATAGACTCCGACCGCCTCGGCCAATAGCTCGGTCATGGCCTGTTGGACGAGGGAGCCTTTGATCTTCAGGATCGAAGACTCGGGACCCGGTGGCTTGCCCGACGACATGCGGAATACAGTCGCTTCGAGGGCGAGAAGATCGATTTCCGCGGCGGCAATCTTGGCCTTGAAGACCGGATCGTCGATAAGCGGTCGGCCCTGCGCCTGCTCGTCGCTCGCAATCCTCTTGAGCTGCCGAAGGAGCCGCGTCGAGAGGCCGACCCGTGCGATATTGGTGCGCTCATGGCCGAGCAAGTACTTCGCATAGGTCCAGCCCTTCCCTTCCTGCCCGATCAGATTCGCTTTTGGCACTCGGACATTGTCGAAGAAAACCGTGTTGACCTCAGCACCGCCGTCGAGTGTGACGATTGGCGTCACGGTCACGCCGGGGCTGTGCATATCCAGGAGGAGGAAGGAAATCCCTTCCTGTTTCTTGCCTTCGCTTCCCGTCCGGACGAGGCAGAACATCATGTCGGCGAATTGCGCGTAGGTCGTCCACGTCTTGGAGCCGTTCACGACGTAATGGTCGCCGTCGGGTACTGCGCGCGTCTTGAGCCCCGCGAGATCGGAGCCCGCCTCTGGTTCCGAATAGCCCTGGCACCACCAATCCTCGCTTGCGAGGATGCGCGGAAGGTATTTCCTCTTTTGCGCATCGTTCCCGAACGCGATGATCACGGGGCCGACCATGGTGACGCCGAATGCGATGATCGGGGGTGCCGGCACCGCGCCAAGCTCGGTTTCGAAGATCGCGCGCCGAAGCGGGCTCCAGCCCGTGCCGCCGTGCTCGACCGGCCAGCCCGAAGCGAACCACCCCTTACGGTGGAGAATCCGCTGCCAGCGAACATGGTCGTCCTTGCCGATGTGCTTTCCGGCTTCGACCTTGGCGCGGATGTCGGCCGGCAAGTTCGTCTCGAGGAAGTCCCGAACCTCCTCGCGAAACGCCGAATGGGCCGTATCGAGCTTGATCCTCATGCGCCCTCCAATCGTTCGGTCCGCTTGCTGCCATGTCGCTTCGGAACCGGAGGTTCCTCTGTTATCCTGTCGCCGAAAGTGCTGGGCCTATTGCTCGCCTCCGCACCGGTCGTGGCCAGCCTCAATCCCACATCAAGGAGCCGAACCCACCCCGTGAACAAAAACCTCTTCGATCTTACCGGCAAGGTCGCCGTGATCACCGGCTCGACACGGGGTATCGGCAAGGCGATCGCGGAAGCGATGGCGGATCACGGCGCCAAGGTCGTGATCTCGAGCCGCAAGGCGGGCGCATGCGAAGAGGTGGCGGCCACCATCCGAGGTGCGGGTGCCAAGGCCATCGCAATCCCCTGCAATATCTCGCGCCGTGAGGAACTCGACGCCCTCGTCTCCGGCGCGATCCGGCATTGGGGCAAAATCGATATCCTCGTCTGCAATGCCGCGGTCAATCCCTATTACGGCCCGATGTCCGGCGTCGCTGAGGATGTCTACGACAAGATCATGGATACCAACGTGAAGAGCAATCTCTGGCTTTGCAACAAGGTACTGCCGGGCATGGCGGCACGGAAGGACGGCGTCGTGATCATCGTATCCTCGATTGGCGGCCTCAAAGGTCACGCCAAGCTCGGTGTCTATGGCCTTTCCAAGGCGGCAGACTTCCAGCTTGCCCGCAATCTCGCGGTCGAATGGGGTCGCGACAATATCCGAGCGAACTGCATTGCCCCCGGCATCATCCGCACCGATTTCGCGCGCGCTCTGTGGGAGGATCCTCGAGTGTACGCGCAGGCCATATCGACCTATCCGCTCGGCCGCATCGGCGAGCCCGACGAAGTCGCCGGCGCGGCCGTCATGCTCGCGAGCCGGGCGGGGAGCTTCATCACGGGCCAGGCGATCGTCATCGATGGCGGTTCGACGATCGCGGCAGGCTCCTATAGCTGAGTGGCGCTCGTCGCAGGTGCTGGATTTCAGCGTTCGCGTCATACGAATTTACGGCCTTAGACGTCGTCGGCGCGGGCGATGAGCGCGCACGCCTTCTCGGCGAGCGTCCTCACGCGTTCGCCAAACGCCGCAAAGCGCGCGTCGCTCGTCTGACCGCGCAGATAGCGGATATAAATCTGTTGGATGACGCCGGTCAGCTTGAAGACGCCAAATACGTGGTACCAGCGAATGTCATCGAGCACCAAACCCGTCCGGGCCGCATAGCGTTCGACGGCTTCCGCCCGGGTCGGGAAGCCCGCATTCCAGGTCGGCATGAAAGCGGCGTTCCGCCACCCCAGGCTGTCGCGCGCCTCGGACCAGTAGTTGAGCATATAGCCGAGGTCCATAAGCGGATCGCCCCGCGTGCACATGTCCCAATCGAGCACGGCGACGGCGCGGCTCGGATCGTCGGCGCCGACGATCATGTTGTCGAGCTTGAAATCGTTATGGAGGAGGGAGACGCGCTGCGGCTTCGGCACCCGTTTTGCGAGCCAGGCAATCGTCTCGTCGACGGTCGCAAGATCCTTGTCTTTCGCCGCGTTCCAACGCTTGATCCAGCCCTCGAGTTGGCGCTCCACATAACCGTCGGGCCGGCCTAGATCGTCGAGCTTCGCTGCGGCCGGATCGGCGACGTGAAGTCCGGCGAGCGTGTCGACGACCATGTCACCGATCCGGCGCGCGAGCGGCTCATTGCCCTTGAATTCCTCGGGCAAGTCGCTTCGGATCACGATGCCGTGGCGGCGCTCCATGACGTGAAAATCGGCGCCGATGATCGATGCGTCCTCGCAATAGAGATAACTGCGCGGTGCAAGCGGGAAAATGTCGGGCAAGGTCGCGAGCACGCGGTGCTCGCGTTTCATGTCATGGGAGGAAGGTGCGACAGGGCCGAGCGGGGGTCGACGAACGACATATTCCGTATCGCCGAAGCGTGCGAGGTAGGTGAGGTTCGCGTGCCCTCCGCCGAACTGCCGGAGCGCGAACGGCCCGTCCGTTTCGGGCAAATGTGCGCGCAAATAGGGCACCAGCCGCGACGTGTCGATTTCTTCGCCTGCTCGGGCGGCGATGGTGTCGTCGATCTCTGCCTTCATTCTTGGATCCGTCCGCTCGCTCACGCGACTTCGAACAGCCCGGCGGCGCCCATCCCGCCGCCAATGCACATGGTCACGACGCAATGCTTTGCTTTGCGGCGCTTGCCCTCGATGAGGACGTGGCCCACGAGACGCGCGCCCGACATACCATAGGGATGCCCGATGGAAATGGCGCCGCCGTCGACGTTGAGGTTTTCTTGGGGGATGCCGAGCCGGTCGCGGCAGTAGAGGACCTGGACCGCGAACGCCTCGTTCAATTCCCAAAGGTCGATGTCGTCGACTTCGAGGCCGTGGCGCTCGAGGAGGCGCGGTACGGCGAAAACAGGGCCGATGCCCATCTCATCCGGCTCGCATCCCGCGACGGTGAAGCCACGGAAGATGCCAAGCGGGTGCAGCCCACGCTTTTCGGCCTCCTTGCGCTCCATCAGGACGCAGGCGGAAGCACCGTCGGAGAGTTGGCTGGCATTGCCCGCGGTAATGAACTTGCCCTCGCCCATCACCGGCTTCAATTTCGCAAGCCCCGCCAAATTTGTGTCGGGGCGATTTCCTTCGTCCTGAGCAAGAGTGACCTCCTCTTGCCAGGATTCGTTCGTGTCCTTGTTGGTGACGAGTTTTTTCGTCTTGAGCGGCACGATCTCGTCGTCGAAGCGGCCTGCCTGCTGGGCGGCGGCGGTGCGCAGTTGGCTCGAGAGGGCGAATTCATCCTGCCGCTCACGGTTGATGTTATAGCGTTTGGCGACAATGTCCGCGGTCTCGATCATCGAGAGATAAAGCTCGGGCTTGTTCTTCATGATCCATTCGTCGGTGTCCTTGTTCCGCGACGAAGCGGCGGGAATGAGCGAGATCGATTCGAGCCCACCCGCAACCGCGACCGGCACATGCTCCATCACCACGCGTTGTGCGGCGATCGCGATGGTCTGCATCCCGGAGCTGCAGAAGCGGTTGACCGTCATGCCCGAGGTCGTGACCGGAAGGCCCGCGCGGATGGCGGCTTGGCGCGCGATGTTGTATCCTGTCTTTCCCTCGGGGAAACCGCACCCCATCACCACGTCCTCTACCTCGGCGGGATCGACCTTGGCGCGCTCGACGGCGTGCTTGATCACGTGCCCGCCGAGGTTCGCACCGTGGGTGAGGTTGAATGCACCCCGAAAGGCTTTGCCGATCGGCGTTCGGGCCGTCGAGACGATGACTGCTTCACGCATCGGATCCTCCTCGAAATCTTTGGCGCCGCGTGGGCATGCCGTTCGAATTATCCCGCCGGTGAGCGGAGGTCGGCGAACCCTTTACCTTCGCTGGCGAGCCGCTCGAGCAAGGGGGCGGGGCGAAGGATTTCGCCATGCTCCTCGTGCATCCGGCGCATGGCGTCCCGAATGTTGTCGAGCCCGACGAGATCGGCGTGAAACATGGGTCCACCGCGATAGGAAGGAAAGCCGTAGCCGTTGATCCAGATGATGTCGATGTCGCTCGCGCGGAGTGCTATGCCCTCCTCGAGGATCTTGGCCCCTTCGTTGATGAGCGGGTACATGCAGCGCTCGAGAATCTCGCGTGCGTCGATCTTGCGCCGCTCGATCCCCATCTCGGCAGACGTCTTGAGGATCAGCGCCTCGACCATCGGGTCTGGAACCGGGGCACGGCTACCGGGCTCATAACGGTACCAACCGACGCTCGTTTTCTGGCCGAAGCGGCCCATCTCGGCAAGCTTGTCCGCAACCGCATAGCCGCGATAGTTCTCGGACCCCTCCGCGGCTCGACGCTTGCGAATGCGCCACCCCACGTCGATGCCGGCAAGATCGTTCATCGCGAAGGGACCCATGGGAAAGCCGAACTCGAAGATGACCTTGTCCACTTCCTGGGGCAAAGCACCCTCGAGGATGAGCGCGTTCGCCTGGCGGGTATAGGCGTAAAGCATCCGGTTGCCGACGAAGCCATCGCACACGCCGACCAGAACGCCGATCTTACCGATGGTCTTCGAGAGCGCCATCACGGTGGCAATGACGTCTTTCGATGTCTTCTTTCCCCGCACATTCTCCAACAGACGCATGACGTTCGCCGGGCTGAAGAAATGCGTGCCGATGACGCTCTCCGGGCGCTCGGTCACGGCCGCTATCGCATCGATGTCGAGGGTCGAAGTGTTGGTCGCCAGCACCGCCGCAGGCTTGCATACGGCGTCGAGCTTACGGAAAACTTCCTTCTTGATATCCATCTCCTCGAACACGGCTTCGATCACGATATCCACGCCTTTGAGGTCGTCGTAGTCCGTCGTACCCTTGATGAGTGCAAGACGCTTTTTCATCTCTGTTTCGCTCAAGCGCCCTTTGGCCGCCGTCGCCTCGTAGTTCCTGCGCACGATGCCGAGACCCTTGTCCAGGAGGTCGCGCGAGGATTCGAGCACGGCGACGGGAATGCCTGCATTGGCGAAGTTCATCGCAATGCCGCCGCCCATCGTTCCGCAACCGATGACCGCGGCACTCCCGATGGGCCGGAGCGGCGTTTCCGGCGGCACGTCGGGGATCCGGGCAACTTCGCGTTCGGCGAAAAAAACGTGACGCTGCGCCTTGCTCTGGTCGGAGGCCACGCGTTCGACGAAGAGTGCCCGTTCCTTCTTGAGTCCTTCGGCGAACGGCAGGGTTACTGCCGCCTCGACGCAATCGATGCAGCGCTGGGGTGCCTCGAAATTTCGGAAGCGGCGCGCCGTTTCCTTGCGGTAGTTCGCGAAGATTTCAGGCTTGCCTTTGGCGGCCGCGATCTTGTCGTCCCTCTCGCTTACCTTCTGCGGTGGCCTGGCGCTGGCGGCGAGCCTCTCCGCGTGCGCGATGGCGTCGACGACGACATTCTCCGCGACGGCATCAACGATGCCGAGCTTAAGCGCCTTCTCGGCCGGTATCAGCTCCCCCGTCACGATCATGTCGAGGGCCGGCTCGACACCGATGAGGCGCGGCAAGCGCTGCGTGCCGCCAGCACCGGGGAGTAGGCCGAGCTTCACTTCCGGCAGGCCGATGCGCGCCTTGGGATGCGCCACGCGCCCATGACAGCCAAGGGCAAGTTCCAGCCCGCCGCCTGCCGCAACGCCATTGATCGCCGCGACAAAGGGCCGATCGGCGCTTTCGATTGTCTCGATCACCTGATGAAGCGTTGGCGCCTCCGCCGGACGCGGTTTGCCGAACTCCCGGATATCCGCACCTCCCACGAACATCCGGCCAGCACCTGTGAGCACGAACGCCGCGATGCCGCGGTCCTTGAGCCCCTCGTCGAGGCAGCGCTTGAGGCCCGTTAACGTGGCAACGCCGAGGGCGTTGACCGGGGGGTTATCGAGGGTGATGACGCCGATCGTGCCGTGTCGCTCAAAATGCACTTCTGCCATTGGCGCTCCCTCGCATCTCGAGTTTCGTCCGACCGAATCAGCTCCCGGCGGTCGCACGGCCTCGCTTTCGGCCGGGCCCCTTCACGTCGAGGAGGCGGTCACGGAGCACGCGCTTTGCGATCTTGCCGGTCGCTGTGTGGGGTAACTCCTCGACGAAGATAACTTCGTCGGGCAGCACCCATTTGGCAACCTTTTCCCGCAGAAAATCGATGATCGACTCCTTTGTCACGGACCGCTCGAGCGAGGTCCGCACGAAAAGGACAGGGCGCTCGCCCCAGCGCGGGTCCGGCCTCGCGATCACGGCCGCCTCGAGCACGCCCGGATGGCCTGCAACGGCGTTTTCGAGATCGATCGAACTAATCCACTCCCCGCCGGATTTGATGACATCCTTGAGACGATCGACGATCTGGAGATAACCGCGCGGATCGATCGTGGCGACGTCGCCGGTGCGAAGCCAGCCATCCTTGTCGAGGGCGGCGTGAGTCGCGGCCTCGTCACGGAAGTAGCCGCGAGCAATCCAATGGCCGCGGACGTGGAGTTCACCCGCCGATTGGCCGTCCCAGGGCAGCTCCGCACCGTCGTCGTCGACCACCTTGATATCGATGAAGCAGCGGCCTCGACCCTGTTTGGCCGTGTAGACGGCGCGCTCATCGTAGGCAAGGTTCCGTTCGCGCGCGGGCAATGTGCTGTTGGTGGCGGAAGCGCTCGTCTCGGTCATCCCCCAACCGTGCATGACGGGAATGCCGAATTCGCGTTCGAATGCATCGATCATGGCCGGCGAAGCGGCAGCACCGCCGATGCCGATCGAGCGCAGGGCCGGAAGTCGCTTGCCCGTGCGGCGCATATGGTCGATGAGCGACGCCCAAACAGTTGGAACACCGGCCGACACGGTAACGGCCTCGTCGGCGAGGAGGGCGTAGAGGCTCTCGCCATCGAGCTTGGCGCCCGGCATCACGAGCTTCGAACCGCCGAGCGGCGCACCGAAGGGAATGCCCCAAGCGTGCACGTGAAACATGGGCACCACCGGCAGGACGGCGTCAGCGGAGCCATATCCGACCGCATCGCGATGACAGATGTTCATCGCATAGATCATGTTCGAGCGGTGACTGTAGAGGACGCCCTTGGGATGGCCGGTCGTACCGGAAGTATAACAAAGCGACGCAGCCGCCCGTTCGTCGAGCCGCGGCCAGTCGTAGCACTCGGGCAAGCCAGCAAAGAATGCCTCGTAACAGCGCAGACCGGAAAGCGACGTCGCCGGCATGTGCGCCTCGTCGGTCAGGACCACCACGGCTTCGACGGTCTTGAAGGCCGGTGCAAGGCGCTCCAGGATTGGAAGGAACGTCAAGTCGGTGAAGATGATCCGATCTTCGGCGTGATTCACGATGTATGCGATCTGATCGTCGTGCAGTCGCGGGTTGATCGTATGGCAGACCGCGCCGATTCCGGGGATCGCGTAATAGAGCTCGAGGTGGCGGTGCGTGTTCCAGGCGAGGGTCGCGACCCGGTCTCCCTCGCGAATCCCGAACCGCCCGAGTGCGTGTGCGAGCTGAGCCGTGCGGGCGAAGCAACGGCGATAGTCGTAACGGTGAATCGGCCCTTCCACGGTACGCGTCACAATCTCCGTGTCGCCGTGATAGCGTGCTGCATACTCGAGCAAGGTGATGAGAAGCAGCGGGGTATCCATCATCATGCCGTAAAGCGCCGCCATCGCTTGCTCTATCCTTCTTTTCCCCGTTCTCGCTCCGAAGCGCTCAGCTTCCAACGCCCGAAATAATCGGCCCGAAAAGCTGCCACGTCTTGCCGTCGAATTTCTGAAGCTGCATCTGCTTGATCGGCGCGTAGTCCGTCGGGCTCGTCGAGATCTCGATGCCCGGCAGCAACATCGGCAGCTTGAGGCCCTTAACATTGGCCGCTTCCTTCATCACGTTCTCGCGCGTGAGGTTGTCGCCGCATTGCTTGAGCACCTCGACCATGTTCTGCGCTACCGTGTAACCGTAGACGGCGAACGTGTTCGCGATGTCCACGTCCGGATTGTATTTCTTCATCCATGCGAGCCAGTCATTGTATTCGGGCGTGTTCTGCCATTGCGGATCGGTCGGGTCCTTGAGGTAGTAGGACGAGATCACACCGATGCCTTTTTCGACGCCGGCCGGTTGCATCACCGAACTCACGGACGTGGAGACATTGGTGAGGATGTGGAGCGCCTTCCATTCGATGTCGTAGGTCTTGCGGATCGCCTGGGCGGCGAATTTGGGTGTGGTTGCATCGACAAGCACGTTCGCACCGCTCGCCTTGAGGGCGACGATCTGCGAGTCGACCGTCGGCTCGGACACCTCGTAGGACTTGGTGGCGACGATGACCTTGTCGACCTTGTCGCC
>Ga0187766_10000066_pt1 | contig 49789 bp, 48 predicted proteins | sample 0216_QUI02_MP05__4_FD_132971 | JGI IMG/M metagenome (GOLD analysis project Ga0187766, IMG submission 132971) | Tropical peat soil microbial communities from peatlands in Department of Meta, Colombia - 0216_QUI02_MP05_20_MG | ecosystem: Environmental > Terrestrial > Soil > Wetlands > Peat ... | reverse complement strand
AGGGAATTGGCAGGTCCCTGTTCGGCGCCACAACGACTGCATGGTCGCAAATGGGTTCGCGGTGGTTGGGGACGCAGCCTGGATGCCTAGGCCCATAGACGCTGGTGGTATCAGCCCCTCAATCTACGGAGGAACGATCCTCGGGAAGGTTGTTTCCGAAGCTCTCGAAGCGGGGGACGCCAGCGAGGCTGGCCTCTGGAAGTACAACGTGGAGTACATGAACACCCACGGTTACCCCATGGCTAGCTTCGAGGTCTTGCGTCGCTATTTGCAGACCGTGACTAACGACCAGATCAACTACGGGATGAAACACTTCCTTTCGGAGGAGGACGTCACCGCCATAACGGAGAGGAAGCACCCAGAGTTCAACCAGGCGCGTTTCATGAATCCCGCCATGTGGTTCAGAGTACTGGGGCAGCTGTCGCTAGCGAGGGGATTGAGATACACCGTGACAAAGAGCGCGGCTTTGGTAGAAATCAACCTCTCCTACCCCGAGTCGCCAAAGGAGTTCGCAGAGTGGCAGAAGCGCCTTGGAAAAGAACTGTCTGAGACGGTCGAGAAGTTCAAGCCCCTTGACGTAGCGGCGGCCTAGTTTCAGCCGAGGCTCACAGTTTTCGCCGCATCAGGACATTACTCTTGCCAAACGGGGCGACCACCTCAAATCCTTGCTTCCTGAACATGGATACTGTTCCGAACCATGTTGCAAGCGCACCTTTTCGGGTGACAGGAAATGCTTCGATTGTCCCACCCCCTTTCTTTCTTATCGACTCCAGTGCCGCGGACAGCCCGACGCTGGCAACGTTCATTTTTCGGTACTCCTTGTCCACACAGAAGCAGGTTATCCTCCACAGCCTAGCCTCGTTCCCGAGGTGGAGGCCGCGATACTTCCTCCCCGCGTCGATTCGGGGCAGCTCACCCTTGGGACCGTACTGGCACCATCCCACTGGTTCATTCTTCGAATATACCAGGATGCCGTGGGCACACCCTTTCTCGACGAGGGCTTTCTTGTCCCTTCTATTTCTGGCAGCCCTCTGCTTGATGGTCAGACCCGCTGTCTCCCCCTTGGGCAATGGGCCAGGTCTCTGGTAGTATGCGCACCAGCAGGCTCCCCATCCCCCTGGTTTCCTGAAGAGCCTCTCGAAGTCTCCCCATGTCTTCTTGGAAAGCTCGCGGGTCTCAAATGACGATACCCTGGACTGCAACCCTTGCAGTTCGACGCCACATTTACCTAAGGATTGTTGTTCGCAAATGCTGCCTCCGCGAACCTGAAATAGCCCGTCCTAGGCCCTGGCTCGCGTGATCTCTGATTCTCTCGACAACGAGATCATGAACGTCGTAAAGGACGTAATGCCGTCAGGTGCGTACATAATGGGGTTCAACGACTATGCCGGCAAGCTCTTCGTTGTGTCTGAAGCGAACATCAAAGCCGCCCTCAAGAAGATCCGTGCCCTAAGATCGAGGGCGAAAACGGATCTCCAGAGGAAGATCCTCGACTCCGTAGAGACCTTCATCCTGTTTGACGAGCCGCAGCCAGTTTTGGACGACATCGTGTCGACATTGTTCGCTCACCTGGCGAAGGAGGGAATCAACGACGCCCACTTGCTTTCACTCTTGGGTTACGCCATGAAGGACGTCGACGCTTGCAAGGCAAGGTACTCGAAGCAACAGATTCCCATCGCTGTCAAGGCACTGACACTCTACAGGCTCGACGGCGTACTGGACATTCTGGACACAGTGAAGGGAGAAAGCAAGAGCAGGGCGGTTAAGGATGCATGCGACGCCTTGAAGGGGAAGGTCTCCGACTACGTCAAGCTCTTTGAGCTAAAAGGTTGGGGAAAGGGCGAGTTCCCCAACGTCGAACGCATTTTCAAGGTCCATGGTTTTGACCTGGGGAGGCAGGAGTTCTACAAGCGCGCACTCAAGAACGCATTCGATTATGGCGAAACACCCGATCAGTTGGAGGCCAAGGCAATCGGGTGGATTGACGAGGAGATGCCAAAGTTCAGGAGCGTTACCCAGACCCTGGCGAAACAGTTCAACTGCAAACCGACCCCGGAAGAAGTCGAAGGGAAGATTATCAAAAGGAACGCACTCGATCCCAAGAAGCTGGTCGCCCTCACCCTGGGGATCAGGAAGGTCATCCAGAAGCTCGTGAACGAGGACGTTACCAGGATAAACCCGAAGTACAACACGCAGGTAATTGAAACGCCGTCCTACCTGACGGGGACGATGCCGACGGGGGCAGCACAGTTCTTCGACACGTTCACGAAGAAGCCATTTCAGGTATTCTTCCAGACCACCGACCCCAAAAGAGATCCCGACAAATCGGTCTCAGCTCTCATAAACCTCCTTGTCCACGAAGAGTACGGCCACTGCGTCCATCACTCCAACAGCGCCCTGGAGTTCGTTGGTCAGCTTCCCATCCTCCAAGTGACGCCTGTCCCCCTCACCAACGCCCCGATCACGGAAGGACTCTCCTTTAACAGAGAGCTGGAATTCCTAGACGCCTCAAAGAGACTGGAAACCAAGAAGAGGCTAACGCCGACGGAGAAGGCGTACGTAAAAGTCCTGGAGGAGTACGGTGGCCTAAAGCAGATCAACATGGAACTGGAGTTCATGACGCGGCGCTGGAGGATTGTCAGGTTCCTCAGAGTCGTCGGAGATGTCTGGATAAACACGGGCAAGAAGACTCTCCTCGAATTCGTCGACTGGGGGCACGAACGCACGGGGGTGCCCAGGAGCAGCGTCTACTTCCAGCTCTTCCCAGCTCACGAAGGGATGTTCCCAGGATACGCCACCAGCTATGCGGTCGTCGGCCAGGAAATCAGAGAAATCGAGAGGAGAATCAAAGACCCCAAGAAGAGGGTGAAGTTCTCTACCTATCTTTGCAGCATCGGTTTCCCTCCAAGGAGCATGTACGGCAAGATGCTGAGAAATTACGCCGAGAAGTTGAAGTAGACGAGGCGCGTCAATAATCCAAATGCCCAAATTGGAACTGAAAGTCGAGAGATTCCTCAGGGGCAAGCATTTTGGCAAGCTGGCCACCACGATGAAGGACGGATCCCCTCACGTGACCCCCATGTGGTACGTGCTCGAAAACGGTAGAATCTTGGTCAACACGACGACGGATAGAGTGAAGTACTACAACATCAAGCGGAATAACAGGGTTTGCTTCCTGGTTGACAGTGGCTACTCCTACGTAATCATATTCGGAAAAGCGCAGATAGCGGAGGAAAGGGACGGCAAGAAGGACATCGAAACCCTAGCGATAAGGTACACCGGGGCGGAGGCGGGAAGGAAGGCGGCTCGCGAACGCTACTGGAAGCAGGAAAGAGTGACCATCGAGATTATCCCTAGACGCGTCGTCCGTCAGCTCTAGGCCGTCACTTCATAGCGCGCATGAAGAAATCTGTCACGAATCGCCCGTAGGCTTCCCTGTCCGAGATCTTGGCGAAGTGTATGTGCTGGAAGATCACCCGGTTTAACATCCCCAGAAGACAGTCAGTTGCAAGGCTGGGGTCCGCCTTGCGGAAGAGCCCCAGTTCAATCGACTTCTCGACGAGACCGACTGCGATCGCCCTTATCCTCTCGAGGTCTTCCGACACCATCTGAGCGCTGTGCTTGTCGAGGGTGGCGGAGTCTCGCATGTAGAGCCCGACGTTGAAGGTGTGTTCTGGAAACGAGGATAGGTAGGTCGAAACGAAGGACTCGAGCCCCTTTCGGGGGTCTTTTGTTTCAACAGCTCTCGACAGTTTCCTGATGAAGTCCCCCATGGAGATTTGCTTCCGTGCTACCGCCTCGAAGAGCCCCTTCTTGCTCCCGAAGTAGTAGTAGATCACGGGAGGGGTGGTCCCGGTCTCCTTACAGATGTCTCTCACCGAGACGTTTGCGAACCCCTTTTCGGCGAACATCCTGGACGAGACTTCTAGTATCTTCTCCGCAGTTGCGTGGGTCTCCGCGGCTTGCATCAAAATAAGAAACATTCCCAGTGCGTATATAACGGTTGAAGCACCTAAGGGAACTTCATCGCACTCATCAGGGATGAGAACTCGGGGTCGCTTCTTAGCCAGTCGAACCTTGGTTCGACGTTGCACCAGACCAGCCAGCTAGACCTTTCCTCGTGAGCCTTATGCAGCCACTTCAGGACCTTATCCCTCTCCCTGAACCCGTTGTAGACCACCGCCACCCAGTACGAGGGGACGTACCGGGTCTTCGAACGCTCGAGCAGTTGGTCGAGAATCTTCTGTGCGTCTTCCTTCTTTCCAGCCGATGCTAGGCCATGTCCGAGCATCGCCAACGCCAGAGTCCCCTCTCCAGACAGTTTGACTGCCGTCTCCAGTTCAGAGATGGCTTCCGCATACATTCCCTTCTCCAGGTATGGCCTCCCGAACCAGATGTGGGTGAGCGTGAAGTTGGGGTCGAGGTCTGCGGCCCTCTTGTATTGCTCGATCGATTTGTCATACTGCTTCGAGAGATAAAGCACGTGCCCCACGCCTGTGTTTATGGCCAGGTTCAGGGGATCGAGTTCCTGTGCCTTCCCTATTTCCACAAGGGCTTCGTCGAACCTCCCCATGGCCTTCAGGTAGTCGGCGAAGAAGTGGTGTGCCGGGGCATAGCTCGGGTTGATTCTCAAGGCCTCGTTGAACTCCTCCTCCGCCCCCTTCCAGTCCCAGTCGTACTGGAATCTGATGAGCCCCAGGGACGTGTGCGCCTCCGCAAGCATCGGGTCAAGGGAAAGCGCCTTTCCGACGGCCTCTTTCGCCTTCGGATACGCTTCGATCGGTGGTATGTACTCCAAAAGGGCGAGGGTGGAGTAGCAGTCCGCTAGACCAGCATACGCCCGAGCGAATGTGTCATCCTCTCCAAGGGCTTTTTCGAAGAAACCTACAGCCTGCTTGATGCCAGCCTCAGTTCGGGTGTTCCACAACTGTCTTCCCCTTAGGTGGGCGACGTAGGCCTCGGGGTTGCGGGTGTGGGCCCCTGTCGCCGCCGTGCCAAGAATCTGCAGTCGCAGTGCCTCTGCCACCCTGCTGGCTATATCGCTCTGTATCGCGAACATGTCGCTGATTTCTCTGTCGTACTGCTGGGACCACTTCGGCTCTTCGTCGGCGGGGTCTACCAACTGGACGCTGATTCGAACCCTGTCCCCGATCTTCCTCACGCTCCCTTCTATGATGTTCCCCACCCTGAGCTCCCTTCCAATCTCGGCGACTGGCTTGCTTGTACCTTTGTACTTCATCACAGATGTCCGAGCAATGACCCTAAGGCCCTGCGTCCGAGAGACCGAGGAAATGAGTTCCTCCGTCAATCCGTCCGCGAAATAGTCGTCTTCATTCTCTCTGGATATGTTGGTGAACGGGAGCACCGCTATCCTGTCCTTCCGGACGGGGGATGCTGGCTCCACCCTTTCCAAACGGGCCCCTAGCCCAGAAATCTGATACACTTCGACAGGTACGGTCACGTTCTTCAGTTTTGGAGTTCCGATGGAGTTGAACATATACCGAGTCTTGTTGAGGACGCTGTCCCTTACCTGTGCGCTGACACATACCCCCCCCGGTGGGGCTAGTGGTTCTATGCGCGACGCCACGTTGACGGCATCTCCAGCGACATCGCCTGCGAGGTGTATGACATCCCCCAGGTGAATCCCAATCCTAAGGGCTATTTTCGTTCGCGGGCCGGGTGACTCTCCCTTCAGTGCGTCCTGAATCTCACCCGCGCAGTTAACGGCCTCGAGCGAGCTGCCGAATTCAACCAGAAAGGCGTCACCTATGGTCTTCACCTCCCTCCCGCCGTGCTTGAGTACGATTGGGCGCACTATCTTCCGCTGCTCATCCAGAAGTCTCATGGCCAACTCCTCGTTCTCTTGGGCGAGCGCTGTGAACCCGACCATGTCGGTGAACATAATGGCGGCGAGCCGCCGCTCTCCTTCCAGTTGCCCGGAATCACTCAACGGACTTTCCGCTATGGGCCGCCTACGGCTAATAAGCCTTGGTCACGGGATTCGATTGCGACTCTTAGTCGAACTCTCCGCCGCCCTCGCCGCCCATGCCACCCGGGCCGCCTCCGGGCGGACCTGCGGGCGCCTTCGTCTTCCCGGCGGCTATGACGTCGTCGATCCTGAGTATCATCGAGGCAGCCTCCGTGGCCGACCTGATGATCTGGACCTTCACTGCCAGAGGCTCGAACACCTGGCGCTGGTACATGTCCTTCACCTTGCCGTCAGAGGCTTCAATGCCATACCACTTGCCGTTCTCCGTGGCGTGTTTGGCCCTGAACTCCACCTGGGCGTCAATCGGGTCCATGCCCGCATTCAACGCCAGGGCAATCGGTATCGACTCGAGCGCTTCTGCGAACTTCTGCGCCGCCAGCTGCTCCCTTCCTGAGAGTTTGTCCGCCCACTTCAGGACCTGGGATGCTGTTTCCGCTTCGGCCGCCCCTCCCCCTGCGACCACTGCCGGCTTCTCCATGACGTCCTTTGTCACCATCAGGGCGTCGTGTAGGGACCTCTCCCCTTCGTCGACGATGCGCTGGGTCCCTCCCCTGATGAGGATGGTCACGGCCTTCGGGTTCTTGCACCCCTCTACGAACACCCACTTGTCCTCCTCGACCTTCCTCTCCTCGACGTGGGCCGCATATCCCAGGTCGGACGAGGAGAGGTCCTCAAAGTTGTTCACCACCCTCGCGCCCGTGGCCTTGGCGAGCTTGGTCATGTCGGACTCCTTTGCTCTCCTGACCGCGAGGACCCCTGCCTTTGCGAGGTAGTGCTGTGCTATATCGTCTATCCCCTTCTGGCAGACGACAACCGTTGCGCCCACCTCGACTATCTTGTCGACCATCCCCTTCAGCATCTTTGTCTCCTCATCCAGGAACTTCTTCATCATGGATGGGTCGTTAATGTTCAGCTTAGCATCGAACTCCGTCTTCTCGATCTCGAACGGAGCGCTGAGAAGGGCGATCTTAGCCTTCTCGACCACCTTGGGCATGCCCGAGTGCACGACCTCTTTGTCCAGGACTATCCCCTGGATCAGTTTGGTGTCCTTCATGGAGCCTCCTGGCTTCTTCTCGACCTTCACGTTGTCAATGTCGACCCTGTACCCCCTGTCGACCTTCTCTGCGACCGCCAGAGTCGCATCGACCACCATCTCTGCCAGCGGCTCCGCCTCCTTGAAGACTAGCTTGGTCTGCATGCTTGTCCTTGCCACCTTGACCAGCCATTCCTTGTTCTCAGGGCTGACCTTCTCCGCGATATCATCGAGCGCTTCCATGGCCTTCCTTGAGGCCTTCGAGTAGCCGTCGACGATGACGGTCGGGTGCACGTCCTTGTCTAGCAACTCCTCTGCCTTTTCCAGGAGCGCGCCCGCAAGGACTACTGCGGACGTTGTGCCATCCCCCACTTCGTTGTCTGTGGTCTTCGACACCTCAACAAGCATCTTTGCGGCTGGGTGCTGGACGTCTATCTCCTTCAGCATCGTCGCACCGTCGTTCGTAATTGTAACGTCACCCAGGGAGTCGACGAGCATCTTGTCCATGCCCCGCGGGCCGAGGGAACTCTTTACGATCTCTGAGATCAGCTTCGCGGCGGCTATGTTGTTCCTTTGGGCTTCCCTTCCCCTGCTCTGGCTCGACCCTTCCTTAAGGATCAGGACGGGTTGTCCGGACGACGTCATTGCTGGAATAGCGGTTGCAGACACATTACTTCACTTGGTGGTATACAACCAAATGGGGTATATGAGCATTACGCGGCAAAGACGATGCGATAAGGTATCTAGCCAGGACGGCCACCCTCGTGGGGATGAGAAATGAGGAGCAAAGGTGTAAGGAGATTCGACAGGGAGATTGATGACCTTCGGACGGAGGCAGAGATGGACAGCCTGATGCTCTCTTCTCTCGTGGACGTCCTGGAGGAGAAGGGTGTCCTGAAGCGGAGCGAATGGGAGCGGAGGATCAAGGAAAGAGTCCCTTCAAAATAAGGGGAACCAGGTAAGGCAGCAGCGCGGAGAAGCAGCTGGCGCACTACAACTTTGGCCTTTGACCCTACGCAGATGAATCTCTTCGGACGGCTTTCTCAACGACGTCGATCGCCCTGGCCAAGTCAACGTCCCACTCCGTGACTCCTCCCTCGGAATGGGTCTGTATCGAGAGCTTGACTGTTGTGTATCTTATGTTCATGTCCGGGTGATGCTCCTCCCTCTCGGCGGCTTCAGCCACCTCGTTCACGAATGCAATGGCGTCCATGAAATGGTCGAATTCGAACGTCTTTGTGATGAACTTCCTCTCGTGCTTCCACCCGTCCAGCTCCTTCAGTCGTGATTTGATTTCACTGTCGGTGAGAAGTTTAGGCACACGCGTTGTTGATACCGCCTCTGTAATTAATTTACCGAACCGGCAACTCACTTTGACCGTCGGCATTAACGTATTCGTCGAGTAAACAGGATTGTCAGATGGAATCGAAGAGAATCGCCCGTTCCGTCGCCGACTCTCTCACGAGGCTGCAGGAAGCGAAGAGCAATGTTGTCTCCAGTATTGACACCAAGCATACGGCACGTCACCTGGGCAATGTTTCCAAGCCCAACTCTCCTAGCTCTACGCTCAAGAAGGCAGGCGTCGCATTGATAGTCGCCACTCCTGACCCTGTCACAGCTGTCCCTGGGGTGGCCCTCATCGCTGCTTCCTACGCAGCAAAACGCAACGAGCCAGCGAAGCTGGACGACATTGCAGTCGAGACAAGGAAAATTCTGCGCGACATCGAGAGACTCAGCCTTTAATTATCCGAACGAGCCGTGCGTCACACTCGATGGAACTCAAGCCATCGAAGGGAATCAAGGTCTCGGTCAATGCGCACCGCGAGGCCATATTCGGCGATGAGTCAGTCTCCGTCCAGAAAGTCACAATCAACAACGGCGCAAACAGTGGAGTGATGACGGGGCGTACGCTGATAGGTTTCTGCGAGGTCGAGATGCAGAAGCTCGACGGCCGCAACCACTGGTACCCCATCGACGATCTCACAGGTGAACACGGGGAAAAGATAGTGGAGGAGGAGGTCCCCATTGAGATGCCCGAAGACGAGGGACCAGAAGAGGAGCTAGCATAGCGTGGATTCGGCCCGTCAGGCCGAACTCGTGTTCGTGGTGGACGTTTCATCCCTCACCAAGAAGGGCTTCATCGGGTCGACGAAGTATGAGGGCGAGGCGATCGAGCTCGAGTTCGACGACAAGGATGCCGGAGTATTCCTTTCGCCGGAGATGGCAGCAAGGCTGCACGTGAAGAAAGGCTCGAGCGTGTCCCTCATAATGGAAAACGAACGCAACCTGGTTGCTGATGCGACGGTCTCGGGAGTGGGAAAGACGGTCCGCATCTCCAACTCGAAGGTGTACTATGAAGTCGGCAAGGAAGGCGGTGCTATCTTCCGGATACGCAAGTCCCCGCCCTAGCCAGGACCTTACCGAATCTGGAACAATCCTAATGAAGGTGCGCGCTTTCACGGGCCAGGATGAGCAATAAGCTGAGCGTAGGGGACAAGGCTCCGGACTTCTCGCTTCCCTCGCAGAAGGGAAGCGTGGTGAACCTTCAGAGCCTTCTGAGTACGAGTGAGGTCGTTCTCTATTTCTACCCAAAGGACAACACGCCAGGGTGCACTGCCGAGGCCAAGGCCTTCCGGGACAGCTACAGCGTCTTCAAGGAAATGGGCGCCGCGGTGGTCGGCGTGAGCTCAGATTCAGTAGACTCGCACATTGACTTCGCCTCCCGGTGTGACCTGCCGTTCACCCTACTCAGCGACCCGGGGGGGAAGGTGCGGAAGCTCTACGGAGTCCCCTCGACCCTTGGCATGCTGCCGGGGCGCGTTACCTACGTGATAGACGAACAGGGTGTGGTGAGACACATATTCAATTCCCAGTTCAACGCTACAAAGCACGTCGAAGAGGCGATCAGCGTCCTGAAGTCAATCAGGGAGAAGGGGTAGGTTCGTACCCCGCCGTCCTCGGGCCCTCGCGCTCGAAGAGGAAACTCCTCACTTTCGCAGACGCCTCTCCCTGTTAACGATAGGTGCGGCTCTGTTCTTTAAGCCGTTCAGGAAGGGGTGCAAGGCGACTTGTCTACGTCCGGCGACGCCATGTCCTCAGAGATAGCCGAGGATCTTTCGAGGCAAACCCAAGACCTGATCACTAGGTTTGAGGGGCGAGCCAGCTCCTTTTCTAGGAGGAGGGACCTCGTGGAGTTGACAGTTCCGGCCGACCCGAGGGGAGCCGAGCAGGCAGCGTTGAAGTTCTTCGGGCCCGGAGAGCACGTTGCCACAGGAATCGACGGCTCGATGGACTTCGACGAAAGGCTCCAGATGATTCTCTTCTACGCAAACGCGACCGCCTACAGCTGCCCCTTCAGGGTGGGCGAGCACGTGCAGTTCGATCTGGCTTCAGCCCGCCACGACTCTAGACTGGGCGCCTCCGCGGCCGTCCCTCTTTGGGCAGAGGACCTGTCAAGCGTCATAAGCAGCGAGCCCGAGATGGACATAGACCTCGAACACTCGATGGAACGTATTCCAAACACTTTCATGACCCTTGGAGAACTCTACCTCGCCTACATTTCCTGCGAAAAGTCGAAGCTTGTATTCCTCGACCGCCCGATGTCAGGGACCTGCTCCACTCTGGGGAGAGACGCAAGGCTGATGCTCAAGCAGGGGTACAACAGGCTTGGGAAATGGTCGGCAGACCATCCCCTTTCCTCCCTGGACGCCTACCTGGCGGTAAATCTAGGCTCGCCATCAATGGCTCTCCCCACGCGGCCGCGCTTCCTACCTTTCGCGCTCCTGAGATCCCTGATGGAATCGCCCGGAAGTGTTGCTGAGCTATCCGGCCGTTTGGCCACAACAGAGTCTGAGACTCGCCGTGCGTCTTCGCGCCTAGTCAAGCTGGATAGGCAATGGAATGGTGCAATACTAGCAGATTCATCCGAAACACACATGCAGATTCGAGATGACGTGGGAGGCTATTGGGATCGCGTAATCGCGCTTTCCCTGCAATACGCGAAGGACGTCTTCTCCCGGGCACGCCACCCGCTTTCCCTGAAGGGGGAGGAGTACCTTACTATCCTGGACGTGAACTCTGTCGCCCTCTTCCTCTTGGAGGGCGTTCTCCAGAAAGCAAGAGAGAGCGGGTGCCTCCTAATCGGCATTGCCAAGGACACCACGGCGACAGATATCTCCCGCTCCGTGCTCCCCTTCGCTTCTGCCGAAGGCTTCGTTAGGCTAGGCTCCCCCGTGCCGATGCTCAAGAACGATAGGGCATTCCTTGCAATCTTGAGCGCTGAGAACCCGGACATCCTGACCCCATGGAGGACCATGGGCTACGACGGCGCATTCTCCACCATCGTCGAGCTTAACCACGAGCTACGAAGCGCCAGAAAGATTGTCTCCCGGGAGCAACTCTTCGTCCGTTCCTATTTCCAGCTCAGGACCCTAAGGAGCGACAAAACGGTCCGCTCGCAGGTCTTCCTCTTCGATAGGACTTTCGACCCGAAGTATGACGCCCCGGCTGTGAGAAGATTCAACGTCAAAGAGAGATCCGGCCCCACCCGCATCGACGGATATTTCGAGGGGAGTGACAGGAGCGAGCTCTCGAACCTTGTCCTTCACGTCCTTTCGATGAACGACAACCCCGAAGTTTTCGAGGCGTTCGGGCATAATCAGCTTCTCTATCTCGCAGACAAAGCAGTGAAGGCAGAGGTCAGGATGCTCAGAAGCTCGCTTCGGGGAGTAGCTGATCTGCGAGTGGGTGGGGTGACGAGCAGGCGAAAAATATTCGGACTAGCCACCCCTTATAGACAGCAGCGGGCGGAGGCAGAGCACGCCAGGATAAGGCGGTAGCATGATTACAGAAAAGGAGAAGGAGTTTTTCGATACCATGGGCGGGGAGTTTGACGCTCGCCTCAAGCGGAACACCATAACCACCAGAACCTCTAGGAGCGAGGGAAGAGAACTTACGGTCTCCAACCCGCTCGCCATTATCGAGGCTCGCTTCAGCTACAAGGTTCTGGACAGACTCTACTTTCCTAGCTTCGTCGCCATCGAAAGGGAAGTTGAGGGAGTCAAGCGCTATGTCCTGTACGAGGTCGTGGGAGTGACACCTACGCACTACCAGCTCTCCGGCATCGATTCCTCTATGCCCACGCTGCTGAGGAAAGAGTACCTTGACACCATCAGGGAAAGCTGGGGCAAGTCTCAGGAGACGTGGATAGACCTCGCGGCTGTGCCCACGAACTACTTTGCTGAGGTCGAAGGGGGAGAAATAGAGTTCACCAGGGCGCCCTACGTCCCTCTCCCGGGAGCCCAGGCCTGGCTCCTCTCGAAGCCCGCCGTTGAGAAGTTTCTGTGCGTCGCACGGGGGGAGAAGATCGGAACCATGGTGGGGTTTAACCTCCCTTTCACCGTGGACATGGACAACCTTGTCCGTTACCACACAGGTTTTTTTGGCTTCAGCCTTGATCACAACGAGCCGCTGATCTATCGAGAAGGAGGGAGAATGAAGATTAGTAAGATAGGGGAGCTGGTCGACAGATACTTCGAGGGTGACAGCGAAGGACGCCGGTACACCTCGTCCGTTGAGGTCATCTCCTTTGATCCCGAGCTTATGCGGGTTGAGTGGTCACCACTCCAGTATGTGTTCAGACACAAACATGACGGAAAGCTGCTGAGGTTTCAACTGAGGACCGGAAGGTCGGTGACCGTTACTCCCGGGCATTCACTCTACGTCCTTAGGGAGGGAAGGATTGTTTGTATCGACTCCAGTTCATTGAAGCCAGGGGACCACCTGGTCGGAAGCCGAATGGCTCCTTACGACGAGGAGGTGCTTCAGAAGATAAACACTCTAGAACTCTGTGACCTAGCCGGGGCAAGAGGCCTCAATCTTGTCGATGTTAACAAATCGGTGTTCAAGTCCATCAAGACCAACATGCCAGCTTGGAAGAAATTCCTCTGGAAGCGCGGTGGATATCTGCCCATCATGTACTACGGGATGCTGGCTGGGGATGCCCGGACTAGAATACGTCTAGGGTACAAGAACTGCCGAAACCCTGTAGACATCCTCGTGACGCTGGACGAAGACTTGGCCAAGCTCATTGGCTACTATACGGCAGAAGGACACACAGTGATTGCCCCTAACGAGTCATACACTGTACAATTCACACTTAACCGAGTGAAGGACCGCCAAGTAGTGAGAGACATCAGGAGGATTGTCAGAGAAAAATTCGGAATTCGCGTCACTATGTCCAAACACGGCAAGAATGGTGTGCGTGTGACTCTACGCAATAAGATCCTGGCATACGTGTTCGTATCGCTCGTGGGCAAAGGCGCACCTCACAAGAGGGTCCCGAACCCGGTTCTGAACTCACCACAAAACGTCAGGAGGGCGTTCTTGAAAGGGTGGGCAATTGGGGACTATGGCGTTACCACTTCAAGGGAACTGATTAATGACATCGATTACATGTTACTCATGGACGGAATAGCAGCAACTGTAGGCGTCTGGAAAGGCAACGGTACCTCGAAGGTTGAAGGAAGAGTGGTTAAGGCGAGAGCAAGGTACCAGATGAGATTCCCTAGTGCCCCCGAGCTTCAAAGGGGTGTCACAAGGCTGCGCAGGAGAAGAGCAGAACCAACCTTTCCGGTTTCTGCGCTACCTCAGGCCGCGAAGTCTCTCCTTGGACATCCCTCAAGGGTCGAATCGAAACCCAGACTTTCTGGGACACTACTGGAGGCGATTAACCGTCGACTTGGGAAACTGAACTCCTACGTTGGCACTACGACAAAGGACGTCAACGAAGCACGACATGATGGGTACTACCGGACGGCAATGGGGAAGCACTTGTCCAGGCAAGGAGGCACCATCCGGGCAACCCAACTTCTAATTGACGCAAATCAGGAGCTCGCATACATCAGACGAATCCTTGAGTCAAACCTAACCTTCTACGAGGTTGAAAGCGTCGACGAAGTCGAGTCAGGCTCTCCTTTTGTTTATGATGTCTCAGTTCCCGGGCACGAGAATTTTCTGGCTGGATGGGGTGGCGTCTTCTGTCACAACACTGGTACGGGCAAGTCCAACCTCTCGAGTGCTCTCCTCAGGGTCGCTCTGAAACACGACCCGACTCTAACCGCGGTCGTCGTGGACATTGCAGGGGAGTATGTCGTGAACCTCCTCGACATGCTTGACAAGAACGCGCGAGTCATGACCACCGAATCTTTCGATAACGAAGAGGAGTTCATCACTTCGCAGGCCATTCCGGAGAGCCTCGAAGAGGTCATGGGCCGCAGTGCGATAGAACGTGGCCTTGCGAAGGTGTGGGCTAACGGGCTAGAGAGACTATCCATTCAGGAGGGAGGTGGGATAGACTTGGCCTGGATTCAGCAGCTTCTGGAGAACACGGTTGAGAGCGCAAAGGCGGGGGGGACAGCCGCCAAGATCGCCCTCTCGAAGCTCACCATGGAGCTCTACGAGAAGGCAGGTTACAGGCAGAGTACGAAGCTCACCGACTTGGACGAAGACTCAAGGAGGGTGCTCGTCGCCATGCTGACTGACCTCAGCCAGAAGGTTCACGAGAAGTCAGGTCTCAAGTCTGAGATCGACCTGATACTGGAGATGCTCGAGTCAGGGGATTTCGGCGCCTCCCTTACGAGTCGGCTCAGCCCCGAGAAGCTGGCAGAGCAGCTCGCGAGGGGACAGGCGCCGAGACTCAATGTACTCTACCTCCCGGAGCCCCTGCACGCCAGGACGGTGACCGAGCGCCTGATCAGGAGACTCCTCTTCCTCAAAAAGAAGTTCGGGAACAAGCAACGGGTGCTCGTCCTACTAGATGAGGCGCAGGAGTACATTCCCGACAATCCCATGGACAAGGACTACACATCCCAGTCCAATCGCGCCGTCGAACAGCTTCTCAGACAGGGGAGAAAATACAGGCTCCACTGCTGGATGGCCACCCAGAGGGTCGCCCGCCTAAACGTCAACGCGCTCCAGCAACTCCACAGCTACTTCGTGAGCACCCTCCCAAGGATGTACGACAGGATGGTGATAGCAGACGCGTTCGCCCTTCCGTACGAGGTGCTAGAGAGGTCAGCCGACCTGGGAACCGGAGAGTGGCTCTTCGTCTCGTTCAAGGCCGCCAAGCAGCGGAACGTCCCCGTCTTCCTAAAGACCGAGAATAACGAAAGCTTCGTCGCCCAGAGCCTGAAGTGAGCCTTCCTCCCACGTGCCTTCCACAGAAAATGTAGCTCAGTCCGCCTCAGTCTCCACTACAGCCTCGAGTCTTAGCCTAGGTTTCTTCGCCATGAACGCGGGCACGGCCGCGAATAGGCTGATGAACCCCATGATCAAGAAGAGCCCACGAATAGATCCGATGAAATGGCTCTCCAACACTGTGCTCACGCCCCCTGAGGCTCCAGAGAATATGGCCTGGAGCACCGAAGTCGGAACACTGGCTGCCATGACTGCGAAAGCCAGGCCCAGGCTCAGCAGGAAACCGGTGTTCACGAGGGTCGACGACATGCCCGAGGCGATTCCTCTCCTCGGCGCAGGAGTGGCATTCATTATCGATGCTACGTTGGGAGCCACGAAAAGACCTCCCCCTGCCCCAGCCAGTACCATAGGGACCAGTAGCTGAGTGTAACTCGCGTTCGACAGGGGAAGCGGGGCAAGGCCGAACCAGAACAAGGCCACGGACACCACGAGCAATCCAACTGTCGCGAACCCCCTCGACCCGAACCTGTCCGAGAGGTACCCACTCAGTGGGCCGAAGGTCACAAAGGCTACGGAGAACGGGATGAGCCAGAGCCCGGCAGTAAAGGCATCAAGGAGCAGCACTCCCTGGAAGTAGAATACCAGCACGAGTGACACCCCTCCTCGTGCTATTGATGCAAGCAGGTTGCTGGCCATGCCTGCAGCAAAGGCCCTGATTCTGAACAAAGACAGATCCATCATAGGGAAGTGGACGCGTGTCTCTATGAACACGAACCCCCCTACCATCACAAGGCCAAGGGCCATCAATCCTAGGTATGTCGACGACAACCCGACCAGCGCGCCGAGCATCAATCCCACCAGGAAGATGGTCAGACCACCTGAGAACAGCACATTACCCAACGGGTCAAGCTTCTCTCCAGGCCTTCGCTGCGAGGTCTCTCTGAGCTTGAAGAAAGCCCAGAGGGTGGCGAAGGTTCCCACCGGTATGTTGATCCAGAAGATTGAGCGCCAACCGAGGAAAGAGCCAGCAAGTATGCCCCCCAGCGCGAGCCCCAGCACGGACCCCATTACCCCTGCCACCTGGTTGAGCCCCAGGGCCCTCCCCCTCTCTGTCGCCGGGAAGACGTCCGTAAGGATAGCAGCGGCATTCGAGAAAATCAGCGCGCCCCCACACCCCTGGACCAGCCTGAAAAGTACCAGCAGGGTGCCGGTTGGCGCGACGCTGCAGAGGGCTGAGCCGACCGTGAAAAGGGCAAACCCAGTATTGTAGAGCCGAACCCTTCCGAAGATATCCGAGAGACGCCCGAAGCTCATCAGTAGTGAGGCGGTCACGAGCACGTATCCCATGATGATCCAGACGGCTTCGAAGGGACTCGCGTGTAGGTCAGCAGTAATTGTGGGGAGCGCTATCAGGACTATGTTCGAGTCGAGTATCGCCATAAAGGCGCCGATGGTGGTGTTGGTCAGGACCACGTACTTGTACTGCAACGCGTGAAACGGGCGTTCTCATCTGCACGAACGGATAAGATTTTTCGGTTGAGGCAGCTAGTCAGAGGTTCGGTTCAGACTCACCGAAGGCGACCAGCACGGGCGGTACTGGCTTGAGTTAGGTCGCAGCGCTCAGCCGCCGCCTAGCCAGTCGCCATTCTCCTGAATATCAGAACGCCCACCGTCAGGATGACGACGCTGCTCACAACGACTCCCCCCAGATCGGTCAGGACTGCAGGGCTGGTCGCTGCGGCTCCCCTCGTCCAAAGGGACGTGAGTGCGTCCGTGACATAGTATGCAGGCAGGAATCTCCCCGCTTCCTGGGCGGTGGGGGAGAGTGCCGAGCCCACGAATGTGCCCAGGAAGAGCTGAGGCATCAGGAAGACGAAGGAGATTCCTGTGGCGGCCCCTGCGGATTTGGAGACTGCCGCTGTTATGAGGCCGAAACCGATGTTGCAAAGTGCGAAGACGGTGATTATGAGGAATCCGACCGCCAACCCGGCGGTTCCTGCCGCCGGGTGATATCCCAGCGCATAGACGCAGGCGAATACCAACAGCGCTTGGAGAAGCGCTAGGGCTAGGTATGACAACACCGACCCCATCACAATGTCTGCCCCCGTCGTGGGGGCGGCCATTATTCGGCCGAGCACCCCCGTTTCCCTGTCGGTGGTGTAGGACTGAGCTACGATCATGATCATGTATATCGACGCGAATGCGAACAGACCCGGAGCGAAGGACTGGAACACCGAGTTCCCCTGAACCTCTACCTCTGAAGGGACTGAGAGTGAGAGCGGCGTCGCCTCAGGCGCCGACTTCGCTCCAAGAACCCCCTGGTCGAGGACTTGGACGAGCATATTGGGGATTGCTTGGGCTGTTAGCGCTGAACCCTTGTCGAGGTATATGAAGACGGTAGTGTTTGTCCATTCTCCCGGGTCGTTAGGGTGTGCCCTGTATGATTGCACGCTCTGGTCCAGACCGCTGGGCAGGATGACCAGAGCCTGGAGCTGGCCTTGGCTCAGCGCGGACTGGGCGGTGCGGTTGTTGGCATAGTAGCTCACGGCGAACGCTTCGGATGCAATCAAGTCGTGAGAGAATTGATTGGAAGCGGAGGAATTGCCGCTCAGCATTACAACTCCTATCTTGAACTGCGTGATCTGGGACCCCCCCATTGCACCAAACGATGTTCCGAAAGCGATTGTCAGGATGACCGGGAAGAGAACGAGGATGAAAAGGAACGCTGGCTCCCTGAATATTCTCCTCCAGTCCTTCTTGGCTAGTGCTAGGGCATGGCCGAGCTTCATTCCTACTCGCCTTCCCTTATTCGCCGGCCTGTAAGAGAGATGAAGACTTCCTCCATGTCCCTTGCCTGATACCTAGTTTTGAGGTCGTTTGGGGATCCGAGCTCAATCAGTTTGCCATGATCCATAATCCCTACCTCGTCGCACAACTCCTCCGCTTCCTCCATGTAGTGGGTGGTCAGCATGATTGTCTTCCCCTCATCTCTCAATTCCACAATGAAGTCCCACACCGCCCTCCGAGCCTGTGGATCCATTCCCACAGTGGGCTCGTCTAGCAGGATGACCTCCGGGTCGGTGACCAGGGCCATTGCGATGCTCACTCTCCTTTTCATCCCCCCACTGTACTTGGTCACCCTCTGCTTTGCATCATCGAGAAGCCCCACCTTCTCAAGTACATAGTCGGCTCTTGCACGGAGTGATTTCTTCGGAACGGAGTAGAGCTCTCCGAAGAGCCTTACGTTCTCCTCTCCTGTCAGGTAGGGCAGAACGGCGGTCTCCTGAGGGGACACACCCATGATCTTCCTGGCTTCTAGCCCGTCTGACCGTGCATCGATTCCGAGGACCTTGACTGTTCCCTTGGTCGGCTTCAGAAGACCAGTCAGACAGTTAATGGTGGTCGTCTTGCCAGAGCCGTTCGGCCCTAGCAGTCCGAAGACCTCTGCGGAGGGAATGGCGAGGGTGAGCCCGTCTACAGCTCTGAGGGTACCGTATTCCTTCGTCAGGCCCTCGATTGATACTGCGGCGACGCCTTGGCGCACTTCCCGTTGCATGGCACCAGCCTAGATGCTGGAATTGTTAGGTTCACGTCAACGCCCGGGGCGAAAGACGTTACCTCATGAGCCCTGAAGATGGGCCTTTTTTCGCCTTCTTGGTTCACGTTTTGGACAGGTTCCGGGCCTCGTCTCTCCAGGTATCGAAAATATACCCGATCTGAAGGACGTTCAGCAGCACCGAGCCTACTCCCTCCGTTTTACCGACGCGTTCTCTTAGGTCTTCCATTTGTTTCATAGAATTTGTCCACATGAACAACGCAACCTGGTTAGGGAGGTTGCTGAACAGCATCTCTACCAGAATGTTCTGCGAAAACCCGCTCCTGAGATTCTCAAGCATTTTCATGCGTTCGGCGCCTTTGGCGGATTCGACGTGGCACACAGACACGATATCGTTCGAGGCGTCGGGGTACCAGTCGATGGTGAAATCGACGAGTCCCTTCTCCTGCATCCACCCCAGTCGGCGGTGGACAGTCTTTGCGGACGCGTTGACCTCCGTCGCGATTTCTGTGGCAGGCTTCCGCGAGTCCCTTCGCATCGAGGCAAGTATCTGATAGTCCAGAGGTCTTAGGGACTCTTGCTGGGGACGTCTCCCTGGCGAAGGGACGATTCCCACAGTGGGATTGCTTATTTCCCCTTCTCTCTTCACGAACCCTATGTACTCGTCCAATTCCGAGATGTCGCGGAGGTATCCGCCTACGTAGACAAAGCCTCCCCCGGAATGCGCGACCCAGTACGTTCTGTTGTCCGGCTTGAGACGCAGATGAAGGTCCCCCGGATGGGCCGCATCGGACCTCCCGTAGACCCACACCGTTATCGCTCCCAGGAATGACAAGCTGGGATGGGCTGTGAAGTTCCTGATTATCCCCAACTTCGTCATGGCCACTATTCTCTTGTGGACGGCGTTGATTGAGAGCCCCAGCCTAGCCGCCAACTCATGGTAGGGGGTCCTCGAATTGGTCATCAGGAACAAGCAGAGCGAGATGTCCGTCCTGTCCATCCTTCTTCAGGTTGTTTGGCGCTGCCTGGACCAATGTTAAGGTTTGTTCGCCTTCACCCATGGGATACTGCCCAACTTTCATGCTGCGACGGCGAGCACCAATGCAGCTACAATCAACACGCCCCCCGCGAAGTCCTTTGGCGAGGGAGACTCCTTCCCGAGGGCCTTCGCCATCACCTGTGTGATTAGTGGCGAGAGGCTGGTGAGTATGACGGTGAGCGCTACTCCTGCAGTGGATACGGAGTACACAAAGAGGGAAGAGCCAATGGCTAGGTCGCTGATGGTGAACCCGCAAATTACGCCATACTGTCTTAGGGTTAGGCCCGAAGGCCATGGCCTCGCCCTCCTTGTCAGCAGAACTGCAACCGCAAGCGCGAGGGCTGCCCCCAAGTCCCTGGTGAAGGCGACAGCAACGAAATTTCCTCCCGCATTGGTCGACGTTTGCACAAGTTCCTGGCCTATTGTCCAGACTATTGCCGCGCAAATCGCGAAGGCCATTCCCTTCGGTCGTCGCATGCCATTCACACCCTTCGAGAGTAAGTAGACGCCAACGATGACCATCGCCGAGGCCGCGAAATTGGCAAAGGGAATGGCTTCTCCCACAGCAACCCCCAGGATCTGTATCATGAGCACGTAGGTGTACGCAACCGGCGAGGCTACGGAGGCGCCCACCTCCTTGAGTGAGAGGAGGAAGAAGCTGTCCCCGCATGCGAGCGTGATCACCCCGCTCAGAGCCGCGAATCCGAGGCCGTTATACCCCCAGAGGTAAAGTGCAGGGATGGCCAATACGGCGGAAGCTGCACTGGTCCGAAGAAGATTGAAGTTCAGAAAATCAAACCTAGAGAGGAAGCCTCTGTAGTATATCGAAGTGATGGCCCAGATGAGCGCGGCGCCGAGGGCGTACGCCGGATTCGCCAAGCGGCGTGCCCAGTCCCACGAGGCTAATTAGGCCGTCTGGACTTATTGCTGCCCCAAGCTTCGACGTCGGCTTCGAGGTCGGCCGGGACGGGCCTTCAGCCACACTCGACAGCATGCTCGGCGTGCCAAGCAATCTTCTGATCTCTCGTCGGATTCGAGGGCATAATGTGGGTGGCGTGCCATTCTTTGTTCAAAGGGCACTCACCCCCATCATCCGATGCTCGACGCGCATGCACTTGTCCATTACGTAGTCGATTTTCGCGTCTGCGAGTATCTTCTTCGCGTCCTCGTTCTCGAGTCCCAGCTGTCCCCAGAAGACGAAGGGTCTCCCTGTCTTCTCCTTCATTTTCACTGTCTGTCGAGCGATTTCCGGAAGTTCTTCCGAAGGCCTGAAGACGTCGACCACTTCGACCTTCTTTGCCAGCTCCGCAGGGATGTCTGCAAGCGAAGGATACGACTTCAGCCCGTCTACGAGGTCTGTCGTCGGGTTCACTGGAACGATGGTGTACCCGTGCTGCCGAAGGTATGAGGGCACGGTAGAAGCCTCCTTCTCGGGGTTTTTCGAAGCCCCGACTACGGCGATTACTTTGTACTTTCGCATGACTTCTGCGGGGCTGACCGTGAACTTTGGCATCGATTCGCCTTGCGACGTCCGCCTAAATATCAGTTCTTCACCTTATCGGCGCCGGGGCATCTTCTCTGCTGCATTCACCTTCATCCGTGCCCTAACAAGCCTCTTTACGAGTGAAACGGGAATCTCTCTGTCAAGTGGCAGGTGGACCGCTGACTTCGTGGTCACGTAACCTACGAGTTCCTTCTTATGCTCCTGGATTACTGGTGGTCTGATGTAGAGCCCGATGTGGTTCGTGAATAGGCCGAACCAGGCCAGCCGACCTTTGTAGTCAAAGCAAGGAATGCCATAGCTGATGAGCTCCCGAGCTCCGGGGGCAACCTCTCTAATTGTTCTTCTCACCTGTTGCAGCTTCCTTCTGGCAACTCCATTAGCAGCTTGGACGTAGGCGTCCACTGCCCGCGTTCCTTCGTCCACGACTGTCCCAGGTGACCCACTCTTCATTAACGGTTCCACCATGCACCCTGAAGGAGAACCATGAGGTTGGCCAGATTCCGAGTTTCTAAAGCCTAAATCCTCCCGTCCCGGACCGGCGTACAGTGCTCAGTTCTCCCCTTTCGAACGTGCCCCTCGGCACAGCCAACACCCTTGCCGACCTTATTCTGGTCATGGTTGCAATATTCCTGATTTCAGGACCCTCCATTGTCTACTACTATTGGCGGAAAAACAAAAGGATGAGGTCGGCTGCGCCTACTGGCTCTGCTTGACGTTTTTCTGCGACTTTTCATGCCTCTGAATCGGAATCACTATTGCGACTCCGACAGCTGCGAGGGGGAGTACGACTACCGCCACTTCTACGATGCCCTCGATCACGTTGAGGAAGAGGCCTCCAACGTATCCGAGGAACCCGTTGATTCCAGACGGAGCGGGGGCTGCGACCACATTGACTGTGGTGGTCTGCTGGACCACTGTTCCGTTTTGGTCGGTGGCGCTGACCACGACCTTATAGTCGCCGGCCTGGTAGTAGGTGTGGATGACAATCTGTCCTTGGGTGGCAGTTCCGTCCCCGAAGTTGTAATTGACCACATAAGGTTGCGCCCCGCCCTTCACAATCGCGTTGAAAGTAACGCTTAGTGGAGCGGTCCCATTCGCCGGGATGGCGCTGAGCGTCATCGCGAGGGGTATCTTTTGGGCAGTCTGTGTTACGGTGACGTTGATCGTGGAATAGTCGACGAGGGTCTTTGTCTGAAGCAATTCACTCTCCACAGAGTTGATTTGGGAGTCCACCTGCTGCAATTGTGATTCGACCGCCAGAGTCGAGTTGATGGAAGCGGTCTGGTTGAGGAGCTTCAGGAGGGAAGCCTGCTCTGTTCGAAGGGACGAGAGCGTCGCGTTCAAGTCCGTGTACTGGACAGACACATCGTTCGAGTTGGAAGTCTCACTCACGAATGAACCCAAGGCCATGACCTGCGTGAGGGCCTTTTGGTAATCTGTTGCCGGGACCCTTATGACGATGTACGCGGATGAGCTGTAGGTAGACTGGTACGCCACATATCCTCCGAAGGTATATGCGATAGCGGAGACGGCTGACGCTGTCTGTTCTGGGGCTGAAGCGGTGATTGCGAGGTCAGTAGAGAACTCGATCATTCCGCCGGCGCCGCTCGGCGACCCTTGGGTCACGTTGGAGTACTGTCCTTGTGCGGGGGCTCCCGAAGGGGAGCTGGAAGTGGTGGTGGCCATCGAGGTAGTGCTCATGGTGATGGTCGAAGTGGCCGTCGAGGTCTGAACTCCTAGCACCTGACTCGTGCCCTGTTCCCCGTAATTGGATCCCGGAGTGCCTGCCGCGGCGTAAGTCGCCCCCCCTAATGCGTTGGCCGCGTTCTGGGAAGCCATGTTCTGCAGGTTGACGTTGGCTGACGAAAATGTCCCGTAGACCCCTAGGTTGGATAGCAGAGCCAGCCCGAAGCCGCCGATGACTATGAGGGCGATGAGCCCGTATATCACCCTCCGTTTCGTCATGCCTCCGAGCCGGTTCACGGCGGGAGGTCTCTCGACGGCTGAGTTAGTCCCAGCGCGAAGAACGCCCTGTTCTGGGAACGCGAACACACACTTATCTTCGTGAGGGTGGCGAACGTCGGCCGATGTCGGAGGCAACCAGAGAGCAGGTCGACTACGCGCTCCGCGGCAAGACTCTCACTGTCTATCTCTACCTCTTGAGGCATGGAAAGGCCATCGGCGTGCGGGAGATCCAGAAGGCCCTAGGGTTCTCAAGCCCGTCCGTCGCGTTTCATCACCTCGACAAGCTCGTCGAGCTGGGTGTTGTGGAGAAGGATCAGTACGAAAGATACGTCCTGGCGAAGAAGGTCGATACCGGCATCCTCCATTCGTTTGTAAGCATCGGGGGCCTAACACTTCCCCGACTGGGCTTCTATGCGGCGTTCTTCACGACCATCGCTGCCGCTTATGTGTCGGTCAACAGGGGATCCCTTGACCTGTACGCTCTCATCGGCACCCTGGGTGGGGCGGCGGTTTTCTGGTATGAGACATGGCGTGTATGGAGGCGCAAACCGTTCTGAGAACTAGAACTATCTACCTACCCGTGGGGGACTTACCATGATGGAAGGGAAGCGCTTCGGGATCGGACTGGCAGCGGGAGTCCTCCTAGCTCTGGCCCTGGTTGCAGTCTCAGGGGGACTAGGCTCTGCTTCAATCACCGGGACCTTCGGCCCCGCAGCAGCCGTTTCATCTACAACGACTACGGTTCTCACGTCCACGGCCACATTCACGGCCACATCCACCATGGCTACGACCACCGCACTACCCCCGACCGTCAGCTACACCACGTCGACTACTAGCACGACCACTGTAAGCTCAGGGCAGGCCCTCGTTACGAATGCGACTTACCCCTCCAGCTCTGTTAACTCCTCGAGCACCACTCTGGCTAGCGCAACCAGCTCGGTCTCCAGCACCAGCTCGAACCCGGGGGGTCAAACTGCGGGGACGAGCGCTAACGGTGGCGCGCCATACTATGCTCTCGGTCCCGCTGGAACGAACAAGCCATCCCGACTGGCCAGCATCGCCCAGCAGCCTATCGTCTCCAATGCAGAGATCCTCGCCCCGATTCTCGTCGCATTTCTCCTTGGCGCCTTCCTCTACAGGGTCGTCGTTCAGGATAGAGAACGGACCGCGGGAGATTAGCGCAGAATCGGCAGAGGCTCTACTTCGAGACTAGGAATTCCCTGCTGTTCGGTTCCTTTCCTTCCCACCGCTTTGACCAGCCAGCGAGGTCGCAAAGGATCTTGTATACCTCATGCCCCTTTACGGTCAGGGAGTATTCGATCCTCGGCTTCTCCTCCGCATACACTTTTCTCTGCACCACTCCGAACTTCTCAAGCTGCGACAATCTTTCTGCGAGAGACGTCGCGCTTATGCCCTTAATGCGGTTCTTCAGCTGATTGAACCTCGCCGGCTCCATCTGCCCGAGCATGTGTATGGTGGGGAGGGTCCAGGTCCGGGTAATTTGATTCCACGTCTGGTGCACGACCGCGCACGAATCAAGGGTCTTCTGGTCAAGCTGCTCGGGTTTGGTGAGGTTGCTCATACCTAGTTAGTCAGCAACTACTACTGGTATTAAAAACCTCCTCCGCAAAGCGACTCTGGAAATGATCGAGAAAGAGCGCGTCGACAAGCGAACACCAGCCTTCAGCGAGGCTGAGGCGGAGTATCTCGCGGAGAACTTCATCGGAAGAGTCGCGACCGCCTCGCCTTCCGGGCAGCCCCACGTCGTGCCGGTTGGGTACAGGTTCGATGGGAGCACCATCACGTTCGGCGGGTGGAATCTAGCGAAGAGCCTGAAGTACAGGAACCTGATGTCAAACGAGAAGGTCGCCTTCGTAGTGGATGACATCGTCTCCACGAAGCCGTGGAAGGTCAGAGGCGTCGAAATCAGGGGAAGGGTGGAGCTTGCATCATCGAATGATGACGTGAGTAAGATTAGGATAATCCCGCTCAATATTAGGAGTTGGGGCCTGGAGGTCTGAGCATGGCACTATCAGGATTCGAGAACCAGGTAACGCAGGCCGTGGAAAAGCTGAGCGAGAGCATCGTGAGCGTCAGCAGCATGCGTCTCGAACGACGCTTCTTTGGCATCATCCCAAGCGAAGGTCAGGGTTCTGGCTTCATCCTCGATCGGAATGGACTGATAGTCACCAATAATCACGTAATTGACAGCGCTAATCAGGTCCACGTCAGCCTCAAGGATGGCAGAACTTTCACTGGTGAGGTCGTCGGCGCAGACGAGGCCACAGACGTCGCCGTGATCAGGGTAAATGCGACCGACCTTCCGGTGGCAGAATTGGGGGACTCCGAAGTGCTCAAGGTCGGACAATTCGTCCTGGCAATAGGCAACGCCCTGGCTCTACCGGGCGGTCCCACAGTATCCATGGGGGTGCTTAGCGCGAAGGGGAGGCCACTGCCAGGCACCGACTTCATCTTCGAGGGGCTGCTCCAGACAGATGCGGCCGTGAACCCGGGCAATAGTGGAGGACCACTTGCTGACCTCGACGGCCGAATCATCGGCATTACCACGCTGATGATTCCCTATGCCCAAGGAATGGGATTCGCCATTCCCATCAATACGGTGAAGAAAATTGCCCAGGAGATTCTCGAAAACGGCAAAGTGACTAGGAAGTGGATAGGCATCTCAGGTGTCGACGTCACCCCCCAGCTCTCCAGAAGATACGGCCTACAGGCCGAGTCCGGCTTCCTTGTGGCAGAGGTTGTCCCCAGAAGCCCCGCTGACTATGCGGGTCTGCGCAACGGTGACGTAGTCGTAGGCGCAGACGGGGGCCCAATCAATCACACCAAGGACCTGCTCCTCGCTATTTCCAAGGTGGGGGCAGGCGGAAGCATCAAGCTTGACGTGAGCAGGATGGGGCGGAGAGGCACCTTCGATGTGAGGCCAACGGAGTCTCCTCCGGTCCAGAGCGACTACGGAAGGTAGCAGCTCAGTCTTCGCGCCAGCGGAAGAACCTAACCGCCAGCGCGAACACCACCATGGATAGTACTACCAGAAGCCCCCCATCAAAGAGAGCGGGCCCATAGTTCCCGTAGATCATCACGTTGTTGAGGCCGTCAATCATGTAGTAGAGCGGGAGTACGTGGGCGACTCCCTGGAGATACATGGGCATGGACGACACCGGGAAGAAGGTCCCTGACAGGAACATCATCGGGAAGGTGACGAGGTTCCCCACCACCGCTGCCGACTCTGGGCTGTTCGATATCGTCCCTACGAGCATTCCCAGTGAGACGAAGAAGAAAGGACCAATCACCAAGAACATGCCGATTCCCCAGTTCAGTGTTATGTGAGCCCCGAACGCGTACACTCCGACCGCCGACATGAGGATGAACGACATTATGGTCGTCCCTATGTACCAGATTATCTTCGAGAGGAGCCACTCGGTCTTCGTCAATGGCGTAAGCGAGAGCAGCTTGAACACTTTGTCCCTCCTGTAAGTGGAACTGATGTTCACGAGTGCGAACATGGGGCTGGTAAGCGCGGAGAACCCGATCAGTCCTGGGATGAGGAAGTCGATGTACTTGTAGTTTGATGAAACCGCCGTTCTAGAAAGGATTCCCAGAACTCCCGCAGAACCGTGCAGGTTGAAACCGTTCACGACCTCGCTCGTAATCCCCATCACAATTGCGCTCGTTGTCGACGCAGGGTTGCCGAAGAGCGTGACGTTGACCTTCTGGTTCGCCTCAAAGTCCGCGCTGAACCCCTCCGGTATTACAATGCCATCCGAAGCGGATTTCGAGGAAAGGTACTGGGAGAAATTCTGGTTTGTGGCGACGGATTTGAGGCAGAGCCCTGAAGAGGCGGAAGAACTGCAGTTGTTCGAGGTGCCGTTTAGGGCTGAGATGAACGCGCTGCTGATGGGCCCCGAGTCGTGGTTCTGGACGTAGACGGTGGTTTGACTCACACCGCCTCCGGAGAATATGGCCCCGAAAAGCAGAATCAGGATGATTGGGAATATCAACGTGAAGAAGAATCCCTCTCTGCTCCGGATGTTGCTGCGCGCGTAGACTCTAAGTTCCGCGACCATCCTTTTCGGGCTGAAGGCCATCTACTCGCTCTCCTTCTCTGACTGGCCCTCGGGCCCCACCAGGCGGAGGAAGACGTCCTCGAGGGTGTCACGCCGAACGGTGAGATCCCCCCAGTTCGTTCCAGATTCTTCGATCGCTCCCAGGGCCACCAAGGCGTCGTCCTTGTCCCTGAGCAGAATGGTCACAAACCCCCCGTCTCCGCTAACCTGCAATCTCGTGTTCTCCTTCAGATAGGTCAAGAGGTCCTCCTTCGCCTTCACGATCATCTTCTGCCCTGACCCGTATTTCGATTCAATCTGCTCCGTGGTGCCCATGGCCACGATTTTGCCGTGGTTCATTATGGCCACCTTGTCGGCGAGCTCCTCCGCCTCCTCGAGGTAGTGCGTCGTCAGCATGACCGTCCTCCCCTCGTTTTTCAGCTTCCGGATCACTTCCCAGACCGCCCTCCTCGCCTGCGGGTCGAGCCCTGTCGTTGGTTCGTCGAGGAAGATCAGCTCGGGGTTGTTCACCAGAGACAATGCCATGCCCAGCTTCTGCTTCTGTCCTCCCGAGAGGTTCTGGAACCAGATGTTCGCCGCGTCCTCGAGTATGACCCTCCTCAGCAATTCGTCGGGGTCGACGCTTTTCCCGAAGAGCGCCCCATAGTAGGCTATCGCCTCCCTCGGCGTGGGATAGTCAAGGAACTTGAATCCCTGTGGGATCACGCCTATTCTCTTGTGCAGGTCGTACCCCTTTGTCCATGGATCGAAATCGAGGACCTTGGCCGTGCCGCCGTCCTGCTGTCTCAACCCTTCAAGGATCTCGATTGTGGTAGTCTTCCCCGCACCGTTGGGCCCCAGAAGCGAGAATACCTCCCCCTTCTCGACGTTGAATGAGATTCCGTCGACCGCCCGAAGCTGCCCGTAGTTTTTCAGCAATCCATCCACTACGATGGCAGGCAACGAAAAAGGGGAGTCCCTCTTCCATATTTAGATAGTTCTCCTAACGAGCGTTAGGTGTTCGACGTCGGAGGCCCCCAACGCCAAGGCCCTCGCCGCCACCATCTGCCCCCGAAAAGCATGATGGCTATTCCCCCAATGACGAGGACAATCCCTATCACTACTGCCAGAACTTCCAGGAGCGTCATGATTACGCTCAAAATAAACCCGGCGAAGAGAACCAAGACGATTGCACCTATTACTATCATCAGGGCTCCGATGATGGCCGACCTATGCACGGTATCCTCCGACTCGACGCGTTATTTATGTTGAAAAGGCGCCTAGCTTAACAGCCATGTGGGTTGGGCGAACAGATGTGAGCTGCCCCGATGGCTATTAAGCGCCCCGGAACTGGCCCTCCCCGGGTAGTCAGCTGACTTTCACAATTCACGAATCGGGGATAATGGTCGAACCCCAGCTCGGGATGAGCATGGAACAGCTCTTGGATGTTGCAAAGAAGGTAGAGGAGCTTGGATTCGGATATTTCTTCCGATCGGACCACATTCTTCCAACCGACGAAAGGCGGGGGATTGATTCCCCCGAGTGCTGGACCAGCCTCGGACACATTGCTGCAATGACAAGCAGAGTCAAGTTCGGGCCGCTGGTTTCCCCCATCGGCTTTCGGAACCCCGCTCTGCTCGCCAAGATGGCCTGCACTATCCACTCGGCCTCTCACGGCAGGCTCCAGCTTGGTGTGGGAGCAGGCTGGTACGAGGCGGAGTACAGGGCGCACGGCTACCATTTCCCCGACTTCCGAACCCGTGTCTCCCAGTTCGCAGAGGCGCTCGAGATAATCTCCGCCATGGTAAACAAGGGTAGTGTCGATTACGAGGGAACCTTCTTCTCCGCTCACACGGACTGTTGGCCGAGGCCCGAGGGGCACATGCACATGATAATCGGGGGGCGGACCAAACCGGTGGTGAGGCTGGCCGCCAGGTTCGCCGACGAGTGGAACACCTTCCGGAGTTCGAGCAGCGACCTAGCGGGATTGAGGACTGTCCTCGCCGAAAGCTCCGCAGGGCGCACGGTTGACGTCACTGAAATGGGACCCTACCTTATCGGGGAGAACGAATCGAAGCTTGAAGAATACGCCGCACTCCAGGCATCCACTCTCGCCCAGAGAATCTCTCCCAAGGAAATCATCGCCAGGTTGAAGGCAAGGGGTGCGCCTTGCGGAACGGTGCAGGAATTCGTCGACCAGCTACGGTCGATGGCGGACTCGGGATTCAGACGAGTGTATTTCCAGACTCTTGTACCTCAGAACACAGCAATGATCGAGCTCCTCGCCGACACACTGAAAGGAAGCCTCTGACCCTTCCACCTATGATGCGGCCCCGTCTCGTAGTCACCACCCAGCCCTTCCCTGATTTCCTCGCCAGCGCAATTTATAACGGCGCACCAACTGGCTGGGCGAAAGTTGCAACCTACTACAGCCGCTACCATGCCGATGGCTGGCCCGCCAAAGACAACAAACCACCAACTGAGGGCACTGCTAGCCATGGTGGGCGTTGCTCTTCTCCTGAATTATGTAGAGACTATGGTAATCCCAGGGATACCCGCCATTCAATCCGACTTCTCCACCCCCGCAAACCCGGTATCTTCGAGCACGATGTCTTGGATTACGTCAGCGTTCCTGATTGTTGGAAGCGCGGTTTCCCCCCTCTTCGGGAAGCTGGGCGACAGTTATGGCAAGAAGCGCATGTTTCTCACGGCGCTTGCATTCTACATGGCCGGGGTTGGCATCGCAGGTTTCTCGAACTCAATCTACTTCCTTATCGCAGCTAGAGCGATCCAGGGGATAGGTTTCGCCATCGTCCCTCTGGCGCTGGCAATCATAGCTGAAACTTTCCCCAAAGAGAGAATAGCTACGGCCCAGGGAGTCGTCAGCGCCACGTTCGCCATAGGGGCCGCCCTGGGACTGATCATTGGTTCCTACGTGGTCCAGGATCTTGGTTGGCCTTGGGCCTTTCACTCTGCCTTCATACTAAGCGCGGTGCTGTTCGTCGTGATCGCCATGTTCCTCCCCACGGGTACCCCCGGAACCAAGATGAAGGTCGACTACGAGTCTGTCCTTCTCCTGATGGCGGGCGTGACGCTCGTCCTGCTCTACCTGACCGAGGGGCCATACGAAGGGTGGACATCGGCATTCAACGTCTTAGCGCTCGTCGCTGGAATCGGGTTGACGGTTGGATTCTTCGTCGCCGAGAGTAGGAAAACGAATCCGCTTATCCCCCTCCATCTGCTAAGAATCAGAAACGTCCTGGTAGCGAACCTGACCGGAATCCTCTCCGGCATGGGCATGTTCATGCTCTTCTTTGCGGTAATTTACTACGCAGAACTCCAATCGCCCCCCGCCCCCACGGGGCTCGGGCTCGACGTCATCTCCGCCGGCCTCAGCCTCGCCCCTGCAACAGTGCTCATGCTTGTCGGGGGCCCCGGCCTTGGACGCCTCGTCCAGGTTAGAGGTCCGAAACCAGCGATGGTTCTTGGAGGATTGATTGCGATAACCGGGTTCACTCTTTTCATCTTCAACCGCGCCACGACCACCGACGTCGTAGTAGATACAGCCATTTCGATGATCGGGGCGGTTGGAATCATAATCCCCATCGTGAACATGATCAGTGTTTCCCTTCCTGACGAAACGGTGGCCACTGGCCTGGGGTTGAACACGATGCTGAGAAACATGGGAGGAGCCATAGGTCCGGTGATAGCGACGACTCTGATGAGCACGTATGCCGTGACCAGGATAATTTCAACGCCAGCGGGCCCGCTTTCAATGTCCTTCCCCACCCCGACAGCCTTCGACTACATCTTCTACCTTGCAATAGCGTGCATGGTAGCTGTGGTCGTGTTGGCCCTCGCGGGCAAAAACTACGTCTTCAAGAAGCGGACCCAGGCTTAGGGGTCGGCTACAAGCTAGGTTTCTTCCTCGCCAGCCAGACGCCCACTCCTCCTAGAGTAAGACAACCTGCCACTGAAGCTGCAGCCAGAACCTCGACTAGACCACCAAGGGTACTCTCTTGCGCCTCCCAGACCCGCACGTAGTCCCAGAAGAAAGAACCCGGAGACCCTTCCCCGGCTTGAATGAAGGAGGGAGGACTTGAACCAGAGCTCCCCACCACGAAGAGCGGGTTGTGAACCATGTCCCAACCTCCGTAAAGGTAGCAACCGTTCGTAACCTTCTTTCCATTAAGCAAGATGGAATTCAGCGTCAGGTTTCCCATACTTTGAAAGGTGGTCACGGTCCTAGAGTACGACTCGAGAGCGAACACCTCCTGGTCCCCGGTCTTGAGCGCAGCAGCAGGACCGGTAGGAAACGACTTCTCCACCGAGGACCTCGCACCGAAGTTGGTGACCTTGAGCTCCCACACCTCAGAGGTGCGAAAGATCGAGATCGAGATATTGCTCCGGGGGCTCATCTCAGGGGTGCTAGCATTGAGCACCCACTGATACGACAGCGTCCTAGAATCAGCTCCCTGGATAGACCACGCGAAGGCGAACCATCCGGATCTGTTCGGCAGAGCCCCTTCCGCAGCCTGAAGGACGCTCCCGTCACTCGTCATCACAGACAGGACCACGTAGACGATCCCGTCGGGGGACTCGATGTTTGGGAGGACAAGGGAAGCAGTGACGTTCGTGACGGCCTCCCACTGTACATTCCCTCCCTCAGCCAATTGAGCACCCTCGGGCACCACGACTCCAATGGCCCAGGATGAATTTTGATAGGGTGTGACAGGCTGCGACTGTGTCGGCCCGACGGAAAAGGGGGGTACGAATCCTGGGAGAAAGAGACAGACCGATATCAAAACCGTGAGTCCGGAGCTCAGCAAGCCTGTCAAGGGACGGGCCACCTAGCGCGAACCATCGAGAGGACCGCTAGGGCGGCACCTGCGACAGCGATCAGCGTAAGTGTGATTATGGGGTCGACATAAGGCGATAGCATGTCGTGGATGGACTGGGCGGACGAGGTGCCGTACGTAGAAGCATACCCTCCAATTGCCCCAGCGATGGCGAGTAGCAGGCAGCTCCCCACAACCCCGACCGAAAGTAGAATCAGCGCTGGCCACATGGTGCTGGGACTGACCGTGCGGTTTTCAGCAAGCTCGACTGTCGTAAGAAAGGCGGAGAGACAGCCGAACCCCCCGATGCCAACCACGAGGAACAACACGTACCCCAGGACGAGCCAGATTCCAGGACCACCGCCAACGATTATGGGTGGCAGATAGGAGAAAGGAACGAATGGCAGGACCACTACCACGGTCCAGACCAGAGCCGCAAGAGTGCTGAGGTACGCCGCCCCCCGGTACCTCCTGTACCAGAGCGGCCTATTCGGGTCGATCCGTGGCGCAGCCAAGCGTATTCACCAGTTGGTGGATTGCCTACAGCAGTCCTCGCTTTTTTGGTAGCACCCATACAGGTTAGGTTCCATTATAGCCTGGGGAGCGGTTATCCTCCCAACCCGGGGCCCGCCGCGCATGACGTCAGACCAAGGCGATGCCCTACCCCACTGATTCCCCTTCACCCGCTCTGGGCGGTATGAGCAAATGCATGCACTTGTTCGGATTGCCTTAATGGCACAGACCGCCTCATGCCGTTGGTCAGTCATTCGAATGAAACAGGTTGAGAGCTTCCATCAGGGGAGCTTGGGCGCTCACGTCAAAGAGGATCGCAGGGAGGCCATGGGTGACGTACGAAAACTGGCCGCTGATTTGCAACTAAGCCAACAGGTCTCCCGACGAGCTTGCGTGATTTGCGGCGAGGCCTATTCAATGCATCTTGGCCAGGACGTGCCGCCCCAGATCCTCTCCGCTGCCGCGGTGTACGTTGGATGCAGAGAAGCACAGAAACCAGTTACCCTGAAGGACCTCGCATACGCCAGCCACTTGGACCCCAGGGCGGTGGGGAGGTGCTACGTGAAACTCATCGAACGAATGCACATCTCGCGCCCCGAGCTAAACGAGAACGGCTACGTTTATCGCCTTTCGCTGAAGAGACCCGTCTCTGAGCAGGCGCTCAAACAGTCGCAAGAGATCATCCACGGCATCATCCCCAAAGGCCTAGGAGGAAGGAATCCGATGACCCTCGCGGCTGCTGCTCTTTACATCGCATGCTGCAACCTAGGCGAAATCATCACCCAGGCCGAGGTGGCAGAGGCAGCCGGAGTGGGGGAGCAGAGCGTCCGGGATTGCTGCAAGGAAATCCGTCTGCTCACGAAGACAGCATAGGGAACCTCCATTCCCTGGTGCCTAACCCGTACGTATCAACGATTAAATCTCGTCATCCGGCCAGACTAGCCATGGTCCGCACCAACCTCTCGATAGACAAGGCGGTCTTCGAGGAATTCGCTGCTGAGGCGGACAGACGGAAGATGACACTGTTCGCATTTGCGAACGAGTCCCTCTCGGCGATCACAAAGATATCTAGGGAGGGAGGGGACCCGGACGAGTTCTACAAGATCTGGAGGGTCCTATCGATACTGAGGCAGGTGGACGTCATAACGCTTCCAAGCGACTTCGTCGATGACCTGATCGAGCGGCTCTACAAGGTGGACGGTGGAGGTACCAAGGCGAAATTCAGAGAGCTGGGGTCGTCACTCGTGGGATTACTCAGGATGGCAGCCGAGAGCATTGTAGACCTTGCGCCCCTGGCCAAGGACTTCGGATTCATCATTCCAATCAAGCATTTCGCCCTCACAGAGCCGAAGCCCGGCTTGGTCCAGGTTGATGTTGTTGGAGCAGGGAAGGCCATGGAGACAACCCAGTGCTCTGCCGAGTTCCTAAAGGCGATAATCGAGGGGTACGGGTACGCAATTATCAAGGAGGAGCTCCATCCGGGAACCATCAGACTGGTCGCCGAGAAGACGGGACGGTCCTGAGAACCCACTCATCCCGCTTGCGAGGACGCGTTAGCCTAGTTGGCGCAAATCCCTATGATTTCAAAATCGAGAATTGACCTATTCGGCTAAATATCCCAAACCAAGGCCCGCGTGGCTATAGCGAGCGAAAAGTGATTCCTGGGTGCCCGTCGTGTGATCCTGGCGCCGTAGCCTGGGTTTTGGCCGCCACCGCGCTGGTCATGCTGATGACCCCGGCCGTCGGCTTCTTCTATGGAGGTCTTGTCCGAAGAAAGAACCTCATTTCGACCATAGTCCAGACTCTTACCATCTTCGCCGTGGTCAGCCTCGTCTGGGCACTTTGGGGCTACAGCGAAGCGTTCGCGCCTTCGATCAACGGCATAGTCGGGAATCTCTCAAAAGTCGGGCTCAATGGAGTCGGTGTCACACCGCTGGGGAACCAAGTCATCCCTGAGCTTGAATACTTCGCGTTCCAGCTGAAGTTCGCTGCCATCACCCCGGCCTTGATCATAGGCGCGTTCGCAGAGAGAATCCGATTCAAAGCCCTCCTGCTATTCACAGTAGCTTGGGCCACCTTCATCTATGCGCCCATTGCCCACTGGGTCTGGGGGGGCGGCTGGCTCCAGAGTCTGGGGGTGGAGGATTTTGCAGGGGGCTTGGTCGTGCACATCTCCGCTGGCGTATCAGCGCTCGCGGCTGCCATCGTCCTGGGCAAGAGGGTTGGGATCAGCAAGTCCGACGAGGTCAGACCGAACAACGTCCCGTTCGTGATTCTCGGCGCCGCCATGCTTTGGTTCGGCTGGTTCGGATTCAATGGCGGGTCGGCGCTCGCGGCCAATATGATAGCGGTCCAGGCTCTCGTCAACACAAACCTTGCGGCAGCCGCCGCCGCAGTCACTTGGATGCTCGTGGATTGGTCTAGAAAGGGGAAGCCGTCGGCAGTTGGCATCTCCATCGGCGCAGTTGCAGGGCTGGTTGCCATTACTCCCGCCGCCGGGTACGTCACCGCTGGTTCGTCCATGATCATCGGCCTCGGCGCTGGAATCGCTTCGAACTTCGTATCCAACTGGAGAGCTAGCCGCAACATATTCGACGACTCGCTTGACGTGTTTGCCTGCCATGGCGCCGGAAGCATGTGGGGAGTGGTGGCGACAGGGATCTTTGCCACAGCTGCCGTCAGCGGGGTCAATGGAGCCCTCGCAGGTAACCCGACCTTCCTCGCAATCGAGGTCTTCGCGATATGTGTGGTGGCAGGCTTCTCTTTCTTCGGGACATGGTTCATCCTGAAGATAATCAACTTCATCACGCCGCTCAGGGTCACCGCCCAGGAGGAGGAGACAGGCTTGGACGTGAGCCAGCACGGCGAAGAGGCTTACGCCTAGGCGTCATCTCTCTCACTTCAACTGGGGGCAGAATCCTGATCCAAAGGACGAGCTACTTGCCCAGGCCATACTTCTGTGCTACCTGCGCTTGAAGCTCCCTGAGTTCCTTAATCCGCTTCTCGAGTCGCCGTCCGAACATCAGATCCCGCAATCCCGCATAAAGCCACAGTAAGGATATAGCAAGGCTGACAGTGCCCACGGCCACCAGTGTCGGGTCCACTAGATCCACCGTCTGGCTCGTTATCCCCAATCCGTAGGGTAGGACTACGAGTTGGAGGAAGTAGTTGATGGCGAAGTACGCACCTGAGACGACGGCAATCAGGGCAAGAAGTGTTATCTTGCGGCCTCCCCTTTCCACGTGCTGGACAAATTCCTCCTGCAGTTCTATGATCGACACGCTCGGGTCATTGTCCTCGGCCATGCCCTGCTCATTCCGCCCGGAGCTTATAACGGATGCTCACAAGTTGTTCATCCCAAGACAGGAAACAGGATTTTCAGTCCGGAATCGAGGTGGTTCAGGGCCTCCATTCCCTTTGGAGTTATCGAATACCTTTCGTGCCCTTCAGTTGATTCTACTATTGCCAGACCCCCGGCAGTAAGAAACTGCAAGTAATCCCCAAGCCTGTTGTAAGGAACGTTAGCGACCCGTGCAAGCCTTGAAGGGAGCTGGGGTCCCGACGCCATAGTCCTGAGGAGCTCCCAGTAAATGATGGTCGTGTCCCTATTCTTCAACCACCCTCAGCATGAAACGGGTCTGATATGAACAACTTGATAGAACAACTTGTTCGCTCAACATGTGCGTCAGCGTCTTAAATCGAGACTCCGCACAAACGCACGATGGAAGCGCAGGAATCGCCGGGATTGCTCGGATACTCCCTTGATGGGACCAGAAGTCAGGTTGGAATCGAGGGACTCGGTGACCGGATCCTACTGCTAGGAAGAAGGACAGGGGACCTGGCGACCCTGGTGGCATACGCCCTCGTAGAGGCAAGGAAGAAGATCGTTCTGCTCGACGTTGACGGGTCGATATCACCCGAGGTCCGCGGTTACTTCAGGTGCTTCGACTATCGCTCCTTCCTTTACGAAGCCTTCCATCTCGAGGGGGACGACGCCACACATGGTCAACTAGTCGCCGCGGCGTACACAGCAGCTCTGGACCTGACGTCGGAGGAAGAGGCGATTCTCAGCGCAGCCCTACAGAAGCTCTCTGAACAGAACGACCTGGCCACCCCATCATCCCTCTTCGACGTTCTCGGTAGCATCGAGGGGTTCAGGGGATTCTACGTTGACAAGCTGAAGGGGAGGATAGGCGCCCTCAAACTCCTCGAGACCACGCGTGTCGAACCATTCGAAGAACTGATGGGAGGAGGAACAATCGTTGGCTTCGATTCAGCCCCCTATCCTCAGGCTTCGGAGCTCGCCGCTAGCCTCTTCATCGCCAAGATCCTGCATCTTCTAATCTCCACCGAGAGGCGCCCCGACGTCATTCTGATCACCAGCGCTCACCGGCTGTTCAGGAATCTCGCCCGCTCCAGGTACAGTGGAAGGCTGGTCGCCTTCCTGCTGGAGACTCCTATCCCCCTCGTCGTAGCTTCCTCGATCCCTGCCCTCTTGGACGAGAAACTAGTGGAGTCGATGGTGGTCAGAGTCTATTCGAGCGAAGCATGGAACGGCAAAAAGGACTGGAGGCAGACGGCCGCACTTGCGAACTCCTACACGATATGTGACGACCGGTCAGGTGCTACGACAGGGTTCGTCCCCCGTTTCGTCAAACAGAAGCGCTCGACCTCGGATCCCCTGTTACCAAAACGTTCAGGCGGCGTCTCATCTGAACTCACCAAGACGATACTGGAAGAAATCAGCAGATACGACTTGGCCAACAGGCAGTCTGTCGTGTCATATCTTGCCTCGACGTTCCTCGCGGTAGACGTCGGAGCAGAGATTGACAGGCTCCATTCAGAAGGTTACCTGATGCTTGAGCCGAAACAGGCCGGGAGCGGGCCCAGGATCCTTGCCTTCACCGTGACCGAGTCTGGGAGGCGCCTCCTGAAGGAGCTGCCAAAGTGATGGAGCATCTCAAGACCGGGTGCACAGCAGTCGACTTGCTGACTGACGGGGGCCTTGCGACCGGCACCATCACCCAGATATTCGGCGAAAAGGCGCTTGGCAAGAGCATCATTTCCTTCCAAACAGGGTGCGCCGTAGCCGCTACGGGCGGGGGCACCATCATTCTCGACACGGAGCAGTCCTACTCGAGCTACCTCGTCCCTTACTGGGGAGAGAGGATGGCTAGGCGGTTCGGAAAGGAGTTCAACGTGTCAGAGATCAAGCTTGAGAGGGCGCCAAGGGTTTCACCCAAGCGGAAGCCGGTCACAAGAGGGCAGCTCATCACAGCCGTCGACTCGGCCCTGAGTCACCTCGGAGTCTCGTATACAGACGAGCATCTCAGCGCCGTGGCCGACATCTTCTCCCCAGAGTTCATCGTCGACCTCCCGCCAAAGGGTCCCTCAGTCCTGATCTTTCAGACACCAGAGGTCGTCGACCTCCTCAACCTCCACGGTATTGATGCGACAAAGGAGGTTTCGAGCGGGGGAAGAGTCGAGCTGAAGATGAGGCAGACCCCAACCTACCACTCGGCACTGCACCACATCATCCGTGAGACGGGGGCAAAGCTCCTGATCTACGACTCCATATCGGCCCCCTTCAAGTCCTCCTTCCCGAGCACCCAGGACCTGCCAGCGAGGAGTGCGGGCCTCGCCATGCTGCTTGCCCACGCGCAGCGGCTCTGCGTCGAGTTTGGGATAGCCGTCCTAGTCACCAGCCATGTCTCCATCGACCCCATCAACCCCTGGGACAGGGTCCCCTACGGCGGAGTTATCCTTGGCCACGACGCGAAGTTCTCCCTCGAACTTACAAAGTCAACCGCGTCGAGGAACAAGGACAGGAACCCTGAGCCGCTCAATCCCGAAGAGATGGGAGGAAGCACCAAGGCTTTCTGGGCGGCGAGACACCCCGCTCTCGAAGAGTACACCAGGTTCGCGTATGCGCGGCAAGACGACGAGGGGTTCCACTGATGGGGTGGAGTCTGCGCCTGCTTGCAGTCCTGATAGGCTTCATCGCCTTCAGCTTCGGGGCATGGCCCGTCTTTCTGCTCGCGGGGGTGTATCTCGCTTTCTCGCTTAGGAAGCCAAAGGGACGTCGGGCAGCCAACGCCCGGCAGGAGTTGTTTCCTGGACCCAAGCGACCTTGGGGCCGCTACGCCCTTGGAGCCCTGCTATTCCTGCTCGCCATAGTCGCTTGGGAGGAGGGAGGGACCTTTTCGCCCCTCGTCTTCACACTGGGCGGCCTCGCGACCATCTTCTGGCCCCAGCTGCGGATGAGGGGTCTGACAGCCGTAGTCCCCGTGGGCGAGTCCGTCCTTTTGAGGAGCAGGTTCCTCCCTCTTCGCTGGCACGCCCTGGCAGAGGTCAAGCTCGAATCCCAGGCTCAGACGAGAGGGGTGGCCGCAATGGACGGCAGGCTCATTGTCTTCGCGGGGAAGACCCCTTCCGCATTCCAAGTGTTGAGCGTGAACGCCCTGAGTTACAAGCAAGCCGAAGAGAAGGTCGTCAGATTGCTGCGAAGGGAGACGAGGACCCTCTCCCAGAGAGGTGCACACCTGCTACCTCTGGACAGCGAGGATGCAAACGCAAAGCTGTCCCAGGAGCTTTATCGCCTCAACATTGGGACCGATGACCTTGAGGCCGCAACATCCCTCCCCTTCGACGTCCTTGCTCTCCAGATTAAGGAGGGGCTGATCGTCGCCCTTAGGGCTTTCAGGGTGTCAGATCCGGTGGGATCGGCCTCGATCCCCTTCCCCGACCTTCACTCCGCACGACAGCCCCTCTTTGCTGAAGTAGTTGAGAAGTTAGGTGAGAAGCACGGCTGGGCGGGACCGGATGAGTTCTCCCCTTTCATCGCCGCGCTCGATGCTACCAGAGCCGAGCCGATTGCCGATAGAATCATCATGAAAGGGGAAAAGGAAGGCAAGCTGCTTGTAGAAACTCCGGGTGGGGCCCCAGTCTCCCTCACAAGGCCACAGCTGAGGTTGCTGGCAAGGGCATACGGATAAAGCCGAATGACAATGTCCTGCGAATCACAAAAGCGTGTAAGGCCGTCAGGGTGACTCTCTCTGTATCACCCAAGACCTCCCATCCCCCATCTTTTCAGAAGAAACGTTCTTAACCAATAATCGAGGGGTGCGTTCAACAGCAGGGGAGACATGCCGAAATTCAAGACTACCGCCGAGGCCCTGAAGATAGTCCACAACAAGGATCAGATACGAAACCTAGGGATTATCGCGCACGTCGACCACGGGAAAACCACTACGTCAGATAGCCTCTTGGCCGCTTGCGGTATGCTGTCTCCTTCAGTTGCGGGCCAGGCGTTGGCTCTGGACTATATGGAGCTCGAGCAGCAGCGCCAGATGACGATCAAGGCCGCGAACGTGACTCTATACTACGAGGAGGCTGGGAAGCCGTACGTAATCAATCTCATCGATACGCCGGGGCACATCGACTTCACGGGAAAGGTCACGAGGTCCCTGAGGGCAGTGGATGGTGCGATTGTCGTGGTAGACGCCGTCGAGGGCATCATGACCCAGACGGAGACCGTCACCAGACAGGCTCTCGAAGAGAGGGTTCGCCCGGTCGTCTACATCAACAAGATCGACCGCCTGATCAAAGAGCTCCGCCTCACCCCGGAGAAGATGCAGGAATGGCTCTTCAACATAGTCAAGGACTTCAACAGGCTAGTCGACATCTATGCTGAGCCCGAGTACAAGCAGAAATGGAAAGTGTCGATCCAGGACGCCCAGGTCGCCTTCGGGTCTTCGAAGGACAAGTGGGGATTCAACTTCGATATGGCGAAGGCAGCGGGGATGTCCTTCAAGGACATCATCAACGCCTACAACGCGTCAACCCCGGAGGAGCTAGGGAAGAAGCTCCCACTTCACGAGGCTCTTCTTGGCATGGTGGTAAGGCACCACCCGCCCCCACACTTCGCCCAATCGTATCGCATCCCCAAGATCTGGACCCAGGGAGACCTAAACAGCGACGTCGGCAAGTCCCTGCTGGCATGCGACGAGAATGGACCCACTGTCATGATGGTGACCAACGTCGTTGTCGACCCGGCAGCAGGGCTGGTCGCAACCGGGAGGCTCTTCTCAGGGAGCGTCACCAACGGCGACCCGGTCTACCTCCTAAACTCGAAACGTGAGGGGAAGATCCAGTCGGTACAGCTCTTCATGGGCTTCCAGCGAGAAATTGTAGATTCCCTCCCAGCTGGCAACATCCCTGCGCTACTCGGACTTGACATCAGGTCTGGAGAGACCATATCGAGCAGGAAGGACGTGGCGACCTTCGAGTCGATCCACTATGTTAGCGAACCCGTGGTCACTGTAGCAGTGGAAGCGAAGCACCCCAGGGACCTCCCGAAGCTAGTCGAGGTGATGAGGAGGCTGAACATCGAAGATCCCAACTTGGTGGTCACAATCAACCAAGAGTCCGGTGAGACCCTGATGTCAGGCATGGGGGTGCTGCACCTCGAGATAGCCACCACGCAGATACAGCAGGCAGGACTGGAGATCATCACATCTCCACCCATAATCAACTACAGGGAAACCATCCGCTCAAGGGCGGGTCCGATAATGGCCCGGTCCCCCAACAGGCACAACAAAATCTTCATGGAAGTAGAACCGCTCGAACAAGACGTTGTAGAGCTCATCCGCAACGGCACAATAGGAGAGAACGTCGAGAAGAAGGCAGTCATCAAGACGCTTCGCGACCACGGATGGGACCCCGACCAAGCTAGGAACTTCCAAGCCATCGACGAGAAAGGGGACATACTCACGGAAGTAACGAAGGGCGTCCAGTTCCTCCAGGAGTCCATGGACTCGATTCGGGCAGGGTTCGACGACATAATGAAGAACGGGCCCCTGGCCTACGAGTTCACAAGGGGCGTCAAGGTAGCCCTTACCAACTACGTCCCCCACGAAGATCCTGCACACAGGACCTACGCCCAGCTAATGCCCGCCTCTCGAAGGGCCATCCTTGGCGCAATGCTATCAGCGAACCCGACCCTTCTGGAGCCTATCCTCGGCATTGAAGTCAAGGGCCCATCCGACCTTATAGGCGCGGTCACCGGTGTGATAAGCGCAAAACGTGGAAAGCTGATCAAGATCGACCAGAAGGAAGTGATGACTGTGGTCGAGGGGGAGATACCCGCCTCCGAGACATTCGACCTAAGCGAGAAGATGAGGGGAGCGACCGCTGGCAAGGCGGTCTGGAACACTCACTTCAAGACGTGGCAGCCCGTCCCGCAGAACATGCTCTGGGGGCTGGTTACAGAGATCAGGAAGAGGAAAGGCCTGCCCCCCGAACCCCCGAAGGCCGAAGAGTTCATCGACAAAGAGTAAGTTGCCGTGTTCTCACTCCCGGATTGGGAGTTCAAAATACCTAAGAGTCTGTTAAGGTCTTCCGTGTTCGGTTTGAGGAAAGAGCTATTCATACTCTTCTTCCTCTCTGCCAGCATACTGCTCCTCTCCGCACAAGCCCACGCAGTCCCCCCACCAGTGGGAAGCAGTCCTTTTCATCCAGCCGGCGCCCAGCCAGTTGCTGGATACGGGGCCCAGCCCTCCTCTCCTCAGGCGAATTACGACGAACAATTGGGGATGACCTTCGTTCAGGGTTTCACCAAACTCTCCTATAACGTAACAGCCGTGGCCCAGTCAGACGCCCAAGGATTCGGCCCCGGGTACCTCCTCAACGGCTTGACAAGCGCTGGCTACTGGTACCAGGCGGGGGTGGCCTTCAATTGGCCATATCAGGGAGGGGGCTACAATGCAGGTTTCAATTTCCTGTACGAGGCGTTCAATAGCTCAGGGTCTAGCATCTACCCTTCAGGCGGGGGAGGGGGGCTTTCGCCCTTCTCGGGCGCGGTCAACGACGGCGACCTGGTCCTCCTCCAACTGTCATTTTCGAACGGGCGGGTGATATTCCAAGCTCTGGACTGGAGCACGGGGGCCGAAGCAAACCAGTCCTTCCCCGCTTCAGGGTCAGGGTTCGTCGGCCTGAGTTTCTCATCTGGGGCACACGGCTTCTTCACGGGGCTGATGACGGAATGGTATCATGGTGACCCGTACTATGGATCGGAGGCTGAGGTGAACTATTCCAACTCGACCTCTAGACTCAGATCTGCAACGCTCTGGGTGGACGAGTTCAACGCTAACAGTTCTACATCGCTCTTCGGCTCATCGCGGACCTACACCTTCTCCACCCCAGACCAACTCAGGCTATTCTCCCTCGAAGGCGCCACGGAGTATGCGAACGCATTCACCTTCATCACCGGTTCTCTTGGGAGGATGCAGATTACGCTGAGCTATTCCGTATCCGGGGGAGGGGCAGGGTTCGGCGCTCCCCTCCTAAGCTACATTGAGAACGGTACGTTACAGGCCGCTTCGCTCACCGGGACGCCCACGACCTATCTCGCCGACGCAGGGAGCACCTGGCAGGTCTCCGTGAGCCTTCCAGGTAGCACAGGAACCGAGAGGTGGGAAACGCCTCAACTCACCAATGGAACCCTTACGGCTCCCGTCAACGAGAGCATACCCTATTTCCACCAGTATCTCTGCACCTTCGCATACACACTGGCCGGGGGCGGGTTGACCCCTTCCTCCCCTAGTTGGACCGAGATTTCGTTCGCCTCGCCATTGTCATTGAGCGGGAACGGGTCTGCCTGGGTGGACGCCGGGACTTCGCTCCGCTACTCTCAGGTTTTGGGGGGCTCCACTGTTTCTGAAAGGTGGGCTACCCAGGATTCCAATTTGACCGTAACTGGGGCTCTGAGTGTGCATGCGGTCTACTATCATCAGGTCGCCCTGAACCTTGTCTACATAGGGGGAGGGCCGACCTCTCCTCCGACCCTCAATGAGACCCGCTTTGGGAGCCAGTTTTCACAGCCCGTCTTGAATTCGAGCGCCTACTTCCTCGACGCAGGAACAAGCTGGTCGCTTTCCACCCTCCTCCCTGGGAGCGGGGCTCAGGAACGATGGTTCGCGCCCGAAAACACAACGGGAAGCGCGGCGCTCCCCCAGTCGGTTACGGTCGTCTACGAGCACCAATATGCGCTGACAGTTGGAGCAAACCCAGGTGGTGGTGGATCCGTGTCACCTCCCTCCACCTGGGCAACGGCAGGTTCCTCGGTCCCGCTGAGCGAGCACCCTGAACCGGGGTGGGAGTTCGAGGGGTGGACTGGGTCTGGGAGCGGATCCTACTCGGGCCCTCTCGCAAACGCTTCGATCTCCATCGGCGGACAGGTATCTGAAAACGCCACCTTCAATCCTGGCCTTGAGATTGTTGCGGGTCTAAACGGTGAGGTCGTGTATTCGACGGCGACCGCGAACGGAACGGTCCCCTCCGGAACAAGCGTGACCATCTACTTGCCCCGGGGTTCTAACGTCACAGTTCATGCCGCCGTCACTTCCCTCTTCTACGCCTTTGGAGGCTGGAGCCCATCTGCCAGCGGCACCACTCTTTCCCTAACCGTAGGCAACCCAGAGACTATTTCGGCAGACTTCAAACCCAACCCGGCACCCGTACTCGTACTCGTCCTTTTCCTTGTGGGAGCAGTAGCCGGGGTCTCTCTGTTCATCCAGCGCAGACGGTCACGCCGCGGTGTGAATCCCTCCACCCTTTAATCCCCCCGTTTAGCCCCTATTGGCAGGCGGACTTCTTCTGGAGATACTATCCTACGACCTCCAACTGAATGTTGATTTTGCGAAGGCCCACTTGGAAGGGAAGCTGGCCGTCACTCTCAAAGGAGCCAGCAAGACCTTCGCCCTAGACGCCTCTCAGCTTTTGGTTACGGCCGTGTCCGTAAACGGACGGGCCGCCCGGTTGGTCTTCGACGAGAAGCGCGCGAAGCTGAAGATCCCTGGCGTCCCTGCAAGGCAGTCCGTAGTGGAGGTCACGTACTCCAAGGAGGTCCCAGACGACGTCATCTTTGGCCTCTACAAGTCAAAGTACGGCAGCGATTATTTCCTCGCAACAGACCTGGAGCCCGCGGAAGCCAGGACTGTCTTCCCCTGTGTTGACGAACCCGCATACAAGGCCGTTTTCCGGTTGCAGATCACTACTGAGGACGGGCTGGGGGTAATTGCGAACACGCCAATAGTTCGCAAGGAGAGTGCAGCAACGGGAAGGACAACCTACACCTTCCAGGAAACCCCGCGGATGTCTACATACCTCTTCTTCTTCGCAATAGGCCGTTTCGAAGAGACGAAGCTAACTGCGGGCGGGATTGACGTGATAACAGCAACCCGACCGGGGCAGGCTGAGAACTCCCTGGTTGCCCTCAAAATATCTGCGGACGCTCTCCTCGCCTATCAGAACTATTACGACGTCCCCTACCCTCTGAAGAAGCTTCACATCGTCGCGCTCCCCGAGTACCACACAGGGGCAATGGAGAACTGGGGAGCCATAGCGTCGCGAGAAAGCTACGCCTTGGTCAGAGAGGACACCAACTTCCGACTAAAGATCAGAGGGGCCATGTCCATGGTTCACGAGGTCGCCCACCAGTGGTTCGGGGATCTCGTCACAATGAAGTGGTGGGACGATTTGTGGCTGAACGAAAGCTTCGCCACCCTCATGTCATACAAGATGACTCAGAAGCTCCACCCGGACTGGGATATGTGGGGTATCTTCCTTAGGGATGAGGTATTCACAAGAGAAGAAGCGATGAAACTGGACGCGCTCATGACCACCCATCCGGTCCAGGCTCACATCAAGAGCGTCGCCGAGGCGACACACACCTTCGACTCGATCAGCTACGGCAAGGGCGCCTGCGTGCTGCGGATGCTGGAAGGGTACATCGGCGAGGAGGCGTTCCGGACGGGGGTTTCCGACTATCTGAAGAGATTCAGCTACTCAAACGCCACTGGAAAGGACCTCTGGGACGCTCTAGGGAGAAGGCCGGGTCTTCCAGTAACGAGCATGGCCAGGGCATGGCTCACTCGTCCTGGCTACCCTCTGGTCAAAGCCACGATCATGGGAAACAGAATCGAGCTGTCACAACACCCGTTCCGCCTCAATGGTAGCAGAGCGTCAGGTACATGGCCCATCCCGATCAGGATGCGGACAGATGGAGAAGAGACATCATTCGTCCTGAACAGCAAGTCAGTTCGTTTTGGCGCCACCGCGAGGTCTGAATTGTTCCTAAACCTGGGGCGTACAGGCTTCTACGTCACACAGTACGACGAGGCTGGCTACCGTCTTCTCGCTTCCAACTTCCCCCTGCTCTCTTCTCATGACAAGGCGGGCGTAATGAACGACCTCTACCTTTTACTGCAGGCGGGCATGGTCCAGCCTGAACTGTACGCCCGTTTCGTTTCACTTTGCGGCTCGAATCCTGACCCTCTGACCATCCAGGTCGTGGCGGAGCAGCTCAGGGTTGTGGAGGCGATCGTATCGGACTCTCCGTTGGTCAAAAGAATCGCTCGAAGCTTCTATCCACCCCTCTTGGAGCACTTCGGAGAGACCCCCCAACCTGGGGAGCCCCTGTCCGTGGGGACGACCAGGGAGTATCTCACGTCCCGTCTTGCACGGGCAGACTCCTCCTACGCCGAAAAGATGGCAAAGCTGTTCGACAATTATGCCAACCTGGATCCAAACCTGAAGGCAGCAGCTGCGATCGGGTTCGCGATTACAAATGGTCCCCGCGCCGAAAAAATCCTTCAGAGCATGGTGTTTGACTCCCAGAGTGAGGTGGAAAGGGACACGATATACAGGGGCCTGAGTGCCTTCAGAGACTCTAGGCTGATCCTGGACTCACTGGATCTTGGCCTCACCGGGAGAGTAAGCCGGTCGGATATACACTACGCCGCGATGTATTCCGCCGAGAACCCATACGTCAGAGACACAGTGTGGCGGTGGATGAAGAAGAACTACGATTCCATATGGAAGCTGTACGGCGGCGCACAGCAATTCTACCTCGACCTGGGGCGCATCGTCCCCCTCTGTGCTGTCGAACACGAATCTGAAGCCAGGCGTTTCCTCTCAGGACGGCGACTCAGGGAGGGAGGCTCCAGCATGACCCGAATCTTAGAAATCCTTAGCATCAACGCAAAGCTTCGGAAACGCCTCCTGAGTTCTGGGAACTAGGATTAAGAGGACCTCACTTCGTCCTGGGCCAGGTGGACCCCGACGACGTAGCTTACAGGAAGAGCGTGAGGAACATGTCGTTCGTCCTCGCCGCCATTGTGATAACGATCTTCGCGGCCATCTTCATTCCCCCTTACCTCAATCCCCCCAATGAGACCTTCCCCCAGTCCGTCTCCTTCGACTCCGGGTTCGGGTTCACCATGCACCTGACCCTTAATTCCACCACGATGACTTCGCTCGGGAACCTGCTTATCACCGGATGGGTCAACAGCTCATCCGACTCGGGAGAGACAATCAACGCTTCAGGGAACTGGGCCTTCCCCCAGAGCCTCCTTTGGGAGCGAGCGTGCACATCGGGATGGCCCATCGGCATTGGAGTCATGAGCGGTCACTACACGCAGGACAACTACACCCTGGGGACCCCGATCCAGCCTGAGCTGACGGCAATACACTGCCCCGTCTCTGCGCCCCCGCAATACTTCCTGTTCTACCCCAACCACTCGTCGACGGCGGCCGCGGTGGTAAACGGGAACCCGTACCACTGGACGATCCTGATGAACGTGTCGATGGGGCAGCACTCCCTGTCGCCGAACGCGATTCCCGGCGTCCCTGGGCCTAAAGGCCTCCCTGCAGGGGTCTACACGGCGATCCTCGCCGACGAGTGGGGGGACGTGCTCACCGCCAACTTCCGTGTCACCTAGCGACCTCCTTAACTAGCGAGCGCTCCTCCGGCTCCCCGCTTGAAAGTCGACCCGTCTCTTATCCACAGGCTCTTCTACCCGCAGGTCCCCGCCATCCTTTCTGCCATGGCTGGTAGGAGGGTTTCCGCCATGCCCGTCGTCTCCTACACCTCAGTCTCCGACTCTCCCCCCATGGTTGCTGTCTCGAGCGTACCCTCCCACTTTACCTGCAAGCTGGTCCTGGAGGCAAAGTGCTTCTCGCTCTGCATCCTGGACAGGGACAGCGCTGGTGCGATCGCGCGGCTCGCGAGCGTAAGCGGCGCGAGGGTGGAGGACAAGCTCGCTGACGCCGGTCTGAATTACTCGAAGGGGGCGAAGCTCAAGGTCCCAATAATCAGGGGGTCGGTCGCGACCCTCGAGTGCTCGCTGACCACCAAGCGGAGGTTCGGCGACCACCTGTTGCTGGTGGGTGAGGTCAGGGCGGCATCGGCGACCGAGGCATTCGACGGGTTCTGGGACTTCGCCAGATACAGGCCCCTGCTCTACACCGGCTGGCGCGAGGGTTTGACGACCCTGCCGGGCGCCTAGGAGTAGGACCGCATCACTTCGGCAGAGAAAAGTTTCAGATCCGCAGCGATGTCCGCGGCCGAGGGGTGATTGATTGAGGCGCAGTAGTATTCGAGCCCAGCATCCGCGTAGGCGTCAATCTCCTTCCTAATCTCCGCCGGACTCCCCGACACTGCGATCCTCCTTTCGTTGTTCGACCCCGCGTAGGGGGCCCTTTTCTTCCTCACATCTGTGGTCATCCTCATCGAGAGCGTCGCCCCCTTCTTCGAACCTCTGATCTCCTCCGCCCCTCTCCTGAAAGTCTCGATTTCGGGGCCCACCGGGTGCCAACCATCTCCGAGCCTGACTGCCCTCCTCACGGCCGATGGACCGTTTCCACCTATCCAGACAGGAACGTCCCTGTTGATCGGCTTCGGGAAGAAGAGCGCATCCTTCACGTGGAAGAACTCGCCATCGAAATCGACCACTTCGTCCTTCCAGAGCGATTTCATCAGCCTGATGCCCTCATCCATCACCCTCCCTCTCTTCGAGAAGTCGGCGTTAAGGAACCTGAACTCTGGCTCGACCCACCCGGCCCCCAACCCCAGTATCACTCTCCCCCCCGAGAACACGTCGAGGGCGGCCGCCTGCTTTGCGAGCAGTATCGGATTCCTCTGGGGCAGGACGATGCAGGATGTCCCGACCCTCAGTTTTTCGGTGGCCGAGGCGACGGACGTTAGTGTGACGAGGGGCTCGAGCAGCTGTCCATAAGGCTCCTTGAGCTCAGTCGGCATTATGATGTGGTCCGTGGCCCAGACGGAGTCGAATCCAACCTCCTCGCAGGTCCTTGATAGCTCCACCAGCTGCCGGGCGCTTATCCTGTCGCCGTAGTTTGGGAGTATGTACCCGAACCTCAGGGCTCTTTCACCCCTTTCGAGTAACGAACCGCGTCGTCAGCGCCTTCGTGCCGTTGAGGCTCGCCAGGTTCAGCACGAGCGGCGTCACCTCCTCCACGATCCGCGCCTCGGTGAGGGGACCGACGTAGAGGGGGCGCATCTCCCTGATGCTCGAAACAAGCTTCGCCGCTTCCTCGTATGTCTCCTTCGAATCCGCTGCGACCAGGATGTCCACCGGGGGGACGACATCGTCCCTCAGAAAGCCCGAGGGGACGTTGTTGAAGGCGGTAGCCACTCTGCTGTGAGGTAGAATGGCCGCCAGCTCTTCGGCCGCAGAACCATCTTCCAGCGCGTATCTCAGCAGTCCCCCTTCCATCTTCATCGGGTTTATCACGGAAATGACGAGCTTCGTGGAGGCCTCCGCGGCCAGGTCTGCGACAAGGCCCATTGCCTCGTAGGGGATCGCGAAGATCACCACGTCCGCAGACCTCGAGGCGCCCCTGTAATCGGCACCCGATGCCCCCCCAATGGCTGCGGCGACGGCGGCCGCCCGCGCCGGGTCCCTGGATCCGATTATCACGTCGTAGCTTCTGGAGAGGTGTTTTGCGAGGGCTCTCCCCATTGCTCCACTCCCTCCTATGACTGCGACCTTCACTCTGTTTCTAGCCTCGCCTGGGGGGCGCCCTGCTGGTGTTTTGTGAACGTTGCGTCCATCATGTTCCTTATCCTCTCAGCCTTCTTCCATCCTATCCCCTGCGTCATCGCGAGTTCCCCAGCGGTCAGGCCCATGACCCTCCTCGGCGTCCCGTACTTTGAGAGCAGCTTCTCAGCTGGCTTTCTCCCTATTCCCGGCATAGCAGACACCAGGTATAGCTGCTGCTGGGAGATGCT
>Ga0187766_10000065_pt1 | contig 50032 bp, 45 predicted proteins | sample 0216_QUI02_MP05__4_FD_132971 | JGI IMG/M metagenome (GOLD analysis project Ga0187766, IMG submission 132971) | Tropical peat soil microbial communities from peatlands in Department of Meta, Colombia - 0216_QUI02_MP05_20_MG | ecosystem: Environmental > Terrestrial > Soil > Wetlands > Peat ... | reverse complement strand
TGTGCGCGACCCGGACGGCAACCGCATCGAAGCTGTCTGTCACATACCCGTGTAGTAGCGCGCGGCGACCCGCTTGACGCAAAGCGGGGCGCAGGCGTTGATAGCAAGACAACCGACGGAGGGACGCGGGATGCCCTACGGCTCACTCCGGGATTTCATGGCGCGGCTGGAGCGGGACGGCCGGCTCGTGCGGGTCAGTGCACCCGTTTCGCCCATCCTCGAGATGACCGAAATTCAAACTCGGCTCCTCGCCGAGGCGGGGCCGGCAGTCCTGTTCGAGAACGTGGCGACGGCCGAGGGCAGGCGGTTCGAGATGCCGGTGCTCGTCAACCTCTTCGGAACGACCGAGCGTGTCGCTTGGGGCATGGATCGTGCGCCGGGCGATCTACGGCGCCTGGGCGAAACACTCGCCTTCCTGCGCCAACCGGAGCCGCCAGGCGGCTGGCGCGAGGCATTCGACATGTTGCCGCTTCTCAGAACGGTGATGGCGATGAAGCCACGGACCGTTTCGCGAGCGCCCTGCCAGGACGTCGTTCTGCAAGGCGACGAGATCGACCTTCATCGCCTGCCCGTCCAAACCTGCTGGCCGGGCGAGCCGGCACCGCTTATCACGTGGCCGATTGTCGTCACGAAAGGCCCCGGCCAGTCTCGCGAAGACGATTACAACCTCGGCATCTATCGCATGCAGCTCACCGGTCGAAAAACGACCTTCATGCGATGGCTCAAGCATCGCGGCGGCGCCCAGCATCATGCGCGTTGGAAGGCTGCCGAGGAAACCGGGGGTAGAGCGGTACCGTTGCCCGCGGCTGCGGTCATCGGTGCGGATCCGGGCACGATCCTCGCCGCCGTGACGCCCGTGCCCGATACCATGAGCGAATACCAGTTCGCCGGCCTCCTGCGCGGCCAAAAGGTCGAGCTCGTCGACTGCAAGACCGTTCCCCTGAAGGTGCCGGCACAGGCGGAGATCGTCCTTGAAGGGCACGTCTCGCTCGACCGCTACGGCGATGAAGGGCCCTATGGCGATCACACAGGCTATTACAACGCGATAGAGCGCTTTCCCGTCTTCACCGTGAGCGCAATCACGATGCGTTCCGACGCGATCTATCTGTCTACCTTCACCGGTCGCCCGCCCGACGAGCCGTCCGTGCTCGGCGAAGCGTTGAACGAGGTGTTCATTCCTCTCCTCCAACAGCAATTTCCGGAGATCGTCGATTTTTGGTTGCCCCCCGAGGGCTGCTCGTATCGCATTGCCGTGGTCGCGATCAGGAAGGCGTATCCAGGGCATGCGAAGCGGGTCATGATGGGCGTGTGGTCTTATCTGCGCCAGTTCATGTATACAAAGTGGGTCATCGTCGTGGACGACGACATCGACGCGCGGAACTGGAAAGACGTAATGTGGGCGGTGTCGACGCGAATGGACCCCGCGCGCGATATCACCCTCGTCGAAAACACGCCGATCGATTATCTCGATTTCGCTTCGCCGGAGTCTGGGCTCGGCTCCAAGATTGGCCTAGATGCCACGAATAAATGGTCGCCGGAGACGACGCGCGCTTGGGGTGACAAGATTCGCATGTCGGACGACATCGTGGAGACCGTGACCCGCAAATGGCCCTCCCTCGGCCTGCCGGGCAGCGGCAAGCCGATTTGGAGGTGACCGCCGGTGGAAGCGGTTCTTGAGTACCGCAACGTCATCGGTTACGTGCTTCTCGTGGCGTTGGCGGCTTTGATCGTCCTCCGCCTCCGGGCGGGGCGCGGTCGGCGAATGAATACCGGCCTGAGGCGACGTGTGGCGGCGGAGCGCTTGGCGGAACGCCGCAGTGCTCAGGAGACGGACCGTGGCGCGGCATTGCCCGAATTACCCGGCAAACGGATGAGCTTCGGCGAAGCACGGCTTCAGTTCTATGTCATGGTCATGGCCGCCCTCGCCATGATGATCGTATGGCTGGTCCACCAAATGGCTTGAAGGTCCGACTGGCCTTATACGCCCCCTATTCAGTATAAACGGCCGCGTTCCCGTGACCTCTTATTCCGGCGGAGTATTCCATGGTGCACGACGACGAAGCCCTCGATCTACTCAGTGCGCTGCTCGCCCAGGCAAAGAAATCGGGTGCCGACGCGGCGGACGGCCTCCTTGTTCGAAGCGCGTCATTGAGTCACACCCAACGGCTCGGCAAGGTCGAGAAGCTCGAACGGTCGGAAAGCCGGGACCTTGGCCTGCGCGTTTTCATCGGCGCGCGCCAGGCCGTGGTTTCGACGACCGATCACGACGCCAAGTCGCTCGACGCGCTCGTGGAACGCGCCATCGCGATGGCCCGCGTGGTCCCGGAGGACCCCTTCTGCGGATTGGCGCCCGAAGCGATGATTGCGCGGAACATCCCCGTCCTCGACATCTGCGACGTAGTCGAGCCGTCGCCCGAAACGCTCATCGAGCGCGCACGCGAATGCGAGGCGGCGGCACGGGCCGTCCCGGGTGTTACCAATTCCGAAGGGGCCGACGCGGGATGGTCTACCGTGAGCGTGGCCCTCGCCGCCTCGAACGGCTTTGCCGGCCACTATCGCACATCCGAGCATTCGGTCGGCGCCGCCGTGCTCGCGGGCCAGGGCACTGGAATGGAACGCGATTACGATGCGTCTTCCTCCGTTTATGGGAGCGACCTCGAAGCGGCGGCGGCCGTCGGCACGCGTGCCGGGGAGAAAGCCGTGCGGCGATTAAATCCGCGCAAGATAAAGACGACGAAGGCGCCGGTCGTCTTCGATCCGCGCGTTTCCAACAGGATCCTCGGCCACCTCGCGGCCGCGATAGATGGTAGTGCCATCGCCCGCGGCACCAGCTTCCTCTTGGACAAGATGGGCAAGCGCATCCTGCCTTCCGGCATGAACGTGATCGACGATCCGCTACGCCCGCGCGGATTCCGCTCGAAGCCGTTCGATGGCGAGGGCATTGCGACGAAGCGCCGTGCCGTCGTCGAAGACGGTGTGTTGACGACATGGTTTCTCGACCTGCGTTCTGCACGCCAGCTCGGCCTGACCACGACCGGCCATGCCGCTCGCGGCACCTCTTCGCCGCCGGTGCCGGCACCGACCAATCTTTATCTCGAGCCGGGAAAAATCTCCGCGACGGGGCTCATCAAGGAAACGGGCAGCGGCCTCTACGTGACCGAGCTGATCGGCTTCGGCGTCAACGGAGTCACCGGCGACTACAGTCGAGGGGCTGCAGGCTATTGGATCGAGAACGGCGCGTTGGGCTATCCGGTGAGCGAGATCACCATTGCCTCGAATCTGAAGGAGATGCTTTTAAACCTCACGGCGGCGAGCGATCTCGTCTTCCGCTACGGCATGAACGCGCCGACATTGCGTATCTCGGAAATGACGATCGCGGGAGCTTGATCGCGTTATCCTTGGCTCGCACTGGCGGCATTGAACTCCAGCGGCGAAATCCTCACAATCGAAGGCCAAATATCAAGTGCTTTGCGAATGCCGTGCAGGGGGTCGCCGGCAAAAATCGAGTGTCCAATTTCAACGGGGGCCAGACATGGACATGACGCGACGACTTGGCGCTGAGTTCATAGGAACCGCATGGCTCGTTCTTGGAGGTTGTGGGAGTGCCGTGCTGGCAGCGGCATTTCCGAATGTCGGCATCGGGCTCCTGGGCGTCGCCTTCGCTTTCGGGCTGACGCTTTTAACGATGGCCTTCGCGATCGGCCACATATCCGGCTGCCACATCAATCCGGCCGTGACGGTAGGCCTTTGGGCCGGAGGACGTTTTCCGGCCCGGGAGATCATTCCCTATGTAATTGCCCAAGTGCTGGGTGGGATCGCAGGGGCTGCAATCCTCTACGCGATCGCGAGCGGCAAGACGGGCTTCGACGTATCCGCCGGATTCGCGGCGAACGGTTATGGCGATCATTCGCCGGGACATTACGCCTTGCCGGCATGCATCGTCTCGGAAGTCACGATGACCTTCGCATTCATTTTCGTGATCCTGGGTTCGGTCCATAAACGCGTGCCCCAGGGCTTCGCGCCGATTCCGATCGGCCTCTGTCTCACGCTCATCCATTTGATCAGCATTCCCGTCACCAATACCTCGGTCAATCCCGCACGCAGCACGGGGCCAGCCCTCTTCGTGGGCGGCTGGGCGCTCGATCAGCTTTGGCTGTTCTGGCTTGCCCCTATTGTGGGCGCGGTGCTTGGAGGACTCGTCTATCGCTGGATCGGCGGCATGTCCGGAGACTAACTTGGCAGAACCGGATTTGCGAAACTAGGCCGCGGTCACCAGCGCAAGGGGTCGCTCGGCAAGCGCCACCGATAATGGCAGCGAGGCGATCAGATCCCCGTCGGCGTGCACCCCCTCGCCGTCGGGTCCGTGAACCGTAAGCTTGGTCGCCGGAAGGATGACGACGTCGCGAAGCCGGTCCAGCCTGTCGGTTATGAGCGCCCAGGCATAGCGTACGAGGTTCCAGCGCCCCGGCCGCTCGAAGATCGCCACATGAAGTTGCGGGTCCTCGAGGCGCGCGCGTGCTGCGATCACGAAACGCCCACCATAATAATGTCCCTTGGCGACGACGATCGCAGCAGCGCTGAAGCGCTCGTGGCCGATCTCGACTTGGTAACGTTGCGAGCGATAGGACATGAGCTGGCCGAGTGCAGAAAGCGCATAGGCGGCTTTGCCGATCAGCCGCTTGAGCTTGAGATCGAGTTCCTCGACGACACGGGCGTCGAATCCGACGCCGACCATGAGCGCGAAACGCCGCCCGTTCGCGGTCCCCAAGAAGATGGGACGCGGCGGTCGGAACGCTATCGCCTCGGCGATCGCGTATGCATCGCCGTCGAGACCCACTTCGGCCGCCAGCACATTTGCCGTGCCGAGGGGTAGAAGTGCGAGCGGCAGGGCACTCTCGGCCAATCCGTTTATGACCTCGTTGATCGTACCGTCACCCCCCGCCGCCACGACCAAGTCGTAGCGCCCGGGCTCGGCCACGCGAGCAAGTCGCTCGGCATCGCCCCGCTCGCGCGTCCGCACCACCGTGACCGCACACCCGAGTTTTTCGAGAAGTGCGATCACCCGAGCAAATTGCCGGCGCCGGCGCCAACCGGCCGCCGGATTGTAAATGACAAGCAGGCGGCGCGGCCTCAAAGGATCGATCGGCAAGTTCGGGGAACCTCGTCCGGACGAAAAGGAAAGATCGATGTCGCTTTTATTAAAGATGATCCTTGAAAATTCGTGAAGTGACAGTTTTATGTACAATTTTTTACACATATTGTCATATAGTTTGTATGACTATTATTGTCTTGCTCTATATATTGATGTAGTCTTTCAAATCGCGAATCGGTTCTTTTCGGGCACGCTTAGGCATGGGCGGATGAGTAGAGCACAGCATTTCCGAACCATCTGGATTTCGGATATCCATCTCGGTACGCGTGGCTGCAAGGCTGAGTTCCTCCTCGACTTCCTCAAGCATACCGAGTGCGACATGCTCTACCTCGTGGGCGATATCGTCGACGGGTGGCGCCTTAGACGCTCCTGGTACTGGGCGCAGACTCACAACGACGTGATCCAGAAAATCCTGCGCAAGGCACGCAAGGGAACGAAAGTCATTTACATCCCCGGCAATCACGACGAGGTTTTGCGCGACTATGTCGGCCTCGTGCTTGGCGGCATCCAAGTCCTGGAAGACCATATTCACGAAACCGCGGACGGCAAGCGGCTCTTGATCCTGCACGGCGACGAGTTCGACGGCGTGGTCAAGTACGCAAAGTGGCTCGCCCTACTCGGCGACGGTGCGTACGCCGCATGCCTCACGTTGAATCACTGGTTCAACTACGTTCGCCGGAAGCTCGGCTATCCCTATTGGTCGCTCTCCGCTTATCTTAAGAACAAGGTCAAGAACGCGGTCGAATATGTTTCGAACTTCGAGACGGCGGTGGCGCAGGAGGCGCGGCGTCGCGGCGCCGATGGCGTGGTCTGCGGCCATATCCACAAGGCCGAGATGCGCGTCATCGATGGTGTGCTTTACTGCAACGATGGCGACTGGGTCGAAAGCTGCACGGCCCTCGTGGAGCATCCTTCGGGCCAACTCGAAATCATCGATTGGACCCGAGCCAAGGAGCTCGTTCTCTATCACGCGGCGGAGTAATGCGAATATTGTTGGTCACCGACGCCTGGTACCCGCAGGTGAACGGGGTGGTGCGCACACTCGACACCGTTGCAGCCATCCTTCGCCAGCAAGCCCATGCAGTTCACCTTCTCACGCCCCAAGGTTTTGCCACACTCCCCTGCCCGACCTACCCGGAGATCAGGTTGAGTCTTTTCCCGGGCCGGCGCGTCGCCCGGGTTCTCGACGAATACGCGACCGGTGCAATACACATTGCAACTGAAGGACCTCTCGGAATCGCCGCACGGCGCATCTGCCTCCGCCGCGGCCTTCCTTTCACGACCTCGTTCCACACAAGATTTCCCGAATACGTGAATGCGCGAATTCACATTCCGGTCGGGTGGCTCTATGCCTGGTTGCGGCGTTTCCACAATTCGGGCGCCGCCGTCATGGTGGCGACCCCGACGCTTCATCGCGAACTGGCGGAACGTGGCTTCGAGAATATTCGGAGCTGGAATCGCGGCGTCGATACGCACCTCTTTCGGCCCCGTGACAAGAGCTTCCTCGATCACCTTCCACGCCCGATCTGGCTCAATGTGGGCCGCGTCGCGGTCGAAAAAAACATCGAAGCCTTCCTTGCTCTGCCGCTCGATGGCACCAAGCTCGTGGTCGGGGACGGCCCGCAACTCGCCGAACTCAAGAACAAATACCCCTACGTTCGCTTCGCCGGCGCCAAGCGCGGCGAGGAGTTGGCCCGGTTTTATAGTGCGAGCGACGTCTTCGTCTTCCCGAGCCGTACCGACACCTTCGGCCTTGTGATCCTCGAAGCACTCGCTTCGGGGCTTCCCGTCGCGGCCTTGCCAGTTGCCGGCCCGGTCGATGTTATCGGCGGCTCGCGAACCGGCATCCTCGACGAGGATCTTGCCAAGGCATGCCGAGCGGCCCTTGAGATTCCGCCTGAGCGCTGCGTCGCCTACGCGCAACAATTCTCCTGGGAGGCGTGCGCGCGCCAGTTCCTCGAAAATCTCTACCCTGCCTCCCAGAACGATCTCGCACTTGCCACAGGCGACTAACGACAAAAAACGGGTCGCAACGCGGCGATTGCCCACGAGCCCGGAAAAATACGTCGGGAGATGTATATTCGCGGGTGCGCCCTTTCGCCACCGTCAGATCACGCCAAATCGGTAAAACCTGTGGAACAGCTTTTGCTGCGGCCGAAAACACGGCTCCGGCCGGAGCGACGCGTCTTCGACCAATCGAATAAACGCGTCGGCAGGGCTTGAAAATCCGTGCCGATTGAGGCAAATGGCCCTTCCGCGCGGCCCATGCTATGGTCGCGCCGTCGGACGCCCCCCGGGGCCGCCGCTGGTTGGTTTTGGGGATACAGATCCTTGGCTAAAAAAGCGAAATTGAAATATCGGCTGGACTCGACGACGGTTTCTCTGGTCACGCGTCTTGCGCGCGATCACATCCGGCCACTGGTGCCACGGCTTATCTTCTCGCTCGTCTGCATGGCTATTGCTGCCGCGATGACGGGTGCTATGGCCAAATTGATGGAGCCGATCCTCGACGAAGTGTTCAAGTCGGCCAACGTCGTCCGGCTCAACCAGATCGCAGTCCTCATTCTCGTCGTGTTCGCGGTCAAGGGTCTCGCCACGTACGGCCAGGGCGTGACCATGAACTACGTCGGGATGCGCATCATTGCCGACGTACAGCGCAAGATGTTCGAGCACGTGATCGGCGCCGATCTGGCGTTTTTCCATTCGAATTCGACGGGCACCTTGATTTCGCGCTTCACGAACGACGCGAACATGCTGCGTGGCGCAGTGTCGAATGCGCTCACCGGCATCGGCAAGGATACGCTTACGCTTGTCTCGCTCATCGGCGTCATGTTCTACCAGGACTGGGTGCTCGCGCTCGTTTCATTCTTCGCATTCCCGACTGCCATCTGGCCGATCGTCCGGCTGGGTCGACGCATGCGCAAGGTTTCTGCAAACACTCAGGCGGAATACGGCCAATTCACGACGATCCTCGAGGAGAGTTTCCAAGGTGCGCGCCACGTAAAAGCATACGGGATGGAGCATTATGAGGCCTCGCGTGCCAATGCACTCGTCGAGCGCCTCTTCCAACTCGCGCAGAAGGCAGCGCGCACGCGCAATGCCTCCTCGCCGATCATGGAAATGCTGGGCGGCTTTGCGATCGTCGCCGTGATCTTCTACGGCGGCTATCAAGTCATCCACAGCGTGCGCACGCCGGGCGCCTTCTTCTCGTTCGTGACGGCACTCCTCCTCGCCTACGAGCCGTTGAAGCGCCTCGCCAACTTGAACGCAAGCCTCCAGGAAGGCCTGGCCTCGGCACAGCGTATCTTCACGCTTCTCGACGAGAAGGCCACGATCGTCGATCGTCCGGGTGCTGGCACGCTCAAGGTCGAAAGGGGGGTCATCCAATTCGAGCGTGTGCGCTTCGGCTATGGGCAAGGCCACACCGCCCTTCACGACCTCACGCTCGAAGTGCCGGCGGGAAAGACCGTGGCGCTCGTCGGCCCATCCGGGGCCGGCAAGTCGACCATTCTCAACCTCATTCCGCGCTTCTACGACGTGGGGGCGGGCCGCGTTACCATCGACGGCGCCGACGTGCGAGATGTGACCCTCACCTCCTTGCGCGCCAATATCGGCCTCGTCTCCCAGGAGATCTCGCTCTTCGACGACACGGTGGTCGCGAACATTGCCTATGGCAAGCCGGACTCGGGCCAGGCGGAGATCGAGCGGGCGGCGCGCATGGCCGGCGCTCATGACTTCATTGTCCAACTCCCCAAGGGATACGAAACACAGGTCGGCGGACACGGCGCTCGCCTTTCCGGCGGTCAGCGCCAACGGATCGCGATCGCTCGCGCGATGCTCAAGGGAGCGCCCATTCTGCTGCTCGACGAGGCGACTTCGGCACTCGATACCGAGACGGAGCGCGCGGTGCAGGCAGCCCTCGCCGAGCTCATGCGGGGGCGCACCACGCTCGTCGTCGCCCATCGCCTTTCGACCGTGGTCGATGCCGACCTCATTTATGTGATCGACGATGGCCGGGTCATGGAAGCCGGCAATCACGCCGAGCTGCTTGCACGCAAGGGCATCTATGCGCGGCTTTATGCCCTCCAGATGGCGGAGGAAGGCACGGTCTCCGAAGTTCCCGCGCCGGATATGCGCGGAGCACGTGCTCGAGCTTGAGCCATGCACCCCCTCAAGAAGCTCGCGCGATCGGATGCGGTGCGGCGCGGACTTTGTTGGGCAGTCGCCCGCTATATCCGATTCGTGCATCTGACGAGCCGGTGGGAGGTACACGGCGGCGCAGCGCCACAAAGGCTGTGGGCCGAAGGCAAGCCTTTCATTCTCGCCTTTTGGCATGGCCGGCTGCTCATGATGCCCTATTGCTGGAATCCGCGGGTACGCATCAATATGCTGATTTCCCAGCACGCTGACGGGCAGCTGATCGCGCACACGGTCAAGCATTTCGGCATCCACACGGTAGCTGGCTCCTCCTCGAAGGGAGGGACAGCGGCCCTGCGGGCGATCCTCAGGGTGCTAAAGGCAGGCGAATGCGCCGGATTCACGCCCGATGGCCCCCGCGGGCCCCGTATGCGCGCGAGTGCCGGTGTCGTCAGTGCGGCAAAGCTTTCAGGCGTACCGATACTTCCCTGTGCCTATGCCGTGCGCCGCCGGCGCGTTTTGCGGAGCTGGGACCGTTTCGTCCTCGCGTTTCCGTTCACGCGGGGTGTGTTCGTATGGGGCGAGCCCATCGACGTATCGCGCCGGGGAGGTGACCGGGCGCTCGAGACAGCGCGCCGGCTTGTCGAGGACCGTCTCAACGCGCTCACGCGCGAGGCCGATCTTCTGTGCGGCGAGATGCCGATCGAACCCGACCCCACCCAGCCGCGGGATAAGGCGGCATCCTATGCGGTTGCCGGCGGGCAGCGAGCGTGAGCGCGCTCAACCTTTATCGCGCATTTACCGTCTTGGCGGCGCCCGCGATCATTGGATACCTCGGGTTTCGCCGCCTGCGTGGCAAAGAGGATCGGGGGCGATTTTCCGAACGCCTGGGAAAGGCGTCCCAATCGCGCCGGCCGGGGCCGCTCGTTTGGATTCACTGCGCCAGCGTGGGCGAGGCGCAATCGGCCCTCGCCCTCGTCGCGCGTATTCTCTCCCGGGAAGAGGGTGCCACCTCGCTCGTCACCACGGGTACTGTGACCTCGGCGCGGCTTCTTGCCAGTCGTTTGCCGGGGCGCGCCATTCACCAGTACGTACCTGCGGATCACCCCGCGTGGGTGCGCCGGTTTCTCGATCATTGGCAACCCGATATCGGGCTTTGGATCGAAAGTGAGCTGTGGCCGAACCTCGTGATCGAGACGGCGGCGCGAAATATACCGATGGTGTTGATCAATGCGCGTATGACCGCGCGCTCTTTCGCCAACTGGCGCTTGGTGCAGGGTGCCGCGCACGAGTTGCTTGGATGCTTTCAGCAAGTCCTTGCACAGTCCGAGGCGGATGGCGAACGCTACCGCGCCCTCGGCGCGCGCCAAGTCGCGGTAACGGGTTCGCTCAAATATGACGCGGACCCGCTGCCGGCCGGTACGGCGGAACTCAAGCGTCTTGCGGTCGAAATTGGCGACCGGCCCTCTTGGCTTGCGGCGAGCATCCATCCCGGTGAGGAGAGCGCGGTCGCCGCGACTCATCGCCTGCTCAAGGTACGGCATCCCGGACTGCTCACCATCCTGGTGCCGCGCCATGCGGGACGCGGCACTGAATTTGCCGCTATCTTGCGCGCCGACGGCCTCGTGGTGACGCAACGCTCTACCGGCGAACCCTTCGCACCCAACACCGATATCTACCTTGCCGACACGATGGGCGAGCTTGGCATATTCTATCGTCTTACCCAGATCGTTTTCGTAGGCGGCTCGCTCGTACGCCATGGCGGGCAGAACATGCTCGAACCGGCGCAATTCGGTTGCGCACTACTCTACGGTCCGCACGTGCATAACTTTCTCGCGATCGCCGCCGATTTGTCGGCCGCAGGTGCTGCGCAGGAGGTGCGCGACGCCAGCGAGCTTGCCGAAGCAATCGGCGCGCTTCTCGTTGACGAGACTGCCCGCGCCAAGCGTGGTGCCGCGGCAAAGCGCACAGTCGAGGCCGGCCGGGGCGTGCTCAACGACGTGATGGCCGCACTCGCCCCGGAACTCGAGGTCCTTGCCCGGACGCCGAATTCGGCCGCGAATGTCGTTGGCCGTGCGCGCGCCTGATTTCTGGCACCGTCCGGAGAGTGCGGTCGGCGCCATGCTTGCACCGTTTGGCGCGCTCTACGACACGGCTGGGCAGCTCCGTTCCGCTTTGACGAGGGCTCAAAGGCTCCCGCGGAGCGTCATTTGTATAGGCAACCTGACGGCGGGCGGGGCCGGAAAGACACCAACGGCAATCGCCATTGCGCGTTGGTTTCTCGCGCGCGGCAAAACACCTCACATCCTGACCCGGGGCTATCGCGCGCGCGCCGCCGGCCCGCTTCGGGTCGATCCCGATCGCCATGGTTTTCGCGACGTTGGCGATGAATCGCTTCTGCTCGCAGCGATCGCTCCGACCTGGATCGGCGGCAATCGCATTGCAAGCGGGCTCGCGGCATGCGACGCGGGGGCGGATCTTCTCGTCATGGATGACGGTTTGCAGAATCCTACTTTGGCCAAGGACCTTTCACTGGTCGTCGTCGATGGCGGATACGGTATCGGAAATGGGCGCGTTTTTCCGGCGGGGCCTTTGCGTGAAAGCGTGGCGCACGGCCTGACGCGTGTCGACGCCGCCGTGATGATCGGCGCCGACGCAACCGGCCTCTCTCGCGTTTTCGCGAGCCGTCTTCCCATGCTCGAAGCACGACTCGTTCCCAACCCGTCGGCAAGTGCACTCGCGGGCAAACGCGTGCTGGCCGTCGCCGGAATCGGACGGCCTTCAAAATTCTTCGCAACGCTCGAAGGACTCGGGACCACAGTCGTGAAACGCGTCGCCTTCGACGATCATCATGCCTACCATGCCGATGAGATCATGCGGCTCGTCGAGGAGGCACAGGTTTTGGAGGCACAACTCGTAACGACGGAGAAGGACTTTGTTCGTTTTCCACTGGAAGCGCGACCGATGGCGACGGCGGTGCCGGTCCATATCGAGTGGAGCGATGAGGAGGCGCTCGAGCGCCTCCTTAGCCCTTTCCTCAGGGCCGATGGCCTGAGGCCCCATGCTTGAGTGGCGGACACCTGTCTCGAGAGCGCTCGGTACGGTCGTGCACTGGATCGAGGGCGTCGCCCTTCTCGCGGCGTTTGCCATGTTCCGCCTCATGCCGCTTGACTGGGCGTCGGCGTTGGGTGGCCATCTTTGCCGAACGTATGGGCGATTTCTGCCAGTATCGCGCTATGCCAAAAGGAACCTTCGCGCCGCCTATCCGGAGAAATCGGATGCCGAAATCCGCAAGATCTTCGTCGATATGTGGGAAAACCTCGGCCGCATGTTCGGCGAATATCCCCATCTCGGTGGAATACGGCTCTATGAGCCGGGTAGCCGTGTCGAGGTGATCAATCCCGAATATCTCGACCACCTTCGCGATGACGGCAAGCCCGGCATCTTTTTCTCGGCACACATTGGCAATTGGGAAATCGCCTCGATGGGGGCTACGCAGCGCGACCTCCCGCTCATACGTATCTACCGTGCCCCCAACAATCCGCTGGTCGACCGACTCGCTCGCTGGACGCGCCGCAAGATTACAGGTGAACTCTTGCCCAAGGGTGAGGAGGGTGCTCGGCGCACTATCGCAATGATGCGCAAGGGCGGGCATCTCGGCATACTCGTCGACCAGAAACTCAATAACGGCATTCCAGTACCCTTCTTCGGCCGGCCGGCGATGACCGCACCCTCATTGGCCCAGCTCGCCCTCAAGTTCGATTGCCCCGTCATTCCGGCCCGGGTCGTTCGCTTGAACGGCGCCCATTTTCGCTTGTTCATCTATCCCCCGCTCGAAATCGTCAAAACCGGCGACCGCGCGCACGACACACTGGCGCTCATGATTCGCGTGAACGCGATCATCGAAGGCTGGGTTCGCGAATACCCCGGACAGTGGCTTTGGCTACACCGACGATGGCCGGACTAAAAAGGTACCGCCGCCAAGTCGGGTGAACGCTAATGTAAATAAAATTGAAGACGGACTCTGATGACCACGCGATCGCATTCCACTATTGTCGAACGAAGGCGGCGCCATTCCGATTATTGCCACCATCGTCACTTCTAGCCAGACTGACAAAGCGGTTGCGCTAAATACCCCTCACTTTGCTTCAAGTCCGCCAGGATTGTATCCGCGCCGCTAACGCCTCGGGGTTCACCCTTGCGCTGATTAGAGCTTCAGAAAATAAGCCGACATGACGACTAAAGTCGGATTTCACTTGCTCAAAGAGTGGCGTGGGCTCAGCTCTTTCGCGGCCAAGATAGCTACGACAAAGCCGTACATGGTTCGCTTCGTCCGCTCGAATTCGACGCAACACGCTGCTAACCACGTCAATCTCGCCGAGCTTCCCTTGCAGGAGGGCGGACAACACGATGCACGTGAGTGAATCTATCACCACAATCACGCGGAAACGAGTTGCTGCGTCCGATCCACGATTTTGACGGAAGAATTCTGCGGCATCTGGGGTGCGGTTGGCCAAACGACAATCCGAACATACTTCCTCAAGCGCCCGCAGCAGCAACACATGTTGTCGCTCCTCGACGCAAATATCTTCAGCGATACGCCTCGCCGGCAGATCGACGGTTGTATTCTGCGCGTGCATTCCAAATAAAATAACAGCCGATTCTTCACCGCAAGAGACCATCGGCAGCATCTGTAAGATGAGCGTTTTCTCCTGATGGCTCAGATATGGACCGTTAGTTCTAATTTTTTCGATCAACTGATCTACGGTGTCTCGACCCAACGAGGTCATTTGCCGGGACGGCCGAGTCGCCGGCGAACGTTCTTGCATGTAGCGGGAAAGCAGGCGATCCACGCCGAGGCAGGACTTTCGTGCATTTGGGTCGCGCTCGTCAGCGTCAGACCTCATTTTGTGACCGATCCTAACTTACGAGGGTTGGCCGAACCATCGCACTGAATGTGTTTGCAACGGTACGCCAATTTCGAAATCCCTAGCGACAACATCGTGATTGCCCTCACTGTGACGTTGGGGGCGCTGTGGATCGCGCGAAGATATGCGGGCAAGTTGGCCTGGGTGGAATCGTCTGATCCATCACATGGGTTCCCTGCGTATACCTAGCAGATCAAGGGTCTGACCGCAGCACATTCTTACGAATTTGACCCGGAGGGACCAGTGTGGCGAATCCGAAATTCGCCACATCTGGGCGCTGGACCGTGAGCGAATTTCGGATTCAAAGCCACGCTCGTAATATGTCGTATCTAGTGTGGTATTCGGATTTGAAGTTCCCAAGCGCGGATGCCACCAAAATATGAGAAACTTCAAATCCACCACACTAGGTCGCGCACCAAACGGAAGGTGAGCGAAATTACGCTTCCTCTTGCCTAAGCTACAAGCTCGTCACCCCAGGGACGAAAATCGCGGTAAGGCTGGATCTCCACGAATGAGCGCTCGGTTTCTTGCGCTTATTGCGATCCATGAGTCGTCAGCGCGTGTCGTCGGGTGGAGAACCTGGCTTCGCCGGCAACGAATGCAGACCGGCCACGCGTCGTCAGTCGCCCCCTACGGTCGCCGGTTTTGACTCTGCGTCTACCGGCAAGGCCGGCATGGGCGGGACGAGAAGCTGAGGGTCGAGACGCACCGTCTGCCAATTCATCCCCCAGTGAAGATGCGGGCCCGTAACGCGCCCCGTTCGACCCATGCGCGCGACCTCCTGGCCCTGGCGCACGTGCTCTCCCACCTTCACCTCGATCGCCGAGAGATGGAGGAAGATCGAACTCAGGCCGAGGCCGTGATCGATGATGAGCGTGCCGCCTGTCAGGTAAAGGTCGGACTCGGCCAGGGTGATGACGCCGTCGGCGGGCGCGCTGAGGGGTGTGCCGACCGGCCCTGCGATGTCGACGCCCATATGGGGCGCGCGCGGCTCCCCATTCAAGATGCGTTGACTGCCGTAGACGCCGCTAATCGGCCCTTGCACCGGCCAGATGAATCCCGTCTCGAAGAGAGGCTCGCGGATATCGGTGGAGCGCGCCTTGTTGAGGAGCGCTTGGTCGTCCTGAATGCGCTTCAATATCTCGGGCGGCGGCGTCACCATTGCCGGTGGCAGGCCGTTGATGCGCTGGATGTCGTAGCGACGTTGTACGACGGCGAGCACGCGCTCCTCGGTCTCGCCATCCGGATGGCGCACTGTGAGGATCGATTCGGGCTTCGCGTCGCGGTCGAATCCGAAGACAAAATGCCCATCGTCCGCGACCTTGACCGTTTTGCCGTCGAGCGTCACATCCGCCTTGGGTTCGGTGACCCCGAAGACGAGCCCACCCTGCGTCACTTTCCCTTCGATGCTTAGCGTGCCAGCAATTGCCGGCGATGCCGCGAGCGAACAAGCGATGACGATCACACGTATATTCACAACAACGATCCTTGCTTGGATTTGACTTTATCCTTGGCGCCCGAATGGCTTGGATTTGTTTCGCGCCGGGTACCGGTTTCGGATCGCCGAGGTTCCATCTTGCCGATAACGGCGCCCGCGACGCCATCGTGAAACTCGATCGAGACCGCCATTCCTGCCGAAGTGGCGGCGGCCGCGGTGACTGAACCACCCGTCGAGTCGCGGACGAGCGCGTAGCCGCGATCCAGAACACGCCGGTATGAGAGATTGTCGAGACGCTTGCCGAGCCCATCGATGCGCTCTGCGACGCGATCGAGCAACCGCACAGTCGCCGGACGCAAACGTAGCGCCAGTCGATCCGTCTCCCGTCCCTGACGCTCGATCTCGGCAAGGAGTTGGGCCTTGCGCAGGCGCGCAGCACTTGCCGAGAATTCCTGCTCCTTCGCCTTGATGAGCTGCTTGAGCGTGCGGGCGAGATCGGGAAGGCTGCCGAGTCGCTCTTGCCGCCGCGCCACGAAGCCGGTGGCGGCATTCATGAACCGCTCCGACCAGTCATCGAAACGTTGGCTTGCCTGTTCGAGAAGTCGAACAGGATCGGGCAGGCCGCGCGCGAGACCCTCGAGCCGGCTGCGCCGTTCCTCCACCATGCGATTCCATGCCCGGACCAGTCGCTGGCCGTTCTCCATCGTTTGGGCGAGCAGCTCGCCTCGCACCGGTACGGCGATCTCGGCCGCAGCCGTCGGCGTCGGCGCACGGCGATCGGAGGCGAAATCGATGAGCGTGGTGTCGGTCTCGTGGCCGACTGCGGAGATGAGGGGTATCGCACTCGCCGCGGCAGCGCGCACGACAATCTCCTCGTTGAAGGCCCAAAGATCCTCGAGGCTGCCCCCACCGCGCGCAACGATCAGAAGGTCGGGACGTGGAATCGTACCGCCGGATTGGAGGCGGTTGAAACCTTCAATCGCGCCCGCAACCTGTTCGGCGGCCCCGCTCCCTTGCACCGCGACGGGCCAAAGGATGACTCGGCGCGGAAAGCGATCCGCGAGGCGATGAAGGATGTCGCGGATCACGGCGCCGGTCGGCGAAGTGACGACTCCAATGACCTCAGGAAGATAAGGGAGTGGTTTCTTGCGCGCCGCATCGAAAAGTCCCTCGGCCGCGAGCTTTCGTTTGCGATCTTCGAGGAGTTTCAGCAGTGCGCCTTCGCCTGCAAGCTCCATCGTTTCGACGACGAGCTGATATTTTGAGCGTCCCGGATAGGTCGTGATCCGCCCCGCGCAAACGACCTCCATCCCGTCCTCGGGCTTGAGCCCGAGGCGCGCTGCCGTCCCACGCCAGCATACGGCGTCGAGAACCGCGTTGGCGTCTTTGAGCGAAAGATAAAGATGGCCGGAGGTATGCCGCTTGAATCCCGATATCTCGCCGCGCACGCGCACATGCTCGAAGCGATCCTCGAGCGCGCGCTTGAGAAGGGAAGATAGCTCGCTCACCGAGAATTCGGGAAGGTTCGGGAGGAGCGAGGACTCGAGCGAATTTTCCGTCATGATCGTCGGACTCATGTTACAAGACGCCCCGGAATCGAACCAGCGCAATAAGTGAAATCGGGACGGAACCATGCGCATTCTGGTGGTGGGCTCGGGCGGGCGGGAGCATGCGCTCGTCTGGGCGATCGCCGCTTCGCCGATCGTCGATAAAATCTATTGCGCGCCGGGCAACGCCGGCATCGCACAGCACGCCGAGTGCGTGCCGATCGCCGCCGAAGACCTCGACGGGATCGTTCGGTGGGCAAAGACTGAACGGATCGATTTCGTTGTGATCGGGCCGGAAGCGCCACTTGTTGCGGGGTTGGTCGACCGGCTCGAGTCGGCTGGCGTCAAGTCATTCGGACCCACGGCTGCCGCGGCAGCTCTCGAAGGCTCGAAGGGCTATATGAAGGACAGGTGCGCGAAATGGGGCGTGCCGACTGCGGCCTATGGCCGCTTCGACGACGCGACGGCGGCAAAGGCGTTCATTCGGGACCGAGGTGCGCCGATCGTCGTCAAGACCGACGGGCTTGCGGCCGGCAAGGGCGTTACCGTTGCGCGCAGCATCGAACAAGCGAACGAAGCGGTCGATGCAGCACTCCTCGCGAAGCACTTCGGCGACGCCGGAAGTTCCCTCGTCATCGAGGAATTCCTCGAAGGCGAGGAGGCGAGCATTCTCGCTTTCGTAGACGGTGAGCACTTCGTGACGCTGCCCTCGGCGCAAGATCACAAACCCGCCTTTGACGGCGACCGAGGACCAAACACGGGCGGCATGGGCGCCTATTCGCCGGCACCCGTCGTGACGCCGGCACTTCAGAGGGAGATCGAGCGCACGATCCTCGCCCCGACAGTCGCCGGCATGAAAGCGGAGGGCCGGCCTTTCAAGGGCGTTCTCTATGCCGGCATCATGGCAACCGGCGTCGGTCCGAAACTTCTCGAATACAACGTGCGTTTCGGGGACCCCGAGTGCCAGACGCTGCTTATGCGGCTCAAATCGGACATTGTCCCGGCCCTCGTGGCCTCCCGTGACGGCCAGCTCGAGTTTTTCGACATGCGTTGGCACGAGGAGCCGGCCCTTACGGTTGTGATGGCAAGCAAGGGTTATCCCGGTACTTACGCAAAAGGCAGTACAATTCGTAATCTCGACGCCGCGGCGAACGTCGAGGGTGTTGCGATCTTTCATGCCGGGACGGCGTTCAAGAACGGCGCACTGATCGCCACGGGCGGTCGTGTGCTCGGCGTCACGGCGCGGGCCAACACCATCGCCGAAGCACGCGAACGCGCATACAAGGCTGTCGACCTTATCGATTGGCCAGAAGGTTTCTGCCGCCGCGACATCGGCTGGCGCGCCATCGGACGCTTGCAGAATTTGCCATCGAAAAATTGACCTTTGCCGCGGTGCGGCATAGCTTCCGGTCGGGTGATGGCGGAGGAGAGCCATTCCCGGATCGGAGATCATAATGAACGGCACGCCTGCGCTCAGGACTGCAACCCGTGAGGCGCTTGAGTTTCCATTCCCGAACGTGCCCGCACCAGGTACGACCGTCGAGGTGGCACCCGGCGTGCGCTGGCTGCGGATGCCGCTACCCTTTGCACTCGACCACATCAACCTTTGGATGCTCGAGGACAATGGCGGGTGGACGATCGTCGACACGGGTTTCGGCCGAGGAGACGAGACGCGAAATCTCTGGGAAAAGGTGTTTGCTTCGACCCTCGCCGGCCGGCCGGTCAAACGCGTGGTCGTGACCCACTTTCATCCCGACCACATCGGTCTCGCCGGGTGGCTCTGCGAGAAATTCGCGGTCGAATTGTGGACGACCCAGGCCGAATGGCTCACCGCCCATCTCGTGCGTCAGGGTTGGGCGGGCGGCGACATCGAGAAGCGCATCGTCCATTACAAGCGAAACGGCATGGCGGCGGAACAACTCGACGCGTTCCTCAGACGCGGCAATCCTTACGCGCAGAACGTCTCGCCAGTGCCGCCCACCTATCACCGCTTCATGGAAAACGACGACATCGAGATCGATGGGCGGCCATGGCGGGTCATCATCGGGCATGGCCATGCGCCAGAGCATGCCTGCCTCTATAGTCGCGATCTCGACGTTTTGATTTCAGGCGATCAGGTCTTGCCCAAGATCACGACCAACGTGAGCGTATGGCCGGATCAACCCGACAGCAATCCTTTGAAACTCTATCTCGACTCGATCGGGTATTTCCGCCCGCTCCCGGCAACCGCGTTCGTGCTGCCATCCCACGGCTTGCCGTTTCGCGGCCTGCATTTGCGCCTTGACGACCTTGCCCACCACCACGACGAGCGGCTCGCGCGAACGGTCGACGCCTGCGCGACACCCCGCAGCGGTGCAGAGATAATTCCGGTTCTTTTCCGCCGTGCGCTCGACATTCACCAGCTTTCCTTCGCGATGGGCGAGGCGTTGGCGCACCTTCACTATCTTGTGGGTAACGGCCAGCTCATGCGCGAGTTCGATAGCGACGGGGTCTATCGGTTCGTCATGGCCTGAGAGCCCCTCCCTTGCGGATTCATCGATCTTTTGCGCCGCTGCTCCCACCAGAAGGCCGATTTGGGCGGTCGCTGTCGCGGTCCTCGATTGTGCCTTGAACATTCACACCTCCCAACGCTGGGGCAGGGGGTGCCGCTCGCTCCCTGCTACTTAATGCGTTCGAGCAAAACCGCAATTCCCCCACTGGTACTTCCAACCCCTAACCTGATAACGCCCCGGAACCTGTCTTTGTCAAAGTTGCCCGATACCGGCATCTCTCCAACTTTTCCTGTAAACGAGCCGTCGCTAGCAATGTTCCCCGAAAACGACATTTGACCCCTCTGACCTTTGAGTTGCCCGGATACTGTGTTGTTAGCGACCGTTACCATGATGTCCCCATCACAGTAACCTGCGGCTTGGCAGTTGCCGCGAAGAGAAGACCCCTTCCATGCGCCGTCATATAGTTTGTTGGGAGAAGGCGAGCTCGTGACTATTTTGCTTACATCGGGCGCGACCAATACCTGTTGCTGAGACGGGGCGATCGAAGCAGCAGGAGAAGTCGGCGCTACAGCGATGGCTTGCTGTTGTGGTGCGGGGACCGGCGCGGTCGAAGTCGAGGCGCCCACAGGAACTGGCGCCTCGCGGTCCGGCATCGGAGACGGAACTGTCTTAGTCGCCGCGGCCTGCTGCTTCAGTGCGGGGGTCGGCGTAGTCGAAGTCGAGGCACCCGTAGAGGCCGGCGGCACGTGTGTTGGACTTGGGTACGCACTTGTTTTGTTCGCCGCGGCCTGCTGCTGAGGCTTCGATTTCGGGGCGGCCGGGATCGGCTCGGTCGTACTGACTGGCGGCGGAGATTCCGGCGTGAGCACCCACAGGCGCTGCCGCGCCAGCTCGGCGACAGCACCGGTCGGGAACAGCCGTAGGTACGCCTCATAATCCGCTGGATCGGCACTGTTTCGGATTGCCTCCCAAACTTGGGCGTCGAGCGGCGGCAGGTCCTTCGTGGATTCAGGCAGCGAAGATGCGGCCTGAACGGCGGACTGGGGAGCACTCGGTGTCGAGCCGGTTTCAATGACGGATGCAGCATGCTGCATGTAGAAGGCACCGGCGGCGCCGATCACAATGAGAAATGCCGCTCCCGCGATCAGTTTGGTTCGCTGCGACTGCCGAGCGGCTGCAATGCGATGACGCTCCAATCGCAGCCGATAGATCCGCACGGGCTCCGTGATGTTCCTGACCCGCTGCTTGCCGAGGAACTTGCACGGGAGCGTGATCTTGTTTTGGACCTGGTCGAACACTGTGCCGGAGATATTGATCGAGCCTGGTCGTGCCAGGTTTTCCAGGCGGGCGGCGATGATCACGCCGTCGCCGTAAATATCCTCCTCGTCGACGATAACGTCGCCGAGATTGATGCCGACGCGAAACTCCATCCGCTGGTCCTTCGGCGTGCTCGCGTCGCGCTCGACCATGCCGTGTTGCACTTCGATAGCGCAACGCACCGCCTCGACGACGCTCGGGAACTCGACGAGTACACCGTCGCCGGTCGACTTGACCGTTCGCCCGTGGTGTTCCCTGATTTTCGGGTCAATCAGCTCGCGGCGGTGGGCTTTCAGACGTGAGTGCGTCCCCTCCTCGTCCGCCTCCATCAACCGACTGTAGCCGGCGACATCGGCAGCCAAGACGGCGGCAATCCTACGCTCGGCGGGCTGTAATTCCACGGCATCGTCTCCAAGCCGTGGAAAAAGTTGTAGCACGCACTTTGCTGCCGCCTGCGTGATTGATTTCACACGCTCCCACTCGCCATTTCTTCGGGCGGAATTTCACGGTGTTCGTGCGTTTGACCCGCAAGCCATTTGTAAGCATCGCGAGCGAGGAGCAACCACACCGTCACTGAACGCACGTCAGGGACAGCCTGCGGCGGTAAACAAGAATTACGCCTGTCGCCAAACGCCCCTGAATTGTCACACGCCCTGTAGCGCGCTTGTATCCTCCGCCGCCAAGCGATCTTTCTCACAAGCCATTGTTCTGGGCCGATTTTTATTGCCGAACGGTCGCTTTTCGTGGGCAACTTCCTTCAAACCGCCACGACATAACCTAAAATTGAGTTCCCCGCGTTAACCATTCCTTAATAACCGTGGTTCAGGCTTGATTCGGGCCAATTTTTATTCGCACGCGTCGGGGACGCATCGCCAATGAGCATCTGGCAACGCCAAAAGCGGCCTGAAATTTCGGAAGGAGCCGCCTTCCGTCACCCTCAACCCGGTGCGGTCACCGAGACCGCTCGTGTCCTCTCGCTCTGCAGCGACCCGCTCGGCATACCCCACGTCCGCTTCATGGTGAGCTACGAGAAGAGCGAGCGCACGATCCTCGAGGACGGACCGCGCATCCTCTCCCTGACGGCGTTTGCTTCCCGTTACCGCGAGCCCTCCGCCGCCTAGCACAAAGGCGGAGCCTTGCCGGCCTTGGCCGCTTGCGGCAAGCTGGGCCCGTGGCCGAAATCGTCAACCTTCGGAAAATTCGCAAAGCCAAGTCGCGGGCTGAGTCCGAGCGCCAGGCAGCCCAAAACCGCCTGCGCTTTGGCCGCACGAGGGCCGCCAAAGACCGGGACAGCCTGGAAACAGCACGGCAGGCCCGCGCCCTCGACCGTAAAAAGCTCGACGATCGGGATTTCTAGACGAGCCGCGCCGACGGGCTTATGTCACTTAATAGTGCCAATTTCACGTGAGGCGGGCATGAAGCACGCCATTCCATTCGGCATTCGTGGGCTCGATCACGTGGTTCTGCGCGTGCGCGATTCGGCCCGGGTCGAGCGTTTTTATTGCGACGTGCTCGGTTGCACGGTCGAAAAGGTCCAGGCCGATCTCGGTCTCACCCAGCTTCGCGCGGGGAACACCCTCATCGATCTTGTGGACATTGGCGGCAAGATCGGGCGGGAAGGCGGGGCCGCACCCGGCAAGGAAGGGCGCAATTTGGACCATTTCTGCCTCAGGATCGATCCCTTCGATCCGAACGCGATCGCGGCACATCTGCATGCCCACGGAATTAAGCACGGGGAGCCACAGGCGCGCTTCGGCGCCGACGGCGTAGGCCCCTCGATCTATCTCGACGACCCCGAGGGCAACCGCGTCGAGCTCAAGGGCCCGCCCTCGCGGTAGCCCGCGGCTACTTCTTTTCGATCAGCCTGAGCGAAGCGGAGTTCATGCAGTAGCGCTCACCCGTCGGCTGCGGCCCGTCCGGAAACACGTGGCCGAGATGGGCATCGCACTTGCTGCAAAGCACTTCCGTTCGCGTCATAAAGAATTTGCGATCGGTTTTGAGGGTGACGGCGTCTCCGTCGACCGGCGCCCAGAAGCTTGGCCATCCCGTGCCCGAATCGAACTTCGTGTTCGAATCGAAGAGCGACCGACCGCAGCAAACACAGACATAGATGCCAGGCGTCTTCGTGTTCCAGAACTCGCCGGTGAATGCGCGCTCGGTCCCTTGGCGGCGGGTCACCTCGTATTGGAGCGGGGTTAATTTCGCCCGCCATTCGGCGTCATCCTTTATCACCTTGTCGACCTTCACCTTGTTCGTTTTTTCCTTGACCTCGACCATATTCACGCACTCCAAGAAAGAGCCGTTGGACGAAACCTGCCCTTCGAATCCAAGATCATTGCGCTGCTTGCGTCGATTTGGGCATTTCGGGCTGTTGGCGGAAAGAGACCGCGATTCGATTCCAGCCGTTGATCGCAACGATTGCCATGGTGAGATCGACGAGTTCCTTCTCGCTGAATTCTTCGCGAGCTTCTTCATAGACCGCGTCCGGCACGTGGTCCCTTGCGATGAGGGTCACGGCCTCGGTCCAGGCGAGTGCCGCGCGCTCGCGCGCGGTGAAAAAAGGCGCTTCTTCCCAGACAGCGACCGCATAGAGGCGGCGCTCCGTCTCGCCGGCCTTGCGTGCGTCGCGCGTGTGCAAATCGACGCAATAGGCGCAGCCGTTGATCTGCGAAGCGCGCAGCTTGACAAGTTCCAAGAGCGAATGCTCAAGGCCGCACCCGTCGACATAGGCTTGTACGCCACGCATCGCTTTGACCGCATCCGGGGCCACGCTGTAATAGCGTATACGCTCTTCCATTGCTCACTCCCTCGCGTTGGTGTGGCGGTCACGGTTCGTCGACCGCAACCGATAGCTTCGCCGCACGACGCAATTCGAAAAACCTGCGCAACAGGTCTCCCGCGCGGGTTTCCTCGATCCCGCCGTAAATCTCGGGGCGATGGTGGCAGGTCGGCTGGGCATAGAAGCGCGCGCCATGCTCGACTCCGCCACCCTTTGAATCATAAGCCGCAAAATAGAGCCGGCGAAGGCGCGCGAATGAAATGGCAGCCGCGCACATCGCGCAGGGCTCGAGTGTCACGTAAAGATCGCACGCTTCGAGTCGCGATTGGCCGAGTATGCGGCAGGCGTCCCGGATCGCCAGCATTTCGGCATGCGCCGTAGGATCGACGAGCTCAACCATCCGATTGCCGGATGCGGCCACGACGTTGCCGCGCGCATCGGAAAGGACGGCGCCGACCGGCACTTCCCCCTGCAAGCCGGCCCGCTCAGCAAAGTCGAGGGCGAGCGACATGAGGCCCTGTGCTGCGGCGGTCATGGCGAAACCATGGTAGCACCGCACCGCGGCGTCAAGCCACCAGGGCTATCGATTTCGGGCGATTACCCCGGTCGAGCCACCCTCCCGATTGCACTCCTGCCCGGCAATCCCTACATTGCGCCCCATGACCCGCCCAGCCATCGGCCTTACCCTCGATTCCGAGCCGCCCGGCGGCTATTCCAAGCTGCCTTGGTACGCCTTGCGACAGAACTACTCCGACACCATTGCGGCGGCCGGCGGTCTGCCTATCCTATTGCCCCACGACCCCGATCGCGTGGAAGATTATCTCGATCGGCTCCGGGGACTTGTGGTGACGGGCGGAGCGTGACGTCGATCCGTCACTGTTCGGAGCGACAACGAAACACCCGACCGTGAAAACGAAGGACGGCCGCACGGCCTTTGAAAGCGCGATCCTCAAGGGTGCGCTCAAGCGCGATATGCCGGTCCTCGGCATCTGTGGCGGTCAGCAACTCCTCAATGTCGTGCTCGGCGGAACGCTCATCCAGCATATCCCCGCGGAAGTCGACGATGCTCTCGCCCATGAGCAGCCAAATCCGCGCACTGAGCCAGGCCATGTCGTGCACGTCGTTAAGGGAACGCTCCTTTATCGAATCACGGGATCGGAGGCGCTCGCCGTCAATTCAGCGCACCACCAGGCTGCCAAGGATGTCGGACGCGATGTGATCGTCAATGCGACCGCCGACGACGGCATCATTGAGGGCATTGAGCATCCGCGCTATCGCTTCTGCCTCGGCGTGCAATGGCACCCCGAATACCTCATCAGCCCCGGGGACGGCCGGATCCTAGACGCCTTCGTCGCCGCCGCCGCGTAGCGCCGGCTGGGCATGCCTGAGCACGAGCTTGCCAAAGCTGAGCGCATCGCCAAACGGCTTGCGCGCGCCGGCCTCTGCTCGCGTCGCGATGCCGAACGTTGGATTGACGAGGGACGTGTCGCAGTAGATGGAAAGGTGTTGACGACACCCGCCGTCGTGGTGACCGACGACAGTATCATCACCGTCGACGGCAATCCTCTCCCCCAAGCGGAACCCCCGCGGCTTTTTCGTTACTACAAGCCAAGGGGCCTCGTGACCACAAACCGCGATCCCGAGGGACGTCCAACGATTTTCGAAAGGCTTCCCCCGGGGCTGCCGCGACTTGTCGCCGTTGGCCGGCTCGATATCGCATCCGAGGGGTTGCTGCTTTTGACCAACGATGGCGAGCTTGCGCGGCATCTTGAGCTGCCGTCCACGGGCTGGCGTCGGCGCTACCGCGCACGCGCCTTTGGCGCCATCGACGAGAAATCGCTGCGATCGCTCGGGCGCGGCGTCACGGTCGACGGCTTCGAATACGGCCCCATTGAAGCGAGTCTCGACAAGGTTCAAGGGGCGAACGTATGGCTCACGGTGATCTTGCGGGAAGGCAAGAACCGCGAAGTGCGCAAGGCGCTCGAGCATCTCGGGCTTTCTGTGAACCGGCTCATTCGCACGGCCTATGGCCCCTTCGAGTTGGGGAAACTCGAGCGCGGTGGGGTCGAGGAAGTGCCTCGGGGGCATTTGGGAAACCAGCTCGGCCCGATCTACAAGACGCTTCGCACCAAGGTCGCAGGCCGTGCGCATCGTCGCGGGTAGGCATCGTGGCAGGTCGATTGCAGCACCTGCGGACGATTCGGTTCGCCCGACGTCGGATCGGGTACGTGAGAACCTTTTCAATATCCTCGCGCATGGCAAATTCGCGCGTGCCGATGGCACCTCCCCACTCGAGGGTGCGCATGTGCTCGATGCCTTCGCGGGCAGCGGCGCACTCGGTCTGGAATCCCTGTCCCGCGGAGCGGCCGACGTCGTGTTTCTCGATCGTGACCTGAGTGCGCTTGAATGCATCCGGCGCAACGTCGCCAGCCTTCGCGAAGAAAAGCGCTCAACGCTCGTGCAAGGGGACGCCTTGAAGCCGCCACTGCCGGCGAAGGTGCGCGGCAACCCGACGCCGCGCGACCTCGTCTTCGTCGATCCACCCTATCGCACCGCCGCCGCAGCACCCGCTCTTGCCGCCCTAGCCGCCGCAGGGTGGATCGTCGACTCTGCGATTGCGGTTGTCGAACTCGATCATCGCGAACCGTTTGCCATACCGGAAGGTTTCGTCGCCGAGGACGAGCGAAGCTATGGTGGAACCAAAATCCTCTTCCTGCGGCATGCTGCGCCGAAAACCGAGTCTTCGCTGTGAGCGTCGGGGACGTCGAAAGCGTTATCGCCGGCCGAAGAGCTTCTCGATATCGGCGAGCTTGAGCTCGACATAGGTTGGACGACCGTGATTGCATTGCCCGGCGTGCGGTGTGACCTCCATCTCGCGCAAGAGTGCATCCATCTCGGCAATTGACAGATGACGGCCGGCCCGCACGCTGCCATGGCACGCCATCGTTCCGCACACATCGCCGAGCTTTTCCTTGAGGGACAGGGCCTGGCCGAGTTCCGCGAGCTCGTCCGCGAGGTCGCGCACGAGACTCTGGACATCGCATGCCCCAAGGAGTGCTGGAACCTCGCGAACGACAACCGCACCCTCGCCAAAAGGCTCAAGCACGAGGCCGAGTTCCGCAAGCTCCGCGGCGCGGGAGGTGAGTCGCTCGGCGGCAGCGGGATCGAGCTCGATGACGTCCGGGATCAGAAGCGCCTGGCGCGCGACCCCCGTCGTTTCGAGGGCGCGCTTCATTCGCTCGTAGACTAGTCGCTCATGCGCCGCATGCTGATCGACGATGACGATTCCGTCCGCGGTCTGGGCCACGATGTAGGTTTCGTGGAGTTGCGCGCGAGGTGCCCCAAGGGGGTACTCAACAGGTTCTTCCCCGGCGGTCGCGCTTGCTTCCCCCGCTTTCGCCGCCGGGGCCGTCGTGACGCCAGGGAGTTGATTTTTGTGCTCCGGTACTGGAGCGAGGTAACCTGCCGCCGCCTCTGCAAGGCCCTGCTGGAAATAACGCGGCGGAGTCGCCGCTTGCCGGCCGTAGCTTGTGTGCCCGGTGCCTGTGTGCCCAAATCCGGTCGTCGTCGCACCCGTGTGAGGCGTCACATGTGTCATTGGACGGAACGCGCCGAGAGCGGCAGTCGCAATCGTGGTCGAAGCACGGTAACCCGCTTCGGCGAGCGCGTGCTTGAGCGCACTCACGATCAGTCCACGCACCAACCCCGCATCGCGAAACCGTACCTCGGCCTTCGCCGGGTGGACGTTGACATCGACCAATGCCGGCTCGAGCTCGAGAAAGAGGGCGAGCATCGGATGGCGATCCCGCGCGAGAAAGTCCTGATAGGCGCCACGCACGGCGCCAGCCAGCAGCTTGTCGCGTACGGGGCGGCCGTTGACGAAAAGATATTGGTGTTGGGCCGTGGCGCGGTTGAGGGTCGGCACCGCCGCGTGTCCGGAGAGCCGAATGCCCTCGCGCAGCGCCTCGATCTTGAGGGCGTTGTCCGCGAACTCGCGCCCCATGATGGCGCCGAGCCGGCCGTGCTGCGCATCGAGGAGGTCGCCCTGGACTGCCGAGAGGCGCACGACGGCGCGCTCGCCGTCCGAGAGGGTGAATTCGCCGGCGGGATGAGCCATGGCAAGCCGGTGGACCACGTCGATCGCCGCGTGCAGCTCGGTACGTTCGGCCTTCATGAATTTGAGGCGCGCAGGGGTTGCGAAAAAGAGGTCGCGGACTTCGATGCGCGTGCCTGGCGGGTGAGCCGCCGGTTGGATCCGGCCTTTGACCCCGGCCTCGACGGCAAGGCTCCACGCCTCGCTCGCACCCTGGACACGACTTGTAAGGGTCATCCTGCTTACGGCGCCGATGGAGGGCAATGCCTCGCCGCGAAATCCGAAATAGGCAATATGGCTAAGATCGTCGTCGGGAAGCTTTGAGGTGGCATGGCGCTCGACCGCAAGCGACAAATCTTCGGCGGTCATGCCGCAGCCGTCGTCGGTCACGGTCATAAGCGTGCGCCCGCCCTCGCGCAGCATCGCGTCTACGCGCCGCGCTCCTGCATCAAGGGAATTTTCGATCAACTCCTTGAGTGCTGCGGCCGGACGTTCGATCACCTCGCCGGCCGCAATCCGGTTAATGAGATCGGTCGGCAGCACGCGCAATGCCATAACGATCCTCCGCGCTCGTGTGGTGGATTTGAAGTTCCTGTCATTCTGGTGGTACGCGCGTTTAGGAACTTCAAATCCGAATACCACACTCGATACAACATATTACGGGTGTGGCTTTGAATCCGAAATTCGCTCACGGTCCCGCACCTGATGTGGCGAATTTCGCATTCGTCACACTAGACGTTTTTTGCCGCGAGGTAACTGCGCGCCCGGCGCTTGCCGTCCTCGACGGCGGGCTGATCGTAAGGATTCACGTCCAACAAGTCGGCAGCGATGATAACCTCGAACATATAGTGCATGAGCAGCGCCCCAAGCGATCGTTCATCGATTGTGTCGAGGGCAATGACGCGGGCCGGCCGCCCCGCAGCGACAAGCGTGTCGTGGGTCGCACGCTGCTCCGCGGAAAGGAGGTCACCCATGGTACGGCCGGCGAGATAGTCGAGGCGCCCGTCCGCCGCCAGGTCGTGCGGAATTCGTCGACCCTTGCCCTCCTCCGCCGCGACAATGAGCGTGAACATCTTATCGGCTGGACCGTCAAGATAGAGCTGGAGCTGGCTATGCTGATCGACTGTGCCGAGGGCACGCGCAGGTGTCATGCCTTTGCCGTTCTTGCCCAGGCTTTCCGACCAGAGCTGGCGGAACCACATGCCGAAGGCCGCCAACCTGTCCACGTAGGGCATGATTACGGTCGTCGAAAGTCCGTGATTGTTCTGAAGCGCCACCGTGATCGCGGCACCGACCGCTGGTGCAAAGTGCGCCGGCGTCGATGCGGCGAGCATCGATTTGACAATCGGCACCGCTCCCTCTCGCACGGCGGCGATGTCGACGCCAGCGACCCGCGCTGGCAAGAGGCCCACCAGCGAAAGGACCGAAAAACGCCCGCCAATCTCCCGATCGTGATCCAGCACGGTAATTCCGAAACGCTCGGCCAACCGACGCATAGGGTTGTCGCCGGGCTCGGTGATCACCGTGAAGTGACGGCCGGCATCTTTTTCACCCACCGCCTCTCGCAGTCCCGCGAGGCACACGAGGAATTGCGCCACCGTTTCGGGTGTGCCGCCCGATTTCGAGATGGCAAGAAATCCGGTACGCCGCAGGCCGACCGAACCGAAGAGGCCTTCGAACCGCTCGGGATCGATGTTGTCCAGGAAGTGGAGGCGTGGCGCCCCGGGCGGGGGGCCGAAGCCTTGATCGACTAGGGCAGCAAGCGAATGTCCGCCGAGGCTCGACCCGCCGGTGCCGAGGACCACAAGCTCGCTGAACGACGCGCGCAGACGCTGAGCATGCGTTTCGATGAGCGCCAGGTCGTCGCGGGTTTCGGGTAGCCGGAGAATTGGAAAGCCATCGGCATACTGCGCGCGCAAACGCTCAAGTACCGGAGCGGTCGCTGAGAGGGCGGCGGTGTACTCCGCTTCGGAAAGGCCACGGCGGCCGATTCGAGTCTCGAAGCATGCGTCGGCAATCTGCCGGTAGGCGACTCCGTGAATACCGCCGGGAAAATCAAGCCGAGGGATTGCGCTCGTCCCCAGCGCCGCAATCGGCGACGCGGCAGGTCGGGGTTTTTTCAGCTCAGTTCTCGAGCGCCGCCGATGATTCAAACCAGACCTCTCAAATTGTGCGGCGGCATTGGCGGGCCGACGCGCTCAGCACCGCGGTGTAGCTCTCACAGAAGCGCATGCGAAATCGAGACTCGGCCCTTAGCCGCGTCCCGCAACGATTTCTGGCGGCACCCTGCCGCCGCTTAGAACACCCCGCCGCTCGTGTCCTGACGCTCCATGGTCGGCTGGTTGTTATCGTTGAATATGCCGCCGAGGAAGCCGGAGTCCGACTTCTTCGATGGGTCCTGCGCCTGCTCAGGGGCGGGCTTCACGAGGTTGTTAACGAAGGCATTCTCCTGGTTGGAAAGATTAGTGGTCTCTTTGTCCACCTTTTGCCTTATGGCTGGATCGACCGACGAGGCGCCCGCATGCTGCAGAAGCGCCGATTCACCGAGCGTGCGGCCGGCCTTGCGTTGCACATTCGCTTCCTTGTCCTGGTTGAGCCCGAACACAGCCTGGCGGCCTTGCTGGGAGGCCGTAAAATCGCTCGTCCCGCTCGCACTGGACGGCGGACGGAGGCTGTAATCGGGTGGAAGCGTTAAGGGCGGGCGCTTTGTGCTGAACTCGTCTGGCGCGTCGAGGTTTTGCTGGCGCGCACTCGCGTCGCCGATCCCGACCGCAGACTTGATCGAATCGCACGCACCCAAACCGGCAAGGGCCAGGATTGCAATCAGAGCCCCTAGACTACTTCCCTTCCTCATCGACCTCGAACCCTCTTGCCAAATTGCCCTTTGTGACCTCGCTGGGCACCCCATCGGCGACCTTAAGTTTTACGGCTTTCTCGCCGGCTAAACAAGGCTTCGGCCAACAGGACGGCGACACCCACGTTTATTGCGGAATCGGCCAGATTGAATGCCGGAAAGTGGTATTCGCCCCAGTGAAAATCGATGAAATCGGTCACTGCCTGCTGGAAAAGCCGATCCACCACGTTGCCGAGGGCGCCGCCCGCGATCAAGCCGACAGCTATGGAAATCCATCGGTTGGCCGCCCGGCGCTGCCAAATGAAGAGCCAAATGACAACCGCGAGCGCCAGGGCGGAGAGGCCCCAGGGCGCCCACGACTCCTCGCCGCGGAGCATCCCGAAGCTGATACCTCGGTTGAACACGAGGACGAGATTGAGGAACGGAAGAAGCGGAATGACGCGCGGGGGCTGCATCACGCGCTCGACGATGAACCACTTGCTAAGCTGATCGAGAAGAATGACGGCGAGCGTAATCGCCACTGTAAGGCCGCTCGTCTGCTGACGGACTTGCGCATCGGTGTCCCGATGCTCTCCTGTTATCATGAATTCGAACCTTCCAGTCAGATCATGGCGCCTTTTTCGGTTTTTCCTTGGCAGGCCGGAACGGCGTTGCCGGCCAATTGTGTTCCCACCGCTCGGACGCCAAGATGATGCGCGCGCGACGGCTGTCCTCTGTCATTTCGGCGATCAGATCGTCAACGCTGTCGAACTTCATCTCCGGTCTGAGATGATCGACGAGTGCGACCCGGAGATGCCGACCATAGATTTCATCTGAAAAGTCGAAGAGATGCGTTTCGAGCAGAAGCGTGTTGCCATCGAACATCGGTCGCACGCCCAAGTTGGCGACACCGGCATGCCACTGGATTTCATGGCCGCGGTCGATGCCCGCGCGCACGGCATACACCCCACGCGCAGGCTCGAGGAAGCCATCGAGTGCGAGATTGGCCGTCGGATAGCCAAGTACGCGGCCGCGCCGATCGCCGGGTTGAACGCGCCCTTCGATCTCCCAATAGCGGCCGAGAAGAAGGGCTGCGCGCGTTGGATTGCCGGCCTGGAGGTAATCTCGCACGCGCGTCGACGAGTATATCTCCTCCGCCGGCCCACGCACTCGGGTCAGGCAAGTGACGCCGAAACCGGCGATCTCGCCGAGGGACGCAAGGATTTCGGCGTTACCGCCGCGCCTGTGGCCGAACGCGAAATTGTCGCCGACGACCGCGTGGCGGATGCCGAGGCCGGCGACCAGCACGTCCGCGACGAAACGCTCCGCGGTGAGCCTCGAGAGCGTTTCGTCAAAGCTAAGGACAAATAGCTCGTCGACGCCTAGCGATTGGATCAGACGCGCCTTGATCCGAAACGGTGTAAGGCGGAATGGAGGCTGGTCGGGGCGGAAAAAGCTTCTTGGATGGGGCTCGAAGGTCAGGACGGCCAGCGGTGCGGCCATACCCCGCGCCATCCTTCCAGCTTCGTCGATGATGGCTTGATGGCCGCGGTGAATGCCGTCGAAATTGCCGATTGCAACGACGGCACCTCGCGCATTTTCCGGTAGCTCCGAGTAGTGACGAAACACGCGCATGGCTTCGGAACCCGCTCGATCTCCAGCACCTTGGCAGTGCTTGGCTTATAGCGATGCGGGGGCCGAGCGTCCATCGCCGCGGCGTGCCGCGACGAAAGGGCGCCTTCGCGAGTCTAAATGCTTTTTACCGGATTGAGCCGCCGCGCCAGAACCGAGCGGGTCGTCATGTTTGCCGCACTAAACGTGACGCGTCAGGCGCCAGCGCGGGAAGGCACCATGACCTGGGCCTCGCCCTCGAGCACCACGCGGTTGTTCACCGTGCAAACCGTCAAAAGCGTCGCCTTACGCTTCGAGATGTCGACTGCGGTAATCGTGACTCTCGCATTGACGGTGTCACCCGAGCGCACGGGCGCTTTGAATTTGAGGCTTTGATTGAGATAGATGCAGCCCGGACCGGGGAGCTTCGTGCCGAGCACCGTCGAGATGAAGCTTGCGGTCAGCATGCCGTGCGCGATGCGTCCTTCGAACATCGTGTTGGCTGCGAATTCATGGTTCAGGTGAACCGGATTGAGATCGCCCGAGATGCCGGCGAATAGCACGATATCCGCGTCGGTCACGGTGCGCGCGTAAAGCGCGTTCATGCCGGTCTTCAGATCCTCAATGTAATAACCGTGCAGCTCGTCAAGTGCCGCTTGCCGCCGGTCGTCAACCATCTCCAAGGCCATTGGGCTATCCCTTTTCGTTGTGCGTCAGGCGCCCGCACGTGATGCGCCGCAATATTATATTGCGGCGCACTGTAAATAATTTATGAAAAAAGGCAAAGAAGTTTAGGGCGTTCGAGCTATCATGAAAGACAGATTCAAGCTATTCCAATAACTTATCTTTAGCGCCTGTGAAGTATCGCCGATGGAAGCGAGTTTCGCAGATGCTAAGAATGGCCGATTCGGGGATCGATCGGCAGTTTTTGGGCAAGGCCAGCATCGGCCTCGAAAATTGCCGCCGCCTCGAGTAGGGCGGCCTCCCCGCGCGGACGGCCAATGATCTGGAGACCAACAGGTCGGCCATCTGCCGTGAAGCCGCAGGGTATTGAAATAGCCGGGCAACCGGCCAGCGTGCCCGGAAACGCAATTGTCAGCCAGTCCATGTAGTTGTCGAGCTTGTGCCCCTCGATTTCTTCGACGTAGCGCTGCTCCACGGGAAACGGTGGGACGGCTGAAGCAGGGCAGGCAAGCAAATCGTAATCGGCGAAGAACGCGGCCATGCGGTTGAGAAGGGCGCTCCGCGCCAAGGTGGCGCGCCCGATGTCCTCGGCCGAAAGCTTGAGGCCTTTTTCGATGTTCCAGATCATCTCAGGTTTCAACCGATTACGATGTTTGAGGAGTTTTTCCGCATGTCCCGTCACGAATTTGGCAGCACGCAATGTTTGGAAGATGGCGCCCGCGTCGCGCAGGTCGGGGCACGCCTCCTCGACGGAAGCGCCCAACCCTTCAAAGCGTCGCACGGCCTTGGTGCAGATTTCCTTGACCTCGCGCGCGATCGGGAGGCTGCCGAGGTCGGCGCTGAAAGCTATACGCTTCGCCATCGTGGGTGCGGCGACATGGTCGCTGAAGGAGCGTGCGGGCGGATGCACGGCAAGCGGATCGCGGGGGTCGGCGCCGACCATGGCGTCGAGCATGAGGGCGAGATCGCCCACATTGCGCGCCATCGGCCCGTCTACCGCGAGCGTGTCGAACGCGTCCGCCTTGGGCCCGTGCGCCACGAGGCCCGGGCTTTGTCGCAGGCCGACGACGCCGCAGAAACTGGCTGGCGTGCGCAGGCTACCGCCAAGATCCGAACCGTTGGCGAGCCAAACCTGCCCGACGGCGAGGGCGACCGCAGCCCCGCCCGACGAACCCCCGGCCGTCAGCACCGTGTTCCAAGGATTGCGCGTCGGGCCGAACACTTCGTTGAAAGTGTTCCCGCCGGCCCCGAATTCGGGCGTGTTCGATTTTGCGACCACGACCCCGCCATTGCGTTCGAGGGTTTCGACGACGACATCGGAATGCTGCGAAACATGATCCGCGAAAATTGGCGAGCCCCAAGTCGTCCGCACGCCCGCAACCTCGACGAGATCCTTGATTGCGATGGGCAGGCCTGCGAGCAGGGAACCGCGCGAAACTCGGGAAGCGTACTTGCGCGCGCGCTCGGGGCAGAGCGTGGGGAGCGCGTTGACCGCTCGATCCGTCGCCTTGATGCGGGCAAGGGCCGCATCGATGAGTTCGTCCGGCGAGACATCGCCGCGCTTGAGGGACCGAACCGCCTCGCGCGCGGTCATCTTGTAAAGTTCCGCTGTCATGGCGCGGGAGTGGACCAGAGCCTTTAAGGCTCGTCAATCGCCGAATGCCGGCTCATGCCCGCGTCCATGCGAACGGCCGGAGGCTTTGTTTTCTCGACCGTCGGCCAGGGGGCACATTGTGTGGTTTTCTATTGCCGGGCAGGCAGCCTATAATCGGGCCGGGAGCGGCTGCTTTTATTCGCACGATGAGTCGCCGGTCGTTGTTTTTAGCGCCGTCGGCCACCAGGGCGCATCATTGCCCACTCAAAAAACCCCGCCCGTTCCTCGGCGCCAGCCCGAGGCGCGGCGATCTCCAATGAGGGGGATCAGGATGCCGAAAACCAAAGAAATTGCCCACACGCTCAAGCCGATCGCACTTTTCGATGAAATCCCCGAAAAAGTTCGTGTGGACTACGAACATCGGTGCGCTTGGCGGCGCTGCAAACCCGAAGAGCAAATTATCGATCGCTCGAGCGACACCCACGAGGTGTTTTTCGTCGTTGCAGGCAGCGTAAGGATCGTGAATTTCTCGCTCTCCGGCCGCGAGATCAGCTTCGATGATCTCCACGCCGGGGACTTCTTCGGCGAGCTCGCCGCGATCGATGGCAAACCGCGCTCCGCGAGTGCCGTGGCCTTGACGGAATCGGTGCTGGCCATAATGCCGCCCGAGACTTTCCGAGCGATGGTGACCGAGCATCCAACGCTCGCCCTCGCCATCATGCGTCGCCTGGCGAAGATAATCCGCGTCTCCACCGGGCGGATCATGGACCTCTCCACGCTAGCGGCCCACGATCGAGTTTGTGCCGAACTCGTGCGTCTTGCGCGGCCCAATCTCAAGAGCGACGGCACGGCGCGCATAAGCCCAATTCCTATCCACTCGGATATCGCCAGTCGTGTTTCGACCACGCGCGAAACCGTCGCCCGTGTCCTCGGCGAGCTTGCAAAGCATCGCCTGCTCAAGCGCGAACACGATGCCCTCGTCGTCCTCGATTTTGAGGGGCTCGAGGCGGCCGTCGAAGAGATCGCCGACGAAGTCGGGTGAGGTGATCGATTTCCGACCGCCACAGCGCTTAAGCCGGGTGAAAATTTCCTCCAGGCCTGTGACCCAGGTCACTGAGGGCAGGCCGCGGCCCGTTTAGGGTTAAGGTTAGATTGTAGCCCCGATCCTTCCTCCTTCATTCGGGTCCTTCAATCCGGGAACCTCACTCCTCCTGCAAGACGCCTAGGGCCGGGAATTTTTCCCGGCCCTACTTTATTCGGCTTTCGCCCGAAATGATGGCTACTTCGTGAGCGCCACGTAAACCCCGTCCCAGTCCGCCGGCGGAGGGGCCTTCTCGAAATCCGCAAGGCGTTCCTCATAGACCCCATAGAACGCCTGAAGCATTTCCGGCGCTTCGGCACGGCTCGCTTCGAGCGCTTGGCGTGCCCGCGCCCAATCCTTGGCGCGATAAGCCGCGATGAGGGCGTCGTGGTCCGCCTTGAGCGCTGAAAAGGTCGGATTGCCCGACATCGTCTCATCGCCCAGGAGCGCGAATATGCGGACCGGCTGGGTCTTGCCCTTGACACGGATGAGGTCGAGTTCCAATGCCGCGAGTGCGGACGCCGAAGCCGCGGTCGTCTCGCCGATCACGATGTCGACGCCGTATGTCTTCGACTGACCCTCGAGCCTCGAGGCGAGGTTCACGTCGTCGCCTAGGACCGAATAATCGAACCGCTGATCCGATCCCATGTTGCCCACACAGCAGACGCCGGTATTGAGGCCGATGCCGACGCGCACCTCGTGAAAGGCCTTGCCCTCGGCTTGCGCCTGGTGGCGCCACTCGTCGTTGAGGCGGACGAGGTCGGCACGCATGCTGAGTGCGGCGCGGCAAGCGCTGAGCGCATGTGCCGGATCGTCGAGTGGGGCGTTCCAGAACGCCATGATCGCGTCGCCCATGTATTTATCGATCGTCCCGCCGGAGGCGAGGATGAGATCGGTCATGGGTGTGAGGAAGCTGTTGATGAAGCGCGTCAGGCCGTGAGCGTCGAAGCCCTCGGCGATCGTGGTAAAGCCGCGAATATCGCAGAACATGAGCGTCATCTCGCGCATTTCGCCGCCGAGCTTAAGTCTTTCAGGGTGGTTTGCGAGTTGCGTGACGATGGCAGGCGCCAAATATCGACTGAACGCGGTTCGCACGCGTCGGCGCTCCGCTTCGGTGCGCAGATAGAGAATGGCGGACGACGAAAGATAAACGAGAAGCACGACGAGCGAGGGAGTCACGGGATCGAGCAGGAGCTTGTACTGGCTATAGGCGTAGACCGAGACGCCGACCGCCGCTACCAGCGCCCCCGCACCGACGAGTGCAGCCCATTGTGCGCCGACCTTGGGCAGCCGCGCGGTGAGGAAGAGGCCGAGGCCTAGCATGTAGAGGAGTTCGAGCCCCGGCGCCCAGTCGGGCCGCTTGAGGTGATCGTCGAGCAGGATCTGTTCGACGAGCTGCGCATGCACTTCGACGCCGGGTGCGACCGGATCGAGCGGGGTCGAGCGAAGGTCGAGCAGACCGGCAGCACTTGCGCCGATGAAGACGATGCTGTCCTTGATCAGACTGCTGTCGAAGCCTGGCTCGAAGACCTTCCAAGCCGGCACGAAACGCTGCGCCACGTGGCCGGTATAGTGCACCCAGAGCCGGCCGTTCCCATCGGTTGGCACGATCAGGTCGCCGATCTTGATCGAATTGATGCCGGTGTGCGCGCCGAACGCCGTTTCCTGATTCGCACCCGAGGATTTGACGATATCCGTCTTAGCCCCTTGCGCCACCCGCAATGCCTCCGCGGCGAGGGTGGGATAGATCCGGGTCCCCATCGCAAGAAGAAGCGGCACGCGGCGCGTGATGCCGTCCAACTCGACAAGATCGGTGAAGGTACCGTTGCCGGTTGCGGCTGCCTCGAGGATCGGCAAATTCGTTACCGCACCCGGAAATCGGAACACGAAGGGATGGGGGTCGTCTCCGGCGAAGGCGAAGCTTGCCTTGGCGGCGGGCACGCGGGTACCGGTGCGCTGGTTGAGGGCAAAGCCCGTGGCAACGCGGGCGCGCTTCATCGCTTCGGCAAGCACTTCGTCGTGGTCGGGTAAGCTCTTGAGCCGCAATATCGCTGGATCGTCAGCCGGCAAGGCGCTCAGGTCCGCGAGCAGGCGCGTTGGCGAGGTACGGTCCGGCTCGGCGAAGACGATATCGAACACGATCGCCGCAGCACCTAACTCATTGAGGCGATCCACGAGCTTGGCGACGAGCGTGCGCGGCCACGGCCATTGGCCGAGGCGCGAGAGGGATTCGTCGTCGAGGTCGACGATGCGCACGGGTGCTGGCTCATAGGCGCGCGGCTCCATGCGCAAATAGCTGTCGAAGACGAGGAATCGGAGCTGGGTGAGGATTGCAGGTTCGCTATACCAGCCGGCTAAAGCGACCGCCATGATCGCGAGCGGCAAGGTCCAGTGAAGCTTCCGCTTGAGGTATCCCCACGCCCAATGCATTACACAATGCTAATATTAAGTGGGGCTTTGCGCCATAGACCGAGTGCGACGGCAGCATGGCTAGTGTGGCGAATCCGAAATTCGCCACATCTTGGGTGCGGGAGTGAGCGAACTTCGGATTCAAAGCCACACTAGCAATATTTTGTATCTAGTGCGGTATTCGGATTTGAAGTTCCTAAACGCGCATACCACCAAAATGACAGGAACTTCAAATCCACCACACTAGAGCAGTTCCTGAAGCACGGGGATCAACGGAGCGTCCGCAGGCGGCATGGGGTAATCGCCGAGGCGCTCCGGGCGTACCCATTTGAGGTTTTGCCCCTCCTTCCCTCTCGCTGTCCCGTTCCATACCCGGCAGACATAAAGCGGCATGAGAAGGTGAAACCGTTCGTAGCGGTAAGACGCGAAGGTGAGCGGGGCAAGGCAGCTTTCGGAGGTATCGATGCCGAGTTCTTCCTCGAGTTCGCGCACGAGGGCGGCCTCCGGGGCCTCGTCGTCCTTGGGTTTGCCGCCGGGGAATTCCCAGAGCCCGGCCATCGGCTTGCCGGCTGGACGTTGGGCGAGCAAAACCCGCCCGTCGACGTCGACGAGAGCCACCGCCACCACAAGGACGACGGGCAACGGATCGCCCGCTTCCTGGCCTCCACGATGCGCCAGTACCTCCTCGCAGCCCTTCATTGGCGCGCCCCCTTGACCGCGAATTGGCTAGCTTCGGTAGCTTCCATTTATGCGGATATAGCCCTCTGTTAGGTCGCATGTCCAAACCGTGGCCTTGCCGCGCCCCACGCCCACGTCGACCTCGATCAGGATATTGTCGCCCCTCATGTGCTGGACCACGGGTGTTTCGTCATAATCCGCAATCGGTACGCCGTTCTCGGCGATCCGCACCCCACCCATCGAGATGGCGAGCTTGTCGCGCTCGGCCTTCTCGCCCGCCTTGCCGACCGCCATGACTACACGACCCCAATTGGCGTCTCCCCCTGCGATCGCGGTTTTCACCAGCGGGGAGTTGGCAATCGAAAGCGCAATGCGCTTGGCGGCGCGTGCGGAGGCAGCACCGCTCACGCTGACCGTAATGAATTTCCTTGCACCTTCGCCGTCGCGGACGACCTGTTGCGCCAAATCGACGAGGACCTCTTCGAGAGCGCGCTTGAATGGACGAAGGACCGGATCGCGCGCCGATTTCGGCACGGGGTGGACGACGCGCCCGCTTGCGCAGACGAGCAGCGTGTCGCTCGTCGAGGTATCGCTGTCGACCGTGATGCAATTGAACGAGCGTTCGTTGGCACCCGAAACGAGGTCTTGCAGGATCGACGCAGGGATCGCCGCATCGGTGAAGACAAATGCGAGCATCGTCGCCATGTCAGGCGCTATCATGCCCGAGCCTTTGGCAATACCGTTTATCGTGACCGGATTGCCCGCGACCTGTGTTGTGCGGGTCGATCCCTTTGGAAACGTGTCGGTGGTCATGATCGCGGCGGCCGCGTCGGGCCAATTCCGCGCGTCGAGAGCGGCGCGCGTTGCGTCAAGCGCGTCGACGATCTTCCGCTCCGGCAGGAACTCACCGATCACGCCGGTCGAAGCGACCATGATTTCCTCGGCGACACAGCCGATGCGCGCGGCGAGTGCGCCTACACTCGTTTCGAGTGCGCGCATGCCCTCGGCACCGGTGAAGGCGTTGGCATTGCCCGAGTTCGCGAGAATCGCCCGACAGCGCCCGCCTTTGAGCGCCTTGCGACACCAGAGGACGGGGGCCGATGCGGTGAGCGAGCGTGTGAAGACGCCGGCGACCGTGGCCCCAGGGTCCAGTTCTGCCAGAAAGAGATCCTTGCGGCCGGCGTAGCGGACCCCGGCGGCACTTGCACCAACCCTGACGCCTGCCAAAGGCGGCAAATCCGGAAAGCGTTGCGGCGCAAGCGGGGAGCGTTCGGGCATGATGTCGCCTATATTCGATTTGCAGGTTCTTAGGTTCTTTGCTGCGGCGCGTGACGATCGGACGCGTTCAACTCGAGCGATTGAAACTAGTCCGGTGAAATCCCGCTGTCCGCCGGCTTATTCTCCTCGGTCTTCGGAGAGCCATCGGGATTGAAGCGGACGATCTTCGCTTTCTCTCGCAGATCACTGACCACCTGGGCGATGACATCCCGGCTCGCCTCGCGTTCGAGGTCGTCCTTCGCCTCCTCGAAGGTCGGCGGGGTCGACGTGCGCGACTCCTCGACCAGGATGACGTGGTAGCCAAATTGCGTTTTCACCGGCGTTTGGGTGTAGTCGCCCGGCTTGAGCGCAAAGGCCGCATCCGCGAATTCCGGTACGACGTCGCCACGCTTGATGAAGCCCAGATCGTCGTTCGCTTCTGCCGAAGTCCCGGTCGAATATTTCTTCGCGACGTCCGCGAACTTCGCGCCCGACTTGAGCTCCGCGATCGCCGCCTTCGCCTCGTCTTCCGTTTTGACAAGAATTTGACGGACATGGATCTCCTGCTCGGGCGGATTGTTTTTAAGGTATTCCTGATAGCGCTTTTTCAGCACATCGTCGGTCAGCTTGGCCTTGACCGCGCGCGTCAGGTAGACGTTCTGGATCACCTGGTCCTCGAGCCGTGCTAGGCGCTCCTTGACTTCGGGGTCGTTGGCAAGGCCATCCTTACGGCCCGCCGAGGTGAGCAACTTGCCGTCGATCAAGCGCTCGACGAGGGCGCCGAAGACGATCTCCAACGGGAAAGACTGGTATTGGGCCGGCAGGTCCTCCCTGGCCGCCTCGACGTCGGAACGGTGAATATCCACGCCGTTCACGATGGCGACGACCGGATCCCCCGCCTTGTCGGCAGGCTTTGCAGGTGTGCCCGTTGCCGATCCTTGCGGAGCGGGGGCGCTTTGCGCAAGTGCCGAACCCATGAAAAATGCAAGTGCCGCGGCCGCCGCTAGGGCGCGGGCGAAGGGCGAAATCATGACGGGCCTCTATCAGGGACGGCTTTAATGCGGGCGCACGCTCGGGCACCTTGCCATCCATGTTGGCGCCCTTGGGCTTTAGAATGCTCGCGCCGATAAATGCACAAAGCCCTTCCGCGAACAAGAGAAGGTTGTTGGCCTCGACGTGGCGGCGGCAAGGGGGCAACCTTGTCGCTGGGCAGCCGTCGTTCTCATTGACACTACCCCTTGACCCTCCTATCTCTGCAGCGGGTGTGCGCCGCAAGGTGCCCCGTATTTTATGCGTCTTCGAGGTCCGTCCCATGTTCGGCGCCATCGCCCGGCGGCTGCTCGGCACCGCCAACGATCGTTTTCTGAGGAGCCTTCAGCCTCATGTCGACAGGATCAATGCGCTCGAAGCCGAGCTCGAGAAACTTCCGGATGCCGAACTAAAGGCGCGCACGGATCTTCTGAGAGGCCGTCTCGCCGACGGCGAGCAGCTCGACGATGTGCTGCATGAGGCCTTCGCGACGGTGCGCGAGGCCGCCAAGCGAACTTTGGGCCAGCGCCATTTCGACGTGCAGCTCCTAGGCGGCATGGTGCTCCACAAGGGCATGATCGCGGAGATGAAGACGGGCGAAGGCAAGACGCTCGTCGCTACACTTGCGGCCTACCTGAACGCGCTCGCCGGCGAGGGCGTTCACATCGTCACGGTTAACGATTATTTGGCCCGGCGCGACGCCGAATGGATGGGACAAATTTATCGCTTCCTCGGCCTATCGGTCGGCGTCATCGTGCACGGGCTGTCCGACGAGGACCGCCGACTTTCCTATGGCGCCGACATCACCTATGGCACCAACAACGAGTTTGGCTTCGACTATCTGCGCGACAATATGAAGTACCGGCTCGAAGACATGGTGCAGCGCCCATTCAGCTTCGCGATCGTCGACGAGGTCGACAGCATCCTGATCGACGAAGCGCGCACGCCGCTCATCATCTCCGGGCCGGCGGAAGACAGTTCCGAGCTGTACATCAAGGTCAATGCCCTGATCCCGGAACTCCAGCCCGACGACTACGAAAAGGACGAAAAGGCGCGCCAGGTCACCCTGACCGAGCAGGGTGTCAACCATATCGAGGAGCTGACGCGCGCCCAGGGCCTGCTCAAGTCAGGCGGCCTCTATGACGTCGTGAACATTGCAATTCTTCACCATGTTGGCCAGGCCCTCCGTGCCCACAAGCTCTTCCAGCGCGACACCGACTACATTGTCAAGGGCGGCAAGGTCGTCATCATCGACGAATTCACTGGGCGGATGATGGAGGGTCGGCGCTATTCGGAGGGCCTGCACCAGGCGCTCGAGGCGAAGGAGGCTGTCGAGGTCCAGACCGAAAACCAGACCCTCGCGTCGATCACGTTTCAAAATTATTTCCGTATGTACCCCAAGCTTGCCGGCATGACGGGTACCGCTATGACGGAAGCCGAAGAGCTTGGCGACATTTACAAGCTCGAGGTGATCGAAGTTCCGACCAACGTTCCGGTCGTCCGCAAGGACTGGGATGACGAGGTTTATCGCACCGCGCGCGAAAAGAACGACTCCATCGTCGCTTTCATCGAGGAGGCGCGGGCGAAGGAGCAGCCCGTTCTGGTCGGCACCGTCTCCATAGAGAAGTCCGAGCTGCTTTCCGAACTCCTCAAGAAGCGCAAGATACCGCATCAGGTGCTCAATGCGCGCTACCACGAGCAAGAGGCGTTCATCATCGCGCAAGCAGGCCGGCCGGGTGCAGTTACGATCGCGACTAACATGGCGGGCCGCGGGACCGACATCCAGCTGGGCGGCAACGTCGAGATGCGCGTGAAGCAGGAGCTCGCCAATATCGAGGAGCCGCAAGCGCGGCAATCGAAAGAAGCCGATATTCGTGCTGAGGTCGCCAAGTTCCGAGAGGTGGTCGTCGGGGCGGGCGGCCTTCTGGTGGTCGGCACGGAGCGTCACGAGAGTAGGCGTATCGATAACCAGTTGCGCGGCCGGTCGGGCCGCCAGGGCGACCCGGGTGCATCGAAGTTCTTCCTTTCGCTCGAGGACGACCTGATGCGCATTTTCGGCTCCGAACGCATGGACGGCATGCTCCAGAAACTTGGCCTGAAGGAAGGCGAAGCGATCACTCATCCATGGATCAACAAGGCCCTCGAAAAGGCGCAGCAGAAGGTCGAGGCGCGCAACTTCGATATCCGTAAGAACCTGCTGAAGTTCGACGACGTGATGAACGACCAGCGCAAGGCGATCTATGAACAACGGCGCGAATTGATGCACCAGGACGAAGTCGCGGCGACGGTCGAGGAAATGCGCCAGGACGTGGTGCACGACATCGTCACCAAATCCATTCCAGAGCATTCCTATCCCGAGCAATGGAACACGGCGGCCGTGCATGACGACTGCATGCGCATTTTCGACCTTGACCTGCCGATCGTGGAGTGGGCGAAGGAAGAAGGTATTGGGGAGTCGACGATCACCGAGCGTATCGAGAAGGCCGCAGCGTCCAAGATGGCTGAGAAGGTCGGCAAATATGGGCCAGAGATCATGCGCATGGCCGAGAAAAGTATCCTTCTTCAGCTATTCGACCAGGTGTGGAAGGAGCATCTCTTGGCGCTCGACCACTTGCGGCAAGCGATCGGGCTGCGCGCTTATGGCCAGCGCGATCCTCTGATCGAATATAAGCGCGAGGCCTTTTCTGCATTCGGGGATATGCTGCATCGCTTGCGCGAGACGGTGACGGGCGTTCTCTGCCATCTCGAGCTGCGCGTCCAAACGCCCGAAGCCTTGATGCCGCGCACACCGCAACCGCGCGATATGCACGAACAGCATGACGAGATGTCCATGTTCGGCGAACCAGCACCAGCAGGTGACGGCGACGCCGGCCTGATGCCCGGTCCTGTATTGCGCGGTCCGGCCACGGGTCCGAACGATCCGCCACCCGTGCCCGGCATGGTGTGGTTTGCGCCGGGCGGGCGCTGGATCAATCCAAACGACACGAGTACCTGGGGCAAGGTCCCACGAAATGCGCCTTGTCCCTGCGGCTCGGGCAAGAAGCATAAGCATTGCCACGGGAAGGCCTAGTGTGGCGGATCCGAAATTCGCCGCATTAGGGGGCGGGACAGGGAGCGAATTTCGGATTTAAAGCCACACTGGTAATATGTTGTATCGAGTGCGGTATTCGGATTTGAAGTTTCTTAAGGCAGATGCCACCAAAATGACAGGAACTTCAAATCCACGGCACCAGGCGAGCCTGCTAGGCTAGTCCTTTCTGACCCATATCGAGAAACTTGGCGCGCCGGCGGGCCTTGAGCTGGTTCCCGTCCAGCTTTTCGAGTGGACGAAGCGCTTCTTCGATGGCGCTGCCGACTGCAGCAACGGCCATTTCGGTCTCACGATGCGCACCACCGAGAGGTTCGGGGACGATTTGATCGACGACACCGAGCTTGAGGAGGTCTTGCGCGGTAAGCCGCAAGGCCTCGGCCGCTTCTTGTACGTGGTTTCCGTCGCGCCAGAGGATCGAGCCGCAGCCTTCGGGGGATATGACCGAATAGACCGCGTGTTCGAGCATGAGCACCGCGTTCGCCGCGGCGAGCGCCATGGCCCCACCTGAGCCGCCTTCGCCGATGATCACAGCCACGAGCGGAATCTTGACCTCGAGGCAGGTCGCAATGCTTTTGGCGATCGCTTCGGCTTGGCCGCGCTCCTCGGCACCGACACCCGGATAAGCGCCGGCGGTATCCACGAGCGTGATCAGCGGTAAATGAAACCGCTCGGCAAGTTGCATAAGGCGCTGCGCCTTGCGATAGCCTTCGGGCTTTGCCATGCCGAAATTGTGGCGAACGCGAGTCTGGGTGTCCGCACCTTTTTCGTGCCCGATGACCATAACCGAGCGGCCGCGAAAGCGCCCCAGTCCACCGACGATCGCACGGTCCTCCGCGAAACTCCGATCCCCCGCCAGCGGCGTGAAATCCTCGATCAGGCTCTTTACGTAATGAGAGAGATGCGGCCGCGCCGGGTGCCGGGCCACCTGCACTTTCTGCCAAGCGGTGAGCTTGCCATAGGTCAGGCGCAACAGCCTGTCGAGCTTGAGCTGGAGCCGCTGCACCTCCTCCGCGATATTGATGTCGGTGCTGTTGGAGAGGTGCCTCAGCTCCTCGATCTTGCCTTCGAGTTCCGCGATAGGTTTCTCGAAATCGAGGTAGTGATTCATGGCGGATACCTAGCACAGCTCCTCCGGTGCGGCGACGCGAAAAACCGTGCCGGATTGCCCAACCGGATTAGAGGCGTTAGGGGAACGAATTGTCTCGAATTCTAGAAAAGGTGGTATGTTTTCTCGTAATTTACCTTGTATATTCATGTAACGTTCTAGTCAGTCATCCGTTAAAGGCAAACCCGCGTCGTTTGCCATGGCATGGAAGATCGAGCCGTGTGCGATGCTTGCTATCCGCCGGGCAGGTCAACTCTCGGCTCGGCCGCGGCCGCTGAGAGGTGCCAGCCGTGCTGGCGAGATGAGATCGAGAGTTATGCCCAATCGTTTCATGGCGTCGGGAATGTCGCCGCCCGTCGCCAATGCGGCTGCGAGGTGCGCCCCACCAGGCGATGCCATCACGCCATTACCACCCTGCCCCGCGTACCAGATGAAGCTCGGCTCGACGGGGTCTGGGCCAATGACAGGCTCTTCGTCGGGAGCGAAGCTCCGCAAACCTGCCCAGCGACTGTGAATATGCCGAACCCGCATCGAGGTCGCCCGTTCGATGCGATCGGCTGCAGTGGCGACATCGAATTCGTCGGGCTGACAGTCGCAAGGCTCGATCGGCGTCTTATCGACGGGCGAGACCATGATGCGTCCGCCCTCCGGCTTGAAGTACCAAGTCTCAGCAACGTCGAACGTCATCGGCCAGGCCGCAAAATCGCAACCGATCGGTGCATCGAACGTGATGGCCGTCCTCCGGTAGGGCGTAATGCCCCGACGTGGAAGGCCGGCAAGTTCGGCCACTCGGTCGGCCCAAGCGCCGGCCGCGTTCACGAGGATCGGTGCGGTCAGGACAGTTTTGGCGCATCCACCTGCCAGACCCGGTCCTGCCGCCGAATGACCATCGCTTCGGCGCTGAAAAGGAACTTTGCACCGTTCCGCCTCGCAAGCCGAAGAAATCCCTGGAGCAACGCACTCGCATCGATATCGGCACAACCCGGCTCGTAGAGCGCGAACGTGTAGTCCCCGATTTTGAGGACAGAGCAAAGTTCTAACGCCGCCGTCGCGGGCATCAACTCGCAACTGACGCCGCGTCGTCGAAGTTCGGTCTCACTTCGCCTGAGATCGGCTTCCGTATCGGACGTGGCGAGGAAAAGGGCGCCGAGGGGCCGCAACAGCGCATATTCAGCGAAGCCGTCGGGCGGGTTCTCGAAGAAGGGGCGGCTGGCGGTCGAGAGCTTCTGCCAGCCAGGCGGGCCGTAGTTCTCTGCGATGACGGCAGCCGACCGGCCGGTGCTGTGGTATCCGGGCTGCGCCTCGCGCTCGACAAGGGCGACCCGGCCAAGGCAGGAGAGTTCGTAGGCGACGGAAGCACCGGCAGCGCCGCCGCCGATCACAAGGAAATCGAAAATCTCAGCCATCGACGGCATTCATGCTCGAGGACGGGCCGGTGGCGGGAGTGCTGCGATTTCGCCGACGGTTCTCGGCAGATCGACCAAGTTCGGGATGACGCGGGTGGCCGCGGCTGGGTCGTCGCCGGTCTTGTCGCGATCGACCCAGACCCGCTTCACGCCACAACGACGGGCCGGTTCGATGTCGTGGAACCAGCTGCACGCCGCATGAATCCAGTTGCCTCGTTCGATGCCGGTCTCTTGCTCGAAGTGGGTAAAATGTCCGAGTGCGGGCTTGTAGCTTCCCACCGTCTCGGCGGTGACGACAAGATCGGGGCGCAGCGGAAATCGCTCGAGCGTTCGCGCGAAGAGGTCGTTGTCGCAATTCGTCAGCATGGCAAGTTTCCAGCCGGCGTCACGAAGCGTTCTGAGCGCGGGCCCGACATCCTCGTAGAACGGCATGCCGCCCCATTCCCGGACGAGCACATCCGATTGTCCTTGCGGCAGGCGGAAGCCGATCTGTTGAGCGCCCCGCTCCAAGGCAGCGATAAGGACGTCCTTGTAGAGACGGTGGGGTCGTTCGGCTTCAAGTGGCCGCTCGAACGCGTGATAGGCGCGAATTAGTTCATCGGTTCGCGACCCCGCGAATGGCGCGAGGGCCCGACGGTGGCCCGTCAGCCAATCGACAAGCGTTCCGAAACAATCGAACGTGACCCAGCGATCGTTTGCCATCGCTCCCCTCCATCATCGCGGACGATCCCGCACCCATCAACACGCCGACAGCCGCCAGTAGCACGCTTTTATCGGGCTGTCTTGACCGTCCCTGCGGCGGCGTTGACCGATCCTCCGAAATTTGTAGGATGGCGACTGCGGCGTCCCACGGGGAGAATGCGATCATGCACAGCCACGCTGCGGCACTTTCGCTGCGATCCTACGGCAGCGGCATGCGCACCCACACCCACGCGTTTCATCAGATCGTCCTGCCGGTATGCGGTACATTGGATGTGCAGATCGGCGACGCCGCGGCCCCGGTTGGGCGTCGCTGCGGCATGGTGATCGTTGGCGGAACCGTACATTCCTTCCGCGCGCTGGACGAGAATCGCTTCGTCATATTCGATGTGCCGCGCACCAACTTTCTTCCGGACGCGATCGTGGCCCGCGCGTCCCTGTCGCCGTTTTTCGCAATCGACGAATCGCTCGAGCAATTCGTGCGCTATCTTGCTTCGATGATGTCTTCGGGCACCCTCGACGACGAGTCGACCTATCACGCCACTGCCTTGTTGGCCCAATCGATCGGCCGGCTGCCCTCGACCCTCGAACGCCGGGATGGCCCGATCGGGCGGGCCCTCGCGACTATTGATACGAGATATGCCGAAGCATTGACCGTCGGCGACCTGGCGCGGGCCGCCGGTATGGGTATGAGCGCGTTCCACGCACGGTTCCGACGCGAGACGGGCACCACACCGGCCAATCGCCTCGCACAGGCGCGCCTCGATCACGCGTCTCGTCTGCTGCGTGAAGGAGACTCGTCGATTGCGGAGGTCGCGCTCTCGGTCGGTTTCTCCGATCAGAGTGCGCTGACGCGCAGCTTCCGCCGGCGGCGCGGAATCACACCAGCAGCACTGCGCCGCAGGTCGGGTGCCGCGCGTCCGTCATCTTAAGCGCCGCCGGCGACGACGCGGCCGAAGGCCGAGACTCGGCCATCCACGGCTTTCAGCGATTAGGCAGAAGTGCGTGGATGCCCGGGTCAAGCCCGGGCTTGACCCGGGCATCCATGTCTTCATTGCGAGCATGACGATCGGAGAAGGCCGGGGTCGTTTGTCGGACACAACGCACTAACGTGCTTTGAATCCGAAATTCGCTCCCGGCCCCGCCCCCTAATGTGGCGAATTTTGGATACACCGCATGAGCCCGTCGTCCTTCAACGGCTCGTTCGGCTATTTGCCGCCGATCTGTTTTGCCTTCTCGACCAGGACCTGGGCTTGGCGGATGGATGCGATGTCGATGAGCCTGCCGTCAAGCGAGACCGCCCCTTTACCTTCCTTCTGGGCCTGGGCCATTGCGTCGATAATGCGCTGGGCTTTCTTCACGTCGGCTTCGCTCGGGCTGAACACCTCGTTCGCAAGCTCTATTTGGCTCGGGTGAATTGCCCATTTTCCCTCGCAGCCGAGTACCGCCGAGCGGCGCGCCTGCGCGCGAAATCCGTCGGGGTCCTGGAAATCGCCGAACGGTCCGTCGATCGGGCGCAACCCGTTGGCGCGTGCGGCCACGACGATGCGGGCGATTGCATAGTGCCACATGTCGCCCCAATGCACCTGACGCGCGCCACTCGTGTCCTTGTCAGTCAGCACCGCATAATCCGGGTTTGGTCCGCCGATATTGGTGGTCCGCGCGCGAGTTGACGCCGCATAGTCGGCCACCCCGAAATGCAGGGACTCGAGCCGTGAGCTTGCCGAGGAGATCGCCTCGACATTCTGCATGCCAAGGGCGGTCTCGATGATCAGTTCGAAACCGATGCGTTTCTTGCGTCGCATGGCAGTCTCGATCTGGGTCACCAGCATGTCGACCGCGTAGACATCCGACGGCGTCCCCACCTTGGGGATCATGATCATGTCGAGCCGTTCGCCCCCTTGCTCGAGCACGTCCACGATGTCGCGATACATGTAATGGGTATCGAGGCCGTTGATGCGAAGCGAAAGTGTTTTCGAGCCCCAATCGATGTCGTTGATCGCCTGGATGACGTTCTTACGCGCTTGCGCCTTCTCGTCGGGGGCGACCGCGTCCTCGAGATCGAGGAAAACCACATCGGCCTTTGAAGCTGCCGCCTTCTCGAACAGCTTCGTGTTGCTGCCGGGTACCGCGAGCTCGCTGCGATTGAGCCGCGCCTTGGCTTGCTCGACGATCTTGAAGCTCATCGCAACCTCTTTTCCAATCCATTTCAACGATTTGTCGCAAGATCACCAACGCAATGGGCGAGGGCGGATGATCGTTCTGCAGCGCAAAAACGATATGCCGTCGCAGCCGCCAAAAGTCAATCAGCGCGCAATGTTGCGGGACTAAGGTTTCGCCGAATTCGAAAAAAAGGGGCACCCCATCGCCACTATCGAGCGGCGATGGGGTGTCATGCATTATCGAAAATGTTTGGTGCGCAGCCTACTGGAAGAGCTTGAGCGCGTTCGCAAGCGTCTGAAGCACACCCCAGACGAGCGGTATCCCGACGAAGCCCCATGCGAGCACAAGCTTCACAACGTTTCCGGATCGTGTGTTTTGCGACGAAATCATATTAGCCTCCCTCAATCGGCCATTGCCGCATCGGCGTCCTCGCTCAAGTGGTGCCGTTCGTGCACCGCCTGGACGAAGAGGTTGCAGAAGAAGCCGATCACCAACAGAAACGCCATCAC
>Ga0187766_10000064_pt1 | contig 50198 bp, 37 predicted proteins | sample 0216_QUI02_MP05__4_FD_132971 | JGI IMG/M metagenome (GOLD analysis project Ga0187766, IMG submission 132971) | Tropical peat soil microbial communities from peatlands in Department of Meta, Colombia - 0216_QUI02_MP05_20_MG | ecosystem: Environmental > Terrestrial > Soil > Wetlands > Peat ... | reverse complement strand
GGATTTCGATGCAACACGACGTCCGCCCCCGAATTCCTCCTCTCCCGTATTCAAACGGTTTACTGGAATCGGGTCCGATGGAATTTCGGGCCGATTCGGAGAACTTGACAAAGCACTACTAGACTAGGCGAGGGCTAAGCGGTTCCGTTAGAGCCTGCCGCCGTCTAGGATGGCCCCCGTAGCTGCGTATAGGCCCGCTGGGGCCGTTGCGAGGGCCGTCCGTGGCAACCCTTAGGACGTAGACCTATCGTCGGTCCTGTCGACATCGATCGTCAACCTGATCGGCGTTCCGTCAAGTTCCCACAACCGCCCGCGCGCCCTGGCGTGCGCCGCCCGCACCTGCGCCAAAAGCTGCTCGGCGGCGACCTTGTCGAGCACCCGAAACGCGGTCGAGTCCGACGCCACCGCCCCAAACAGCGCTGCTGATCGCGCACCGCCCGCAGCTCCGAGATGACTCCCCGCCGTCCGCGAGCATCACCGCCAGATCGCGGATCACGCGCCCCGGATCATGGCCGCGCCGCCGCTGCTTCAGCGAAGCGAGTCGCAGCGACAGTGCCCCGGTGAGCCCGAGCTTGTCCGCCACCTGCGCGATCAGCGCGCTGCCCGCGTGCGACACCAACCCGGTTCCGTCCGCCGTGACATCTACGGTTACATGGCGCCCATCGCGCATCACGTGTAACGAAATGATCGTCTGCGACCGCGCCTGACCCTTGATCCGGGCGTTTGTTGTGTCAGAACGGTTCGAGCGTGCAGATGAGGTGTTGGCGACTGGTTGGCGAACGCGTCACGCGGCGATCTCTTCGTGTTGGTCGTTGGGCGTCAGCGTACCTGGTGTCCTAGCGCTTCGAGTTGGCGGACGAGGCGTCTGATGATGCGGTCGGCGTTCTGGCGGATGAAGTAGTCGCCGCCGAGGTCGTTGTACAGCTCGCCGTTCTGAAGCACGTGCCAGGCCGCGGTCAGGATCGAGTGACCGACGGCGGTCGGTTCGGGTCGCGGCGTTCGCCGCTTCGGTCAGCGTTGCGCGCAGCCACTTGTTGCCCTTGCCGGTCTTGCCAGAGCGGCGCTTGCCGGCGGACTCGTCGTTGCCAGGGAGACCTTGGCCCAGGAGGCGAGGTGCGTGGGGGTAGGGAACATGCTCATGTCGACACCGATCTCGGCGATCAGCACCTCGGCGGCGCGCTGCTTGACGCCCGGGATCGTCATCAGCAGCTCACGCTGCGCCGCGAAAGGGCGCATCTGCTCCTCGATCTCGGCCGAAAGCCGGTCGATCGCCTCATCCAGGAAGTCGATGTGCGCGAGGATGCCCGACGATCAGCGCGTGCTCATCCTGAAAACGACCGACCAGCGCCAAGTCTCACGATCTCGATGCCATCCGAGCGACCCGCGAGCCACTCACCCGCAAGCATCCCGCCACCCCCGGCGCCGGGCACCGCGAAGCCATCCTCTTGTGCCGGTCACTCGGCGCGATGCGAGCGCGCCCCCCGCCTGCCAAGGCGATCGACTACCTCAAGGCACTCACCGTCACGGCTCGCGAGAAGCTGCGTCCCAACTCCGCCGTGATGGCACCGATGAACTTATGACACGTTACACCCGCCTCCGGACGCTGCCGTCCAACTCCGCCGAGCACCGCGCCACCGTCATCGCTCTTCGACACGCGGCGCGGCGAATCCTGATGCTCGAGGCCGAAGCCAACGACCTCGGAACCCAGACGGAGCAGTTCGTCAAGGCCAACGTCTCCTGGCTGCTCGAATGGATCCGCAACGGACTGATCCGCGCTGCACAATCTTCTCCTGGTCGCACCCCGGCCGGCTGCGCAGCGACGTCGCGTTCACGACGGCGAAGCAGCCCGATCCCTGCCTCCTCCGGCCACAGGCCGCCCGGCCCGATGTTCATGCTCGTCTCCAGACGCTACAGCGCGCGAGCCTGATCGTCACCAGCAACAAGCCGTTCAGCGCGTGAAGCGAATCCTCGGCGACGACGCCGCAGCCGCCGCGTTGGTCAACCTCGCTCCGTACATCAGACCACCGAAGCCGCAGGATCGGGCGAATGAAAGATGGCTGCGACCCGACCGGCCAGCGCGTTTCGGGTCGGTGCAAGGATGTTTGTGAGCATCGCTACCAGTGCGATCACGCAGCCAAGCGCTACGAGCCCCCTGATTGCCGTCGTCGTTGCGTCAGTCGGCAGCAGGGTGGACCCGAAGCAGATCCCCACCGCCCCAAGGATCTTTGCGACCAACGCAGCCGAAGGTCGCGGAAGCCGCGAGATGCGTCGGGCGCGAATCACCAGCAGCCCGAACAGCAGGCTATAGCTGCAGAACGTCGCGACGCTCGCTCCGGCGACCCCCAGTTTAGGCACAAGCAGCACGTTCAGGCCGACATTGGCGAGAGCCGCGGTGACCGTGGAGACACCGACAGCGAGCGTGTTCCCGGAGAACAGCAGGACCCTCGTGGATGACATCATTCCCGCGTAGGGGAACGCGGTCACAGCCACGATAGCTACGATCGGCAGCAGGCCGCCAGGCCGGTAGCCCGCGGGGACCCAGATGGCCAGGATCATCGGGGATGCCGCGCACAAGCCGACTACTATCGGTATTAAGAGCGCGTAGAGGAAGTCCCTTGACGCGGCGAGGACTGGGGTGCGGACTTTGGGGTTGTCGAGTGCAAATACGCGCGGCATCCACACTGAATTCAGCACGTAGAGCAGAATCATCGTGAGGCTGGCGACGTTGTACGCAACCGCATACCGTGCCACCGGGGCCGGTCCCAAGTCGCCTCGCACTATCAACCTGTCCGAGGTATCAAGCACAAATGTCGCCAGCGCCGCTGGGACGAGTCCGGCCGAATAGCGAAGCGCTCCGGCGAGCATCGGCAGATCGCGGCCACGGAGCGCCTTTGGCCGTGCCACGACCAACGCTACGGACACCGCCGCGGTTTGTCCGATCAGATGACCAAGCACGTATTGAGACGCCGTGCGGTGTACGAGCACGATCATCAACACGGCGAGCACCTCGGCTACGACGGACTGAAGCAAGGTGACGATTCCGAACGGCACCAGCTTGTCGTGACTACGGATGAGCCCCAGTGCAGCATTTGTGATGGCCCAGAGCGCAGCCCAAGCTACGCCATATTCCATTGCCGGACCATAGCGTCCGAGCCCAACTGCCTGACACCAGTACGCGCCGGTTGCGTCGACCACCGCGAACACACCCAGCGACAGGATTATTGCGACAGTCACCACGCGGCGGGAATCGATGGCCCCGCCGTCGTTGGCGAAAATCCGCTGGATGGCAGACTGAAGGCCGAAGCTACCGAGAGCGGCCACAACCTGCACAACGGCGAGGGTGGCGGCGACGACGCCGAACTGTGATACCCCCAGCATCCGCGTCACGATCGGCGTGCTGAGCGCGGCGATGCCGAGCTGCACCCCCCACAGCAACATGTAAAGGGAGTCGCGGCCGAACAGACCTCTCATCGTCTCGGCCGTCTGCGTCTCGACTGTCTGCGCCTCTACGGCGGGCACAGGTTGCACCCGAGCGCTCGCTCGATGTCGTTCGCTCACCCGAGCCTCCGGGGCGAGGACACCGCTCACGGTGCTACCGCCCGAACGTGCGCACGCGACTGCCGCGAACGCGCTCTGAAGTAGGCCCACGGACCGGCGAGCGCCCCTTGCAACTCCGCGCGCAGGAGGCCCGGGGCAACGCCGGAACGGTTAGCGGCGGTTTGTGAGCGTCGTGCCTGGCGGCACGCATGCAACGCGCCGACGAGGAGTCGTGCAGCGACTTCCCGGCCGGAGTCGCGCGCAAAGAGAAACTTGCACACGTACGCCGAAAGGCCCTTGCCGTAGCAGTACATCTGCTTCTGCAAGCCTTCCTCGTCGACTCGGTGGTCGTGCCACACGAGCGCAGCGGGCTCGTAGGTGAGCGCCCGACCAGCGCGGAGCAGACGCACGAATATGTCGAGGTCTTCCCCTCCGCACGTCGGCGACCCGGCTCCGAGGCTTTCGTCGAAGCCGCCGATCGCCTCGACCATTTCCCTGCGGAAGGCGATGTTCGCTCCGGTCCCGAACGTGCCGGCGGCGTACGGGTGCAACTGTGAGTCGCGAGCGGATGCCGTCGGTTCGAACAATCGCTGCTCGCAGCTGGACGACCAGCCCACGCGGGCGTCGAAGTACTGCTCGGCGGGTCGTTCCAGAGAGGAGCTCGCAACGAGCCCAGTGACGCAGGCGATGTCGGCACGCCGTCGAAACCCTCGTAGGATCGCGTCCACCCACAGCGGGTCGACGCGGACATCGTCGTCGGTGAATGCGACGAACTCCCCGCGGGCCTCGCGCAGGCCACGGTTGCGCGCAGCGGATAGCCCGGGTCGCGGTTCACGCACATAGCGCACGCGGGCGTCCTCACGAGCAACCTGATGGACCAGCTCCATGGTGCTGTTATCGGCCGGCGCGTTGTCGATGATGAGCAATTCGACGTCGCGGTGCCGCAACCGTTGAAGCGACTGGAGGCAGCGGAGCAGCCCTTGCGCGCGGTTGCGCGTGCACACGATCACGGTGGCCGACGTCCGGTCGGAGTCGGCGATCAAGCTCGCCTTCCCGTTCCCGACGGGATGGCATTCGGCGATCAGCTCGGCAAGCGGTGGGAGTCCGTTCACGGCCAGCTGACGCTCGATGCGTTCCCGCAGATCCCCCTCGATTGCGTCGACCGCCTGATGCAAGGTCAGCCTGCCCGACGACAGCGAGATTTCGACAAAACCCAGCGGCTCACCGAGCGCGCGGACGAGCAGCCGCGCCCGCTCGAACGGGACGCCTGACCGAGCGAGGGGAAGCTCGGTCGGGATGGCCGGGCTTGAGAGCTCGAGCTCCCCGCTCCAAACGGGACCCAGCGGCGCCGGTGCTGCGCCGGCCGCATTGCGCCCCGGTGCTGCGCTGGCCGCATTGCGCCCCGGTGCTGCGCCGGCCGCGGTCCGCGCCCGCGGCGCCGCCTGTGCGTTTGCCTGCCACCTGGTGCGCGCATAGGCGATCGGACCAAGCGCCACGCCGATCCATTCGATCAGCTCCAACCGCCGCGGGAAATCGTTTCCCTTCATCGCGTTCTTGCGCGATCCGCGACTCACGAGATACCGAAGCCCGGCCGGGATCAGCCGGATCAATCTCAGCCGGTTCGACCCGGATGTCAAGTGTTTGGCGGTCAGTGCACCGAGCCCGATGCCATAGCTGAACACCTTCCGGTTGAGCAGGCGCAGAGTGTCCAGGTGCCGGTGGCGGACGATTGCGCGAGGTTCGTAGACGAGCGTCTGGCCACCGAGGATCAGGCGTATGCAAATGTCGAGATCCTCGCCGCCTCTCGTGTGCGTGCCGGCACCGAGGCACGGATCGAACCCGCCCAATGCGAGCAGCGCGTCTCGCCTGAACGTCATGTTGGCCCCAGAGCCGAAATGGCCAGCGGTATACGGGAACAGCGGTACGTCGTCGGGTGGTGCGTCGAGCCGGTAGACGCGGCGCGCCGTGCCCTTTGCATAGGTTGCGTACTGGTCGAGCAGCGACTGGGGTCGCGTGCCCAGCTCGAGCGGCTCGATTAGACCCGTCACGCACGTCGCATCGGGGTGCGCGGCAAACGCATCTCGGAGTGCGTCGAGCCAGCGGTCGTCCACGATCACGTCGTCGTCGATAAAGGCCACGATGCTGCCGCTGGCTGCTGCGAGGCCCGCGTTCCGTGCTCGGGAGAGGCCGGGCGTGGGCTCCTCGACATATCGGATTGTCGGGTCGTCCCCGAACGCCTCTCGCAGCGCCGCGTGGACGGGCGATTTTGCGGGTCGGTTCTCTACGACGATCACCTCCAGCGGGTCGCGGGCATGGCCACGAACGGTCTTCACGCACCGAACCACTGCGTCACGATCGGCGCAGGTCGGAATCACCACTGAGAACCGCGGCGCGATCGTCGACGCGGAGTGCCCGTTGGCGCTGTCAGCTAGGACGCCGTCAGATCCTCGATTGAGCGAGCCGTTGACAGATCCGTTCAGCGAGCCGTTATGTGAGCCGTTGTGCTCGGATCCAAGTCTCCGTCGCATCCGCCGCACGCTCCGGTAAGCCTTCGTGCGAAGGCGATCCCCGCGCCACGCCACCGGCACCGACCGGCCGATCAGGAACTTCTCCACGTCGGTCACGGACGTCGTGCTTCGTACGGTCCACCGCGCGATCGCCCACGGGTCGTCACCGGCATGCGAGATCGCGTTTTTCACCGCGGCAGCTGACCGGTAGCCGGCATCGATGACGAGCTCGCGTACGCGCTGGTCGTGCGCGCCGTGCGGGTACGCAAACGAGTTGACCGGACGCTCGATCAGCCGCTCGAGCACGGCCTTGCTCGACCGGATCTCGTCGTCGGCTGCAGACGGCGTCAACTCGTCGAGACGCGGGTGTGTGACGGTGTGCACGCCTAGCTCCACGCTGTCACGCCGGTGCGCCAAGACCTCGAGTTGGCGCTCGCTGAGCATCTCGGCTGCGCCGACGGACCCGGTAGTGACGTACACCGTCGACGCCAGCCCGTGGCGCTCCAGCAGCTGCACCGCGTCCATGGTGTCAGCGAAGCCGTCATCGAACGTGATTCCCACGCATCGCTCCGGCAGTCGCTGCAGTCCCCGGATACCGTCGGCAATCTCGCTGATCGTCAACGCAGTGCGGCCGCTCGCGGCGATCGCGTCGACGTGACGAACGAACCGTTCGGGAGCGACCGCGAACGGGTCACCAGCGCGCTCGGACACGCTGTGGTACACCAGGATCGGGATCAGCTGCGTCATCAACACGCCTCCAGGCTGGGGCTGAGCAGGCCCCGGAGGTAGCCCGCGGCTGTGATCGTCAACCCCATCAAAATTGCGCCGGACCGAGCGACTCCGGACCGGTCTCCGCGGGACGTATCCGCAAGTCCGCGCCAGATACCGGTTGGCAGAGTCCGCATCACGTACGTCCGCTCCGACTCGAGCGCAGTGTCGCTGCCGACGCTCCGGGATACGACCGCCTTCGACAGTCCCTCGGCCCAGCAACGCCGGCGGAAGTAGCGCCACCGAGCGCGGTCTTCACTCACGCGGTGCTCAACCAGCGCATCTGGTATTTGTACGATGCGCCCGCCGGTCGCGGCGCGGGCTCGGATCGAAAGCTCGGTCTCCTCACAACCGAGCGGCGTGTTGCCTACCCGGCCGATGCCGTCCGTGAACCCGCCGACGCGTTCCAGGACCGTGCGGCGAAATGCCATGTTCGCACCGATCGGGTTGCGGATCTCCGCCGCGGTTGAGGGGAGCCCGCGATACGAACAGCCGACGACCCACAGGAACTCGGACGGAATCCAAGCGGGCGGCGGCGACGCCCACGCCGGCACGGCGACCCCACCGGCGCCGATCACCGCTGGATCCTCGAACGCACGCGCGAGCGCCTGCAGCCAGCCGGGCTGCGCACGCGCATCGTCGTCGAGAAACGCGACGATCTCGCCGGCTGCATAACGGACGCCGGTGTTCCGAGCACCCGAGAGCCCGCGGCCCTCCTCGTTGGCGACCACTCGTGCCTCCGGCAACTCGCGAATCGCGCGGCACAACAGTTCGTGATTGTGATCGATCACGACGACCACCTCGTACGGCGGTGGATTTTGATTCTGCACTGACGCGACGGCATCGACGAGCGAGTCCCAGCGTCCGTCGCTGTACGCACAGGTGACCACGCTTACCAGAGGCGGCACGCAACCACTCACGCGCTCTCCTCGCTGGACCACGCTCACGTCCGATACCTCCTGATTGAGTCGCAGGACTGAGTGACAGGGACAGGGCGCGCCGATGATCAGCTGCTGGCGAGGTGTCTCGCTCTGGCGGCGCTGGCCTCACACAACTGATCGGCACAAGCCGGCAGGCACTTGAGCCTGCGGTCAACCTTACGACGCCGGCAGCCGTCGTCTGCGCAGGCGATCGAGCGCCCGACCGCCCTCGACGCACAGCGCCGCGTCAACCAGCACGAACACCGCCATTACTGTGACGTACACGCCGTGGGGGTACTGAAACGAGTGATACGACACCGGCCACAACAACGACACACCGCTTCCCCCCTCGGCCATGTCGCGCCAGAAGTGAATCGCCAAGCCGATCGCCACCCCGAGCAGCAGATCCCGACGCCGGCGCCAGAGCACGGCGATCGCGAGGACGACCGCGATCGTCAGCAGCGAGTGGGTGTACGGGCGCGGGGTTCCGGCCGTCAGCCAGTCGGCGCCGAGCCGGGCTGGGATGTGATCCAAGTCGATCGCCACCGAGGCGATCAGAGCCGGCACCAGAAATCGCTCCCGCACCCGCGGAGCGAGCGCCCAGAACGCGAGCAACGTTGTCAGCAGGTGGGCGATTTCATCCAGCGGACCGCCCGGGAACAGCGAGTCCCCGGCGAGCATTGTGCCCCAGTCGGCACCCGCGAGGACGACGACCGCGACCGCGAGCGTGGCCGGGGAGAGCTCGAGCAAGCTCTTGTACCGCGCCCGCTGGTCTCGATGTGCCGTTCGTCCCTGAGCCATCGCCCAGGCAATTATCGACCACGCCCGCCTGGCGCTGAAGCCAAGCGTGACGGGGCTCACTCAAGATCGAGCGTGAGCGCGCCGATGACCACGCTGATGGCCACGATCACCCGTCCTTCACGCGCTCGGCGTCCGCCGAGCGCTCGCGGTCATGAACCGGGGGCAGACGGCCTGGTCGACCGGGACCGCGAGCGTGGCGTGCTGGAGCAGTGCCTGCGGGACGCGCGCGCGGGCGTCGGCGGGGTGGTGTTCCTGGAAGCTCCGGCAGGCGGCGGGAAGTCTCGACTGCTGGGCGCAGCCCGCGAGCTGGCGGGCCGGTTGCGGATGCAGATCCTGACCGCAGCGGGCGCCGAGCTCGAGCGCGAGTTCCCCTTCGGCCTGGCGATGCAGCTGTTCGCCCCGCTGCTATCGCCGCCCGGCGAGCGCGGGGAGTCACTGCCGGGCACCGCTCAGCTCGCCGCGACGCTGCTCGATGACGCGCACGCGGGCGGATCGACGGAGCCTGACGGACGCCAGTACTCGATCATCCACGGCCTGTTCCAGGCCACCCGGACGCTCGTCGATGGGCGCGAAGATGATCGGCAAACGGAGGGGATGGCGATCGTGATCGACGACCTGCACTGGGCGGATCGGTCGTCGCTGCGGTTTGTCGCCTACCTCGCGGAGCGCGTAGCTGAGCTGCCGATCGCGATCGTGCTGTCGGCGAGATCCGGCGAGGCGTCCGCCGATCCGCGGGCGCTCGCAACCCTGCGGCGCGCCGCCGGCGACGGACTGCTGGCACTCGCGCCGCTCGGCGAGGACGGGATCGCGCGCGTCGTCCGCCGCTTCCTTGCCGACGCGGGCCCCGAGCTGTGCGCGTCGTGTGCGCGCGCCAGCGGCGGAAACCCGTTCCTGTTGACCGAACTGGTGGCAGTCCTGGCCGAGGACGCGAACGCCCCGCTGGCATGCCACCCCGGCGCGGTTGAGGAGATCGTCCCGGACGCCGTGCGCCGCGCTGCGGCGGCGCGGCTGCACTCGATGGCGCCGGCGACGCGCGCGGTCGCGGAGGCGGTCGCCGTGCTCGGCGAGAACGCTTTGGTGCGTCGGATCGCACGCCTCGCGGAGCTCGATTGCGAGGCAGTCGTGGCGGCCGCCGACGAGCTCGCCGCGATGCAAGTGCTCTCGCCCGGGGTCCCGCTGTCGTTCGTCCAGCCGGTGCTCGGCAGCGCGATCGGCGCTGCGCTTGCGCCGCTGCAGAGCGCGCGTGTGCACCGACGCGCGGCCCAGATCCTGGCGGAGGAGCACGCCGGCGCCGAGCTGGTCGCCGCGCACCTGTTGCACGCGCCGGCGGACGGCGATCCGGCGACGGCGATCGTGCTCGACGAGGCCGCCGAGGCCGCGCTGCGGCGTCACGACCCCGAGCGCGCGATGCTTCTGATCGAGCGCGCCCTGGCCGAGGACCCCGAGCCGACGCTGCGCGCCGAGCTGCTGGTGGCGATCGCTCGCGCGTGTGTCCTGGAGGGACTAAACGGAGCTCCGCGCGGCAGAGTGACAGAGCTCGCCGAGCGCGCGTGGAGCGACGAGACGTTGCTGCAATCGCCGGGTGCGGCGGCGCTTGGCGTGCCGATCCTGGCCACCGGACTGCTGATCGCCGACGAACTCGAACGGGCCGTCCAGATCTGCGACGCGGCGCTCGACCGTGACGGCGACGAACTGCTGCCGCGAGGCGAGCTGATCGCGTGCGCGCGGGCCGGTGCCTTGTACGAGCAGGGGCGGCTCGCGGAGGCGGAAGCCGCCGCGACCGCGGCGCTCGACGGCCTTCGAAGCCGCCCCCGCGGATACGCGCAGAGCGCGATCGCGGTGCTCGCCCGCTGCCACATCGAGCGCGGGCGCCTCGAGCAGGCCGAGTCGCTGCTCGCCGCGATCGAGCGCGACGGAAGCAGCGATCCGGTCTGCCGCGCGCTGATGCTCGACGCCCGCTCGCAGCTGCGACTCGCCCAGCACCGCCCCGAGGACGCGCTCCGAGACGCGATGCACGCAGGGGCGACGCTCGAGGAACAGTTCCCGGGCGCTAGCCCCGGATCGATTGCGTGGCGCTCGAGCGCGGCGCTCGCGCACCTGGCGCTCGGCGAGCCGGAGCGGGCACGCGAGCTGGTCGAGCACGAGCTGGAGCACGCGCGCAGGATCGGCGTCACGAGGGTTGTGAGCCGCGGCCTGCGGATCCTCGGTCTCGCGCGCAGCGGCGCCGGCGCCGGCATCGAGGAGCTCGCCGAGGCAGTTGCGATCGGAGGCTCCTGTCCGAGCACGCTCGAGTACGCACGGGCGCTGATCGACTACGGCGCCACCCTACGTCGGTCGGGTCGCCGCGCGGACGCGCGCGAGCCGCTTCGCCTCGGGCTCGACCTCAGTCACCGGGGCGGCGCATCCGTGCTCGAGGCGCGCGCGCGGACGGAGCTGATCGCCTCCGGAGCCCGTCCGCGCAGGCCGCTCGTGGCGGGTGTCGATTCCCTCACCGTCAGCCAGCGGCGGGTTGCCGAGCTCGCCGCCAGGGGGCTGACGACACGTCAGATCGCCGGCGCCCTGTACGTGACCCCGAAGACGGTCGAGTTCCACCTCCGACAGATCTACCTGAAGCTCGGAGTGGCCTCCCGACAGGAGCTGGCGAAGGAGCTGGCGGCCTCGTCAGCGGCCGAGCCCGTCGGGCGAGCGGCATGACCGGTCAGCCGCCTACCGCGGCGAGATCCCCAGGTAAGGCACCGCCCAGCCGACGATCTTCTGGAACGCGGGGGCGGCCACCGCGCCGCCGTAGATCGCTCCTTGCGGCTGATCGACGACGACCGCGACGAGCAGCCGAGGGTCGTCGGTCGGTACCATCCCGATGAACGACGCGACGTACGCGCTGTCCGAGTACGTGCCGTTGATCGCGATGTTCGCCGTGCCCGTCTTGCCGGCCATGTCGTAGCCCGGGATCGCCGCCCCCGATGCGGTCCCACCGTCGGCGAATACGCCGCGCAGCATCGACCGAAGCTCCCAGGCGACGAGCGGCGAGATCACGCGATGACCCTTGGGGACCGGGACCGGCTTGCCGCCGACCGCGGAGACGATGTGGGGCGCGCGCAGGATGCCGCCGTCGGCGATCGCCGCGTATGCGGCGACCATCTGCATCGGCGTGACCGATTCGCCCTGCCCGAACGGCAGGTTGCCCATCGAGGAGCCGGAGTACTGCCACCAGTGCAGGATGATCCCCTGCTGCTCGCCTGGAAGGTCGACGCCCGTCGGCGACCCGAAGCCGAACCGATGCACCCAGTAGTCGAAGCCCTGTGCGCCGAGCCTCATCCCGATCTCGTCCGCACCGATGTTGCTCGACACCCGGAGGATGTCCGCGACCGACAAGGTCTCGTAGCCATGGTCCTCGGCGTCGTGGATCTGGCGATCGGCGACCTGCAGCACCGGCGGGATGTCGAACATCGTGCTCGGAGTGATCAGCCCGTCTTGCAGTGCGCCGGCGACCGTGATCGCCTTGAACGTCGACCCGGGCTCGTAGCTGAAATCAACCGCCTGGTCCTCCCAGTCCGATGGTGGACTCGCGAACGGGTCGTTGATGTTCACGGGCGGCCAGTTCGCCAGCGCGAGGATCGCGCCGGTCCGGGGATCGGCCACGATCGCCGTCGCTCCCTGCGGCGAGTACTCGGCGCCCACCCCCGCGAGTACCTGCTCGACCTCCGATTGGAGCGGCGAGTCGATCGTCAGCTGGACGCTTTTGCCCGGCCGCGCGGGCCGCACCTCATCGACGGAGATCGGCTGTCCGATCGCGTCGCTGACGACCCGGCGCAGTCCGTTCGCGCCGTGTAGCGCGTTGTCGTACTGGTACTCGATGCCGCCGAGACCCGTGCCGTTCCAGCCCACGAACCCGAGCAGCTGCGAAGCCTCCGAGCCACGCGGGTACACCCGCATCTCACCTGGGATCGTCGTCAGCCCGCTGATGCGCAGATTCGAGATCGCGACCGCCTGCTCCGCCGGGAGCAGGTGCGCGAGGCGGACGAAGCCAGTGTGTGGCCTGGTCACATCGGCGAGCACGGTTGCGACCGGCTTGGCGAGCAGCGGCGCGAGCTCCCGCGCGACCATCTCCGGATCCTTGATCAGGTACGGGTCGGCGATCACGTCGTCGGCCGCCTCGCTGATCGCCAGCTGGGCGCCGTTTCGATCCGTGATCGTGCCACGCGCCGCGGGGACCGGCACCTCCGTCACCTGCTGCGTGGCCGCCGCGCGCTGCAGCGAGCTGGCCTTGACGGCGCCGAGGTACGTGGCGCGCATCACCGCGAGCGCGAGCAGCGCGACGAATGCCACGAACAGGAACCCGATGCGGTGGTTGGTGCCGGTCACGTCGAGGGCTATCCCTGCGGTGCGGAGACGCCCGCGGTGCCGACACCCGGCTGGGCCGGTGGCACCACCTGCGCGGGCGCGGCTCCCAGAGCGCTTGCGCCCGTGGACGCCGGCGTGGCGGGCAACGCGGTCGAGGTCGCCGTCGACGCGGCCGAGGTCGGTGTCGACGCGGTCGAGGTCGCCGTGGTGGAGGAGTCAGCCGCGGTCTGGTCGGCGGAGATCACGACCCCGCCGTTCGCGCTCTGGTTCGCCGTGAACGCCGCGGGATCTGGCGCGTGGATGCCCGCGAGCGCCTGCTGGACGCTTCCCGACTGATCCGCGGACAGGAACCCGACCGCGCCCGGAGGCGGCATGATCATTCCCAACCCCGCCGCGAGCCGCTCGATCCGTTGCTCACTGCTGAGCTGCGCCACGCTCTGCCGCAGTAGCTGGTTGCGGCTCTGAAGCGCGCTGCTGCGCTCGATCGAGCGCCCGATGCTCGCGCCCAGCTTCAGCACCTCGACCTGCATCGCGACGATTCCGGCCAGTAGCACGCCGAGCAGCGGGATCCACGCTCGTCCGCGGACGACGCGGTCGAGCAGCGGATGGTCCGGCAGCGCGCGCACGAACGACGCCGCGCGCACAGCGAGCCCGGTCACGGCGCTGGAGCCGGCCTGCACCTTCGCGCGGCGTGAGGACCCGGAGGACGTTTGCGCTCGCCCACCGGCGGCGCGCCCGCGCGTCCAGTCGGCGGTGCGGCCGCCGAGCGGACCGGACACACGGCGAGGGAATTTCGGCCCGGTCGACCGGCCCGTCGCACGGCGATGGCGGTCGTCGGCCGTGCCGGGGCGAGGATCCCCGGCCGCACCTCTTCCACCGGCTCTGCTCGCGGGTGGCGTCATCTCGGTTTCACCTCCAGCTTCCGGGCAGCGCGCAAGTGCGCCGACTTTGACCTGGGATTGGCGGTCACCTCACCCGGCGTGGGCGCGACCGCGCGACGAGTCAGGAGCTCCGCTTCGGGCTCACGCCCGCACACGCACACCGGGAGCTCCGGCGGGCACACGCAGCCGCGCGCGCGTTCCGCGAGGAACCGCTTCACGCGCCGATCCTCGAGCGAGTGGAAAGAGATCGCCGCGAGTCGCCCGCCCGGGCGCAGCAGCTGCCACGCCGCCGGCAACGCCTGGTCGAGTTGCGCGAGCTCGTCGTTGACCGCGATCCGCAACGCCTGGAAGGTCCGGCGCGCTGGATGACCGCCCGCGAACTGCGCCGGAACCGGGACGGCGGCCTTGATCACGTCGACGAGCTGATTGGTCGAGCTGAGCTCCTGGCGTCCACGGGCGCGCACGATCGCGCGGGCGATCTGAGGCGCGTATCGCTCCTCGCCGTAGTCGCGGAGCAGGCGGATCAGCCGTCGCTCGTCCCAGGTCGCGACGATCTCCTGCGCGGTGAGGTCCTGCCCGGGATCCATGCGCATGTCGAGCGGGGCGTCGTACGCGTACGAGAAGCCTCTGGTCCAGGTGTCAACTTGCATCGAGGACATCCCGAGATCGAGATAGATCAGGTCCGCCGTCAGGTCCTCTTCCCGAAGTCGCGCGAGCGCGCTGACGAAGTCGGCGCGGATGAAGCGGGTGTCGCAGTGCACCTCGGCCGACATCTCGGCGAACCGCTCTTCGGCCACGGGGTCGCGATCGACCCCGATCAGGACGCCGGCAGGCCCGATCCGCTCGGCGATCAGTCGCGCGTGCCCGCCCCCGCCGTAAGTGCAGTCAACCGCAACCTCGCCCGGGCGCGGATCGAGCAGATCGATCAGCTCGCCGGCCAGGACCGGGATGTGGGTCTGCGTCATGTCAAGCAGTGTCGCCAAGGCTCGCTGCGATGTCGGGAACACGGATCAGCACGTCCTCGCTGTAGTCGGCGTACCTGGCGCGATCGAACACCTCGAGGCATTCCCCCGAGCCGGTCACGACGACGTCCTTGTCGAGTCCGGCGTAGTCCATCAGCGGCGTCGGGATCATCACGCGGTGGGCTGAGTCGAGTTCGGTGTCATGCGAGTAGTTGAAGAAGAATCGCTTCAGGTCACGCGCCTTCGGTGAGATCGGGCTCAACCCGGCCAGCGCCGCGCTCGTGTACGCGTCGTAGGCCTCGGGGGTCCAGACCGCGATCGATCGCGGCGCTCCGGCGGTCGTCTCCGGGGACGCCGCCAACACCACGCCGCCCGCGAGCGCGGCGCGGAACTTCGACGGAACCGTGAGCCGGTGCTTCGCGTCGAGCGCGTGTTCGAACGTTCCGCGGAAGATCAAGGGTTCTCATTCGGATGCCCGAATTACCGAACCCGGGTGGCTGGGTGGGAGGAGCCCTGCCACCCGGGTCCCGTCATGCGCTGCCCACTCTACCCCACTTCCCCCCACAATGCAACCCATCTGTCATTGGACGTCCCACCACGCCGTCCCACGCACCCCTTGGTCGGGCCGATCGCCGGTCCAGCGGGACGATTGAGGCGGCTAACGCGCCGGCGCCGACAGGGGGCGAAGTGAACGATCTGATGCAGAGCGCAAGCGCGGGCCGCGGCTTGCACGCTCGGCGCAGTTCCGTCCGGCCGGTGTGCATCGGGCGCGTGATCGCGCCGCAAATCAATCGTGAGGCGCGACGAGGACTATCGCCGGGACTACGCCACGGCTTCGAGCCGGACGAGAGCGGAGGACCCACCCGGCTGCAGATAACGGCGGCAGTGCTCGGCGTCGCCCGGCCCACCGACATGGAATCCCTGCGCGTAGTCGCAGCCGAGCTCGCGCAAATCGAGCTTGATCGTCTCGTTCTCGACGCCTTCCGCAGTGACGCGAAGGCCCAGGCTGCGTCCGAGCTCGATGATCGAACGGACCATCACGGCGTCGTTGCGATGCGTGTCCATTCGCGTCACGAACGACCGGTCGATCTTGATCTCGTCAATCGGCAGTTGCTGAAGTTGGGATAGGGACGAGAAGCCGGTACCGAAGTCGTCGATCGCGATCATTACGCCCATCGCGCGCAGCTCCTCGAGCGTCGTTCGGGCACGCCGATGGTCGGCGATGATCCGGCTCTCCGTGATCTCGATCTCCAGCGCCGATGGGAGGAGCTCCAATCGATCGAGCAACTCTCGGATCATCGCCGGGAGCTGATCGTCGAGCAGGCTCCGCGGCGACACGTTGACCGACACCGACACGTCGAGGCCCTCGCGCCGCCAGCGGTCGCACTGGTCCAGCGCCGACTCGAGGACGCATTGGGTCAGCGGCTTAATGATCCCTGTCTCCTCCGCGAGCGGGATGAACGCGTCGGGTGCGAGCCAGCCGAGCTGCGGGTGGTTCCAGCGCACGAGCGCCTCCACGGACGATGCGCCGCCGCCCTCGAGTGGGACCTTCGGTTGGTAGTGAACCGCCAGCTCGCCGCGCTCGATCCCGCGTCGAAGCTGTGCTGCCAGCGCCAGCCGATCGACGCTGTATTCATCCTGCTCCTCGGCGTAGGTCTGGAAGGCGGCATCCGAGTCCTTGGCGCAATACAGCGCGACGTCGGCATGGCGCAGCAACTCGCCTGCGTTGTGGCCATGCTGCGGGAAGCAGGCAATGCCGATGCTGACGGCAACGTGTAGCGCTACCGAGTCGAGCTCGAGCCGGCGGTCGAGCGAGGCAACGAGTCGCCGTGCGGCGACCTCGGCTTGCGCCTGGTCGCCCTCGATCACGACCGCGAACTCATCGCCGCCCAGCCGCGCGAGCGTGTCTCCTTCGGTGATCGCGCTGCCAAGCCGGTCCGCGACCTGCTTCAGGACGGTGTCGCCGAACTCGTGGCCGAGCGTGTCGTTGATCGCTTTGAAGTTGTCCAGGTCAAGGATCATCACGGACACCGATCGGCGCTCGGCGACGGTCAACGCAGCCTCGAGCCGCTCTCCAAGCAGCGACCGGTTCGGCAGCTCGGTCAACGCATCGTGATAGGCACGATGGCTGTTGACGGCCGCCTGACGGCCGCCGACGTAAATCGCGAGCATCGGGACCAGGCACAGCGGGACAAGCGCCAGACCCGCATCGGCCGAGGTCAGAACCCCGGGCGCAAGCGCGAGCAGACATCCGGCTGTCCACGTCTGGAATGGGAGGTCGTCGCGCATGTAGCCCGCGATCGGCAGACCGCTGAGCAGGGCCGCACCAGTGCAGGCGAGCACGTGGTTCGCGACGAAGAATGCAGCCCCCGCCGCAAGCACGGCCGGCAGCTCGGGGCCGCTGATGTGCGTGAGGGGAGCCGTCCCGGTCAGTTTCAGCACCGTCGCGGCGGCGAACATCGCGAGCGCGTACTGCGCCGCGTTGAACAACACCTTGATCGGGGCGACGCGCTCGGCGCAGTCAGCGATTACCACACTGGCGACGTACACGAGCGTCGCAGGCCCGGCGCCGAATCGGAGCAGGATCGCGAATGCAAATGCGGTCGAGATCGTGACCTTCGCCAGCCCGTGGCGGCGTGGGACAGGGATTGGCAGCAGCTCCCCGACAACTACCAACAGCGCCAGGAGCCAGAACAGCGCCGGCGCGTCGACGTGCCACGCGCGCACCCACGGCAGTGCGAGCACGGCCGCGAGCGCAGCCGCCGCCGTCAGCACCGAGTAGAGCACGAACGTCCCTGGAACCGGCGACTTCGGACTCCGTGAGACCGACTTCCTGCTGGATGAGGTGATCATCGACGCGCGCGCTGCCGCCACGACGGCCGAACCTCCCTCAGCCGACCTTGTGCCCGAAGAGGTTCGCCTTCGCGATTACCTTGGCCGGCGGCGCGGGAGTCGTTGTATGCCGAGCCTCGGCGCTCGGAGCGGCCGGCTTGGCGCGGGGGGCGGCGCTCGCCAACCCCGGCGTCGACGTCGCGAGGGCCAACCCAGCTCCCGTCGCGAGCAGAACCCGTCGTGCTCGACGCATTGCCGAGCTGTCGGTCATACCACGCATATGCCTACACCTCAATTGCCGTTGTGCGCCGGGTCCTCGACGCTGGCGGTCAGTTGTCGAGGCCGTATCGACAGTTAGGCGATCGGTCGCGATCGAACATTTGTCGACGCGGGACGCGACGGCAGCGCTGGGCGCCGTTGATCATGCGTGATTCTTGCGTTCCTCGCTAAAGGATCCGGGCCAACTTGCCGATGCGTGGGCGTACATCGTCGCAAGGGCAAACCTGTCGCGAGGCGGGGACGCAAAGCCAGAGGTCTCGCCCACGTGCGAGATAGCTCGGTTGCCGGCGCCACTCAGCCAGGTGTGTTAGCCGAAGGGCGCAACTAAAGGGACTGAACATGACCTCATTCGTCGCCACCGGGCTTCGCCCGCGCAAGAGCCGGCTCGGTGTGATCATCGCAGTAGCGGCGTTGGCCGCTGCCGGCCTCGCGTCGGTGCTCGTACTCACGTCGACGTTTTCGTCCGCGGGCGGAGGATCGACGCCCGGGGCCGCACTTCGGGCGCCGGCTGCGAGCGGTCCGTCGACGGCTGCGCCCGCGCTTGATCCTCAGCTCGCCCGTTTGGCAGCCGCCCGTCCTCGGCAGCGCGTCGAGGTGATCATCCAGTTCCACCGCGGCGTCAGCGCCTCGCAGGGGCGTGTCCTGGTTTCGTCGGTCGGTGGCCAGCTCGGACCGGAGCTCCCGATCATCAACGGAATGGCCGCCCGCCTGGAGGCGGGCGCCACCCGCCGTCTGGCGGCAGACCCGCGAGTGCACGCGGTGTCGCCGAACGCACCGATCAAGGAGACGACGCTGGTCAACTTCGACCCGCGACAGATGGCGAGCACGTTCGATCAGAACGTCGGCGCGACGCGCCTCTGGAACTGGTCGACCGGCACGGGCGTCGGCGTGGCGGTGATCGACACCGGTATCACGGGAAACATCCCTGACTTTCGCGCCTCGCAGAGCGACCCGACGTCTCGCGTGACCGCTTCCGCGGTCGTGGATCCGAACGCGACCACGGCGTCCGACACGTACGGGCACGGGACGGACGTCGCGGGCCTGATCGGCGGCGACGGCGGGAACCTCGATTCCACCGACCCGGATTGGGGCAAGTATGCCGGCACCGCTCCTGACGCGAACCTGATCTCGATCAAGATCAGCGACGACAACGCGCAGGCGACGACGCTCGACGCGATCTACGGACTGCAGTTCGCCGTAGACCACAAGGCCGACTACAACATTCGCGTCGTCAACATGTCATTCCGGTCGACCCCGGCCGAGTCCTATCGGACAGATCCGCTCGACGCCGCGGCCGAGCAGGCCTGGTTCGACGGGATCGTGGTCGTGGCTGCCGCCGGTAACCTCGGGACGGCGTCCGACGCGGTCTCCTACGCGCCGGGCAACGACCCGTATGTGCTCACGGTCGGCGCCGTTGACGACCAGGGCTCGACCTCTCCCTCGAACGATGTCGAGACCAGTTGGTCGAGTCAGGGCGTGACGCAAGACGGGTTCACGAAGCCCGACGTCGTCGCCCCAGGGGCGCACATCGTCTCGACGCTCGCGCCCGGCAGCGCGTTTGCGAGCCTGTGCCCAACCTGCGTCATCGATGGTGAGTACTTCCAGGCGAGCGGGACGTCGATGGCGGCTCCGATCGTCGCCGGCATCGCCGCGGACCTGATCGCCGCTCACCCCGGCTGGACGCCGGACATGGTCAAGGGAGCGATCGTCAACACCGCGCGGCCGCTCGCGGGCGGGGGCAACGAGGTCAACGCAACGAAGGCGTTCTGGGCCGGCGGCGACACGCTCGACTCCAACGGCAATCTCAGCCCCAACTCGCTGATCGATCCGTCGAGCGGCAGCGTCGACAACAACCAGGCGGGCTGGATGGAATCAAGCTGGAGCACGGCCACCGGCCTTCTCAACGCGAGCTGGACCGAATCGAGCTGGAGCTGCAACGACTGCTCCTCGGCGGGTTCCGGCGCCGTCAACCCGACCGAAAGCAGCTGGAGCAGCCTCGGCTGGGCGACGTATTGGGGCTAGCCGATGACCGTGATCGACACCGCGACGGCGACGCGCAGGCTCCCGCGGCTACGGTCGCGTCTCGCCCGCATGGTGCCGTCGCGGCCACGGCCGATCTCCTCCGGCCAATCGGCGGTCTGGGTCCTGAACGTCGTGATGATCCTTGCGGGACTCGCACTGTTCGTCGTGGCCGGGGCCGGCAGCGCTCAGCCGCTGATCCCGTCGACACATGTGCCGTTCTGGGTGCTGCTGATCGGGTTCGCGGTCGCGGAGCGGTTCGTCGTCCACATCCACTTTCGTCATAGCGCACATTCTGTCTCGCTGTCCGAGATCCCGCTCGTCTTCGGACTGCTGTTCGCCGCCGGTCCAACCTTGATCGTCGCGGGCGTCCTCGGACGGCTCAGCGTCCTCGCGCTCCACCGCAAGCTGCCGCCGCTCAGGCTCGCGTTCAATCTCGGCCTGTTCTTCCTTGGGTACTGCATCGCGGTGCTCGTGTTCCATGCGACGGCCACCTCGTCCTCGACGATCGATCCGGGCGTCTGGGGTGCCGCGGCGCTTGCGACGGCCGCGAGCACCGTCAGCGCCGTGCTCCTGATCAGCACCGTGGTATCGCTTACGGAGGGCTTGCGCAGCCCGCGCGCGGTATTCAGGACGCTGTGCACCGGCCTCGCGGTGACGACCGCCAACACGAGCCTCGCGCTGTGTGCCGCAGTGCTCGTGTCCTACTACTGGGCGGCGGGATTCCTGATGCTCGTTCCGATCATCGCCATGTTCGTGACTTTCCGCGCTTACCAGTCAGAGCGACAGCGCCACGAGCGGCTCGAGTTTCTGTACGAGGCGGCGCGGACACTGTCGCACTCCCCCGAGATCGGCCCGGCGCTCGAGGGACTGCTCGGGCAGGCGCTCGACGCGTTCCGAGCCGAGGTCGCGGAGCTGATCTTCTTCTCGCCCGACGGCAACGATGCGCTGCGGACCACGGTCCGGGCCGATGGTCCCGCGGTCGTACTGGAGCGGATCGAGTCGGTGATCGCCGAGGAGCTTCGTTCGGCGATCGGGCGACAGGGGCGCGGCGCCGCTCCGATGTCCGAGATCGCGGATGGTCCGCTGGCTGAGTATCTCGACTCGCGCGATCTCCGCGACGGCCTGTTTGCGGTGCTGAAAGGAGAGCGCGCCTGGGTCGGCGCGATGATGCTCGGCAATCCGTCAGGTGTCGTGCACGCGTTCTCGCCGGACGACGTGAAGCTGTTCGAGACGCTCGCGAACAACACCAGCGTGGCGCTTGAAAACGATCGCCTCGGGCAGGCCGTATGGCAGATGCAGCAGCTTGAACGCGAGCTCAAGCATCAGGCGTCGCACGATCCGCTCACCGACCTCGCCAACCGGTCACTGTTCGTGGAGCGCGTGGGCGAGGCGCTCGGCGCCCGGTCCGGGAGCGTCTCCGTGATCTTCATCGACGTCGACGACTTCAAGACCGTCAACGACAGTCTCGGGCACGCCGCCGGTGACGAGCTGCTGATCGCGGTCGCGCGTCGTCTGTGCGACTCCGTCCGGCCGTCCGATCTGGTGGCGCGGCTCGGCGGCGACGAGTTCGCGATCATGCTCGCGGACGTCACCTCGCGCGACGAGTCGATCGAACTGGCCGAGCGGGTGATTCGCCGCATCAGTGAACGTTTCGCGATCGCCGGGCAGAACATTCTCGTGCGCGCGAGTGCCGGCGTGGCGATCGGCGACGGTGCCTGCGTGGGTCCCGAGCAACTGATTCGCAACGCCGACGTTGCGATGTATCGAGCCAAGCAGGCTGGGAAGCACGGCTACGAGCTGTTCAGGCCGGGCATGGAGGTGTCGGTCCTGAGGCGACATCGGCTCAAGCAGCGACTCCGGGAGGTGGTCAGGGACGAGTCCGTCGTCGTCCATTACCAGCCGATCGTCGCGCTCGACACCGGCGAGGTTACGGCCTACGAGGCACTCGTGCGCTGGCTCGACGGGCCCCGCGGCCCCGTCGATCCCCGTTCGTTCATCCCGATCGCCGAAGAGATGGGCGCGATCGTCGCGGTCGGCCGCTCCGTCCTTCAGCGCGCCTGCCGCGACGCGACGGGGTGGGGGCGCAGCTTCGAGCATCCGCCGGCAGTTCACGTCAACGTGTCTCCGTTGGAGCTTCGCGACCACGGCTTCCTCTCCGGTGTCGCCGCCGCGCTCGGACAGAGTGGCCTCAGTCCCGCGCAGCTCCGGCTCGAGGTGACCGAGAGCGTGGTACTTCGAGAGCCCGAGCAGAGCATCGAGACGATGAAGGAGCTGCGCAGGCTTGGCCTGGGGTTGGCGCTCGACGACTTCGGCACTGGATACTCGTCGCTCAGCCATCTGCGCTCGCTCCCGATCGATTGCCTGAAGATCGGGAAGACGTTCGTCGACGGCCTCGAGAGCGGAGACTTCGACCGGCGGTTCATCCAGATGATCCTGGAGCTCGCTCATTGCCTCGGTGTCGATGTCGTGGCCGAGGGCATCGAGAGCAGCGGTCAACTCGCATCGCTGCGCGAGCTGGGCTGTGGCTTTGGCCAGGGCTTCTACCTCGGCCCGCCTGCCGAGCTCGATGCGGGCGGTCTTCCACCCGGCCTCAATCAGATTGGGGATTTCGCGCCCGTGCTCGCCGCGACGACCTGACGCCGGCTGAGCCGGCGTCGCACGAACGGCGCGGCTGTCGGCTGCTGACCGGCCCCGTCGCCATCCTACGGGCAACTACGTACAGAGACTCGGGAGGCCGCACGCTGTCAGGGGCCGGGACGGTGAGGAACAATTGATCGCGTAGCAGCGATAACGCTTGGCAACGTAGGAGGCTTGATTCATGCCTCGCGTCCAGATTCATCAGTACAACGACCCGGAGATCCTCGCGTTCTTCAATGCGCACGGGGTCGCGTTCCGACTGGTCGGGGATCACCTGTTCATCATCCGCAGCCGCGACAGAGATCTGGCGGCCGGGCCCGGAGACTGGCTTGCCGTCGCACAGGACGGCGCGGTCGAGGTGCAGCGAGGCGACTACGCGGTTCGTGCACAACGAGCGATCGCCAGGGCGAGGAGCGCCGCGCGCGAGCACAGCGGGGTGCTGTAGGCCGGGCCGGCGCTGACCGTCGTCAAGCGGCGGCGCTCAACGCTCCGGCCGTACGCGATCCCCCGGTCTGCACGCGTGTGGTGGCGGCGAGGTACTTGTTGAGCTCCTTGGGGCGCTCGCGCTGAGGGTGATGCCCCATCCCCTCCCACACCGTCAGCGTCGCTTGGGGCAGCGCTTCGCACACGCGGTCGGCGTGTGAGGCGGGAATCAGGATGTCGCTCGCGCCCCACAGCACGTACGCCGGCCCGGCGTAGCGAACGGACCGGTGCACGAACCCGTCCGAGTCCCTGGCCGCCGCGACGATCGCCTCGTTGGCGGCGACGGCCCCCGGCGCGGCACTGAAAGCTCGGCGCATCACACGTCCGAGCAGCTGGCGTTCCGGCAGGCGCCCATGGGCGACGACCGCCATGTAGATCCCCGCGGCGCTCAACGGATTTGACAGCGCCAGCGGCACGCCGCGCCGCAGCAGGCGACCGACGGCGTTGTCTTCGAGTAGTTCCGCGAGCGGCACCGCACCGAATCCAGCGGGCGCCAACAAGGTCAGGTTCAGCGCTCGGTCCGCCGCCCGTTCTGAGAGCTCGGCGGCGACCGCCCCGCCGAGCGAATGGCCGACCAGCGAAAACTCCCCCACGCCGAGTACGTCGAGTGCGTCAAGGATGTCCCGCGCATAGCTCGCGAAGCGGTTCTCGGCCGGCATCGCCGAGCGCCCGAATCCGGGCAGGTCAAAGGCGACGCACGGTCGCTCGGTCGCGGCGGCAACGTGCTTCCACCCCAGCGAACAGTCGAACAGTCCGTGCAGCGCAACCAACGGCACGCCCTCCCCGGGCCAATGCCTGCTTGCCACGACCCGCCCGTCCGCGAGCTCGACCAGTTGTCCGTGCCCATCCGGGTCGTCGCGGGACGCGCGGTGATCGTCGCTCGAGTCCGATGGCGCAGGCGCCGCTGCGGTGAGCTCGCCCATGCTCGAAGTCTGCCGAGGCTAGACGCTGCAGGACACCGCACTGACTACCCGCCGGGGGAAGTGACAACTACGGATGACATCGATCCGGTCCGGCGTTCAAGCGGTCGGTGCCCGGCGCCCCTAATCGACCGACTTCGCCGGTGAATGCTTGCGAACCCGCCGTCAGCGCCGGCAGCTCGAGCACCAGCCTCGCGCCGTGCTCCGCGGGCGCCGCGCCGAGGTGGCCACCGTGGCCCGCCGCAATCGCCGCCGCGATCGTCAGCCCACGGCCGCGCGCACCGCGGCGACGTCTCGCGCACCGCGTCAACTCCCCGAGCGGCGCCGGCAGACCCGGACCTCGATCGCTGACCTCGATGCGAACCGTCGCGCCGTCGACTCGGCCGCGAACGTCGACCACCCTTCCACCGTGCTCGATCGCGTTCGCGATCAGGTTGCCCGTCGCCTGGGCGAGCCGAACACGATCACCGAGCACCCGCGCCGGAGGACCCGACCACCGCGCCGCGAGCTCTACGCCCGCGCCCGCGGCGCTCGCCTCCCACGCCTCGACCGAATCGCCCAGCAGCTCGCAAACGTCGACCTCCTGCCCGATTCCCCGGGCGTGCAGCGATCGGTCACGCACGCGCGCCAGGTCATCGAGCGCCAGCGCGGCGCGGGCGAGCTCCAGATCGACGGCACGTAGCCGCGCCGCCGAGAGCTCCCCCCGGCGAGCGCCGAGCTCCAGTCCAAGCCGGGCGGCGCTGAGCGGGCCCCGCAGCTCGTGACAGGCGCGCGCGACCGCCTCCATCCGCCCGCTCAGCAGGCGCCAGATCGCCAACGCGACCGTCCCGGCGAAGCTCGCCGTCACCCAACCTCCGAGCGCGACCACATGACCGATCATTCGATGCCTCCATCGACCAGTCGGTATCCGACGCCCCAAACGTTGACGACAAACGTATCGCCGGCGACGCCCAGCTTCCTGCGCAGCCGCGATGCATGCGAGTCCAACGTGCGCGTGCAGCCGATCGAGCGGTATCCCCACACGCCGCGGAGCAGCTCCTCGCGGGTGAACACGCGCGTTGGATCGCCCGCGAGCGCCCGCAGCAGCGCGAACTCCTTCTTCGACAGGCACAGGCGCTCGCCGTGCAGCGCGACCTGCCGGGCAAGAGGATCCAGCTCCAGCGGACCGACGCGCAGCCTCCCGCATCTCGGACGCCTCCGATTGCGCCGCAGCAGCGCGACCATCCTCGCGCGCAGCTCCGAATAGCTGAACGGCTTCACCACGTAGTCATCGCAGCCGCGCTCGAAGCCACGCAACCGGTCGAGCTCCCCCGCGCGCCCGGACAGCACGACCAGCGGCAGGTCCGGATCGAGCCGGTCCGCGATCCGGTCCGCTTCGCGAACGTGGCGGATCAGCTCGAGCCCGTCGCGGTCCGGCAGGCCCAGATCGACGACCGCCAGATCGGGGAACTGCGTCTCCAGCAGCCGCTGGGCATCGGCGGCGCAGTCCGCCTCGAGCAGGTCGTAGCCGTCGGCAGCCAGGTTGTCGGCGAGGAACGTCCGGGTCGGACGATCGTCCTCGACGAGCAGAATCGTGGCGGGCGCGGGCTCCATGCCGTTCAGAGCCTGCAACCGCTGCTAATCACCCCCCCTGGACGACCGATCCCGGTCTGCAACATCGCTCTCAGCCCCTGCGAGCGAGAAGGAATCCTAAATATGATGCCGACGCCCGATGTACAGGCGCGCGAACTACAACTCCGGCGAAGAGTTCGTGCTCGAATACGGTGAGCTCCGGTTCACGTTCAATGAGCGCGACTTTCGCGAGCGCTGCGAGCAGGCGGCGCGAAAGGTGGGCTTCCTCCACGGTGCCGTGGAGGAGGACGAGGCCGAGGATCTCGTCAACCTGGTCGTCAACGGCGAGGTGACCGATCCGGCATCGGGGCTGGGCGAGCACGTGAACGAATGTTGGCCCCAGCTCGTCGGCCCGTCGGACCGCTCGCTTGTTCACTGGCTCCGCCGGTTGATCTTCAGGGGCGCCTGGCTCGACCAGCGGGTCAAGGAGGGCGAGCTGGACGTGTGCTTCGACGAGGAGGCGCACGCGTTCCTGTACGTCCAGCCGGAGCGCGGCGGCGAGCCGATCGAGCTCGCGCCCGAGCCGAGCTGGAACCGCGTCGCGTACATTCGGCGCTAGCCTGCTCGAGCCCGGCCTCGGCCGGCTCCAACCCGCCCGACCGGCCCACCGATCGCGGCGGCCCACTACGCTCCTGCACCCATGCAAGAGCCGGTCTGGGTCGTGATCCCCACCTACAACGAGGCGCTCAACGTCGAGCGGATCGTCCGCGCGACCGCCTCGGAGCTCAGCCGGCTTGCGCCGGGAGCGCACCGGATCCTGGTCGTCGATGACCGCTCGCCCGACGGAACCGGAGCGATCGCCGACTCGCTGGCGGCGGAGCTGGACGTCGTCGAGGTACTCCACCGGGAGTCGAAGATGGGGCTCGGCCACGCGTATCTCGCCGGCTTCGATCGCGCGCTCAGCGCAGGCGCGGAGCTCGTGGTCGAGATGGATGCCGACTACTCCCACGATCCTCGCTACCTGGGTGATCTGCTGGATGCCGCGCGCGACGCCGAGCTGGTGCTCGGCTCGCGCTACGTACCGGGCGGCGGCGTGCGCGACTGGGGTCTGATGCGGCGGCTGATCAGCCGCGGCGGCGGCGCGTACGCGCGGGCGATTCTGCGCGTGGACGTTCGCGACCTCACGGGCGGGTTCAAGTGCATTCGGCGCCAGGTACTCGAGGCGATCGACCTGCAAAGCCTGTCCTGCGAGGGATATGCGTTCCAGATCGAGGTCACGTATCGCGCGATCCTCGCCGGGTTCCGGGTGCGGGAGATTCCGATCGTGTTCGCCGACCGGACCGCCGGGTCGAGCAAGATGTCGGCACGGATCGCGCTGGAGGCGATGTGGCTGGTGCCGCGTCTGCGCCGCAGCGCGGCCGCCGCGGTTGCCCGCGCGAGCCGTACCCCCGAGGTGATGCGTGCTCCGTGACGCGCCGTGCCGTCCGTGCGCGGACCGCGTGTGGCGGGTCCGGCGCGGAGCGACGGACGCGTTCCGCCGGGCGTTCCCGCCGGTGACTGCCCTAATCTAATCTCAATGCCGCCCACACAGCAATCGACCGGAATTCGGGCATCCTGTCGTCGATGAGCGTCCGCGGCCCGCTCGGCGCTACGCCGCAGAGCGGCGCGTTCGAGCTCAGCACCTCAACCCTCGACGAGCGAGGGGCCGTCCCCGGGGCTCGGGTCGGATTGGCCGGGCTGTTCGGCGTGCTCGTGACCGGACTCGTGATCTCGGTCGCGGCGCCCGGAACCAACGCGCTGTTGCCGGAGTCGGTGCGCCCGGTCCCGAACTGGCTGGCCGGGCCGTTCGGCAGCACCCGGATCCATCTCGGCATTCCCGAGCTGACGGTCGTGCTGGCCGCCATGTTCGTGTCCTACGCCGTGGCGGTCGGGGCCTCGGAGCGGCTGTCGGCGCGGGCCGTGCTGATGAGCATCGCCGCCTTCCACGCCGTGGTGCTGCTGGCGCCGCCGCTGCTGTCGACGGACATCTTCAGCTATCAGGCGTACGCGCGGATGGGCGCGCTGTACGGCACGAATCCATACCTGCAGGGCCCGCACGCGATCGCGCTGGACATGGTGTTCCCGTTCGTGGGGGCGAAATGGTCGTACATCCCCAGCGCGTACGGCCCGGTATTCACGGCGATGAGCTATCTGTTCGCGCCGCTGTCGATCGCCGCCAGCACGCTCGCATACAAGTCGATGGCGGCGCTCGCGAGCCTCGCGACGGTGGCGCTGGTGTGGAACGGGGCGCGTCTGCGCGGCGTCGATCCTGTCAAGGCGGCCGCGCTCGTGGGGCTGAACCCCCTGGTCGTGTTGTACGGGGTCGGGGGCGGCCACAACGACCTGCTGATGCTGGTCGCGATGACGGCAGGCGTCTATCTGCTGCTTCGCAACCGCGAGCGACGGGGCGGAGCGTTGTTGGTGGTCGCCGCGGGGATCAAGTTGACCGCTGGGCTGGTGCTCCCGTTCGCGATCGCGGGTGCGCCGGGCCGGCCCTCGCGGACTCGCCGCCGGGACGTCGCGATCGGGGCCGGGCTCACGGCCGCCGTCCTCGCGGCGGTCAGCTTCGCCCTGTTCGGCACCGGCAGCCTGAACATGCTCGCGACGCTGAAAAAGACCCAGAGCGAGGGCGACTGGCACAGCATCCCCGGCTTCTTGACCTCCCGCTTCGGGCTCGGCAACGGGACGATCGGCCACGCTCCCGGCCTGTTGCTCGGGGTGGCGTTCGTGGCCGTGCTGTGCTGGCTCGTGTGGAAGGTGTGGCACGGCGAGATCGACTGGATCGATGGCGCCGGCTGGGCGACGGTGGCGATCCTGGTCACCGCCACGGCGCTGCTCCCGTGGTACGTGGCGTGGCTGTTGCCGCTCGCGGCGCTTTCCCGGGACCGCCGGCTGTGGAAGTCGGCGATCGTCCTTTCGGGCGTGGTGCAGGGGATCCAGATGTTGGGTTACATTCCGCATGCCAGTTCTCTGCTCGGCTTCTGAGCTGCGCGCCAGCGTGACCACCCGCCGGCCGGGGCCCACGCCGCGGCGCCACCAACCCCTACGATGATGCGATGAGCGGATCGGCCAACGGCGACCGCAACGGCGGGAGACCGCTTGCGCTGCTGAGTGTCGTGGCGCCGGTGTACGACGAGGAGGCGCTGATCGAGGAGTTCTACGCGCGCGTTTGCCGGGCGCTCGACGGGCTCCGATTCGAGCTAGTGCTGGTCGACGACGGGTCCACGGACAACAGCGCACAGATCCTGGATCGCCTGGCCGACACCGACCCGCGCGTGCGGGTCGTGTATCTGTCGCGGAACTTCGGGCATCAGACCGCGCTCACAGCGGGGCTCGATCACGCGCGCGGCAATGCCGTCGTGATGCTCGACGCCGATCTCCAGGATCCGCCCGAACTGATCCCGACGATGCTCGACCACTGGCGAGCCGGCTGCGATGTCGTATACGCCGTCAGAGAGCAGCGGGAAGGTGAGTCCCGCTTCAAGCTGAGCACCGCGCGGTGGTTCTATAGGTTGTTCGACAAGCTTGCGCAGGTCGAGCTTCAGCACAACTCTGGCGACTTCCGGCTGCTCGATCGCCGCGCGCTTGACGCGCTGCTGTCGATGCGCGAACGCAACCGGTTCCTCCGCGGGATGACCGTGTGGGTCGGCTACCGGCAGGCCGCGGTGCCCTACCGGCGCGATCCGCGTCACGCCGGTGCGACCAAGTACACGTTCGCGAAGATGCTGCGCTTTTCGCTCGACGCGATCTCATCCTTCTCGCATCGCCCACTGCAACTCGCCACGCTGTTCGGCTTCCTGATCTCGACGCTCGCGTTCGTCGCGATTCCAGTCGTGGTGGTGCTGAGGTTGCTTGGCTCCTACCTCCCCGGGTTCAGCTCGTTGACGATCGTCGTGCTGCTCCTCGGCGGAATCGAGCTGATCGCGATCGGGATCATCGGCGAATACGTCGGCCGGATCTACGATGAGGTCAAGGGACGGCCGCTGTATCTGATCCGCGCACGGCGAAACATCGCCGAGCTCGAGCCGTCGGCGTCGCTGCCGCCGGTCACCGAACCGCAGCGGGTCGCGACGACGACTACCCGCCCGCAGGATTAGGGCCGAGCGACTGGTTCACCCGGACCTCCTGCTCGCCATCCGACTGGGGCGCCGCCCGCAGCGGCCTGGCGTCGGCCGCCTGATCGCGCTCGGCCACCGCACGCTCGAGCGCGGCGATTCGGCTCGCCAGCGCCTTGATCGCATCCGCGATCGGATCCGGCAGGTGAACCCAGTCGGCGTCGGGACATTCCAGGCGGCGCCCCTCGACTCGGACCGGATGGCCGGGGTTACCGACGACCGTCGAGTTCGGAGGCACGTCGTGAATCACGACGCTGCCGGCGCCGATCTTCGATCCATGGCCGACGGTGATCGGACCGAGCAGCTTGGCTCCGGATCCGATCGTGACGTTGTCCTCCACCGTCGGATGGCGCTTGCCGGTCGCGAACCCGGTGCCGCCGAGCGTGACGCCCTGGTAGAGCGTGACGCCGTCGCCGATCTCCGCCGTCTCGCCGATCACGACGCCCATCCCGTGATCGATGAAGAAGCCATCGCCGATCTGCGCCGCGGGATGGATCTCGATCCCGGTGATCGAGCGCGAGACCGCCGCGATCGCGCGGGGCAGCAGCGGCACGCCGGCCTGATGCAGGACGTGGCCCATGCGATGGGCCAGCAGCGCGTGCACCCCGGGCCATGTGGCGAGGATCTCGGGCGAGCTCACGCCCCGCGCGGCCGGATCGCGACTGCGCGCCGCGGCGATATCGCCCCGGATCTCCGCGGCGGCGCGGATCATCAACCGCGTCCCGAACATCGTCACAGCGTAGCGACGGGCCTCATGGCGCGAAGAACGGCGTCGACACGTAGCGCTCGCCCGAGTCCGGCAGGATCGTCGCGATCCGCGCGCCGCGGGACTCGAGGCGCCCAGCGACCTGCATCGCGGCCCAGACCGCGGCCCCGCCGGAGATGCCGGCGAGCACGCCCTCCTCGCGGGCGAGTCGGCGCGCGGTCTCGATCGCGTCCTCGTCGTCGACCGGAATCACTTCGTCGATCACGTCGCGGTCCAGCACGTCGGGGATGAAGCCGGCGCCGATTCCCTGAATCTTGTGCGGTCCGGGCCGCCCGCCGGACAGCACAGCGGAGGCGCTCGGCTCGACCGCGACGATGTGGCAGCGAGGGTTGCGCTGCTTGAGCAACTCACCGGCGCCGGTGATCGTACCCCCTGTGCCAACGCCGGCGACGAACACGTCGACGTCCCCGTCCAGCGCGTCCCAGATCTCAGGCCCGGTGGTGCGCCTGTGGATGTCCGGATTCGCCGGGTTGGAGAACTGGTCGGGGAGAAAGACGTCCTCGCGCCGTGCGAGCGCCCGCGCCGCCTGAACCGCCTCGGTCATCCCGCCGAGCGACTCGGTGATCTGCACCCGGGCGCCGTACAGGCGCAGCAACCGCTCGCGCTCGCGGCTCATTCCCTGCGGCAGCGTGAGCACCAGGTCGTACCCCTTGGCCGCGCAGACGAACGCGAGCGCGATCCCGGTGTTGCCGCTCGTCGCCTCGACGATCGTCGTCCTGCCGGGCTCGATCCGCCCCTCGGACTCGGCCGCCTCGATCATCGATACGCCGATCCTGTCCTTGACGCTGCCTCCGGGGTTGAACGCCTCGAGCTTGCAGAACAGCTGCACCTCCAGGGGCGCGACGATCCGGGCGAGCTGCACGACCGGCGTGCGGCCAACGTGCCCGGCAATGTTGGTCGGAACTGCTCCCATCGCGCGCCCAACCCTACGCTTGTCGCTAGATCTGATACATCGGCGCCCCGGACTGCGCCTCGGCCACATCGGCGATCGTCGACTCGGCCAGCACGGAGCGCGTCGCGGCGGCCGCATCCGCAAACACCCCGGTCGCGCCCTGGCCAACGGGACCGTCGAGCAGCTCGACCACGTCGAGGACCGTGACCTCGCTCGCCGGCCGCGCGAAGCTGTAGCCGCCCTTGACGCCGCGCTGTGAGCGCAGCACCCCGGCCCGCCTCAAGGTCGCGAACAGCTGCTCCAGGAATTGCACCGGGATGTCACCGCGGCGTGCGACCTCGGCGATCGGGACCGGAGCGGCGTCACCGCGACGGTACAACTCCACGAGCGCCCGCAGCGCGTACGGTGATTTGGTCGTGATCGAGATCATGCTCTGGCCCCTGCCGCGCGGGCGTCAGATCCAGCCTCGCTCGGTCGCGATCAGCACGGCCTGCGCCCGATCCATCGCCCCGAGCTTGCCGTACACATTGTGCAGGTGGGTGCGGACCGTGCTCGTCGAGAGACCAAGCTCGTTGGCGATCTGCTTGTAGACCATCCCGCGCGCGAGACGGCGCAGCACCTCGACCTCGCGGGTCGACATCGGACACGGATCGATCTGTCGAGGACGACCGCCCGAGCTCGCCAGTGGGAGGTCGTACATCACGGCTCGGAGCTCCGCCGGCCTGACGCCGACGGTTCGCGCCACGGCGAGCAGCTCCGAAGGCGAGATCGGGCCACCGAGCACGTAATGCGCAAGCATGTCCGCGAGGCGCACGAGCGCTGCCTCTCCCTCGCAATCCTCCGCGTGGTGGTGCTCGATCACGCTCGCGATCGACTGTGGAAGCCCCCAGCGGCGCGCGAGCACGCCGCCCACCAGCGCATGGTCGACGCCAAGCTCGCCGCGCTCGCGCTGGATCCGCTCCTCCGGCGTGCGGGCCTCGCCGTGGGTCTGTCGCGGGTAGCCGGGATACGCCTGTACGAGCACGAGCTTGCCGACGTCATGCAGCAACGCCGTGATCATCAGCCTGTCGCGTGCGTCATAGCCGACCTCGCGCGCGAGCCGGTCAGCCGCCCGCTGCGTCGCGACTCCATGTAGCCGAAACCGCTCCGGGATTCCCTGCCATACGGCGGTCCGCTCGAAGAAGTCGAACGTTCGCGCGCGGCTGGCAATCGCGTGCACCGTGCGCGGCGAGAGCACCTCGATCGCCTGCACAGCGCTCTCGACGCGCCCGCGGCTGCGTCCGTCGATCTGATTCGCCAGTCGGAGAACCGCGACCGTGAGCGCGACATCCGCCTCCACCGCGGTCACCACGTCGGCATTCGAGGGCTCGCCCGCCTCGAACAGACGCAGCACGCGGTTGCGCGACTCGACCAGCATCGGAAACGCCTCGAGCGCTTCGAACGCCGCGGTCAGACGTCGCCCGTGGCCCTCGTTGTGATGGTGCTCATGCGCGACGTAAGGATCTGTAGGCACTGTCTTGACGGCAGGCTGCTCGCTGCTCGTGGTGGTCGTGGACTCCTGTACGACGGGACTATCGTTCATCTTGGCCGCAACTTCGCCTAGCCAGATGTATCGGCAGCGGGCCGATGGTGCTTGAGTCACGCATTCGATCTTGCTCGAGCGAGCGCGCGATCGATTCGCGAGAGCGTCTCGTCGCGACCGAGCAGCGCGACGCTCTCGAAGATCCCGGGCGAGACGGTGGTTCCAGCGATCGCAACGCGGACGGGTTGGAAGATCCCGGCCGGCTTCGTCCCGCGGCGCTCGACCACCTCGCGCAGGGCCGTCTCGACGTTCTGAAGCGTGAACGGCTCGGCGCCGGCAAGTGCGTCACGGGCGGCCTGGAGATTGTCGATCCCTCCGTTGCGGCAGATGACCTTCTCGAATGCCGACGGATCATCGGCAGGGCCGTCGAAGATGAACCCCACCAGCGGCCAGAAGTCGGCCAGGGTCTGGATCTTCTCCGCCGAGATCTCGACCGCCCCGCGCAGGCCGGTGCGACCGGTGTACTCCTCCAGACGCCTCGTCAGTTCATCGATGCTGAGCTCACGAATCCAGCGGCCGTTGATGTGCCGGAGCTTCTGCTCGTCGAACACGGCGGGGTTCTTCGAGACGCGCTCGAGACGAAAGCGCTCGGCCAGCTCCTCCAGGCTGAAATGCTCCTCGTCGGCCGAGAAGCCGGCGCCGAGCAGCGCGATGTAATTGTCGACCGCTTCCGGCAGATAGCCGGCGGCGCGGAGCTCCTGGACCGAGGCGGCGCCATGGCGCTTCGAAAGCTTGCGCCCGTCCGGGCCGTGCAGCAACGGCAGATGCGCGTAGCGCGGCGCCGGCGCGCCCAGCGCATCGAATACGAGCAACTGCTTCGGCGTGTTCGACAGGTGGTCCTCGCCACGCACGACGTGGGTGATGCCTGCGTCGAGGTCGTCGACGGCGTTGGCGAACACGTACAGCACCGACCCGTCCGCGCGCGCGATCACGAGATCGTCCATGCTGGCGTTCGGAAAGCTGACCCGCCCGCGGATCACGTCGTCGACGACCGTCTCGCCGCTGTCGGGCACCCGCAGCCAGACCGCGCCGGACGGCTCGCTCCGACCTCGAAATCCGCGCTCAGAGCCGTAGCGATCCTTGTACGCCCTGCGGTCCTCGGCGGTCGCGTTCGATCGGTACGCGTGCGCGCTGGCCAGCAGCTGCTCCACCACCTCGCGGTGGCGCTCCGCGCGCTGCGACTGGAACGTGGGGCCCTCGTCCCAGTCCAGCTCCAGCCAGCGCAACGCGTCGAGGATCTGATCAACGTTCTCGGGGGTCGATCGTTCCCGGTCGGTATCTTCGATCCGAAGCACGAACGTCCCTCCCTCCCGTCTGGCGAGCAGCCAGTTATAGAGGGCGGTCCGGGCGCCACCGATGTGGAGCGCCCCAGTCGGGGATGGAGCAAAGCGGACCCGCATGAAATCGCGCTCACCATGCTAATCGGCGCTCACGTCTCACAGGCAGGCGGGCTCGCAAACGCGATCGCGCGCGGGACCGAGCGCGGCTGCGACGCGATCCAGATCTTCAATCAGTCGCCGCGCATGTGGCGGCCGACCGCTTACAGCGAGGAGGACTTCGCCGCCTTTCGTCAGGCGATGGATCACAGCCGGGTCGATGCGGTCCTGATCCACGCGGTGTACCTGCTGAACTGTGCCTCCGAGGACACGGAGATCCGCGACAAGTCGCGCGTGTCGCTGATCCATTCGCTGCGCGTCGGCGAGGCGATCGGCGCGCACGGGGTCGTGCTGCACCCCGGCTCGGCGAAGACGGGCGACGTCCCGAAGGCGATCAAACGTGCCGGTGAGGTGATCGCCGAGGCGCTCGCCGAGTCCGAGCGCTGTGAGCTGCACTTGGAGAACACGGCCGGCGCGGGCGGCACGCTCGGTCGCTCGTTCGAGGAGCTCGGGGCATTGCTGGAGTCGGCCGGGGGCGGTCCGCGCCTGCGCCTCTGTCTCGACTCCTGTCACGTGTTCGCTTCCGGCTACGACATCCGCACGCCCGAGGCGCTGGGCGAGACGCTGGATGAGTGCGACCGGATCGTCGGGCTGGACCGGCTGCACTCGCTGCACGTCAACGACTCGATGACCGCGCTCGGCTCGAACCGAGACCGGCACTCACTGCTCGGCGAAGGGCAGCTCGGCGAGCGAGGCTGTGCGACGTTCCTGTCGGAGCCCCGGTTCGACCCGCTGCCGTGCGTGCTCGAGACCGGCCGCGACCACGGGGCTCCAGCCGCAGAGGACGTCGCGCTGGCGTTCAAGCTGCGCAAGCGCGGCAACGCGAGTCGCGCGCGGGCCTCGCGGACCAAGCTTTCGCCCGCGGAGGGCGCGCGCCGCAAGCGTTAGCGTCGGCCGCCGCCAGCTCTTGGGCGTGGGCGGACCCGTACTTCGTTCGGTGCGGGTTGACCTGTACGAGTCCCCAAAGCGAGCGGCGCGCCGCGGCTCTGGGCTCCGGCGCATGGCATACATGCGATTCTGCGCAAAGCCGCCGCCGCTGGCTCGCTTTGGGGCCTGATACAGGTCGGAGGGCTCGCACGCGGCGCCCGCCGCCGAGCCGTCAGACGACGGTAGCCGTCAGACGACGCCGGCGCGCGCCCCAGCGCCGCCGGGCTCCGCCAACATCGCGGCCCCCAGCAGCGCGTCCAGCTCCGCGTGCAGTCCCGGACCGTGCGCGACGCGGAACTCAGGGCCGAGCCGCAACCGGCGATCGCCGACCGAGGTGCTCAACTCGATCACGACCTCGGAGTCGCCCGGGAACCCGGCAAGGATGTCCTTGAGCTCGCCGAGCACGGTCGCCGGAAGCGCGCTCGCGTCGAGGCGCAGCCGCAGCGCAGTCGACACCGGCACCCGCTGGGCGGCTTGCTCGGCCGCGTCCCGGACCTCGTCCGGAGTGGGCGCGAACCGCTCCACTTGCTGGGCGACAATCGATGTCTTGTCGCGGTCCTTGTGATCGACGCGACCCCGCACCAGCACGATCGAGTCGGGCGCCAGCGCCTCTTCGCCTGACAGCAGCGCCTTGCCGAACACGAGCACCTCGACCGACTCCTCGAGGTCGTCGAGCGTGGCGAACATCATTGGATCACCCTTTTTCGTCCGCAGCTTCTTGAGCTGCGTGAGCATTCCCCCGACCGTGACCCAGTCTCCGTCCCGCCGCCCCGCGAGCTCGGCCAGCGAGCAATCCACGCGCGCGCGCACCGCCGGCCCGACCTCCCTGAGTGGATGGGCGGAGATGAACAGGCCGATCGACTCCTTCTCGGCCGCGAGCAGCTCGGCGCGGTCGAACTCCATTGCCGGGATCGGAGCGTGGCTCGGCGAAGCGAGCCCGCCGCGCGCGCTGCCGGTGCCTCCGGCGGCGGACCCATTCCCGCCGCCGACGTCGATCCCCAGGTCGAAGATCGAACCCTGGCCGATCAGCGCATCCTGCTGGGCCTTCTGGCCCGCGGCCTGCGCCTGCTCGAGCACGGACAGCATGCCCTTACGCGACGCGCGCGTCGATCCGAACGCGCCGCACTTGATCAGCGCCTCGATCGCCTTGCGGTTGACCGCCCGCCCGTCGACCCGAGCGCAGAAGTCCCACAGATCGGCGAACGGCCCGCGCTCCTCTCTCGCTCGCTTGATCGCCTCCACCGCCTGGTAGCCGACCCCCTTGACGGCGTCCAGTCCGAAGCGGATGTTGCCGTCGACGACCACGAACTCGTGGTCTGAGAGGTTGACGTCCGGTGGCAGGATCGAGATTCCCATCTGCTCGGCCTGGGCGACGAAGAACGGCACCTTGTCCTTGGTGTCCATCACCGAGGAGATCAGCGCGGCCATGTACTCCGCCGGGTAGTTCGACTTCAGCCACGCGGTGCGATACGAGATCAGCGCGTAGCACGCGGCGTGGCTGCGGTTGAACGAGTAGTCAGCCGAGCGCTCGTTGGTCGCCCACAGCCACTCGATCACGTGCTCGCTGGTGCCCGACGCGCGACACCCCGCGACGAATTCGGGCTTGAGCTTCGCCATCGCCTCGCGGTTCTTCTTGCCGATCGCCTTGCGCAGGTCATCCGCCTTGGCACCACTGAACCCGGCGAGCTCCTTGGCGATCTGCATCGCCTGCTCCTGGTAGAGGATCACGCCCTTGGTCGCCTCCAGGATCGGGCGCAGACGCTCGTCCGGGTAGGAGATCGCCTCGGGAGCGTGCTTGCCCCTCGCGTACGTGGGAATCTGGTCCATCGCCCCGGGCCGGTACAGCGCGTTGAGCGCGACGAGGTCATCGAACTCGGTCGGGCGGACCTTCTTGAGCGCCTCGCGCATCCCCTCGGACTCGAACTGGAACACGCCGACGGAGTCGCCCCGGGAGAGCATCTCGTACGTGGGGTCGTGATCCAGCGCCATCGCCGCCAGGTCGGGGCGCTCGCCCGTCGAGCGCTCGACGATGTCGAGCGCGTCCTCGATCACGTCCAGGTTGCGCAGGCCGAGGAAGTCCATCTTCAGCAGGCCGATCTGCTCGATCGGCTTCATCGTGAACTGCGTGACCGTGCGGAACACCTTCTCGCCACCCTCGCCCGTCCCCGCCTCGGCGATCTGCAACGGCACGACGTCGGTCAGCGGTCGGTCGGCGATCACCACCGCGGCGGCGTGGATCGACGAGTTGCGCACGACCCCCTCCAGCCCGCGCGCGACCTCGACGATCTGCCTCGCGATCCCGTCGCGATCGACCTCGGCGCGCAGCGGCTGCCCGGGCTTGAGGCATTCCTCGAAGCTCGGCGGGCGTCCCATCACGGGGTCGGGGATCAGCTTCGCGAGGCGGTCGCCGACGCCGTAGTCGTGGCCCAGCACGCGGGCCGCGTCCCGGGTCGCCGCGCGGGGGAACATCTTGCCGAACGTCACGATCTGCGCGACCGATTCCTTGCCGTACTTGTCGGTCACGTAGCGGATCACGCGGTCGCGACCGCGAACCGAGAAGTCGATGTCGATGTCGGGCATCGAAACCCGTTCGGGGTTCAGGAAGCGCTCGAACAGCAGCCCGTAGCGCAGCGGATCGACGTCGGTGATCTGCAGGCAATATGCGACCAGCGACCCGGCCGCGGACCCGCGTCCGGGTCCGACCGCGATCCCCGAGTCCTTGGCGTACTTGACGAAATCCCAGACGATCAGGAAGTACGCGCTGAACCCCATCCGCTCGATCACCGACAGCTCGTAGTCCGCCCGCCGCAGCGCCTCGGCGGGGACCGGATCGCCGTACCGATCGCGCAGGCCCTCCTGCACCAGCGAGCGCAGGTACTCGCCTTCGCTGCACCCGTCCGGGGCCGGGTAGCGAGGGATCAGCTGGCGGCCGAGCTCGAGCTCGAGATCACAGCGGTCGGCGATCTCGAGCGTCGTCGCGAGCGCCTCCGGGTAGTCCGCGAACGCCCGCGCCATCTCCTCGCCCGAGCGCAGGTAGAACTCGTTGGACTCGAAGCTGATCTTCGGCTGGGTGAGCGTCGACTTGGTCTGCACGCACAACAGCGCCGCATGGTGCTCGTAGTCCTCGCGCCGCAGGTAGTGGACGTCTCCGGTCCCGACCAGCGGGCGCCGGAGCTCGCGGGCGACGCGGACGATCCCCTCGTTCGCCCGCTCCTGCGCGGCCAAGCCGTTCTTCTGCAGCTCGAAATAGACGTTCTCGGCGCCGAACGCGCCGATCAGCTGATCCGCGTGGGCCCTCGCGTCGGCGGCGCGGCCGTCGAGCAGGTACTGGCAGAAGCGCGACTGCAGGCAGCCCGTGAGTGCGATCACGCCCTCTGAGTGCGCGGCGATCTGCTCGAGGTCGACGGACGGCTTGCCGCGCTGGTAGCCCTCGAGAAACCCGGCCGACGAGAGCTTGACGAGGTTTCGGTAGCCGGCCGGGGTGGCCGCGAGCAGCGTCAGGTGAAAGCGGTCGAGCCGGCCGGGCGCGTGGCGCGCGTGATCGTCGACCACGTACACCTCGCAACCCACGATCGGCTTGATCTGGTGCCGCCGGCAGGCGGTGAACAGCTCGACCGCACCGTTCATCACGCCGTGATCGGTGAGCCCGATCGCGGGCTGATCGAACGACGCCGCACGCTCGGCGAGCTTCTCGATCTTGCAGGCGCCGTCGAGCAGCGAGTACTCTGAATGGACGTGGAGGTGGACGCAGGCGGAGCTCATCTCGGACTCCCCGAGCATAGGCGCCGTCGCGGACGAGTGGCGCTCACCGTTGCCCGCACGCGCCCGCTCGGTGCGAGAAGTTCCGCGCCCGAGCTATGCAGAATCGTCTTCGGACTGACGCTGCGAAGCGATCACCCCCGCGGCCACGCCCGCGAACGCGAGCGCGAGGATCGCGCCGAGCGCGAGCTTCACCCGGTGGCGGCGCACCTGCCGGCGCACGTACCACTTGACAAGCTGCCAGGCAATCAGCTCGACCAGTTTGTCGCTCATTTGAACGTCGATCCTACCCGCTGCCGGGGCCTCTCAGCTACCCCGGCGCGATTTCTCAGCGACCGGGGCGGCGTCTCAGCTAGCCGCTGCCGCGCTGTCTCATCCGCCACGCCATCCGCGACTGCAGCGACCACAGCTCGATGAACCCCGGCGACGCCGCCTGCGAGAACAGCCCGCCGGAGTCGGCGAACGTGGCGAGCTGCGCGTCGTAGACGGCGTTCGGCGACGCGCGCGTGGCGACGCGCGCCGAACCCTTGTACAGCTTGACCCCGATCGTGCCCGTCACGAGCGCGTTGGCGGCGTCCATGTAGACGTCGAGGTCCGTGCGCAACGGCTCCCACCACAGCCCGGCGTACACGAGGTAGGCCCACGTCTGGTCGAGCGACGGCTTGAGCTGGTTCTGGTGGATCGTGGCGACGAGCTTCTCCAGGTCCCGGTGGGCCGTGAGCACGATCGCTGCCGCCGGGGTCTCGTAGATGTCGCGCACCTTGAGGCCGACGATCCGGTCTTCGATCTGGTCGACGATCCCGACCCCGTGCCGTGCCCCCAGTCGAGCGGCCTGTTCGAGCAACTCGACCGGACCCATGCGCTCGCCGTTCAGCCCCACCGGGGCCCCGCGCTCGAACTCCACCGTCACCAGCTCCGGCTCGTCGGGAGCCTCTTCGGGCCGCGTCACGAGCCCGAACACGTCGTCCTCGGGAGCGTGGTCGAGGCGCTCGATCCAGCGCCCCTCGCTCGAGCGGCCCCAGAGGTTGTCGTCGATCGAGTACGGCGCCGTCTCCGTGCCGCCCTTCACCGGGATCCCGTGCTCGCGCGCGTACGCGACCTCCTCGTCGCGACCCATCTGCCAGCTTCGAACCGGGGCGATCACCTTCAGCTCCGGCGCGAGGGTCGCGACCGTCGCCTCGATCCGCACCTGGTCGTTGCCCTTCCCAGTGCAGCCGTGCGCGATCGTGTCACAGCCGGTCGCACGCGCGTGCTCGACCGCCAGCTTCGCGATCAGCGGCCGGCCGAGCGCGGTGAACAACGGATACCCGAGCCCGTAGACCGCGTTCGCCTTGATCGCCCTGAGCACGTACTCGCGCGCGAACTCCTCGCGCGCGTCGACCACGTGGGCGGCGAGCGCGCCGAGCGTGAGCGCCTTGCCGCGGATCACCTCGTAGTCCTCGCCGGGCTGCCCGAGGTTCACGGTCAGCGCCACGACCTCGGCCTCGTAGCGCTCCTGGATCCACTTCAGCATCACGCTCGTGTCGAGGCCGCCGCTGTACAGCAGCAGCACGCGATGCACGTCGGCGGGGTCGGCGATGTACGAGGCGGTCGGCTGCGCGGCGGGGTCGCTCATCGTGCGGAAGACTATTTGTCCGCCAGCCGCTGCCGCACGTCCGACCACAGCGCCGCGTACGCGAGCGCCACGCGCGACCGGGGGGCGAACGCGGCGACGACGTCCCGGTGCGCCCCCATCCGCTCGACGTCGACCGACGACGGGATCGCGGTCTCGAGCACGTTCGAGCTCTCCGCGCGGAGCTGCTCCATCACTTCCCGATGCAGCTTCTTGCGCTGGTCGACCATCGAGAAGAACGCCAGCACCTGCGGGCCGCCATCGACCAACCCGACCAGCTGCTCGAATGTTCGCGACGATAGCGTCGCCGGAATGATCGGCACCAGCAGCGCGTCCGCGGCGCCGAACACGCTCTCGGACACGAGCGAGATGCTGGGCGGGCAGTCGAGGAAGATGTACTCGTACTCGGCGCGCAGCGGCTCGAGCACCCTCGCGAGGCGACGCGTGGGGTGGTTGAAGTGGTCGAGCGCGAGGTCCATGTGACGGTAGGAGAAGTCGGCCGGCAGCAGGTCGAGGCGCGGATGGTCGGTGCCCTTGATCAGCGTCGACGGGTCGCTCTTGAGGCGTACGAGCTTGCGTCCGCCGCCGCGGACCTTCGGCCTGATCCGGAACAGGTACGTCGAAGCTCCTTGCGGATCGAGGTCCCAGAGCAGCGCGGACGCGCCGTCGCGTGCCGCCAGGTAAGCGAGGTTGACGGCCGCGGAGGTCTTCCCCACCCCGCCCTTGATGTTGTACGTGGCCAGGACCTGGGTCACGGTGTGCCGAACGTGTGCCTGACCTGCGCACGCTGCTCGTGCGAGGCGAACGTGGCGAATCGCTCGGCGAACTCTCCCCGCGCTTCGAGCTGGTCCTCGGCCAGCCGCTGCACGAGCGCGCCCATCGCCATCAGCGCCCCGGCGCGGTCGGCGAGCCCGGAAACCTCGTCGCGCAGCGAGCGCAGCATCGCGACCTGGATCTCGCGATCCTGGTGGCGCCCGAGGACGTCCTGAAGCCCCTTGAGCGCCCTGATCATCGGCTTGACCACGTCGCTCGGATACAGGGGCGCGCCGAACAGCTCGAGCAGGTAGCGGAGCTCCTTCCCGAGCTTTCTCAGCTCGTGCAGGCTCTCGGGCGGGCTCGCGTCGTCGATCGCGCGGCCCATCGTCACCATCCGCTTGTACACCTTGCGGATCCGCTCGCCCGCGACCTCCGCGATCGGCCGCGCGGCAGCGGGGCGGTCGTCCTCCGGCAGCGCGACCAGCCGCTCGAGCAACGCCGCCCACTGGGGGTAAAGCGTGGTCGCCCGCTCGGAGCGAAGCGCGCTCGCCATCTCCGCGCGTGCGGCGAGGCGCCGTCGCGACAGGACGCCCAGCAGCGGCGCGAGGTCGGCACGCATCTCCTCGGGCACCATCACCCGGTACTGGTCGAACTCGAGCACGTACACGTCCAGGTCCCGGGCGTCGCCGGTCACCTGCTGCAGCCAGCGAAACTCGGCGCGGAAGCGCTCGAGCTCAGACGGCGGGAACACGTTGCGAAGCTGGCGCTGCACGGAGCGCGAGCGGCGGATCGAGACCCTGAAGTCGTGCAGAAACTCGGTGTCGATGTCGGCGATCGTGCCCGCGACGTTCGCCTCGATCACATTGAGCAGCCGGTGCAGGATCAGCGCCGCGGCGCTGTCCGCTCGCTGCTCGCGGTCGAGCGCGACCGCGATCTTCGATGAGATTCCGCCGGGCGTGCCGCCGATCGCGCTGACCGCTTCGTCGAGCAACGCCCGATTGGCAGCGGTGTAGTGAAGTTCGTGCTCGAGCTCGTGGCACGCGTGGCGCAGCTCCTTGTCATAGCCGCGCACCACTGAGAGGTGCAGCCGCGGCCGCAGCTCCGACAGCCGCTCCGAGCTCGACACGGCGGCGGGCTGCTCGAGCGTCACCCGGACGACGGTCTTCTGCTGGTCGTCGAGCAGGCGCAGGGCGTGCTCGCGCCCGCGAACGTGGACGAGCGGCAGCAGCGCACGAACGTCGATGATCGGCGCGAGCGCATCGCGCAACGGTCCGGGTTCGAGCTCGGCCGCCAGCAGCGGCCGGCTCGGCTTGGGCGCATCGAGGCTCGCCTGCTCGAAACCGGAATCCTGGTCGACCAGCGTCAGCCGCCCGTCCTCGTAGACCACCGCCAGGCCGGCGGCGCGGACCAGCCCGTCGAACGTGTCGTAGAACGTGCGGTCGGTCTCGCGCTCGCCGTCGTCGCGGACCCCGAAGTGCCTGAGCAGCGAGTCGCGAACTTCCTCGCGCGTGATCCCGTCCGGCGCCAGTAGGTCCATCATCTTAGGCGAGGGTAACAACCCAGCAACAAGTCGCGGATCACTTCGTGCTAGCGCCCGATCGGGTGGGCCGACTGCTCAAGCGAGCTCCCGCAGCCGGGAAAGGGCATCATCGACTTGCTCCTCGGAGACGACCAGTGGCGGCTCGAAGCGGATCGTCCCCGGGCCCGTTGCGTTCACGACCAGCCGTTGCTCGTGCAGCGCCCGGCGCGCGAGCTCGGGCGCGCTCCCGTCCGCCGCGACGTCGATCGCGCGCATCAGCCCGCGCCCGCGCACGGCGCGCGTGTACGGCAGCGACGCGAGCCCCGCCGCGAGCCGCTCCCCGAGGAGCTGCACGCGCGCGAGCAGCTCGGGCTCGGAGCAGATCTCGAGCGCAACCAGCGCGGCGCTGCACACGAGCGGCCCGCCGGCGAACGTCGAGCCGTGGTCGCCGGCGCCGAGCACGTCCGCGAGCCGCTCGCCCGTGACGAGCGCCCCGATCGGCAACCCGCCGCCGAGCCCCTTGGCGGTCGTCAACGCGTCGGGCACGACGCCCGTCTGCTCGTAGGCCCACAACGTCCCCGTCCGCCCCATGCCGGTCTGGATCTCGTCGAACACGAGCGCCGCCCCGGCGCGGTCGCACGCCTCCCGCGCCGCGCGCAGCAACTCGTCGGACACCACGTTGATGCCCGTCTCTCCCTGGATCGGCTCCAGCAGCACCGCCGCGGTCTGCTCGTCGACCGCCTGCGCGAGCGCCGCCGGATCCTTGCGCACGACCACGAATCCCGGAACGAGCGGCGCGAACGGCGCCTGCTTGGACTCCTGCGGGGTCGCCGACAGCGCCCCGTACGTGCGACCGTGAAACGCGTCCTGGAGCACGACGATCTTGCCGCCAGGGCGTGCACGCCGCGCGAGCTTGATCGCGGCCTCGTTCGCCTCGGCACCCGAGTTGGCGAGGAACACCTTGCCGCCGAGCGAGCTCCGCGACAGGCGCTCGGAGAGTCGCAGCGCGGGCTCGGTGTAGTACAGGTTCGTCGCGTGCGTCAGCCGTGCGGCCTGCTCGCGTACCGCGTGCACCACGCGGGGGTGGCAGTGGCCGACGTTCAGGACCGAGATCCCGGCGAGGAAGTCCAGGTATTCGTTGCCCTGCTCGTCCCACAGCCGGCACCCGGAGCCGCGCACGAACTGCACCGGGTTGCGCACGTAGGTGGGGATCGCGTAGCGGCGCTCGAGCTCCTGCAGCTCGGCGAGTGACGCCGACGTCGAATCCGCGGTGCCGGTCGAGCTCATGCCGCCGGTCCGATCTTCGTTCCCTGTCCCGCGTCGGTGAACAGCTCCAGCAGCAGCGAGTGCGGGACCCGGCCGTCGACGATGTGCGCGAATGACACCCCGCCATGGATCGCGTCCACGCATGCGGCGAGCTTCGGACGCATCCCGCCGGCGACCGCCGGGAGCATCGCCTCGACGTCCTCGGCGGTCGTCTCGGAGATCACGCTCGCAGGGTCATCCGGGTCGCGCAACCAGCCCGGGACATCGGTCAGGAACATGAGCTTGTACGCGCACAGCGCGCGCGCGACCGCGCCCGCGGCGTCGTCGGCGTTGATGTTGTAGGAGTTGCCCTCGCGGTCGGCGCCGACGCTCGCGACGACCGGGATGTAATCCTGCGCGACGTGCTCGAGCACGTCGACATCGACCCGCTCGATCCGTCCGACGAAGCCGATGTCCTGCCCGCTCGGGGCGGTCTGGCGCGCGGCCCGGAACAGCAGCCCGTCGTCGCCGCACAGCCCGACCGCCGGCTGTCCGTGCCGGTTGATCAGCAGCACGATGTCCTTGTTGACCTTCCCTACGAGCACCATCTTCGCGACCTCGACCGTTTCGGCGTCGGAGACCCGGAGCCCGTCGACGAACTGGACCGGGAGGTCGAGCCGCTGCATGTAGCTCGTGATCTCGGGTCCGCCTCCGTGCACGACCACGGGATTCATCCCGACGTACTTGAGTAGTACCACATCGCGCGCGAAATCCTCCTTCAGCCGGCCTTCGGCCATCGCCGCGCCCCCGTACTTGATCACCACCGTCTTGCCGTGGAACTCCCGGATGTAAGGCAACGCCTCCAGCAGCGTGGCCACGTCGCGCATCTCGCCCACCCGGTCTCGACTCCTACGTGGTGTAGTCAGCGTTGATCGTCACGTACTCGTGACCGAGGTCCGAGAAGTAGACCTCGGTCTCGGCTCCTTCACCCGGGAGTCCGATTTCATACTCGACCTCGGGACGGTTCACCGCCGCCTTGAGCGCCTCGGCGGCGTGCGGTACGTAGGCGCCACGCTCGCACACCTGCACGCCTTCGATCGCGATCTCGAACGCGAGCGGTGCCGTGCCGGGCATCGCCATCCCGACCGCCTGCGCGATCCGGCCCCAGTTCGGGTCGCCTCCGTACAGGGCGGTCTTGACGAGCTGCGAGTTCGCGACCGCGCGCGCGACGCGCTCCACGGCTTGCGGGTCTCCGCCGCGCGCGAGCACCCTGCCGACGCGCCGGGCGCCCTCGCCGTCGCGGATCACCATCAGCGCGAGCTGGCGCAGCAGCACGTCGAGCGCCTCGCCGAAGCGCAGCTCATCCTCGGTCTCGGGCTCGACCCGCACGCCGGAGCGGCCGCTGCACTGGAGGATGACCGTGTCGCTGGGCGACAGCTGGCCGTCGACGGTAACGCGCTCGAACGAGCGCTTGACGGTCACCCTGAGCAGCAGGTCGCAGGTCTGCGGTGACAGGGCGGCGTCCGATTGCACGAAGCACAACAGGGTCGCGAAGTCCGGCGAGATCATCCCGGCGCCCTTCGCCTGCGCGGTCAGGTGCACGGTGCCGCCGGGCAGCGCCACCTCCAGGCGAGCGTGCTTGGCGAACGCGTCGGTGCTGCGGATCGCCTCGGCGAAGTCAACGTTGCCGTCCGGGCGCAGCTCGGAACGCGCGGCTTCGATCCCGGCCCTCACCGCGGCAATCGGCAGCGGCACGCCGACCACCCCGGTCGACGCGACCGCGGCCCGATCTTGCGGCGCGCCGGCTGCGGCCGCGGCCAGGGACTGCATCTCGGCTGCGTGCTCAAGGCCCGGCAGGCCGGTGGCGGCGTTGGCGTTGCCGGAGTTGACGACGATCACCCGCAGGCCCTGCACGTTTGCGCGGTCGATCGTCAGCAGCACGGGCGCCGCGAGCGTGCCCGAGCGCGTGAACCGCGCCGCGCTGGACGTGTCCGGCGAGTCGGAGACGAGCAGGGCGAGATCGCGCGCGCCGCTGTCCTTGATCCCACACGCGACGCCCGCGGCCCGGAAACCGGTGGGGAGGCCGGCCGGCTCGAGCTCGGCGACGTGGTCGGGGCGCTGCACCCACCGGGAGCTGAAGAAGCCCTGAGCGCCGGTCACTCGATCCCCTCTCCCTCGCGCAAGCCGAACATCAGGTTCAGGTTCTGGACCGCCTGCGACGCGGCCCCTTTCCACAGGTTGTCGATCGCCGCGAACACGATCACCCGCCCGGTGCGCGCGTCTCGGTGCACGGAGATCCGGCAGATGTTCGTCTCGCGCACGTCGCGCACGCCCGGCGGCCTGGCGCTGAGCTCGACAAACGGCTCGGTGTCGTACGCGTCGACGTACAGCTGCGCGACGTCGAGCGCCTCGGGATCCTCGGTCGTCACGTAGCACGACACGAGCTCCCCCTGGTCGAGTGGCAGCAGGTGGGGCGTGAACGTCACCCTGACCTCGGCGCCGAGCGCCGCGAGCTCCTGTTCGATCTCGGGCGTGTGGCGGTGACGCGGCACGCCGTAGGCGCTCACGTTCTCATCGACCGCCACGAAGTGGGTGCGATCGTTCGCCGCGCGCCCCGCGCCCGACACCCCGGACTTGGCGTCGATCACCAAGTCCGCGATCAGGCCCTCGCGCGCCAGCGGGAGCAGCGCGAGCAGCGTCGCGGTCGGGTAGCAGCCGGGGTTGGCGACCAGGTTCGCGCTCCGAATCTGCTCGCGGTAGCGCTCGGGCAGGCCGTACACGGCCTCGTCCAGCAGCTCGGGCGCGGGGTGCTCCCGGTACCAGAGCTCGTAGACCGCGGGGTCGCGAAGGCGGAAGTCGGCGCTGAGATCGACGACCCGCACGCCGCGCTCGCGCAGCTGCGCCACGAGCGGCGCCGCCGCGCCGTGCGGGTACGCGACCACGGCCGCCTCGACGCCGGAGTGCCGGTCGAGGTCGAGCTCCTCGAGCGTGATCGGAACCCGATGGTGCGGGTACAGCTCGTCGAGGCGCCGTCCGACATCCGAGCGTGCGGTGACCGCTTGCAGCGCAAACGAGGGATGGCGGTAGAGCAGGCGTGCTGTGAGCGCGCCGGTGAAGCCGGCCCCGCCGAGCACCGAGACGCTATGAGCCACGCACCCTCCCACCGAGCTCCGACTGAAGCGCGGCGATGATCGCCTGGCGCTTGGTCGCGACCTCCTCGTCGGTCAACGTCCGCTCGGGTGCGCGGTAGGTGAGCGCGATCGCCAGCGACACGTTCCCCGCGCCGATGCGCTCCGGGTCGCGGTAGACGTCGAACACCTCGGCGCGCCGGAGCAGCGGCGCGCCGGCTCGCAGCGCGAGCGCGACCACCTCGGCCGAGGTGACGCGGTCGGACACGATCACGGCGAGGTCCTCGCGCACGGCGGGGAAGCTCGTCAAATCCTCGTACAGAGGTGTCGTCACCGCGTGCGGCGCGACTGCGTCGAGGTCGAGCTCGAACCCCGCGACCGCGTCCCCCAGGTCCCAGTCCGCGGCGATCACCGGGTGGATCTCGCCGAGCCAGCCGATCGGCTCGTCGGCGACGATCACGTTCGCCGAGCGTCCGGGGTGCAGAAATGCGTGCGCCCGGGTGGCCTGCACCGTCCATGGCGCGCGCAGCGCGTCGAGCAGCCCGGCGAGCACGCCCTTGGCCGCGAACAGGTCGGCGGGCCGCGGGTCAGGGTCGCGCCACGTCGCCGGGCGGCTTGGGCCGGCCAGCAGGACGCCGACGTGGTAGGGCTCGCGGGGCAGGCTGTGGCCGGTGTCCGCGCTCGGCAGGTACACGGCGCCCGCTTCGAACAGCCGCAGCGTCGCGGCCCCACGCACTCGATTTCGCTGCGCGACGTCGAGCAACGAGCCGAGCAGCGTCGTGCGCAGCTGCGCCTGGTCGGCGGACATCGGGTTCTGTAGCTCGACCACGCGGGACCGTGTCAGCCGCAGCCGCTGCTCGGACGCGCGCGACGCGAAGCTCCAGCCGACGATCTCGTACAGGCCTTGCGCGGTCAGGGCGTCGGCGGCTGTGCGACGCAGGCGCTGGCCGGCGGTCAGCCGGCCCGAGGCGCCATGGCGGCTGGGGAGCGTCGCGGGCAGCTTCTGGAGCCCGTCGAGCCGCGCGACCTCCTCGATCAGGTCGGCCTCGCGGGTGATGTCGTCGCGACGGAACGCGGGCGGCTCGACGTCCAGCCCATCGTCCGCGTCGGCCGTCGCGCACTCCAGCGCTTGCAGGATCTGCCGCGAGCGCTCGCGCGCGATCGGAGCGCCGAGGACGGCGCCGACGCGTGCATCCCTGAGCCGGATCGTCCGCGGCGCAGACCCGGGACCGCCGATGTCGACCGTGCCGGGGATCAGGCGAGCGCCACACAGCTCGATCATCAACCTCGCGGCGACCGCCTGCGCCTCGATCGCCTGCTCGGGCTGGAGCTGTTTCTCGAATCGGGTCGAGGCCTCGCTGCGCAAGCCGAGCTTCAGCGACGTGCGGTGGATGTTCGGCCCGTTCCAGTTGGCGACCTCCATCAGCACCCGGGTGGTACCGGGCTCGACCTCGGATCGGGCCCCGCCCATCACGCCGGCGATCGAGGTCGGGCCGTCGCGATCGGCGATCAGGACCGTGTCGCTGTCGAGCGTGCGGGTCTGCCCGTCGAGCGTCTGCACGGTCTCCTGGTCGCGCGCGCGGCGGACGATCAGCTCTCGCCCGGCGATCCGGTCGAGGTCGAACGCGTGCAGCGGCTGGCCGGTCAGCAGCATCACGTAGTTGGTGATGTCGACGACATTCGAGATCGGCCGCTGCCCAGCGGCCGTCAAGCGAGCCTTGAGCCATGGCGGCGACGGCCCGATCCGCACCTGCTCGAACACCCTGGCGGTGAACCGGGGACAGAGTTCCGGACACTCGACCGTGATCCTGATCGGCAGCTCCGACTGCTCGCTCGGTCCGGCCGCCGCACCGGCACCCCTGCCCGGATCCACCGCCCACGGGGGCGGCTTCAGCTCGGCGCCGGTTGCCGCGTGGACCTCCCGCGCAAGCCCGTAGATCCCGAGGCAGTCGGGACGGTTGGGGGTGATCTCGAGCACGAGCACATCGGTTGAGATCGCGAGCACCTCGGTCAACGGCGTCCCCGGCTCGGCCCCGTTTTCGTCGAGCACCAGAATCCCGTCGTGCTCGGCCCCGATCGCCAGCTCGTCCTCGGCGAGGATCATCCCGTTCGACTCGACCCCGCGCAGCGTCGCCGCTGCGAGCATACGCCCATCGGGCATCACCGCGCCGGGCTTGGCGACCGCCACCGACTGACCCGCGGCCACGTTCGGCGCGCCGCAGACGATCTGCGTGCTCGAGCCGCCGCCGATGTCGACGCGGCAGACGCGCAGCCGATCGGCACCCGGGTGCTGCTCGGCCTCGATCACTCTGCCGACGACGAAGTGCTCGAGCGCCGCGACCCCGTGACGCTCGACGCGCTCGACCTCGGTACCGGTCATCGCCAGGCGATCGGCGAGCGCGGCCGTGTCCAGTGACGGCGCGCAGTACTCGCGAAGCCATTCGACGGGCGCGCGCATCAGCCGAACTGCTCCAGGAAGCGGACGTCGTTGTCGTACAGCAGCCGCAGGTCCGGGACCCCGTGCTTGAGCATCGCGATCCGCTCGATCCCCATCCCGAACGCGAACCCCTGGATCCGCTCGGGGTCGTAGCCGTACTCGCGCACGTGCTCGAACACGTTCGGATCGACCATGCCGGCGCCGAGGATCTCGATCCAGGCGGTGCCCTTGCACAGCGGGCAGCGCTCGCCGTCGGCGGTGACGCCACGGGTGCAGTTGAAGCACGAAACGTCGACCTCCACGCTCGGTTCGGTGAACGGGAAGAAGTGCGGCCGCAGCCGGACCTCCCGCTGCTCGCCGAAGATCGCGCGCGCGAACGCCAGCAGCGTTCCCTTCAGATCCGCGAGCGTGATGTCGGTGTCGACCGCGAGCCCCTCGATCTGATGGAACTGGGGCGTGTGGGTCGCGTCGGAGTCGGGGCGGTACACGCGCCCGGGGACGATGATGTACAGCGGCGGCGGCTGGCGCTCCATCGCCCGGATCT
>Ga0187766_10000063_pt1 | contig 50252 bp, 54 predicted proteins | sample 0216_QUI02_MP05__4_FD_132971 | JGI IMG/M metagenome (GOLD analysis project Ga0187766, IMG submission 132971) | Tropical peat soil microbial communities from peatlands in Department of Meta, Colombia - 0216_QUI02_MP05_20_MG | ecosystem: Environmental > Terrestrial > Soil > Wetlands > Peat ... | reverse complement strand
CGCCCGCTTCACACGCGGGAGGTCGCTGGTTCGATCCCAGCCGGGACCACACCATATCGACGCTGGTCACAGCCTATTTTTGAGTGATTCCCCGGGCGGCGTGCCAGCTACGTGTCAGATGATTCAGCAAACGTCAGGCATCGGGGCGTGTCCCGCTCGAAAATGCGCAAGAAGGCTTCGTCATGACCCCGCACGGTACGCCCGGCATACGACAAGAGCCCCGCACGCCACGGTGGGGAATCGCCGGGCATGCGGGGTGTCGCCACAGAGCACAGAGGGGAGTCGGGAGAATCCGATGAGCGCCGCGCAGCGCAATCCACGCCTACGCCGACGAAGACGCCCGATGAGCCCTCCGTTCTGACTAGGACTGTGGCGGGTCGGCCGCCGCAGGTGGCTGCCCTGCCGCGATGTGCGAGAATCGGCAGATGATCGACGTTGATCTGCCTCACACCGAGGGGATTCCGGAGATCGTGAGGTCATTCGCCGCATGCGTGGCGTCGATGACCGAAACGCCATTATCCGATGTACCCCAGCCACGAGCCGACCTGCGCGGAGCCATCGCGTATTGGCGAAGCTGGCTGGCCGGCCGAGGCGCCGGGCTGGTTCCGATCGCGAACCCCGCGCGGTTCACCTGGCCCGGCTACTGGCTCGCCGTTCTCGGGGACATGGACGGCGAGCGACCCGCCGATGACCGGACAGCGGTGCTGATGTTCGGCACCCCTTCCGGGGTCGTCCTCAGCCCGCAAGATCCTGCTCTCTTGGGCGCCGCAGCGACCGATCTGCCAGTCCGCGAGGGTTACGTGCTATCTGGGCTTGATCCGGCATTCACCACGCCCCGTGCGGCGCTGCCCTCACTGCGCGGCAGAGTCAAAGCGATCGCGGTGGCAGAACAGGCGACTGCCCCAATGCGCCAGGTGGAACGGGCGCGGGCTCTGGCTGGCCGAGGGCTCGACGGAGACCGCTACGCGGCGAAAGCAGGAACGTTCACTCCGGCCAATGACACCGCACGCGGCTACGACCTCACGCTCATCGCAGCCGAAGTCCTTGACGAGCTGGTGTTGCCCAGCGGCGGCAACATCGAGCACGTCGAGGCGCGTCGCAATATCGTGACTCGCGGGGTCGACCTGAACGCTCTGGTCGGACGTCGGTTTCGTATCGGAGACGTCGAGTGCCTGGGCCAGCGCCTGTGTGAGCCGTGTTCCCACCTGGAACGCCTCACCACGGAGGGCGTGCTCCGCAGCCTGATCCACCGGGGGGGCCTGCGCGCCGACGTCCTCACCGACGGGCAGATCAGTACGGGCGCAGTCATCGAGACGATCGACTAAGAACGGCTACGCCACGGCGGCGGCGATCGAGCGTTTCGTCACGTGACACGCCAGGCGCTCAATGCGCGGGGATGCCGGCCTGTTGCCATCTGCTTCGCTGGTGGATGCTTCAGGAAAGGTCTCGGCTTGCCGCGCCGGGGCCTTTTCGCTGTCAGGAGGCGGCGACATGCGCACCTCCGTTGGGTGACAGCGCAGCGTCGATGTCCGACAGGCGAATCCGCACGACGCGCACGCCGAGCGTCCGGGCCGGGAGGCGGCCATCGAGGATCATGTTGCGGACGGTCTTGGTGGTGACGCCGAGATAGTCGGCTGCGGTGGCGATGCTGACGAGCCGGTCGTCGCAGGAACGCACGAAGGTGCTGAAGGTGCCAGGCGCCGTAGTTGTCTTGCGTGACATGGGTTTTCCCATCGGTCGGTGTCGACCGATTCAGGCATCAGATGCGCTTGTGAGTGCGATGTTGGCCGCTGAGCTTCCCATCGGGAGCGCCATAACGCCGCTCAACCGGAACACCGACATCCTCACACGAATCGACGACGTTTTCGACACAGACCACTATCCACGACGGGTCAACGACGGCTACATCGGTGCGGATCCAATCGCCGCTTGGGTTGACGCAAACGCGACCTAGGGTTGGAGATGATCCTGAACGACACTGCTTGACCCCATACTCGAAATACGCTGCGACGCAAGGTTTTAACTCATGGGCTATGTCGTGCCGTTTACCGCCGTTAGATACACATATACCAAAAGGCCAGGTCAGGCGCTCTCATAATCCGTTGGTCGCCCCACATCTCAAGCTCCCCTTGCTGGTGGAGTGGTCATATTCCAAACGTGCGGTATTCGTCGGCGGCGCGTCACGTCAGGATCCGACAGTCAGGTTGGTAGTGAATGCCTCCACGCAGCGCACGGTGGTATCAATCAGGTATCATCCAGATCATGGGAATGACTCTGCGCCCCAGTGAGCAGCAGGCAGAAGCGCTGCGCCGGCAGGCCGCCGCCGAAGGCCGGTCGATGCAGGCTGTTGCGCTATCGGCCATCGACGAGTACATCGCCCGCCGGGCGCACAAGGCCAAGGTCGCCGCGGCGCTGCAGCGTGTCGTCCGCGAGGAGGCCAGGGTTTTGAAGCGCCTTAAGGACGCATGACTGACTACCTGGATCTCGAAGACCTGCTGGAAATTGCCCGAGAGGCCGTCGGAAGGGATGTCGAGGTCAGGGACTACGGCTTGCTCGAATCGGCTCTGGCGCGGCCCCGCGCCTCGGTGTTTGGCCAGGATGCCTACCCAAATCTCCACCTTAAGGCCGCCGCGCTGCTGCACTCCCTGGCATGGAATCACGCGCTGGCGGACGGCAACAAGCGACTTGCGTGGACAGCCTGCCGGACGTTCCTGGCCATCAACGCTCAGTGGATTAGCGCGCCGGAGGACGAGCGCTTCGACTTTGTGATCGGGGTGGCCACCGGTGCAATGTCCGATCTCGACGAGATCGCAGAACAACTCCGCACCTGGAGCTACCAGGAGGGCTGAGCTGCCGGATGCGGATGCGGGGAGCCGACCGTGACAGAGTTTGACTGACGACAATTTTGACGACAACCGCGACGACAGCTGCTCCCTCAACCACCATCGCTACAACGCCGAAACGTCATCATCGTGCCTGGTCACAAGTTCTGCCTGCTCCTGGCAGTGTGATGAAGCGGGGTAAGTGGAGCGTGAATCGTCCTTCTGGGAGTGTCGGCGTCGGGTGAAGACTGACCCTTGAGCGTCGGCTGAATTGGACCCCCTCCGTTGACGCTGAGGATGTGATGTCAGTGGAGGATTGGGCTGAGATCCGTCGGTTGCACCGGTCGGAGGGGCACCAGCAGTTCCTCCCGGAGGGCGACACAGAACGGCCGGTGCACGAGGTGCAGCAACTGACATTGAACATGATCCAGGAGCTGGTCGGTGAGGGTCTGTTCTTGTTGGGCACGCCGGCGGGAGTCCGTCGGCGCAGTGCCCGGGCAGGCGCCGCGCTACACCTTTGTGGCCGGTGAAGCGCCGCGATACCGGGGCGCGAAGCGCGCACGGGCACATCACGAGTTTTGTGAATGCCCCGACCGGGTAGCCGCTTACCAGCGCGCAATCAGCCCGGCGCGCCAATTCAGGACTATGCAGAGGAGGAAACCAATGGCCGATGCCGCCGTTAACTCTCCCGGCGATGTGGTCGATTTCTTGGTTGGCCAGCACCAGCAGATCAAGTCATTGTTCGCCCAGACGCTGTCCAGCTCGGGGAAGCAACGGGAGAACGCCTTCCTCGAACTCCGGCGGCTGTTGGCGGTGCACGAAACCGTCGAAGAGGAGATCGTTCACCCGCGCGCCAAGCGCAAGCTGTCCAACGGGCAGAAAGTGGTCGGGGCCCGGCTGGAGGAAGAGCACGAAGCCAAAACGGTTCTCGCCGAGTTGGAGAAGCTCGATGTCGATGCCAAGGAATTTACCCGTCAATTGACTGAGCTTCGTGATGCCGTGCTCGACCACGCCGAACATGAAGAGCAGGACGAGTTCGCCAAGCTTGAGCAGCACTTGAGCAATGATGAGCTCGAGCGGATGGGTCGGGCCGCCAAGCTTGCCGAATCGATCGCGCCCACCAGGCCGCACGCCGGCGTGGAATCCCAGGTGGCCAATCTGTTCGCCGGCCCGTTCGCGGCGATGCTGGACCGGGCCCGCGACGCCATCCTCGGGAAAGGCTGATCAGACCGCGAGCTTCGGTGCCCGTCTGAGGGACATGCCCCCAGCATGACGACATTGGGCTACTTCCTCTCCTGCGAAGAGTTCCATCCCGACGGGTTGGCCAGGCCGTTCGAGCCGAGTCCGCCGGCTTCGAACTGCTCTGGATTTCCGACCACTTCCATCCGTGGAATGACCAGCAAGGCCACAGTCCGTTCGTATGGTCGGTGATTGGGGCGCTGTCGCAAGCCTGTTCGCTGCCGGTCACCACCGCTGTCACCTGCCTGATCATGCGGATCCACCCTGCGGTGATCGCGCAGGCGGCAGCGACCTGCGCTGCCCAACTACCGCGGACGCTTTTTCATTGTGGAGCCGCGTCTACACGCTGTCGGAGGACGCTGCCCCTATCTACGTCTCCTATCTATGTCTCCGCGTTCGGGCCGCGTGCCGTCCGGTGGCCGGGGCGGATCGGGGACGGCTTCCAGAGCACCATGCCGGAGCTAGTTTCCGAGTTCCACGAGGCTGGCGGAGCCGGCAAGCCCACCCAGGCCGGGTTCAAGGTCTGCCACTCGCGGACCAAAGAGGATGGCGTCGCACCGCTCACACGCTGTGGCGGGCCGAGGAGCTGCCAGGGCAGCTGAACCAGATCTTGCCTACACCAGCACATTTCGAACAAGCGCCCAGTCTTGTTTCTGCTGCATCTGCGGTGGAACGATCGGTGCCCCGCGGGCCGGACGCCAAACCCTATATCGACCGTATCGGTGAATTCACCGATGCGGGTTTCAACGAGGTGTACGTCCAGCAGATCGGTCCGCGGCAAGACCGCTTCTTCGACTTCTGGGAATCGGAGATTGCACCCGAGTTCGCCGCCTAAATTGAAAGCATCATGGCTACAACGGAGAAAACGGGTGCGGCGCGCTATTTGCCCGAAGACCGCAGGCTAGGTTCACTCGAGGCCGCGGCAAGGCGGTGCCGGGGCTGCTCGTTGTACCAGAACGCCACCCAAACGGTATTCGGTCATGGTAAGCGCGATGCGCCGATCATGTTCGTGGGTGAGCAGCCGGGGGACCGGGAGGACCGCGAGGGGCTGCCGTTCGTGGGCCCGGCAGGGCGATTGCTCGCACGGGCGCTCGAGGACGCGAACATCGACCCCGAGCTGACGTATCAGACCAACGCCGTCAAACACTTCAAGTTCACCAGGAAGACCGGGAAACGGCGGATCCACCAGAAACCCAGCCGCACCGAAGTTGTCGCGTGCCGGCCCTGGCTCATCGCCGAAATCGAGACCGTGCAGCCGCGGGTGATCGTGTGCCTGGGCGCGACCGCCGCACAGTCGTTGATGGGCACGGCGTTTCGAGTTACCACCTATCGCGGTCAGCTCCTGGACTTGCCTGCGGAGGTCGAGGTGCACGTGGAGCCAGAACCATTTGTGGTAGCCACCGTTCACCCGTCGGCAGTTGTACGTGATCGCAGCGCGGGTCGCCGCGAGAGGTACAGATTGTTCGTCGACGATCTTCGCAGGGCGCGAACGAGTACGGATACGCGGTAGCCCGACCTTCGCGATGTACGCCAATGACGCCTCCACCTTTCGGCAAGTGCCGCTCAGAGGGGCCAGTCTGAAGACATCCGAGGGTATCGTCCAGACCGTCCGCGTGTGTGACACCTACCGGGCATTGGTTTCGTGCTGCGGCCGCATGACGACACGCACAATCGAGTGCCTTGCCGGCCCACGCCTTTCAAGGCATCCGGCCGACTCACGGCCGGCGGTGTCGCAGCACTTGCGTGTGCTCAAAGGTGCCGAGTGGGTGGTGGAATCGATCGCCGGAACCCGTCGGCTGTATCGCATCAACCGGTCGGGACTCCAGGTTGTCCGCGACTACTTCGACCGGTTCTGGGAAACGGCGCTGGACAACTTCGCCATTCTTGCCGCGGCCGAAGCGGAAGCCGACATCCAAGCATGTGAAACGAACCCTGTGCGGTCCGATGAGGGTCGCACCGATGAGGAGTGAGGAGCATCAATGGGTACCGAGTCAGCGGCTGCCGTCGAGATTGTCCGATCAGTGAGCGTGCCGCTCCCACAGGCGCGGACCTTCGAGTTGTTGACCACACGAATGACCGAGTTCTGGCCCAGAGAACATTCGATCGGTAGCTCAGAGACCGCCGAAGTGGTGATCGAACCCGCTACCGGCGGGCGCTGGTTCGAACGCGGGGTGGACGGCAGCGAATGCCTGTGGGGCCAGGTCGCAGTCTGGGATCCGCCACGAGAAGTCGTGCTGCTCTGGCCGATCGGTGCTGACTGGCAGTTCGACCCGGACTTCGAGACCGAGGTCGAGGTGACGTTCGCTGAAGATGGACCCGATCGCACCCGACTGGATTTGCGCCACCGCAACTTACAGCGCTACGGAGACAGCACCGACAGATGCGGGCGATCTTCGATCATCCCGATGGCTGGACGGCCATGCTGGTTCGCTTCGTCGACTTCGCCACCGCATCGTCGTCGGGTGCCGAAACCGCCCCGCCGTCACTAAGGTCGTGATGCCAATGAAGGACTCGACCACTATGCAGATGGCGCGCGAGGAGCGGGGAGACTTCGCGGAGCTGCTCGCCGGACTATCGCCCGGGCAGTGGGACCAACCCAGCCTGTGCGAGCGCTGGCGGGTGCGCGACGTCGTCGCCCACGTGCTCAGCTACGACGAGCTCAGCCCATTGGGGCTGGTCTGGCGATTCGCCAAAGGTGGGTTTATTCCGAACCGTGTCAATGCGATTGGTGTCGCCGAGTACGCCACTCGATCCCCTAAGCAGCTCACCGAGCTGATGCGTGCCTGTATCCCGCCGCGGGGTCTCACGTCGGGCTTCGGGGGCATGATCGCCCTGGTCGACGGCATGATCCACCAGCAGGACATTCGCCGGCCCCTCGGCATCCCGCGCACCATTCCCCAGCAGCGCCTGCGCGTCGTGCTGGACTATGCCCTCACCGCTCCTGCGGTGCGCGGTGCCAGGCGCGCCCGCAGCGTACGGCTGGTCGCAACCGGCCTCGACTGGACCCACGGCAGCGGACCGGAGGTAAAGGGTCCCGGAGAAGCGTTGCTGATGGCCATGGCGGCGCGCCCTGACGCTCTCAATCAGCTGTCCGGGCCGGGGAAAACGGTTCTGGCCCAACGCATCTGCCGCTAGCCTGACAAGCGGGTCGCTGAGCGTCGCAGCGACGCCCGGCACCGTAAGGTGTTCAGCTCCCTGGCAGCGAGGTTCACCAGCCGGGAGATCCAGCGGCGGCTGCCGACAGGGCAGAGTCCACGGTTGGATGAACGGGCAGCAGGCCGCTCAGCCCGCAAGTCCCAATGACGCGGGAGACTACCGGCTGACGGCTCACCAGGCGCAGATCGACACCGCGACGGCGGCATCGATACGACTCGTCGGCTAGCACAGCGAATGCGCAGCAACCCATGAAATCCACACCGTTGGTATCGATGACCAGTGGTCCGGGTGGGGCCGCCGCGGCGGCTGCCTCGCAGAGCAGGTGGCGCCAGGTGCCCTCGTTCCAGGCATCGATCTCACCGCCGGCGTAGACCATCACCGCTGAGCCGTCGCGCTGAGTGGTCGCCCTCAGGGTGCTGTGCGAATCGCCCAGCTCCGAAATCAGACGCGTGCTCAGCATCAGGTGGCTAGGAACTGGTTCTGCGGTGGCTAGGTTCATGGTGCACTCCTAATCGACAGGCGCCGAAGCGCCGCGATGGATGCCCGTCCTACGTATCTGAAGACAGGATGGATGCCCGTCCTACGTGGCTGAAGACAGAACGTCTGCTTTGCAGATCTAATTTGTATAACGAGACAGGCCGGTCTGTCTAGACGGTGCCGTTAAGAGTATGGTAAGGCGCGTCATGACAACCCCCGGTGTTACGGCGACGTCGCCTCCCGCATCGGCGCGCGAGCGCATCTTGAGCACGGCGTATGACCTGTTCACGCGCCGCGGCGTCCGCGCGGTGGGCACCGACGAAGTGATCGAACGGGCCGGCGTGGCCAAGGCCACGCTGTACCGGCACTTCCAGACCAAAGACGATCTCGTGCTGGCGGTGCTGCAGCGCCGCGAACAACTATGGACCCGCGGGCTGGTCGAGGCAGAGTCGCAGCGACGCGGCAACACCCCCGAAGAACAACTGCTAGCTATCTTCGATGTTTTCCACGATTGGTTCCAGCAACGCGAAAATTTCGAAGGCTGCTCATTCATCAACGTCTTGCTGGAGATGGGTGCCGATCACCCTGCTGGACGGGCTAGCGTCAGCTATCTAGACAACATTCGCGGAATCGTGCGCGAACGCGCCCAGGCCGCCGGACTGCTCGACATCGACGACTTCGCCCGGTCATGGCACATCCTGATGAAGGGCTCCATCATCGCCGCTGCCGAAGGCGACCTGGATGCCGCCCACCGCGCCCAGGACATGGCCCGCGTTCTCATCGAGCAACACCGACCACCAGCCCAGTAGCGGCCGGGCTCGAGCTGATTGCCCGGCTCCTCCTCAGGCCGTTCCGGCCCGCATCGTCGCCGGGCTTGAGTTGATTGCCCGGCTTCTCCTCAGGCCGTTCCGGCCCGCATCGTCGCCGGGCTTGAGTTGATTGCCCGGCTTCTCCTCAGGCCGTTCCGGCCCGCATCGTCGCCGGGCTAGGCAGCCGTGGTATCGGATTTGCGATAGTGCTCGGCTTCGAGTTCGGCGATCGCGCGGGAGGTACGTTCGCGCAGCAAGGCGGCGGCGATAAGGCCACTCACGACGGCGACGACGAGCGCGATCCACGAGAAACGCTCTAGCCAGCGTTCGGCCGCGACCCCGGCGTAATAGACGAGCGCGGTAGTGCCGCCGGCCCAGCAGACCGCGCCTGAGACGTTGGCTGCCAAAAAACGCGGATAGCGCATCTGCAACGCCCCGGCGAGCGGTCCGGCGAACATCCGCAGTAATGCAATGAAACGCCCGAAGAACACCGCCCGCACACCCCAGCGGTTGAACAAGCGTTCGGCAAACGCCACGTGCCCAGGACCGAAGTGCTTGGGAAACCGCCGGCCGAGCCAATCGAAGAGCGGCATGCCAAGCCGGCGGCCGACCGTGTAGCCGATCGAGTCGCCGACCGCTGCTCCGATCACCCCGGCGGCGCCGACCCCAATCGGGTTGACTGCCAGTTCGTGACGTGACGACAGCAGCGCCGCGCTGACAAGCACGATCTCGCCGGGAAGCGGAATGCCCAGGCTCTCGATCCCGACCACGGCGCCCACCATGACGTACACCGTGAGAGGCGGGATCGACTGCAGCAGGGAGTCGACCATCACAACTCAAGGATGCCTGACTCAGTGCGAGAGGGCCTGCGGTGGGCCGCCCAGCGTAGCCAGCGGTCAGGCAACCCGGGTCTGGATTTGCGACCTGCGTGTCGACGCCCAGTCCGCGATCGGGAACCCGGGCTTGGTATCGCAGAGCGAGAGCACCAGAGCCGCCCGCGCCACCACTGTTAACCCGTAGTCACAGGTCCAATCCGGATTGGTCATGGTCCACACCAAGACGTCATCCGCCGGTACGGCGAAAAAGCTGAGTCGCAGTGGCTGAGATTCCCCGATCGGGGCGACACCGACGGCCTCGCCACTGCATTTGGACACGGCACTGAAGCCATTCCACACCACCGCGTGGGCGTCCAAAGGTTTGTCGTAGATGTCGACTGATTCGGCGTACATCGCCGAGCCGCCGAAACTGTATGCCGAGTCGGCGTAGTCGGACGAACCCGGGGGTCGAAGTGGTGAGCCCTTGAACAACATCGCCGCCGAACATTCGAGCGGCCGCGCGCTGGTGAAGTAGTTGTCGCCCACCGGCGCCGCGGTTGCCGGGCCGACAGGAGTGCGATCGCCGTCGCGCAGCAGCAGGTCACGCGCTGTGATCGGCGCACGCGCCGGTGTCGATGTCCGCGTCGGTTGCGAGGTCGACACCCCCGGCCCGGGAGCCCGGATCGCGCGCCCAGTCACCGATGTTGCGCACGCGGTTTGCGTCACCGCGACGAGGATTAATATCGCCGCGGCGCAGAACGTGTGCCGCTTCGTGTTATTCACTGTCGGATCTTGCCTTCCGTGCGCATTCAGCTCGTACGCTATCGCAGGTAGCGTCTCTGTCATGCAGAAGAAGGGTGGAACCCGACGAGCCTCGAGCCGCCAGCCCACCGATTCGCTTGCGCCCCAGTATCCGATCGAGTCGGTCGACAACGCCCTGAAGTTGCTGTTGCTCTTGGGGGAGCAGCCTCAGATCCGATTGAGCGAGGCAACTCGGTATCTGGGTGTGGCGTCATCGACCGCGCACCGGCTGCTGGCGATGTTGACCTACCGCGGCTTTGTCCGGCAAGACCCGGTGTCGAAGGCTTATCTGCCGGGTCCGGCGTTGACCGGTGTGGCGTTTGCGATCTTCGGCCGCATCGACATTCAGCGAGCCGCCACGCCGGTCATGCGCAGCCTGAGCGAACGACTACGGGAATCGGTTCATGTCGGGATGCTCGACGGCGCCGCCGTGCGTTTCATCGCCGCGGTCGAGGGCCCGACCGCGGTGCGGGTGGCCTCGCGGCTCGGGCGCGCGATGCCAGCGCATTGCACCTCGACAGGCAAGGTCATGCTGGCCCAGTTGTCCGAACCGGAATTGCGTCAGCTGCTGCCGAACGAGAAGCTAGAGCGGATTACGGCGCACTCGATCGGTAGCCGTACCGAATTGCAGGTTGAGCTTTCTCGTATCCGTGAACGGGGCTATGCCGTCAATCGCGAGGAGAGCGAGGAGGGCGTTGCTTCGGTTGCAGTGCCGATACCGACTCGGGCGCCGGGGCTGCAGCTCGCGCTCAATGCTGCGGCCCCCAAGCACCGGCTGAGCAGATCCCAGTACGCCGCGGTGGCGGCCGCGCTTGTGGAGGCAGCCGAGGAGATTGGCGACCAACTCGGCTAGACCCGCTATTCGGCTGCGATACGAGCGACCTCATGCCGCCAGGCCGCCTCGACAGTGAAGCCAGGCCCCAAGTCTGGCAGGTCATCCCAATCCCGGTCGTCGATGTCGCGCAGGCTGCCGCCAGCAGACAGCACGAGCAGCGACATGCCCTGATCGGTCATGGGCAGCTCCAATCTCGGGCCCAGAAAGATATTATCTGCTTTACAGAGAGCAGTTCCGCTAAGTAGAGCATGTCGCAGCCAGATGTCATCGTCAACACTCGACCCCACAGCGAATGTGATCGCTCGGTGTGCCAGCGCGCAACACCAGCTGACCCGCGCATCGGTTGTCACGAAACACGGTTGCCGTCAATGACTTCGGAACGACAACGTTCTCTACAGGTAGCCATGAACTAATTCACAGGCGCTGCACAGGCAAAGGTCGACGGCCCCTGTTACAGTGATGTTTCGTCCACGCCCACGCTGGCGTGCGCGGGTCAGCGCGCGGCTACGTAAGGCATTGTCTTCGCGCCGTCATTCTCGGCATCTGCGGAAGGGGCTGGTGCGTTGGTTGAGCGGTCGCGGCGTGTGGAGAACCGGCTGCACAGGTTTGCGATGTGGGTGCTGGCGGTGCTGGGGCGTCAGGAGTGGCTGGATCGGCCCAGTTATCGGTTGGAGCACGTCCTGACGTTCGTATTCAACGCGTTGGGGGGTACCCGGGATCGGGTGACCAACGTGTTGCACGGGGTGTGGTTGGGTCATCCGCTACACCCGTCGTTGGCGTCGCTGGCGACCGGGTCGATCGCGACGACGGTGGCCCTGGACGCGCTTTCTGTGTTGCCGGGCCGGCCGGCTGCGGAAGTGCGCGACGCCTCGCGGTTTGCTCGGCGGGCGCTGGGTGTGGGGATCCTGGCGAACGCAGGTGCGGCGGTGACCGGGGTGACCGACTGGCAGCACACCCATGAGCAGTCACGCCGGATCGGACTGGTGCATGGGGTGCTCAACACCGTCGCGATGGGCCTGTATGGGTTGTCGTGGTGGGACCGGCGCCGTGGCCGCCATCTGCGGGGAGTGGCCGTGACTGCGGTTGGTTATGGGATCACGCTGGCCAGCGCTTATCTGGGTGGGGCGTTGGTGTTCGAGTCCGGGGTGGGCATGGATCAGTCCGGTAAGCGGCTGGGCCTGCCGGAGTGGACCCCGGTGCTGCCGCTGCAGGAGCTGGCCGAGGGCCGCCCGCAGCGGGTGCAGGTCGACGGGGCCGGGTTGATCCTGTACCGGTCCGGGGAGAAAGTGACCGCGGTTGGTGAGTATTGCCCGCATTTGGCGGCGCCGATGGTCGATGGCTGGATCGATCGCGGCCGCGTCGTGTGCCCGTGGCACGGGTCCCGGTTTGACATGGATTCCGGTGAAGTGTTGCGAGGTCCGGCGGTGACGCCGCTGCCGTGTTATCAGACCCGTCTGGTCGACGGCATGGTGGAGTTGCGCGGCGGGGAACAAAACCCGGTTCGGGTTGGGAGAGGAGTGGCGTAGTGAACGCCTACACCGTCTTGCAGGACCACCACAAGGTGCTCAGAGGGCTGGTCAAGAAGATCAGCTCAGCGCCGGCGGCCAGCCCCGAGCGTCAGGAGTATCTCGATGAGCTGCTGGTCGAACTGGACATCCACTTTCGCATCGAAGACGACCTGTATTACCCGGCCCTGTCGGCGGCCAGCACTTTGGTGGCGATCGCGCATGCCGAGCATCGCCAGGTCATCGACCAGCTCGCCGTGCTGCTGCGCACCCCGCCCGGCGCGCCGGGCTACGAAGACGAATGGCGGTCCTTCGCCACCGTTTTGGAAGCGCACGCCGACGAAGAAGAGCGCGACATGATCCCCGCACCCCCACCGGTGCAGCTCAGCGACGAAGAACTCGACACCCTGGGTGACCAGATGGCCAGCCGCATCAAAGAGCTACGCGACTCCACCGCGCACAAACTCCATGTGCGGGGCAGAAAGGCCTTAATGCGAGCGATGTAGCCACTCGCAGCTTCGGCGATCCTTTAAACCGCGCGGCAGAACGGCACAAGCCCGGAAGCGGACAAGACCGGAGTGTGCCAGGCGCTGCTATCGATTCATCCTTGACCCGCCGCCCAAGTGGGGTGGGATAGGAACCATGCGGGCTGAAGTATTGCGGGAGCGACTGAAATGAACCGCGTGGAGATCGCTGTACGCCGAATCGATCGTTTTCAACAGCGCTATGGGATCGCCGGTCTGCCGTTCGCGGTCATCCAGAAGTTCGGCAACGATCAGGCCGGCGGGAAGGCCACCGTCATCGCCTTTTACGCGTTGTTCGCGATCTTTCCGCTGCTGCTGTTGTTTTCCACCATCCTTGGTTTCGTCCTGGGCGGGCATCCCGCCCTCGAACACCGGCTGGTGAACTCCGCGCTCGCGGATTTCCCGATCATCGGCGCCCAGATGCGCAGCTCGGCCCATCCCCTACGGGGTAACGGGTTGGCACTGGTCTTGGGGTTTCTCGGCGCACTGTACGGTGCCCAAGGGATCGGCCAGGCCGCACAGAACGCCATGAACACGATATGGAATGTGCCCTTCAAAGAGTGGCCGGGCTTCGTCGGACGCCGGGTGCGGGGCTTCGCGATCCTGGTTCTCCTCGGCATCAGCATTCTTTTGACGACCACGCTGATCGGCTTCTCCCCGCGGTTTCGGCCGCTGGATCAGGCCTGGCCCTGGGCAGCATCATCCGTGGTCAACTTCGGTGTTTTCCTGGCCGCCTTCACGCTATTGACCTCAGCCACCGTGCGGGTGCGGGATGTCGCCGTCGGCGCGCTCGTCGCAACCGTGTTCTGGGAGATCCTGCAAGCCGTGGGAGACATCTACGTCCGATACGTCCTGGTCCACGCCACCGAGGTGTATGGGTTCTTCGCAATCACGATCGGTCTGGTGTCCTGGCTGTATCTCGGAGCGCGGCTGTCGCTGCTGGCGGCGGAGATCAATGTCGTTCTGCGGTATCGGCTGTGGCCGCGTTCGATGACCCAACCGCCCTTCACATCAGAGGACAAGAAAGCGTTCGTCATGCTGGCGAAAATGGAGGAACGGCGCCCGGAGGAGACGGTCGAGGTGACCTTTAGCCCCGAAGCCGATCGCCAGCCGCTGCATGAAACGTCTCCAGAGCCGCAACCGAAACAAACACCCCACAAGCGGGAACCAGCACACCGCTCGTCTCCGAAATATCGGCCCGCGCCACCGAATGTCTAACTACTGCTGCGCCGCCCGATCCCGGCCGTCATCATCGGCGTGAGCACGCGCCTGTTCTCGCCGAAGCGAGCGGCGGCCGCCTCGGCGTCTTCCGGCGAGACCAGCAGGACCGCGAGATGCTCGCGGTCACTGCCGAAGACGGCGGCAACCCAGTCATCGGCTTGGTCGCGTTGCTGCGCGAACGGGCTGTCCCGGTCGTTGGTCGGTGGGTCCATCGCGGGCTCACCAGCCAGGATGTACTCGATACCGCCCTGATGCTGGCTACTCGGGCTGCAGTAGATCACCTCATATCGGCAGCTCGCGGACCAGATTTCAACGCTATCCGCGCTTGCGACAGCCCACCGGGCTACACCGATGGTGGCCCGTACTCTGACCCAGCACGCGGTGCCCACCACGTTTGGGGCCAAGGTCGCCAGTTGGCTGAACGGTGTCGTCGACGCGTATCAGCACCTCGCCATGCTGGCCACTCCCGTTCAGATCGGCGGTGCCGGCGGGACATTAGCCGCTACAACAGAATTGGTGAAATTGGTTGGAAGCTCAGGGAACTCGTCAGAAGTCTCGGCCCGTTTGGCACAAACCACCGCAACCACATTGGGTTTGGACACCCGGCCACCCTGGCATACCACGCGAACACCGGTAACCGCGGCCGCTGACGCCCTCGTCGGATGTACCGAGGCCTGGGGTCACATCGCCTCGGACATCGTGACCCTTGTCCGCCCGGAGATCGCTGAACTGAGCGAACCCACCAGCGCACAGCGCGGCAGATCATCCACGATGTCGGACAAGCGCAACCCGGTGTTGTCCACCTTGATACGGCGGGCTGCTATTTCGACACCACAATTGGCAGCGACCCTGCCAGCACTCTCCGCGACGCGGATGTTCTCGGTGAACAGCGCGCGATCGCCGAGTTTGCCGGGAAAGCGCCATCAGCAACCTATTTCGGCGCGGTCGACCGACTGATCGATGAGAGCCTGGATCTCCCCGCCGAGCAGCCCGACCGAATCGCCGATGTGATCGCAAAGCTGCCAAGAGTGAAGAAGAGACGACCGCGGCGTGACTGTGGGCCGCTCTTCTTCCCGGAGCTAACCGGGGAGCCTGAACTCAATATCCTTGATCGGCAAGGGTGTTCGGTAAGGCGAGGGTGCGCACATCGATCAATCTGCTGATATCGCTTGCGGTGATGATGCCCACGACCTGGCCGTGATCCACGACCAGCGCGCGGCGGCCGCCGCTCGGCGCCAGCCGCTCCAGCAAGGCGGTCAGCGGCTCATGCGGCGCGGCGGTGACCACTCGGTCCATCGGCATGGCGGCATCGCGCACCAGGGTGGTGGCGCGTTCGCCGGGAGCCACCTGCCGCAATTGCGCCAGCGTGATTAGTCCCACGATGGCGCCACCAGGGCCTTCGACCGGATAAGCCGAGTGGCGGTCGCCCAGTACGTAGGAGTGGATGAAGTCCTCCACGGTGATCCAGCCAGGAGCCGTGTGCGGGTGGGCGGTCATCGCGTCCGCGACGCGCACTCCGGCAAGAGTCTGGCGGGTCAAAATCTGGCGTTCTTCGCCATGTGCGGCGGTGAGCAGAAACCAGCCGATGAACGCGGTCCACACGCCGCCGATGACGAACCCGGCCAGGAACTCGACCAGCCCCAGCCCGATAAGGGCGTACGCGACGACCCGCCCGCCGTGCGCCGCGCCGACGGCGCCGCGGACCTTGTCGCCGTGGCGGTGCCACAAGTAGGCGCTGAGGATACGGCCACCGTCCAAGGGCGCACCCGGCAACAGGTTGAACAGACCCAGCAGCAGGTTGATGCTCGACAGCCACCACGCGACGGCGACGACCACATTCGCCACCCCGAAATGCTGGAAGACCGCAGCCACCCCCGCGAACACTCCCGCCAGTGCCAGGCTTGTCACCGGACCGGACGCCGCGATACGGAACTCCGTTCCTGGGGTTTTCGCTTCGCCGCCCAAGCGGGTGATGCCCCCGAACAGCCACAGTGTCACGCTCGACACCGGGATGCCGGCGCGACGGGCGACGACCGCATGCATCAGCTCGTGCGCCAGCAGTGACGCCAGCAGTACCACGGCGCCGATAGCCCCGGCCAGCCAATACGTCGGTGCCGAGTGACCGGGCGCGGTACGCGGCAGGGTGCTGGCCAGGCTCCAGGTAAACAACCACAGGATCACCAGCACACTCCAGTGCACGCCGAAGCGGAAGCCGGCGAGCCTTCCCAGACGTATGTGGTCGTCCATGTCACACCTCCAGATCTCTTGCAATGCAATAAAGTTCGTGCTTCAAAGGTGGTGGCATAGGCGCTAGTGGCTGCGGGCAACGATCACCGGTGCGCGGGCCGCGTTTGCCACTGCGGTGCTGACCGACCCGAGCAGCATTCCGGCGAATCCGCCACGGCCATGACTACCGACGACGACAAGCTGGGCCAACTCGGAGCGGTCGAGAAGGTGAGTGGCCGGTCGGTCGTACACCACGATGCGCTGCACGCTGACATCTGGATAGCGTTCCTGCCAGCCGGCCAACCGTTCGGCCAGGATTTCCTCGGCCGCGGATTGCATCGCCGACCATTCCATGCTCGGGACATGGGCCATGTCGGCGTCGCTCCAGGCGTGTAGGGCCACCAATCCAGTACCCCGCAACGACGCTTCTTCGAACGCGACCGCAGTGGCCAGCTCCGATGCCGGTGATCCATCGATACCGACCAGCACGGGCGCATGGACGGCCCGCGACTGCGACGAAGCGTCGTGGTGGATCACGGCGACAGGGCAGTGGGCGTGATGGATCAGCACGGTGGCAACCGATCCCAGCAACACGCGGCGCACCGTGCCCTGCCCGCGAGCGCCCACGACCACCATGTCTGCGTCTTTAGACATATCGACCAACGTCGGCACGGGCGCGGAAAAGAACAGTTGGCTGTCGATGTGGGCCGGGGAGCCGTCCCCGATGGTGTTTTCGACGATCCTGACCGCATCGTCGATGATGGCCCGCGCATCGACCTCCTGCCGCTGGCGCACGTCCGCAGGCATTGGAGCAGCGGGCCACGCCAGGGCCGGTGTGGCCATAGCGTGCACAACCGTGAGCCGAAGTTTGCGCATTGCGGCCTCACGCGCAGCCCACCGCACCGCCATATCGGAACAAGCTGACCCATCGACACCGACCACGACGCCGAAATGTTGTTTCCCATCGACCATTTGGCCGTCCCTCCTTCCGGGCCGCCGAGCCACGCAGACAACGTACAGTGCCCCGTGCTTTCCACGCTAGAAGCGAAAGCTGTCGTCGGTCAGGAGGCATTGGTCCCTATCACGGGTGGCCTTACGGCCTTTAAGGTCAGAATTCGCAGGCACGGGCGGCACAACCGCCGCTGAACGCGGCGCCGGCGCGAGGCGGGGCGGAATCGGGCGCTGCGAGCGTGAGGACCTGGTCTTCGCGGCTGCCGTACCGATAGACCGTGATTCCTTTGACCTTTGCTTTCCATGCGGCGAGGTAGATGGCGCGGATGTCTTCGGCTGACGCGCTGGCCGGGAGGTTGATCGTTTTGGACACGGCGGCATCGACATGACGTTGGACCGCCGCCTGCATGCGCAGATGCCAATCGGGTGTGACTTCCAGCGCGGTGGGGAAGGCGGCGCGCACGGCGTCGGGAATGCGGGGGTTGGCGCGCACCGTACCGCTGCGCGCGATCTCGGTGATGAGCTCGGCGCTGTAGAAACCTTGATCCCGTGCGAGCCGGTCAAAGCAGGAGTTGACTTCCAGCAGGTGGCTGCCGAGCACGGCGCGGACGTAGGCGACGGCGAACATCGGCTCGATCCCCGCGGTCGTGCCGGCTATCAAAGAAATGGTTCCGGTCGGGGCGACCGCGGTGAGCTGAGCGTTGCGAAGCGCTGCCGAACGCGCCAGCCTGCTGTTCGCGAAGGCCGGGAAGCGTCCCCGAACTCGGGCCAAGTCCGCGGACGCGGCATGGGCGGCCTGTTGAATATGGCGTGCAATGCGGCGCGCGAAGCGGACCGCTTGCTCGCTATCATACGGGATGCCAAGGGTCGCAAGGAGTTCCGCCAAACCCATCACACCGAGACCGACCTTGCGCGTGGCTCTGCCTGCGTCGGCGAGCTCGGGGAAGGGGTACTCGTTGACATCGATCACGTCGTCGAGAAACCGTGTCGCCAGCATCGCGACTCCGGCGAGCCGCTCCCAATCGATCTTGCCGGCGGTGGTCATCCGCGCCAAGTTGATCGAGCCGAGATTGCAGGACTCGTAGGGCAGGAGCGGAACCTCCCCGCAGGGGTTGGTTGCTTCGATGCGGCCAAGCTTAGGCAACGGGTTCGCCCGGTTGATGGCATCGAGGAACAACAGGCCGGGATCGCCGCAGGCGTGTGCGGCTTCACAAATCGCGGTGAACAAGTCGGCGGCGTTCACCCGTGCGACAGTCTTGCCGGTCCGGGGGTTTACCAGGCGATGGGTGCCGTGGCGTTCGACGGCGCGCATAAAGGCGTCGCTGACGCCGACGGAGAGGTTGAACTGCGTCAGGTCCCCGGCCTCGTCCGCCTTGGCGGTGACAAAGTCGTAGATGTCGGGGTGGGACACGTCGAGCACCGCCATGGACGCGCCGCGGCGACGGCCGCCCATGCGGACCACAGCCGCGCTGGCGTCGAACAGCCGGAGGAACGACAGCGGTCCGCTGGCCCTGCCGCCGGTGCCGGCCACCGGGTCGTCCGCCGGACGCAGGTGCGAGAAGCTATAGCCGGTGCCGCCGCCGGCCTGATGTATTTCGGCGGTCTGCCCCAAAGTGGCGAAGATCGACCGAAGCGAGTCCTCCAGAGGCAGCACGACACAGCCTGACAGCAGACCCAACGAGGTGCCGGCATTCATCAGGGTAGGTGAGTTCGGCAAGAACTCTAGGCTGCGCAGCAGCTGGGAGAACCGCTCCGCCCACCGAGCCGCGGATCCCCGCCGGTAGCTATCCTCAGCTGCCGCAACGAAAAGCGCTGTGCGGTCCATCATTTCACCGGTCGACTCCACAGGCTGGCCGCGCTCGTCCCGCCGTAGATAGCGTTCACGCAACACAGTTACCGCAGCCAGGCTCAACTTCAGCTCATCGCGGACCTCCAGCAGCGCCTTGGTAGCTCGCAGCTCTGCGCGCCCATGCCGATAGATGATGTAGGCGCGCGCAACATCGCCGTATCCAGCCGAGTTGAGCTGCTCCTCTACCAGATCCCCGATGGTTTCGACAGTGACCGGCCTTCCGCGCGGCTCATGTGTTGCCAGCTTGTCGACGACCGCCTTAGCCACTGCGGCCGCCAAGTTCGGATCCGCGTATCCCGCCTCGCGTGCCGCCCCCGCTACCGCCGCCTCGATGCGCGAGACATCAAAGGCCACCAGGCGCCCGTCTCGGCGTCGAACCCTTGTGGGCCAGCCAGCCGCATGTGCGTCTCTCGTCGCGGAAGTGGTACTCATGAGCGAACATGCACCAACTTGCGGCTCCGCTTACCCCGGCGAAACACGGCCATCTTCCTTCCAGCGTCACACGTAACCATGTCGATGAGGCCCAGCCTGATCGCCGAGTGGGCGAATGGCCAGGGCCGATGGCACCAAGCTGCAAGGACCTTGGGCACCATTCGCGCACATCGCATCATCGTGGGCCGCCGACATCAGGAATCCGTGGGCGGCACGAGCTCAACGCCGAGTTTTTCCCGATAGGGCGTTTCCACTGCGCATCAGGGACTTTCAGCCCTATCGACCGGGTGACCGCTTGAAGACGATGGCACGACCAGCCAAGCCCGGTGAACCTGGCGTCCGATCAGCCACCCGCCGTGGATCACCCGCTGGTGATGGCCGCCTGGGCACAGATCGCCGTCACGAACTGGGCGATAGCGTGTTCGGGAAGATGCCGCGCTATATCGGCTTCGGTGACGATACCCACCAGACGGTGGTTTTCGATAACCGGCAACCGGCGAACTTGGTGTTCCTCCATGACATTGAGCATTTCTTCAATGCCGGCGTTGACATCGACATGGTAGGGGGTGCCTTGAGCGAGCTCGCCAGCAGTCACCTCATGAGGATCATGGCCTTCGGCGAGGCACTTGATGACGATGTCGCGGTCGGTGATCATTCCATGCAGGCGATCGTCGTCACCACAGATCGGTAGGGCGCCTACGCCCAGTTCGCGCATGTGTTGGGCCGCGGCGGTCAAGGTTTCGTGCTCGCCGATACAAGTGGCTCCGGCATGCATAATGTCGCGGGCTGTGGTCATGAGAATCCTCCAAACTCCCAGGGCTGGTTGATCTGGCGGTTCTCAAGCTATGGCGGCATTCGTTGTGCTTTCCAGGGCCGTTAGGCCTTTCAGCGCGGAGGCTTTTGACACGACCGTTAACGCCGCGGGACGGGTGCGTCCGTCGCGCACCGTGTCGTCGACGGCCTAGAAATCGATGAGCGGCGCCGTCCACTGAACAAGAGTTCCACCCTGCGCTGGAGAGGCGATTCGGCACGTGCCGCCGGCCTGTTCGGCGCGTCGACGCAGATTCGCCAGACCGCTTCGCCGCCGGTTGTCGGCGGGGATGCCGCAGCCGTTGTCGAGGACATCGATGCTGAGTTCGTCGGCGACGGCCACTTCGATGGTCAAGTGGGTGGCGCCGGAGTGCCGAACAGCGTTGCTGATGGCTTCCACGACGACAGCTTCGGCGTGCTGAGCCAGTTCGCGATCAACAGCGGTCATCGGACCAGACATGTGCAGTGTGGTAATGATGTCTCGGTCTTGGGTCAGATCAGCGACCACATCCTGTAGCCGCCAGCGGAACCCGCCGTCGCGGCCCGGCGCGGACTGCAGTTGGAAGACGGCCGTGCGGATGTCCTCGATCGTGGTTTGCAGATCGTGGACTGTGCGGTTGAGCCGGTCGATGACTTCGGCTGAACGTGCGCGTGCGATGGTGCCCTGTACGTCCATGCCGATCACGAATAGCCGTTGGATGACGTGGTCGTGCAGGTCGTGCGCAATGCGTTCACGATCGGTCACGATGGAGAGCTCGCGTGCGCGTTCACGGGCCGCGATTACGGTCATCGCGATGGCGGCGTGCCCGGCGAAGTCGCTGACCAGCTCGAGGTAGCTGGTGTCGAATGGCTGCTGGCCCTGGTTGCGGGCGACGGCGATCACGCCCACGACTGTGTCATCGGCACGCAGCGGCGTCACGATCGCGGGGCGTTCCCCGACATCGGTGAACGCCGGGATCGGATGACGGAGCGCTTCGGTAATCAGCGGTGTGCCGGAGCGAAAGACTTCGCCCGTGGTGGAGCCTTCCACCGGAACACGTTGGCCGATCACCTCGTTGGCATGTGGCCCCACCGCGGCCGACACGATCAGCGTGTCGATTTCGTCGGCGGGCAGGTCGGCGTCGGTCGGAACGAGCACGATCGCCTGCTCGGCGTCGGTCAGCTTCCGCACCTGCTCGGCGATCAACTCCAGCGGCCGCTGATGCGGGTCGATACCCGACAGCAGTGCGGTGATGATTTCGCGGCTGGCGTCCATCCACTCCGCCGAGACATGCGCGTGTTCGAACACTTGGGCCTGCTCGACGGCTACCGCCGCCACGGCCGCCAGCGCCCGAGCGGCGACCTCATCGGATTTGGTAAATACCGCTGTCGGCCGGTCGTCACTCAGATACAAGCTGGCGAGCAGCCTTCCGCGGATCGTGATCGGCACACCCAGGAAGGCACGCATCGGGGGGTAGTGTTCGGGGAACCCGACCGCAGCCGGGTGCGTGGTGACATCGTCGAGACGCAGCGCCGGTGTCTGGTCGAGCGGCACGCCAAGAACACCCCTGCCGTCCGGAAGGTGGCCGATCCGTCGGACCGTGTCCGGGTCCATTCCCGCATGGACAAACTGGGTCCAGGCGCCATCTGTACCTTGCAGAGCTAACGCCCCATAGCGCGCATTTGTTAATTCCATGGCGGCCGTGACAATGCGATGTAACACCGCGTCCAGATCAAGATCAGAGCAGATCTTGACCACCGCACTCAGTAATCGCTCCATCTGATCGCGGATAGCCGGTAACTCATCGAGCTGATCGCGCACCTGGCCGGTCAACGCACGCCAACTCAATCCCCCACCCACCGATTCCCGCTCATCGCTATTCATCCGCGCGAAACCTTTGCGACCGCTCTGGCAGGCATAAGCGTACGCCTGGAAGGGTCGAACATTGAAGGGTCGAACATTGCCAACGGGGTCTGAATTTCGACCCTTGATACCGCAGCGGAGAAGGCCAAGGACCCGCCTTCGCAACTCCTGAGCTCGCGCACCATGCCCGACGCGGCGTTTTGCAGCGTGTGCCTGGACGGTGTCTGCGACCGTCGGCCGCTTTCCCGGTGACCTTCGGCCCTACAGCCGAGGGTGCGCAGCAGCGTAGCAACGAATCATGCGACACAGACGTGACTTACCGGCGGTTCTCGACGTCGAGGTGACGACGCACGGCCAGCTGCCCGATGCGGAGGATTACGCGCGGAGAAAGATCGCCGAGCTCGGCCGCCTCGCCCACCAACCGGTGCTCCACGCTGATGTCAAATTGAGTGAGCACGCCGATCCGGCGGTAGCCCGCCGGGTGATCGCCCAGGCGAACCTCGACGTCAACGGCCGGCTCGTCCGCGCCCAGGTCGAGGGTGTCACCGCGCGTGAGGCGATCGATCAACTCGAGGCACGCCTGCGGCGTCGGCTGGAACGCATCGCCGAACACTGGGAAGCCCGGCGGGGAAGGGTGCCCTCCGCCGAGCCGCACGAATGGCGCCACCAGTCCGAGCCCACGCACCGACCGAGCTATTTCCCGCGGCCGCCCGATCAACGCCGAATCATCCGGCGCAAGTCCTTCACCCTGGGAACCCACACGGTCGACGAGGCCGCGCAGGAGATGGAGCTGCTCGATTACGACTTCCACCTGTTCACCGAGAAGGGCACCAAACAGGCCAGCGTCTTGTATCGGGCAGGGCCAACCGGTTACCGCCTCGCGCAGGTCCAACCGGAGTCGGCAGAGCAGCCGGCGCCGTTCGAGCTGCCCCTGACCATCAGTCCGCAGCCGGCACCGCGGATCACTGTCGAGCAGGCCACGGAGCGGCTCTCCTTACTGGGGCTGCCATTCCTGTTCTTCATTGATGTAGACCAGGGCCGGGCCGGCGTTCTGTATCACCGCTACGACGGGCACTATGGGCTCATTTGTCCTGCCGGCTGATGCGGCAACACGGGAGCCGATGGCCCGCCTCCTCCTCGGGCCATCCCGGCCCGCATCGTCACCGGGCGACGACTAACGACCTTCCGCGGTGGGACTTCCGTCCCTATTCCCGGGTCATGCCAAGTGGTCGGATCAAAAACGTCAGCCACCACCACAGGCCGAAACCTAGGACCAGCATGAGCAAACTTGCGTTGCGACGACGAGTGCGTCGATCGTTTTTGCCGGAGTTGTTCAATCTGTTCACCGGCATTCCGGCCAGGTTAAGCCTTCGTCAAAACCATTTCATCCGGATCGAGGACCAGATGGAAGACGGCCGTTATGTGGTGCATGCTGAAATCCCGGGAATCGATCCGGCCAAGGACGTCGACATCACCATGTGCGACGGCAGGTTGACGATCAAGGCCGAACGCACTGTGAAATCCGAATCCAAGGGGAGATCAGAATTCTGCTACGGCTCGTTCGTCCGGTCGGTGACCCTGCCTCCCGGCATCAACGAGGATGACGTCACAGCCACCTATGACAAAGGCATTCTTACCGTTTCCGTGGGCGTTTCCGAAGCCGCTGAGAAACACGTTGCGGTGCAGCCAGCCAACGAGTGAGCTTGATTCCCGCGGCGGTCTCGGAGGCACGCCCCGGCTCCGGGGCCGTCGCACTTCCGCTCAGCCTTTGACGACTTCGGCCGGTAAGTCTGGATGATGCGGCGGCAGTGAGCGGGTCGCGCCTTTGCGGTGTACGCACACACTGCTGCACAGCGAACCGGGCACCACCGCTCAGCACCCTGCTGCAACGCGGAGCGGTTCGGCAGCCGCCACACACCCTTGGCCCCCACGCCGCGTGGTATCGCACGGATCCATGGTTGCAGCCCATCGCGGTCCAGCTCACGGCTAACCAAAAGCCGCACCCCGCAAGAGATGTCGAAGCCGACTCCGCCAGGGGAGATGACCCCGTCGTTGTCGACGTCAGTCGCCGCTACGCCGCCGATCGGGAATCCATAACCCCAGCGCACGTCGGGCATGGCATACGACGCCCGGACAATCCCGGGTAGCGTCGCCACATTGGCTACTTGCGTGAGTGCCATGTCACCTTGGTCCTCGGGCAGCAACGACCTGGACGCGAACACCATCCCGGGCATCCGCATGGCGCCCTCTCGTTCGATCCGGAACCGGTAGGGGGTTTCCTCGATGATTTTCATGCCGTAGATCTCAATCAGACATCGAGCGTTACCAAGCAGCGCCAGTCGTGCTGGCCACGAGAAAACCGAAGATCGTTGAGCGACACCGCCTTAGGCACGGCGCCCACCTGAGGCAGCGTTGTCGCATTGGTCATCAGGGACGTGACGTCGACACCGTCGTCGACGCCCTGCAGCTCGAGATCGACGGGTGCTTCACCGGCGGTGTCCAACAAGTAGATGACCTCCTCAAGCACCGCGACCAGTAGATCGTCGTCACGATCTGCGGTCACCCGGCGCACGCAAGCGCGCTCCGGGAGAGCCGATGCCATATCGAGGAAGCTCTCGACGGCGGCGAGCACCGCCTGCCTGATATAGCCGTCGCGAGTGGGTGCCCAGGCTTCGATCCGCAGATCCGCCGTATGCGGCACAGTGCGATGCCCTGAACTGTTCTCCGCCAAGGCTTTTCGCCGGTCTACTGACCCGAAGCCAGGGAATTGAGGTGGTCGATGAACCAGTCGCGCGCCAGCACCGCCACCTGCTCGAGCGTGCCCGGCTCTTCGAAAAGGTGGGTGGCGCCCGGAACCACCGTGAGCTCGCATGTACCCGGGATCGCGGCCTGGGCCCGCCGATTCAGCCCAAGGACGACTTCGTCGCGTCCACCCACGATCAGCAGGGTCGGAGCATGCACCTCGGTCAGCGACTCGCCGGCGAGATCGGGCCGACCGCCGCGGGAGACCACCGCCGCGACCTTGACGCTGGGATGGGCGGCCGCGACCAAGGCCGCGCCCGCGCCGGTGCTGGCGCCGAAGTAGCCGACCGGCAGTAATGCGGTGTCGGGCTGGCCCGCCAGCCAAGCAGTGACGTCGACCAATCGGCGGGCCAGCAGTCCGATGTCGAAAACATTGGCGCGGTTGCGTTCTTCCTCGGGCGTGAGCAGGTCAAACAGCAGGGTGGCCAGCCCGGCCGCGTTCAAGACCGCCGCGACATACCGATTGCGCGGGCTGTGTCTGCTGCTTCCGCTGCCGTGGGCGAACACGACCACCCCCGTCGGGTGCTCGGGAATGGTCAGATGCCCGGCCAGCGACACCGGCCCGGCAGCCACCCAGACTTCCTCGTCGCGCAGCGGCGGGTCGCCGACGCCGGTGCTGGCGACCACTTCCCGGAAACCGCCGCGGGCGCGATCGAGCAGCGCTACCACCTCGTCGTCGGAGGTCTGCGCGAAGTTGCGGTATCCCTGGCCGACGGCGAAGAAAAGCGCTGGTGTCTCCAGACACACCACCTGGTCTGCGTATTCGGCGAAGCGTTCGGCGAGGTCGGTCGCGCCGATGGGAACCGCCAACACCACCCTGCTCGCGCCGTGGGCGCGGGCCACCTGGCAGGCGGCCATTGCCGTCGCCCCGGTCGCGACGCCGTCATCGACGATCACCGCGATTCGTCCCGTCAGCGAGATCCGCTCATGGCCACGGCGGAAGCGTTCGGACCGACGTAGCAGTTCGGCCCACTCCTTGTTTTCGACCGCGGCCATATCGTCGTCGCTGAGGTCGGCCTCTCCCACGACGGAGTCGTTGATCACCCGCACCCCACCCTCGCCGATGGCGCCGAAGGCCAGTTCTGGTTGAAACGGCACCCCGAGCTTGCGCACCACGAGCACGTCCAGCGGCGCCCGCAGTGCCTTGGCAACCTCGAAGGCCACCGGTACGCCTCCTCGCGGCAGACCGAGCACCACCACATCCTGGCCGCGCAAGGAATCCAGACGCCGCGCAAGTTGCTGTCCGGCATCGACACGATCACTGAACTGCCTCATACGTCGAGTGTGCGTCCAGTCACGGTGCGCCGACATGGCCATAAGTCCTTCGGCTAACCGACGAAGATCCCGACCCTCACCGATATCCGGCGGCTAAAGCTCGGCCGCTGAGAAGGGCCATATGACCACCCTGGTCAGGGACCAATGGCTCCTGATCCGTGGCGTGCGGCCGTTTAGCGTCATCGGCATGAGCCTCGCCACATTTTGAGGGGAGGAGAAGGATAGCGAAATGTCCAGTCGCACAACGAATTCGGGAGTTGTGGTCGGCGTCGACGGATCCGCGACGTCGCGGAAGGCAGTACGTTGGGCCACACGTGCGGCGATGATGCGCAACGTTCCCCTCACCCTCGTCCACGTCTTTTCCGCCGACGTGGTGAGCCCGCCGGGTCTGACGTGGCCCGCCGTGGCCATCCCCGCTGACCTCCGGCAATGGCAAGAAACCGAGGCGCAAAACATGATCGCTGACGCGATCAAGGTCGTCGAAGACACCGCCGAAGACGGGGAGGTTCCCGAAGTCACCAGTGAACTGTTCCCGGCACCGACGGTGCCCGCACTTGTCGACCTGTCCAAAGAGGCGCGGATGGTGGTGGTCGGGTGCCGCGGGCAGGGTGCGTTGCGCCGCTTCCTGCTCGGGTCGGTCAGCACCGCGTTGGTGCACCACGCCCACTGCCCGGTAGCGGTGATCCACGACGACGCTGCGACGTCGTTGCAACCAAACGAGCTACCGGTTGTGGTCGGCATCGACGGGTCACCGGCATCAGAGCTTGCCACCGCGATCGCTTTCGACGAAGCCTCTTGGCGCGGTGTGGAATTGGTGGCCTTGCACGCCTGGAACGACGCCAGTGTGTTCGAGGCCCCCAGCACGGCGTGGGCCGAGCTGCAATCCAGCGCAGAAGAGGCCCTGGCCGAGCGTCTGGCCGGATTCGAAGAAAGCTACCCCGACGTCACCGTCCAGCGGTTGATCGTCTGGGATTATCCGGCTCGTCATCTGTTCAACCAGTCCGAATCGGCCCAACTCGTCGTCGTCGGCAGCCACGGCCGTGGCGGCTTCGCCGGGATGTTGCTCGGATCGGTCAGCACGACGCTGGTCCACGCGGCGCGCACACCGGTGATCGTGGCACGCCAGCGCTAACGGCCGAGTTATTGCCTTTCGGCTTCCACCGTGTGATCGCCGGTGCGCCCGTCGGTTGCGACATAGCGCAGCAACGCGCCGATCCCATCGGCGGGTGCTATCCGGTTGTCGGCGCGAACCAATGCGGCGCCAACCGCGATCGCGGTGAACGGCAACGCCTCATCCGCCCGTGCCACACGTTCCACCGGTTGCCCGAGTTCGGACAGCACGTCAGCGTCAGGCGCGACGGTAGTGCGAGCTTCGCCGGTAACCACCGTGGCGTCGCCCAGCTCGCCGACGATCAGCGTGTCGACGTCGCCGCCACGCAGGGCCGCACACACCGACGCCAACCCTTCGGCCGCTAGACCGGATCGGCGTCCGATTTCCGCTTGGAACCGTTCGGCGATATCGCTCATCTCGACGCATCGGCGCCGAGCGAACTCTGCGTCCCTCAGGTCTCGGATCTCGTCCTCGCAGGTGCGCCTGTCGCGCGCTCCGTGGTGTAACTGCGACACCCGCTGCGCCACGCGTTCAGGCAATGCCGAAACCAAGTCGGTGCGCGAGCGCACCTCGCCGCAGACGAACACCACCTCGGGCTGCGCCTCGTCCACCAGCCGCGTGAGGTAGTCGGCGACCGCGCGAACGTTCATGCGGATGGCTTCTTCGGTGGTGCGCTGGAAATCGCCGTAGCCAATCCAGCCGGCGGTGACGGGCTTATGCACCGGATAGCCGCCGCCGTCGATAGTCTCGGACCTGACGGTCTCACCCTGATACAGCGTGACGTCGGCGCCGGCGTGGTCGACCGCAGCGAACACGTACGCCGGCCGCCACGCCTCAAGCTCTATCAACGGCACGATGTACGGGTAATCGGACACGCGAACCACCGTGGTCGACGGCGGGCTGACCAGCTGCTCGTCGACAAGCACCTGATCAGAGGTCGCGATAAGCGCGCGCCCACGTCGGCCCACCTCCGGTCGATAATGCAGCACGGCATCGTCGAGCCTGCCAATGACTTCCTTGCCCGCGCCCAGGTCCTCGAGATGCTTGCGAACGTCGCGCCACTTCGCTTCGAGTTGCTCGACAGCATCCAAGGTGTCGTGCGAATGCTCGAAAAACACCGATGCAAACGGCCCTCGCGCGCTCACGAGGGGCCGCAAGCGTGCTGATTGCATGCCGCCCTGCTTTCTTTCTCCTGTGCCTCGTCTTCGCCGTGCACGCCGTTTAGCCAGGTGCTCAAACCCTATCGAGACCCGAGCCCATGCTCAGGAGTCGAAAGACCCCTTATCTGGCGGGCAGAAGTCCTAACCCACCGACTGGGCCGATCAAACAGTCTTGCGATACCGCATGTTTTGGTGGACATCAGGGAAGACAATAGGCACTACAACACAGCGATATTTAGTGTCGCTTCGCATCGCGAACTTGGGAAGATACCGATGACCGCTACGAACGTCTCCCGCTCCGGCAGCGACGCACCGAGCCTGGCCGCACTTTTCGTCGATCGGGTCAAGGCCACACCAGACCGGGAAGCATTTCGCTACCTGGATCACGGGCAGTGGGTCTCGGTCACCTGGCGGGATGCCGCTGCCCGCGTGGAGTCGCTGGCGGCCGGACTGCTTGCGCTGGGCATCGAGCCAGAACAGCGGGTCGGTATCGCCTCCAGCACGACATATGAGTGGATCTTGGCCGATCTGGCGATCATGTCCGCTGGGGCAGCCACCACGACCGTCTATGCGAACACCAACGCTGCCGACACCGCCTACATCCTGGCCGACTCAGAATCCCGGATCGTCTTTGCCGAAAACGCCGACCAGCTGGCGAAGCTGACGGAACGTCGTCACGAGTTGCCCGCCCTCACCAAGGTGGTGTTGTTCGACGGCTCAGCCGACGGGGATTGGGTAATAACACTGGAGGATTTGGCCGAGCTCGGCGCCAAGTATCTGGCCGAACATCCAGCGTGCGTGCGCGAAGCCGTCGGGGCCATCGCCCCGGACCGGTTGGCGACATTGATCTACACCTCCGGAACCACCGGCAGACCCAAAGGTGTCCGATTAGACCACGGAGCCTGGGTGTATCAGGGTGCGGCCGTCGCCGCCGTCGGTGTTGTCGGCGCGGACGATTTGCAGCTGTTGTGGTTGCCTATGGCCCATTCGTTCGGAAAGGTAGTGCTGGCCGCTCAGCTGGCCTGCGGGTTCGTCAGCGCGGTGGACGGCCGGGTGGACAAGATCGTCGAAAACACGGCGGCGGTTACACCGACTTTTATGTGCGCCGCGCCGCGGATCTTTGAGAAGGCGCACGCACGCATTGTCACCACTGCACAGCAACAGGGCGGGCTCAGGGCCAAACTGTTCGACAAGGCCTTCGCTGTGGGACTCGACGTGGACCGACGCCGTCGAGCCGGTCAACACGGCGGACTGGCAAAGAGCCTGCAGCACAAGCTGTTCGACCGCCTGGTGTTCAGCAAGGTGCGTCAGGTCTTCGGCGGGCGTATCCGCTTTTTCATATCCGGCGCGGCGCCGCTGAACCGCGAGATCGCCGAGTGGTTTCACGCCGCGGGCCTGCTGATCCTGGAGGGTTACGGGCTCACCGAAACCGCGGGAGGGGGCTTTGTCAACCGCCCCGATCACTACAAGCTCGGCACTGTCGGTCTGCCGTTCCCGGGCACGGAGGTGCGCATCGGCGCCGACGGGGAAGTCCAGATTCGCGGCCCCGACGTCATGGTGGGTTACCACAACATGCCCGAAGCCAATGCCGCGGCCTTCACCGGTGATGGATGGCTGCGCACTGGAGATGAGGGCAGTGTGGATGGCGAGGGCTTCCTCAGCATCACCGGACGCATCAAGGACATGTTCAAAACCTCGGGTGGCAAATATATTGTGCCGACGGCGATCGAGGAGAAGTTCATCGCGTTGTGCCCCTATGTCAGCCAGTTCCTGGTCTTCGGGGAAGCCCGGAACTTCTGTGTAGCGCTCATCGCCTTGGATGCCGACGTGACTGCCAGCTGGGCCGCCGAGCAAGGCTTAATCGGCGCGTCCTACGAGGAATTGGTCAAGTCGCAGGCGGTGCGCGACTTGATCGATGAGCATGTCGGCAGGCTCAATGCCGAGCTCAACAGGTGGGAAACGATCAAAAAATGGGCCTTGCTCGAGCGGGACCTGACCGTCGAGGGCGGTGAACTCACACCGTCGCTGAAGGTCAAGCGGGCGGTGGTGGCCGAGCGGAACAAGGAGCTTCTCGACTCCTTCTATCTGTAACGAACTCCTTCTATGTGTAGCGACGTCATGGCGGCACCCGCCCCGGTCGTGACCGCATTGGCGAACTGACCATTCTGTTTTTCTGCGACGTTGTGACTTTGGGCCACACCTCCATCTGCCGGGCGGGCTGAAACCATGGCGATGTCTCAGGTGCCGCCGGGGCGGATGGGACGGCTTTGGCTGCCTTCCGCGTCCTGGTTGACGGCCGTGGATTGGCGATGGTCGACGTGTTTGCGATGGTGAACGACCGGTGGCCAGCTTGCCTACGCGCAGTCGATGCAGATCAGCTGACCGCCCTGCGAGCTGGCCAAACGGCTCACATGCTGTATGAGAAAGCAGTTCGAGCAGGTAAATTCGTCGGCTCGTTTCGGGATGACCGGCACGGCGATGTCTTCGCCGACGAGATCGGCGCCGGCCAGCGCAAACGGTCGCTCCACGTCCGATTCGGCATCGTCGATATCGACCAAGCTGGAAGCCAGGTCCTGCCCGGGCAGCATTTCCTCCAGCGTGGCCTCAACACGCAATCGGTTGTCGTCGTATTCCTTACCCGTAACCCGCAAAGCCCTCGCACCGGAGAGCCGAGGCTGTCGTCGGGCACGCAGCGCACTCATCATGCTCCCTACTCGGTAGATTTCAGGGAAGTAGGTTTCCGATGGGACCATTACAGGTCCGCCCACAATAGGGTCCGAAGTCCCAGGCTCTGAGGCCATTAGGCTTCGATCACGGTCTTTAGAGCGGAACCGGTGGGCTTAGCCAGCGGGAGTCGGGCAGTCCCGGGCGAGAACGCGGATGCAGCAATGTATTGACCAGTTCGGTCGGCTCGGGAAGGTCGTGGCCGCCATCAACGACCTGCACCTGGTTGAGCTGCCGTAATTGCACGTGGTCGCCTTCGGGGTCGATAAGAAGAACGCAGTAGCCGGCCTCGATCCATCGCTCTGCCATCAGGCCAACCAAATAACTTTTCCCGACCCGGCGGGGCCGGCAACGAGGATCCGGCCCTGACTTCCCGGTATCCGGGTCGGGGTTCCGTCATCGAAGGTGCCGATGTCGACCCACCGGCGCGGCGGGCACCAGCGTCGTGCCCCACTGAGGTACGGGCCGGTCAGCAGCTCGGCGACACCGGCTCCGTCCGGTCGGTCGAGGACAAGATCGGCATATCGCCGCACAGACGGGAGGGCATCGGCGACAGCCGCGCCGATCTCCGCGATGCCGAATAACGACAAGTCGTTCTCGGCATCCCCCACCGCGACGGTGTTGTGCGGCGAGAGATTCATCTCGGTCAGCAGCGCGGCCAGTCCAGTACCTTTGGTGACACCCGCCGGCAGCACCATCCCACACCGACCCGATGGTCGTCGTGGGCGACTGCGACGGCCACCTCGGCGACCTGCGGGTCGCCACCGGACACCACGTAGTTGGCCACACCGATGGTCGCGGTTGTCGCCGAATTCGTTGCAGTTATCCCCTTCAGGCATAGGGCGGCCCCGGAGGACGCGTCAACTCCGGGGCCGCCGCACCAGCTAGCTTGCGGCCTGAACGCTGATGTGTTTCTCGGTCGGTGGGCTCTGCGGCATGGCCACCGAGACAGTCAGGATGCCCTTGTCGTAGCGGGCTGTGATGTCGTCTTCATCAGCACCGGCGGGCAGCGTAACCGAGCGGATGAATGAGCCGTAGGAAAACTCCGAGCGGCCCTTGGATTCTTTCCGCTCGCTACGCTCGCCCTTGATCGTCAGCTGGCCATCAGTCACGGTGATGTCGACGTCTTTAGCCGGATCGAGTCCGGGCAGTTCGGCGCGAATCACGTAATGGCCGTCTTGGACTTCGTCCTCGAGCCGGATCAGGTGGGTGTCGATCATCGGGGCGAGATTCGCCCACGTCGGGAAACCGGTGAACTGATTCGATATGTCGGGCAGCAGCGAGCGTCGGCGACGCTTCGCAGGCAGTTTGCTCATTATGTTCCTCACCAAAGTGAGTGGTTCGTAAGACCTACCGTTCGATCCGAACACGTCAGACGGCATGTCGGTAGGGACCAAAGTCCTTGCCGGTGGGTCATTCGTCGTATACGCGGCACAGATGGCCCGGCCCGCTTCACGGGCTCCTCGGGCTGAGGAGATCGGGCCTGAGTGCTCGGTCAACGTGGCCACGAGCTGGACCGTGCGGTAACGTCTGAGTAGCAGGCCAGGCGAGCCGAAGCCGATGCCATACCGCCAGCACGGACCGACAAGAACCAACAAAGTGAGCCACCAGGATAACGACCAGACCCCCAACGAAACCGCGTGGGAGACCACCTTCGGCTTCCGGCCCGAGTTGCTCGGCGAGCTCGACGCTTCGGCCGCTGCCGGCGCCGATGTGGAATTGGGGGGAGTCGAAGGGTTGCCGAGCGGGTCGGCCGTGCTTGTCGTGAAGCGCGGCCCGAACGCCGGATCGCGGTTCCTGCTGGATCAGCCCGTCACATCCGCCGGCCGGCATGCCGGCAGCGACATCTACCTCGACGACGTCACCGTCAGCCGACGGCACGCCGAGTTCCGAAGGGAAAACGGCGAATTCCGCGTCGTTGACATCGGCAGCCTCAACGGCACCTATGTCAACAGCAAACCCGTGGCCTCGGCGGCGCTGGCCAACGGCGACGAGATCGTGATCGGCAAGTTCCATCTGGTATTCCTAACCAGGCCCACGACGGATTTCGGTGGGTAAGGCGAGGGGTGAGGTGCAGAGTGGGCGATTCCGACCGCAATCCGTCGGCGCTCGCGGCCTTTCCTCGCGTCGAACCCAGGGAGGGCGCACCCTGCCCAGCCTCCGACTACCGACTCCTAACCCCCGACGACTTCGACCGTGCGCTGCAGCGTGCCGGGGATGTGTGCAATCACGCCCGACTCACGCGCCGCAGCGCAGCGCAGCAACGCCGTCGAGCCGCTATCGAACGCGCGCGAGCAGCCCGAACACGTGCCTCCACGAGGCTTCCTTGAACACCAAGCCGCTACGCACGTCCGGTTCTCGTCTGCAGATGGCGGTACAGTTGACCGCCCGACGCCGAGGATCGTGGCCTACGAGCAGAGACATCGTGCGTCGCACATTCGAGACCGTCGATGCGTCGAAAGGCGCTCGACACGGCCTTCAGCCGTCTGCAGCTCGCTGGTGAGAACCGTTACGAAGACGCATGTCTCACCGGGTCAGCCCTACCCCTTGAATTTCCACGCGTCTGTCGTCCACCGCCACATGCGCGCCGAATTGGGCGACGAGCCACATATTGCTCTTGAGGTGCGCACTGGCCCGCGGCACGATGTAGCTCGATTTTCCACGAGCCAGGGCACAAAACAGCACTAGCTGATCGGCCAGATGACGGTCCACCGTCGCTCCACCGCGCACGTCCTCGAGGAACGTCGTCGCGACAAAGCGGCCAATCTGTTCCGATGATCGGCCCACCTTCCCTGCCCGGTCGGCGCCGAACCAGCTTCCGGTGCTGCCTTTGGCCCAAATCGCCAGGCACGCGCCCGCCTGCACCGCGGTGACATCGTCGACGCGGTCGATGGCGCACGCCATGCCCGCGCCTCGGATCTGCATTTCGCACGTGGATGCCATGCGCTCGCTCACCCGTTGTCCCGCCAGATGGCTGGACAAGGCGATGCCGCGCACGTTGGAGACCTGACCGGCGGTGCTGAGTACCAACGCGTTGAGGCCCTGACGCCTGGGTGTCACTTTCATTTCGACGATGCCCCCGCCTCCAGGCACGTACCCGGGGCGGGTGACGTGCAGTGACAGGTCCACCCCCATCGACCGGATCAGCGGGGCGAGCACACGATGCATGTGAAACGGCGACGGGGCGAAGTCTTGAAATAATCCGCCCGTGATCCGCGCCTGTACGGGCGCGGGCGCGAAGCACGCCACTGGCAGCACGCTCAACGCCAACATGGTGGCCGAGCCCGCGGTCCCGATGTCCCATGCGAAGCTCCCGCCCCGGATATCCGACCCGGGAATGAAGTCGAACGTGCGGCTGCCGACTTCGACACCTTCGACCGTGGCCCCACAAAGCTCCGCGCACGCATGCACACCCGTCACGTGCTGAGGTCGCAGTCCGGGCTTGCGCCGTCTCTGCCTCGCGTTGATGATGCGGACGGGCTCGCCGCACAGCGCCGCCAACGCCACCGTATAGCGGACGATAGTGCCGCTGCCTGACATCTGCGCGCCATCGATGGTGACCACAAGAGTCACCGACTATGCCCGGCGAATGCGATGCGTAACTCGCTCTTGGCGCGCTTGAGAATCCACCGCCGTTTGGGGCCGAGATCGCGTCCGGCGCAACAGATGTAGCGTGCGGCGGCCCGCAGTTGGGTGCGCCGGCCTCCGGAGTCGCCGCGAAAGGGATCAGCTGCTGGCTTGCGGTACAGTCCGATATCCTGATGTGTTGCCCGCCACGTTTTTCGACTGGCCTACTGGTCCGGTGCCGGAGAACTCAAGTGGCGGATGAACCAATCGCCGGCCAGCATTGCAACCTGTTCGAGCGTTCCCGGTTCTTCGAAAAGGTGGGTGGCGCCGGGAACCACGGTGAGCTCACATTCGCCCGGTATCGCGGCCCGCGCCTGCCGATTCAGTTCGAGCACCACGTCATCGCGTCCGCCCACGATCAGCAGCGTCGGGGTGTGAACATTGCTCAGCGACCTACCCGCGAGGTCGGGCCGGCCCCCGCGGGAGACCACCGCGCGCACCTTCACCCTGGGATCGGTGGCCGCTACTAGGGCCGCGCCCGCTCCCGTGCTGGCACCGAAATAGCCTATCGGCAAGGACGCCGCGTCGGGCTGGGCCGCCAGCCAGCCGGTGACGTCGACCAGCCGTCCGGCCAGCAGCTCGATATCGAAGACGTTGGCGCGGTCGAATTCTTCGTCGGGCGTGAGCAGGTCAAACAACAAGGTCGCGAGCCCGGCCTCGTTGAGGACCTCGGCGACACACCGATTGCGCGGGCTGTGCCTGCTGCTTCCGCTGCCGTGCGCGAAGACGACGATTCCGGTCGGATGCTCCGGGATGGTGAGGTGTCCTGCCACCGACACCGGTCCGGCGGTCACTTCGACTTCCTCATCGCGCCGCGGCGGGCCGGCGTCGCTGCCGCTGGCGACAACGTCCTGGAAACCATCGCCGGCGCGGTCGAGCAATGCGATGACCTCGTCGTCCGACGTCTCGCGGAACCTGTGGTAGCCCTGACCCACGGTGTAGAAATAGAAGGTTGGCGTTTGCAGGCACACCACTTCATCGGCGCACGAGCGCAGCTCGTCAACGACATCTGCCGAGCCCACCGGTGCCGCGAGCACAATCCGCTTTACGCCCTGCGCGCGAACCGCCTGGCACGCCGCCCTGGCAGTCGCCCCGGTGGCGAACCCATCGTCGACGATCAGCACCACCCGCCCGGCAAGCGGAGCACGTTCGCGCCCACGGCGATACCGTTCAACCTCCCACTGCAGCTCGGCGCGTTGCACGTTTTCTACGTCAGCGATTTCCGCAGGGGTCAGCTCGGTGTGTTCCAGCACGGCGTCGTTGATCACCCGCACCCCGCCCTCACCGATGGCGCCGAAGGCCAATTCGGGCTGGAACGGCACCCTCAGCTTGCGCACCACAAGCACATCGAGCGGGGCCCGCAGCGCCTTGGCGACCTCGAAGGCCACAGGCACCCCGCCGCGTGGCAGGCCCAATACGACAACGTCCTGGTCGCGGAACGAATCGAGATGCTGGGCCAGTCGACGTCCGGCATCCGCGCGATCATGAAACAACTGCACGTCGTCGAGTGTCTCGCGCACGGAGCGTGTCGATAAGGGGATTTGGTCACTTTAGCCGGTGCGGCGCGTCATCGATGACCATAAACAAGGAGCAGTGACCTCTACTTCTACCGCTGCGACCTAAGGCTGCTCCGATCCAGGTCCCGACAGCGGCGATGTTCAGCCAGTCGGGCCTGCAGGGAACCAATCCGCTGATGACCCATCCAGGTCGGCTGAGGACCAAAGACTCTCGCACCGGTGACCTCAAGACCTGATGATGGTCGCGCAAAAGCGGTGAATCTGGGTGGGGTCTGGCGACGAGGAGGCTTTGATGCCGTGGGTCGATCGTCGCGGTGCCGACCGACAGCTCCGGTGTGTTTACGGTCGCCGTGTGGTGCGGACATCGTCGTGCCGGGTCTTTCCAGGGCGGGGGATCATGTCGGGGCGCGTCTGCGCGAGCCAAGTGTTCGCCGAGCCGGGGGATTGGAGGGCGTTGCCGATCTCGCCGGCGACTGGTTATCACACAACCAACCGCCCTGACAGCCGTTTCGGGATCGGAAGCGAAGCCCGATGACCGTTCTTCGAATTGTCTGCGGTAGCGCCAACCCTGCCCTTGCCGCTGCGGTTGCCAACCATCTCGGCGTCGAGTCCGATGCTTGCTGTTTGGCGCGATATCCCGATGGCGAGTTGCGCCCGACGGTCGACAAGGTCTGTGGTGCCGATGTTTACGTCATTCAGACGACAGCGCCACCGGTGAATGACCACATTCTCGAATTGCTGCTGCTGCTCGATGCTTGCCGCCGGTCCCGCGCCGCACGGGTGACCGCCGTCGTACCGTACTTCGGCTACGCTCGCCAGGATCGACGCACCGTGGCAGGCCAGGGTGTGGGCTGCACTGTGGTGGCCGATGCGATCGCCGCTGCAGGAGCCGACCGGCTCATCGTCATCGACCCGCACACCCCCGGCCTGGAAGCACAGACCCGAATCCTGGTCGAAACACTCACCGCTGTTCCCACTCTATGCGGTGAGCTCGCTGCTGAACTGCCGCACGAGGCCGTCGTCGTTGCTCCCGACCTAGGCGCGGCCAAACTTGCCGAACGATATGCGGCCCTTCTGCGTGGTCCCGTGGCGATCGTACGCAAGCAACGCGAAGGTGGAACGACGGTCAGCGCATTGGACATCGCCGGCGAGGTGCATGGCCGTCCTGTGGTGATCATCGACGACATGATCACCACGGGGGCGACCATCGAAGCCGCGGTCGCGCTGCTGCGGCTGCGCGGCGCCGCGCCGGACATCGTCGTGGCCGCGACCCATGGGCTACTGGTCCACGCCGCCGCCAGCCGCTTGCGTGACCTAGATCTGCGGCGCGTGCTCGTCACCGACACCGTCGCATCCAGGGACGGGGCCGCTGTGATCGAGGTGTGCTCCGTCGCGCCGATGCTGGCTAGGGCCATTGCCTGCTTGCACAGCGACAGGCCACTGCACGAATCAGGCATCGATGTGCGATGATCCACCGGAGAGTGGAGCGCCGGCTGCTTGCGTGCACCCCCCAAAATTTGCGGATCCAACCGTGAAATCTCAAACCGGGAGCGCAGCCTTGGCATGTACCGGTTGTGCGAGCCTTGGCGGCACAACGCCGATGAAACGCCCCAGCGCGCCATCCGACCGGTGGGTGTCGCGGGCAACAGATTGGGAAAGGGTGTGGCGTTCTTCCAGGTCGTAGCGGTCGACCTCGATGGCACGCTCACGTCACGGGACGAACTATCCGTCGAGGCCCTGGATGCGATCGACCAGGTTCGCCGGAATGGTGTGGTGGTCATACTGGTTACCGGCCGGATCGCAGCGGAATTAGAGGCCGCCTACCCCCGTATCGCCGATCACTTCGACGCACTGGTGCTCGAAAACGGGGCGGTCGTCGTAATCGACGGAATGACTACGGCGCTATCGGCGCCAGTCGACGCTGCGCTCGGCGACGCTCTCGCCGAGCGCGCGCTCCCGCACCGACGGGGACGGGTGCTGGTAGCCATTGACGGTGAGCACGCGGCGACCGCGCTCGAAGTGATCGGCGAGCTGGGATTGGACTGCCAGATCGTGCGCAACCGGATGGCCTTGATGGTGCTGCCCGCAGGTGTGACGAAAGGCACGGGGCTGGGCGCAGTGCTGGCGGAGCTGAACCTCTCCGCGCACAACACCATCGCGGTCGGCGATGCGGAGAACGACTTGTCGTTATTCGGGATGGCTGAGATCGGCGCCGCCGTGGCTGACGCCGTCCCTTCCGTGCGAGAACATGCCGACCTTGTCCTCGAAGCACCGGACGGGGCCGGTATCGCCGATCTGCTGGCCGGCCCTTATCTGAGTGAAGCACGACGCTGGTGCCCGCCACGGCGGTGGATCGACATCGGCACCTTCGACGACGACACGCCGACGCGAATACCGGGAAGCCAGGCCCGGATCCTCGTCACCGGCCCCGCCGGGTCGGGCAAGAGTTACCTGGTCGGACTCATGGCGGAGCGATGGATCCTGGCCGGCCATTGCGTTCTTGTCATCGACCCCGAAGGCGACCACGTGCAATTACAGCAGCTGAGCCACGTGCAGGTCCTCGATACCCCCCAGCACCTTCCCGAGCCGACCGAGTTGGTCAACACGCTGCTGCATCCATCCACCCGCATCGTGTTGGATATGTCGGGCGTCGCCGAGGCAGACAAGATCGACTACCTGCATCGATTGCGCTCGACGGTCGAAGCGCATCGCGAACGACATGGACTACCACACTGGGTGATCTACGACGAGGCCCATCTGCTCGGCACCGACAGGGTACCCCGGTGGACACGGCGAGGCGGCTACGTATTCTCATCGTTCGCACCAGCAGCGCTACCGGCCGAAGAGATCGACAGCACCGACGTAGTGCTGGAGCTCACCCATGGCGAAACCCCAGGGGGAGTCGCGCCAAAGACGATACAGCGGGCCACCTTGCGTTTCGGCTCCGAGCCTGCTCGCCGGTTCACCGTCGCGGACCGCCGGACCACACACGTACGGCACCGCCACAAATATGCCGACGTTTCCTTGGCCAACGAGCGACGGTTCTACTTCCGACCGGTAGACGGCCAGTACATCGCTCCGGCAGCGACGATGCACGACTTCCGCGCCGCGATACGTCATCTGGACCCGCAAGCACTCCACTACCACCTGGAACGGGGTGATTTCTCCCGCTGGTTGGAGAACACGATCGCCGACAAGGATTTCGCCGCGCATGTGGCGGCATGGGAGGACGAGTTGCAGGCGCATCAGGCTGCGGACCTGGAACGAATACGCCACCGTCTGGCCCAGGCCGTAGAAGAAAGGTATCTCGATACACAAGACCACGACTAAGATTTTGCACGTAGCGGGCAATTTCATTGTGCGCGAACATGTTTCGATCCGATAGGCTGCCAGCCGGAAGGAAGAGTTGAAATGGCTGACAATCGTTACCTCGAAGCCATCAAGCGCCTGCTCAGCGCGGAGACATACTTCCGTTCGCGCGAAAAGGCCAAGGAGCCTGAGCCGAAAACTCCGGCCCCCGAGGACAAGTCACAAAGATGACCAGCTGGAAATGCGCCGGCACGCGGCAGTCCTACTGGGGACGCGGAACCACGCTGATTTGGAACCGAACGTTTGGTGGTCAGTCGATTCGCCAGGGCACCCCGGTAGTCGGCACCCGGCACCGGTACGCCGTCGTCGCGGTCAACGAAAACAACGGTGCGGTTGTCGTCACCGGATGTGGTAACGACAGCAAGCGTGAGACCCTCATCGGCGATGTTGTCGCGTAGCTGCCGATGTCAATGGCCGCGTGAGCTTTACGTCGCAGCCGTGCGGTGTCCAGCAGATGGGTGAGCCTCACGCCGGGCAGGCGCAACGTTTGGCCGACAAGCCGCGCTGTCACACCCGGCAACGTGAAAAGCAGCGATCGGTACACCTCGGAGACCGACATGCTGCGCCACAGGTCGAGAGCCCGACCAGCCTGGTCGGCGGGTGAGAGATGGGCAAAGGCAGGTAATAATGATTGACCAGGCTACGGGCAAGCGCGTGACGACCTGTCGCGTAGGCCTGACCGGCGCATGCCGCCACGGCGTCGGCTGTCTGCCTCACGGTGGTGACAGTCGGGTGACGGTGCACCGCTTTTCGATGTCGTCGTGGGTCCAATGCCAGCCCCTAGGGGTCCAATGGCTCTATAGCCGGTAGCGGCCTAACCCCTAGGTTGGGGGCTATGCGCAACCGGGTTGGGTCGGACGGTGGCTGATATGGGGGCCAGGTCTAGGGGCGTGGTGGCGATCGGCGCGTCGGCGGGAGGAGTCGAGGCGCTGACCGAGTTGGCGGCGGGTCTGCCGCCGGATCTTCCCTTTGCGGTCATGGTGGTACTTCATGTATCCGCGTCAGCGCGCCCTATGTTGGCGGAGATTATTGATCGCAGCGGTCCATTACCCGCTGTGACGGCGACCGATGGTGCCGTGCTGGAACCCGCCCGTATTTATGTCGCGGTGCCCAACCACCATCTGCTGTCACGCAACCATCGGGTGGTGCTGTCGGATGGGCCAAGAGAAAATAATTGCCGCCCGGCGATTAATGCGCTTTTCCGTTCGGTGGCGCTGGATTACGGGCAATGTGCGGTCGGCATTTTGATGTCGGGCCTGCTTGATGACGGGGTGGCCGGGCTGGCGGCGATCAGGGACTGCGGCGGGGTCACGGTGGTCCAGCTACCGACCGATGCCATGTTTCCGGACATGCCGCTGAATGCTCTTAAGGCCGGGGTAGCCGATTACAAGGTTGCGGCCGGAGAGATAGGTGGTCTTCTCATGCAGCTGGCCGATCGTGATGTTGAGGAGGACGGGATGGACCCGGACGGGCGGTTGGAATTGGAGAACCGCATCGCGATGGGCAGCCGGTTTGAGATACCGTTTGACCCCGAGCAGCTCGGGCCGGCGACAGGTTACAGCTGCCCTGGGTGCAAAGGCGCACTGATGGCGGTCGGAGAGAACACCTACCGCTGTCGCGTCGGTCACGCCTGGACGGCCGAGGCGTTGTTGGCCGCGCGCGATGACGAGCTGGAAGAAGCAGTGTCGGCGGCGATTCGCATCCTGGATGAGAAAGCGAAACTATCCCGCAAGCTCGCCGAAAGCGCCGGGCCTGGAGAGGACTACGAACGGTACAACGCGTTGGCAGACCAAGCCGAACATGCGATCGCGGTGCTGGGTGAAGCTCTCTCCAAGGGCGAGACAGAAGCTCTGACCAGTGGGGAACAGCCTTAAGTGAGCAACTAAGAGAGTTCGACCGCTCAGTATTTCTGACAGAGATTATATTGTGCAGCAACGTGATCGAGGCCAGCGCGGTCGCTGCAGTTACCCCGCGTCAATTTACTCGTCGTGCGGGAACCGCTTTACCTTCATCGGATGTACTCGACCGCATTGGATGATCCCGCTATTGCCGCAAGAGTGTGTCATCGCCGCGGTCACGGCGGTCGAGTTCGAGAATCCGCTGTTGGGTGATCGAGTACTGCAGGGCGACCGCGGCATGGTCGGCGTAACCAGCCACCAGGTCGCGTTCATCGTCGCTGAACTCGCTGCGGTGGGTGCTGTGCCCGACCACCAGCGCCCCGGCAATGACACGGGTATCACGCAGTGGCGCCACAATCGCCGGACCAAGGTTGACTCCGTTGTCGATCAACGTGAGCCTATCGAGATTGAGTATCGTCCGCTCGTGGAACGCGACCCACACCGGTGAATGACCCGCACGGATCGATAGCCCCAGCCTGATCGGCTCAGGTGGCGTCCCGGCGACCGCAGCCACGACAAGCTCGCTGGCCTCCTCAAGGCTGGTCGGCTGCGGCGGCACCGCCAGAAACGACCACTCGCCGCCGACAAACCACAGCACATCATTGCTGATCAACTGACGCACCTGGCCGGATTCGGTGCCGGCAAGCAATGCCATCGACACCGCGCGGGTGGCCTCCAGCCAGGCCTGGCGAGTACGCGTCTGCTCAAATAGCCGCGCATTCTCGATGGCCACCGCCGCCGCGGCCGACAACGCCTGCATGATTGTCTCGTCATCGTCGGTGAACTCGGCGTCATCGGCTTTGTCGGTCACGTAGATGTTGCCGAACACCCGACCGTCACGCAGCACGACAGGAAGCCCGAGAAATGTCTTCATCGCTGGATGATGAGCGGGAAACCCCACCGATGCGCGATGGGCGGATATGTCGTTGAGCCGCAATGGGCGAGGATCGTCAAACAGCACACCGAGCACACCGCGACCGCGCGGTAAGTCGCCGATTTCAGCGTGGGTGGACTCGTCGATGCCCTGGTAAACAAAATCGGCGAGCGTTTTTCCCTCGCCCCGCACACCCAAGGCACCGTAACGCGCACCGGTCAGCTCAACCGCCGCCCCGACAATCTTCCGCAATGTCTCACGCAGATCCAGACCGGAGGCAACCATCAAGATCGCCTCAATCAACCGGTCCAGCCGGTCGCGGACCGTGACGATCTCCCCAATACGGTCGCGTACCTCGCTGAGCAGCTCGCGCATCTGTAAGTGGCCGAGTATTCGTTCGATCCTCGGGACGGTGTCCCTCCCGGCGTCGCTCACGAAATGAATTCTCCCACCCTAAACCGTCGAGTTCCAGTACCCGGAAAGAGCCCGAAACGACGATTATGACAGAGTGAAATTCGCGGGAAAGCAGATTCTATTGCGACAGAGAGGGTTCCGCTGCTCGGATAGCTCGATGGAGAGCTCGCGGTCGATGATCGCGAATGTCTTGATCTGCTCCCAGCGATTCAGTTCCATGTTCAGCGCGTCGATATATCCAGCGATCAGTTCCCGCGTCTTCTCATCGCGGGCTCTCTCGGTGAAGGACTTAGCCGCCAGGCCCTGCTTGCCGGCCCACTCGATGATCGCCTCACTGTCAAGGCCGACCAGCGTTGGCTTCCTTGACAAATGAACCGCCTGATGGACACGAGGCAGACGGCTTGCTGCCCGCGACGGCAGTTCCCAGACCGGCGGATCCCCCCGACCATGCGCGCCACGTACGCCGCTGGATTCATCGTGGCCCCCTTGTTGAGGGTCCTTCGTCGCTGCGCTCACCCGCCAAGGACCCAGGGCTGTTGGTTGAGTCGGCGGCTACCCAAGCGGAAGTGGTTGACGCGTCGGAACTTGGAGGTTGTTCATGAGCCGTGCACGTGGACATCGGTCTGTGGCCTGGGCGCCAGAATCCAGCCAGTACTGTACATCGAGTGTCCGTGCACTGCGGGTAGCTACCGTCGAGGTGCAACAGAGGAACTGACGAGATGACAGCTGTATCAACCGATCGCCGTCGCCAGTTACTGCCGAACGGGCGCGCCTCGGGTTTGTGGCGCTGGCTGTCAAGCAGGCTGATGTGAGCGCCGTCAGCACGGAGGAGCTGGCGGCGCTGGATATGTTCGCCGATATCCCGGTCGAGAACCTTGTAGCCCTGGCTGCCAATCTGCAGCCGTTGCATGCCACCGCCGGCGCGGTGCTGATGCGGCAGGGTGAGCAAGCGATGTCGTTCACAATCATCGCGTCCGGTCGAGTCGAGATCAGGCATGTCGGCCCGGATGGGCGCGTCGCCGTAACCGAGCTGTCCCCAGGGCTGATCGCCGGGGAGATCGCTTTGCTGCGACACGCACCCAGAACGGCGACCGTGATCGCGAAAGATGACGTACGCGGCTATGTCGGATACAACGACGCTTTCGAGTGCATGCTGGCCATGCCGGCCATCGCTGAGCGGATGGTCCGCACCGCGCGGCAGCGGCTAGCCGCATACATCACCCCGATCCTGGTAGGGGTCGACGACGGCGCCGAGCTGCTGTTGCGCCCAGTCCGGCCCGGCGATGCCGAGCGTTTCGAGAGCAATGGGGCATTCTCGCGGGAAACCCTCAACCGGCGTTTCCTGTCGTCTTACGCGCTCACCGAGGCACGGCTGGCCTACCTGTTCGAAGTCGACTACGTCGACCACTTCGTTTGGGTCGTGACCCGTGGTGTCGACGGGCCGGTCGTCGCCGACGGCCGGTTCGTCCGCGACAAAGATGACCCCGCTTCGGCCGAGGTTGCGCTTACCGTCGCCGACGACTACCAGCGCCGGGGTATCGGGACGCTGCTGCTCGCTGCGCTCGCAATCGCGGCGCGCACCGACGGCATCGAGCGGTTTCACGCCTGGGTGTCTTCCGACAACAAGGCCGCTCGCGCGTTGGCGCACAAGTTTCACCCCCGCTGGGAGCACGAGGAACCCGGGGTGGTCAGCACGACGATGGAGATCCCCGCCCTCGACGACCTGCCCGTCGATAACGACGCATGCCGGCAGATCCAGCACGTGGCCCGCCAGGTGATCCATGCACTCGACTGAAGCGACTCAGCCGTGCGGGAGGTGACCAACGCCCCGAGCCAATGGTGTCTTTGCGCCCTTACCGGCCGGCGAAGTACCCCCGCAGCATGGACACATCGAAGCCGCGGTGATAAGGGAAGGTAACGCCATGAAGTCGCCGGCTGAACGGGTCACCGGCTCCCGGGCTGCCTCCTGACCGATGGCAAGCGAAGAGCACGCCTTCCCCGTCCTCGCACTAGTGCAAGACCTTGTCGCCGAGGTCCACCCCCACGCCGCGCCGCCCACCATTACGCTGGACAGCCCGTTCGAGGACCTGGGCATCGGCAGCCTGGAGCTCGCCGAACTGCTGCGGCGGGTCCAAGACGAGTTCGGGGTCGCGCTGCCCCCGCACATCCTGGCCAGTGCGGAGACGCCGCGTGACCTCGTAGAGGCCGTCGCTCGCGGGCGTCCCGCTGCGGGGGAGGACCGCGGCATGGCCTCTCCCCCGGCCGCCGCGCCGGCCGGCCTGGCGCCAGAGGCGGCGTTGACCCTAAACGACGTCCTCGACTGGCATGTCAGCGCGACCCCGGACCGCACGCACATCCGCATCCTCGATGAGTCTGGCGGCGCCGCGGACCTGACGTATGCGGCGCTGCACCAGGAGGCGGCCGCCGTGGCCGCGGGGCTGCTGGCGCACGACGTCATGCCCGGCGAAACGGTCGCTATCATGTTGCCCACCTGCCGGGCGTATTTCGCCACCTTCGCCGGTGTGGTCCTCGCAGGTGCCGTGCCGGTACCCGTCTATCCGCCGGCCCGGCCTTCCCAGTTGGCGGACCACCTGCGTCGCACCGCCGGCATCCTGGCGAACGCGCGAGCCGCGCTGCTTGTCACCGTGCCCGAGGCGGTTACCCTCGGCCACCTACTGCGATCGAACGTCGAAAGCCTGCGGCATGTCGTCGTCCCCGAATCCCTCACGGGCGCAGGCGAAGGCGCCATTCCGCGACCGCGATCCGACGACCTGGCGCTGGTGCAGTACACCTCGGGCAGCACCGGCCAGCCCAAAGGGGTGGCGCTCACGCACCGGAACCTGCTCGCCAACATCCGGGTGATGGGCCAGGCTGCGGCGGCGTCAGGGGCGGACACGTTCGTCAGTTGGCTGCCGCTGTATCACGACATGGGTCTGATCGGCGCATGGTTCGGGTGCATGTATTTCGGCGTCCCGCTGGTGGTGATGAGCCCCCAGGCTTTCCTCATCCGCCCGTCACGTTGGCTGTGGGCGGTCCACGCCAACCGGGCCACGATGTCGGCCGGCCCGAACTTCGCCTACGAGCTCTGCCTGGCCAAGATCCGCGACACCGAGATCGAAGGACTCGACCTGAGCTCGTGGCGGTTGGCCTACAACGGCGCCGAGCCGGTCAGCGCCGTGACGATCGAGCGGTTCGCCGATCGCTTCGCCCCCTATGGGTTCCGGCGGGAGGCGATCACCCCGGTGTACGGGCTGGCCGAGTGCTCGGTCGGGCTGGCTTTCCCACCTCTGGGCCGTGGCCCGCTCATCGACCGCATCCGCCGCGACACATTCGTGCGTTCCGGACGGGCCGAGCCAGCGAAGCCGGGTGAGCCGGACGACCTCCGTTTCGTCGCTTGCGGCCGACCGCTGCCAGGCCACGAAATGCGGATCGTCGACGCCGCAGGCAACGAGCTGGGCGATCGCCGTGAAGGCCGCATCGAGTTCCGCGGCCCGTCGGCGACCGCCGGCTACTTCAACAACGTCCGAGCGACGCGTTCGCTGTTTCACGACGACTGGCTCGACACCGGCGACCTCGGCTATGTGGCCGGCGCCGATATATACGTCACCGGTCGGGTCAAGGACATCATCATCCGGGCCGGCCGCAACCTGCACCCTGCCGAGCTCGAAGAGGCGGTCGGCAACCTCAAAGCTGTCCGCAAGGGGTGTGTCGCCGTGTTCGCCTCTCCCGACCCCACCGGCGGCGCCGAGCGGCTCGTCGTTATGGCCGAGACCCGAGCGACCGGAGACGACGCTCGCGCCGCGTTGCGCTGCGAGATCGCCGCCACGACGGTGGATCTGCTGGGGGTGGCGCCCGACGACGTAGTCCTGGCGCCGCCGCGCACGGTACTGAAGACCTCGAGCGGCAAGATCCGGCGGGCCGCCAGCCGGGAAATCTACGAGGCAGGGAAGATCGGGGCCCGACCGCGGGCACTGTGGTGGGAGTTGGCCCGTCTCCGCCTCCGTGGAGCCGCGCCGTCGCTGCGCCGCGCTCGTCGCGCGGCGACCGCTGTCGCTTTCGCCGCTTACGCGTGGATTGTGTACGCGGTCCTGGGGTTGTCGGTGGTCGTCCTACTGGCGCTGGTACCCAGGATGCAGTGGCGGTGGCAGATGGCCTCGCGGGCGGTTCGCCTGCTGGCCCGCCTCACCGGAACGGCGGTCAAGGTGCACGATCTCGACCGCCTCCCCGACGGGCCCTCGATCATCGTGGCCAACCATCCCAGCTGGATCGACGCGCTCGCGCTCGCCGCGACACTGCCAGATTCCTTCCACTTCGTTGCCGGCGAGGTGTTTCGGCATCAAGTTCTGATCGGGTTCTTGCTCAGGCGGCTCGGTACCCAGTTCGTCGAACGCTACGAGCGCGAACACAGTGTCGCCGACACCGACCGGCTCGTTGCGCTGGTGCGAGCCGGCCAGTCACTCGTCATCTTCCCGGAAGGTCGCCTGGCCCGTGCCCCCGGGTTGCGACCCTTCCACATGGGTGCATTCGTCGTGGCCGCCGAGGCCGGTGTGCCAACCGTCCCCGTCGCCATCCGCGGGACGAGGGCAATACTGCGTCCCGAGCACCACTTTCCGCGACGAGGAGCTATCGACATCGCCGTTGGCCAGCCGCTGCAGCCTGCAGGCACAGACTGGGCTGCGGCAATTAAGTTGCAGCGCGCCACGCGGAACGCCGTCCTGCGCCTCTCGGGGGAACCGGACGTCGAATGATACTGCCCGGTAGGCCAGGAATCCGGCCTGGCTGCGCCGCAATCCGGAGAAAAGCCTGCACCGACAGCGACTTAGCCTTAGTGTGGCAGCAAACGACATCGGCGTCGGACGGGACTTGGTCATGGCTGGTGGGTGCGACATCGATATCCGCGTGGAACACACGGCTGGATCTATGGTGCTGCTTTCGCCGGCGGGGATCTTGGATTCTGCGTCCTATCTGATGGTGCGAACCGCGCTGGTGAAGGCCGCCGTAGAGGAGCCGACGGCGGTGTTGATCGATGTGGACGAGCTTATTGTTCCGGCGGCGTCGGCGTGGTCGGTGTTGACAAGCGCCCAGTGGATGGTCTCGGCCTGGCCTGGTGTGCCTATCTGCGGTGTCACCACGCGCCCGACCGTGCACGCCACGCTGGTGGCCAACCGGATCATCCGTTGGGTGCCGTTCTTTCACTCCCGCGAGGCTGCGGTCGCCGCCGTGGCCACGGGTAACATAACGCATTGTTACCGCCTGTGCGCGTTGCGACAGCTGCCGCGGCATGCGGCCAGCCAGGCAGTTGCGCGGGAGTTCATCCACGAGTTCCTGCTCACCTGGTCACATCCGGAGTATCTGCACGCCGCCGAGGCGGTTGCCAGCGAGCTGATCCGTAACGTGTTGGCACATACCCAAAGCGCGCCGCGGATACGGCTGGAGCTGGATGGCGATCGGCTGATCATCGCCGTCGCCGACGAAAGCCCCCAGCCGGCAGTGCGACAAGAACCGGCCGGCGGCACGCTGCGGTTTTCGGGTTTGGGTGTGGTGTCCACCTTGTCGCGAGTCTGGGGCTGCCACCCCACCGGCACAGGCAAGGTGGTGTGGGCCGTCATCGAGCCCGTTGAGCGCCCTGCGGTGACGTCGGAATAGCGTCCCTGCCGGCATCGTTGGGCCAGCACGACGGGTGTTAGCCGAATGGTGAGCCGTCCAGGTGGCTGACAACATCGGCGAGCGGGCGACGCGGGGTTGGCGGAAGAGGATCGGCATTGATCGGCGCCCGACCGATGCGCAGCAGCATCTGGGGATAGCCGTGGCCGCCGAACACCTCCGAGCTGACCCGCTCTCGGGTGGTCCCGATCTCTAACGGCTCTGTAACGGGGCAGCAGGCCAAGCCCAAAGCGGTCGCGGTGAGCAGCACCAAGCTGGTTGCCTCACCGGCTCGAAGGTACGCGAGTTGATCGTCGGCCTCGGTGCCCAAAGCCACAACCATGGCCACCTCGTCCCCTGGAGCCACGTTGGCCGGCTGAGCCACGGCGGGGCGGGCGAACACCCGCCCTGAACCCGGAGCCGTGGCTTCCGGCGCCGGGGCATTTTGTGCCGGAACACCCTCGGCTGACCCGTGGCGCCCACTCGATACACCTAGTTCGCCCAGATCGTCGTCATCGTTCGGGTAGTGCCATACAGCTTGGGCCACAATCTCATTCAACCACGAAACCGCCTCGACTCGACGCAGCATCACCCCAAGTCGGGCCGCGCGGGCTGCCATCAGCGCAATATCGGCGACCGGCACTGGCCAGCAGCTGTAGACCCGCCGATCCGCTCGCCTGCGCGGTATCGCTGCGGCCAGCACGATGTCCAAGTCTGCGGCTCGGGAGGGGTAAAGTTCTATCGCGGCAACGTGATTGGTGTCGGCGGGATCGGGGAATCGGTGCACCCGTGATCCCCAATCCTGCACCGCCAAGCCCACAACGCAATGGTGCAGCGTGGCGCCACAGCTGATGATCAGATCCCGGTCCAGGTCGGTGCGGGGACGGTGCCGATCTGGACCGGAATACAAGTGCAGACTTTGCGGGCCGACCTTCCAGCGCCACGGCTGTGAGTTTCGTACCGACGGTGCGCGGATAGCCAGCGCCAGCGCCGTGCAGATGCTGTGCTCGTCGGGAAACTCTGTGCTCACGCCACGTCGCCTTTCTCGCCGAGCGGTTCCCGTCTGTTCAAGGCTGGTGTGATCACTTAGGCCATGCCAGGGCCGAAAGCCCCTTAAACGTGAGGCAATTTGTCGTACTCCCGGCATGCGATATGTCCTGAGCCGTGGCTCCGGCCGCGCGGTGGACGCAGCAGCGAGGTGGCAATAATTCCAATCCCTACGCTCGCGTTGCTGGCGGGCGTATACCAGTTGCACGCCGACCGGTCAGCCGGCTACGTGCGTTCGAGCGAATCAACCGCGAAGTGCTCGCGGCGCTGCAGTTCTACGGGCACAAAGGTTGGCTGGACAAGCCAAGAGGATTTTTCGTTGAGCCCTGGCCGCTTTCGGATATCACGATCCGGCAGGTCAAGCGAGGCAGACGTTCCGCGACGTGGTACCCGACATCGACACGCTGATACCCCTGACCGAGAAGTGTCTGACCGAACTCGAAGCGGCGGTAGGGCAGGCCGCCCTCCGGGCGCTG
>Ga0187766_10000062_pt1 | contig 50324 bp, 44 predicted proteins | sample 0216_QUI02_MP05__4_FD_132971 | JGI IMG/M metagenome (GOLD analysis project Ga0187766, IMG submission 132971) | Tropical peat soil microbial communities from peatlands in Department of Meta, Colombia - 0216_QUI02_MP05_20_MG | ecosystem: Environmental > Terrestrial > Soil > Wetlands > Peat ... | reverse complement strand
TTCCATTCGCACTCGGGGTCGAACGAGAGCTCCTTGCCGTCCTTAGCGAGGAAGAGCGCCGCTCGCTCGACCGGCTCCTAGCAAAACTTCAAACGCGCGCTGAGGAAATCGGGAGAGGTGCCAGCAATGCTCGTTGAGGACATAAGCTATGTGTGCGGCGTCAGTCTTGCTCCACTCGGTTACCGCACAGTCGGATCAGCCTTCGACGAGGCCGCCAATCGCTGGGGCGAGCGCGATGCGTTGGTCGTGCGCCACCAAGGACTCCGGTACTCTTATGAGGAGCTGCGCCAATCCGTCGATCGCGTCGCAGCGGGGATTCTCGCTCTCGGCATCGGGCCCGGCGACAGACTTGGCATATGGTCGCCCAATTGCGCGGAATGGGTGATCACCCAGCTCGCCACGGCCAAAGCGGGCGTGATCCTCGTTAACATCAATCCCGCCTACCGCCTCTCGGAGCTGGAATATGCGCTCAACAAATCGGGCTGCAAGGCGTTGGTCACGGCCGACCGTTTCAAGAGCAGCGATTACATAGGTATGCTGTGTACGCTCGCCCCCGAGCTTGCGAATGCCGAGCCGGGCAATCTCCGAGCGTCGAAGCTGCCCGCACTGCACTGCGTAGTCCGCCTCGGGACGGAGCGAACGCCTGGTATGCTCAACTTCGACGACATTGCCAGGAAGGCGCTTCCGACGCACGCGGCACGGCTCCAGGACATCAGTCGGCATCTCCAGCCGGACGAACCGATCAATATACAGTTCACGAGCGGTACAACAGGCCTTCCCAAGGGCGCCACACTCACTCACTTCAATATCGTCAACAACGGATTCTTTATAGGTCAGGCAATGCGTCTGACCGAGCGGGATCGGCTCTGCATCCCCGTGCCGCTTTATCATTGCTTCGGCATGGTGCTCGGAAACCTCGCATGCATCACGCACGGTGCCGCGATGATATATCCATCGGACGCGTTCGAGCCGCGAGTCGTCCTGGAAACGGTGCAAGCCGAGAAATGCACGGCGCTGCATGGCGTTCCGACCATGTTCATCGCGGAACTCGATCATCCCGATTTCGCCACCTTCGATTTGCGCACTCTGCGAACCGGGATCATGGCGGGCTCACCCTGCCCGATCGAAGTCATGAAGCGGGTGATCAGCGAGATGCACATGTCCGAAGTGACCATTGCCTACGGCATGACGGAGACGAGCCCCGTGAGTTTTCAGAGTAGCGTCGACGACCCGCTCGAAAAACGTGTTGCAACGGTCGGGAGAATCCAACCGCATGTCGAGGTCAAGATCATCGATCTCGACGGAAGAGTGGTCCCACGCGGCGCGACCGGCGAGCTGCTCACGCGGGGCTATTCGGTGATGCTCGGCTATTGGGAGGATGAAGGGCGAACGCGTGAGGCGATCGATGCGGCGGGCTGGATGCATACAGGCGATCTCGCGACGATCGACGAAGACGGCTATTGCAATATTGTCGGGCGGCTCAAGGATATGGTTATCCGCGGCGGAGAAAACATTTATCCCCGTGAGATCGAGGAATTCCTTTACCGCCATCCTAAAGTCCAAGACGTCCAGGTTTTCGGCGTGCCGGATGCGAAGTACGGCGAGCAGCTTTGTGCATGGATCAAGCTTCGCCCGGGTGAGCAGGCGAACGCCGATGACATTCGGAACTTTTGCAAGAACCAAATCGCGCACTACAAGGTCCCGCACTACATTACCTTCGTGGACGAGTTTCCAATGACTGTTACGGGCAAAGTGCAGAAATTCGTGATGCGCCGCCGTATGATTGAGGAACTGGGTATTGAAGAACAAAAGACGGCTTAGCGCGGGAAGTCCCGCGCGACGAATGCGCGCCGAGGCTCATAGGAAAAGCTCCGGTCCTCACAAAATACATAGCATGGCGGGCTCGGCTCCACTAACATTTGAGGGGGATGTTCGTGGCTTCGACAGAATCGGGCCGATCGTATTTACGAGGGGGGGGTAACCATGTGCATTTCAGCGACGAAATGGCCGCGTTTTTTGCTGTTCGCCTCCTTGGCATTGGCGATTTGCGTTGCTTGGGGAGGCTATGTCCGCGCGGACGAACTTGACGACATAACCAAGGCCGGCGTTGTCAAGATTGGCGTTTTTCAGGATTTCCCGCCCTTCTCTTCGGCCGGCCCGGACTTGAAGCTCCAGGGCTATGATATCGATGTCGCGGACATCCTGGGAAAGGCTCTCAAGGCTAAGGTTGAGCTCGTCGGAGTGACCGGTCAGAACCGCATTCCTTACTTAACCGAACATAAAGTGAATTTCCTGCTCAGTGTCGGACAGAGTGCGGAACGCGCAAAAATAATCGACTTCACTGACGCCTACGCACCCTACTACATCGCCGTGATGGGGCCGCGGTCTGTCGACGTGAAAGGTCCGGCGGATCTCAAGGGCAAGACAGTCGCCGTCAATCGCGGCACGCTCGAAGACACATCACTCACCGACGTAGCGCCGCCGGAAACGGACATAAAGCGCTTCGACAATTATAATGGCGTTATATCCGCTTTCCTCTCGGGCCAGGTTCAGCTCATGGTCGTCGGTAACGACGTGGGCGCTACCATTTTGGCGAAGCATCCCGCGATCGAGCCCGAGCAGAAATTCGAGCTCATGACTTCGCCGGATCACATCGGCTTGAACAAGAATGAACCGCGGCTTCAGCAAGCCCTCAACGACGCAATAGCTCAAATGAAAAAGGACGGGAGTCTCGACGCGATTTCGAGAAAGTGGCTCTTCCAGCCACTTCCAAAAGACCTCTGAACGGGTAATGGGCTATCAGCTCGATTTTGGAGCGCTGCTTCAATATCTAAGCCTGTTCCTCGAAGGCACGGCAGTGACCTTGGGCCTGACGGCGGTCGCTGCGACGCTTGGAATCCTGCTCAGTATCGGCGGTGCGGCCACTGCGAGCGGTGGCGCGGCGTGGGGCCGCATCGTCGTGAACAGCTACGTCGAGCTGATCAGGAATACGCCATTCATCGTGCAGATGTTCTTTGTCTTTTTCGGCCTGCCGAGCCTGGGGTTGCACTTGACGGCGCTGCAAGCCGCGATGCTCGCAATGACGATCAACCTCACAGCCTACTCGATCGAGATCGTCCGTGCCGGAATTGAGGCCGTTCCTCGCGGGCAACGCGAAGCCGGCTTGGCGCTTGGCCTGCATACAATGCCGATCTTCCGGCTCGTCATCCTGCCCCAGGCACTGGCGAATGTTTATCCGGCACTGGTCAGCCAAATTATCATCACGATGCTCGAGTCGGCGGTGGTTTCGCAGATCTCGGTGACCGATCTCACTTACGCAGCGGATTTTATTCAATCACGGAACTTCCGTGCCTTCGAAACGTATCTTGTCGTTACCGTCGTCTATCTCCTGCTCGCTATTGCACTGCGGCGGCTCTTTGCGCTCTACGGCCGACGATTCTTTAAGGGACGCGTTCCATGATCAGCTTCACACCGTGGGATCTTGCCCAAAACCTCCTCTTCGCCGCGCGCTGGACGGTGCTGCTCTCAATCATCGCATTCATCGGCGGTGGTTGCTGGGGGCTAATTTTGCTCATGCTTCGCTATGCGCGAATCAAGGGAGTTATGAAGGCGATTACGCTTTACACCGAGGCGTTTCAAGGAACACCGCTGCTTATGCAGCTCTTTCTCGTGTTCTTCGGCATACCACTCCTGGGCATCGATGTTTCGCCCTGGCTCGCCGCGGGCGTCGCCCTCACGCTTTACGCGAGCGCCTACCTCGCCGAGATATGGCGCGGCTGTGTGGATGCTATCCCACGCGGCCAGTGGGAGGCAAGCGCCTCGCTCGGGATGCGCTATGTCGCGCGCATGCGGTACGTGATTCTGCCCCAGGCCTTGCGGATCGCAATACCGCCGACGGTTGGCTTTCTGGTGCAACTCGTGAAGAGCACAGCGCTCACATCCATCATCGGTTTTCAGGAACTGACAAAGACCGGAGAAATCCTGACGAACGCGACGTTCGAGCCCTTCACGGTCTATGGGATGGTGGCGCTTATATACTTCGCGATGTGCTATCCCTTGACCGCATGCTCACGCGCCTTGGAAAGGACCTTCGCCGCAACCACATAATGGGCGGTCGGCTAACGGGAGAGGGGGACGCTCGCCGGCGGCTCGTCCCGTGCCCGGTCTCATTGGCAAGGCCGCGGGTGTGGCGTTTTGCGCCTGCGACGGCGCTCATCATGCGGAGGACGTGAAAATGTCCCTGAACAAGATTTCCTTGCTATTCGTGACAATTTCCCTGTTCGGGCTTCCGGCGTATGCCCAGCTCGTGATCGAGCCTCACACCGAAAACGGCATCACTTACGTGAGCGGCGGGGTTGGAGCTGAGGGTGTGGAGCAAATTCGCCAGCTCGAGAAAGACTACAACCTGCACCTCCTTTTCGCCATACAAGGCTCGGGAGACTACCTCTCGCGCGTTTACGTGAAGATCCTCGATGGACAAGGGCACGCACTCGTCGACACGATGTCGGAAGGTCCGTATTTTCTCGCGAAGCTTAAACCCGGAAAATACGACGTGATCGCCGAAAGCGATGGCAAAACGATTGACAGGCGCGTCGACGTTTCCCAGGGCCACGCGACCACGGTGTCGCTGTACTGGCCCGAGTCGCAATAGTCGAGGCAGCGCGAGGCCTCATTGCGCCTTCCACGAGCTCAATACGCCATTGCGTCAGCCGCGCGAGGGCGCTTTTCGTGGAGGTGCTCATTCGCTCAAAGTGAAGGATCGACCGGGCCGGTCCAGTGAGTACTCGTGCCTAAATGATTCCGTGCCCGTAGTACGGCCGGACCGGGACCCGCTGATATCCGTCGTCTTTGAAAAGTGCGAGACGCCTGTGTCGCCTTTCGTATAGTACACGACCATTGGCACGGCCCGGGAAAAGCGCATCCGCAGGGTGCGCTAATCCTGGCTGTCCCCTGTGATTGAAAGCGTTCGAGCAACAGAAAGGGCTGGCAATGACAGCGTCTAAGGCGGCGAGGAGCTCGCGTCCCCGCTCGAAAGAAAAGCCAGGGTGCCGACGAAAGTCTTCCGCAAGGCCCTCCGGACGGAGGCTGCACCTCCATCTCGAAAATCCTCAATCCTTTGGTGAAGTGTTCGAGGTAACACCTCAGCGAGTCAAAAAGGCGCTCGCGGCATATCCGGCCCTCAGAGAAAAGGTCAGGGTAACAATCGGCTACGACGGCGATATTTTTGACAGTGCACTGAAGACAGCCGACGTCCTTTTCGGATGGAGCTTCGAGCGTAGCAATCTCGCCAAACGGGCGCCGAACCTTCGCTGGATTCACGTCCACGGCGCAGGCGTCAATCATCTTATGCCGCTCGACTGGTTGCCGCCCGGTGCCGTGCTGACCAACAGTCGCGGCGTTCACGGCTCGAAGGCCGACGAATACTCGATAATGTCAATCCTCATGCTCAACAACCGGCTGCCCGAAATGGTCGCTAGTCAGCGTCGTGCATCGTGGAATCAGGTATTCAGCACGGGGATCAAGGGGAAGACTCTCCTGATCGTCGGCGTCGGGCACGTGGGGGGTGGGGCCGCCAAATGGGCGAAGCGATTTGGGCTCACCGTGATAGGCATTCGCAGGACAGGTAAGCCGCACCGTTTTGTCGATGCGATGTATCGGCCGAGCGCCATTCGCCGCCTCCTTCCGAAAGCCGATTTCGTATTGATCGCCGCACCCCACACACGGGAAAGTCATCATCTCATCGGCGCACGCGAGATCGCACTCTTGAAGACGGGCGCTGGGATCGTGAATTACAGCCGCGCCAATCTCGTCGATTACGACGCTTTGAAGACGCGGCTTGAAAAAAACGAGTTGAGCGCCATTCTCGATGTGTTCGAACCCGAGCCGCTGCCAAGCGGGTCTTGGCTTTGGCATGTGCCGAATCTCATCATTACACCCCATTGTTCGTCGGACGACCGGGAGCTCTACACAATCAATACCCTCAAACTCGTCTTCCGGAACATGGAAAGGTTCATTGCGGGCAAACCCCTTGTCAATCGCGTCGACCCGCACTTCCAGTATTGACCGCGCCGGGTTTGCAATTGACCTGCTAATTATTTTTGAGGATCATTTTGCGCGGGAGAGGGAACATTGGACAGTTCCGAGCACACGCTTCGGCTGACGCAAAATTCGAGCACGGCGCGGTTGCCGTTGTGAACCGAACGGCGGGGTCTATCGATGGCCAGCAGACTTCGTAGAAGGAGCGGCACGCTGGCACGTGTGCCTGCGAAGGAGCCGAAACCGGCTGATATCGCCGCACTCGCACGGCAATTGCAAGAAGCCGGCGTCAAGTATTGCCTTGCGTCCTATGTCGACCTCCACGGCATACCTAAGGCTAAGAGCGTGCCGATCGGTCACTTTGGCCGCATGATGCGCGGGTCCGAACTATTCACGGGGGCTGCGATCGACGGGCTTGGGCAAGCGCCAAGCGACGATGAACTCGCCGTGCATCCAGATCCCTGGGCGATTACGGCCCTGCCATGGCGTCCGGAGATTGCCTGGGCTCCGGGAAATCTCCGCTTCCACGGCGAACCCTGGCCCATGTGCTCCCGCAACGTCCTGCAGCGACAGGTAGACCGGCTTGCAAAACTGGGATTCGGTTTCAACCTCGGCGTTGAGTGCGAAATCTTCCTGGTTCGCCGCGAAGGGGACATCATCGTGCCCGCTAATCCTCTCGACGTAATGGCGAAGGCGGCGTACGACGTCGTGGGACTCCTCGAGAATCTGAGTTGGCTCGATGAGATTGTTGGGTACATGAACAAGCTCGGCTGGGAAGTTCATTCATTCGACCACGAGGACGCCAACAGCCAGTTCGAATTCGATTTTGCCTTTGCCGATGTGCTAGCGATGGCGGACCGCTTCGTTCTTTGGCGTCTCATGATGAAGGAAATTTCGCGCCGCCATGGCTGGGACGCGACGTTCATGGCCAAGCCTTACGCGGACCGCACCGGCAGCGGCGCCCATTTCAACATGTCGCTTCGCGATCTCAGGAGTGGTCAAAACGTCTTTGGCGACCGACGCGACAAACGCGGTTGTGGCCTGTCGAAAACCGCATATCAGTTTATGGCTGGCATCCTTCGGCACGCCCCGGCAATCGTCGCGATGACTTGCCCTACAGTCAACTCCTACAAACGCCTTATAAAGACAGGGTCGATGACCGGTTACACCTGGGCGCCAATCTTCATATCCTATGGGGGCAATAACCGTACCCATATGCTGCGCGTGCCATTGCTACGGCCTGAGATCGAGGATAACGCGGCGGATCACAAGGGGGTATATCTGTCTGCGGCAAGAATCGAGTGCCGAGCGGTCGATCCAAGCATGAATCCATATCTCGCTGCGGCCATGGTACTTGGCGCCGGGATCGAAGGTATCGAGAACGACTTGGACCCGGGCGATCCAATCGACGTGAACATGTACGAATTGAGCGAGACCGAACTCGAGCGACGTGGCGTCAAAAGCCTGCCGCGCACGTTGCTTGAAGCCGTCGAGGCCTTTGCCGCAGATCCACTGTCAAAGTCAGTTTGCGGCGAAGATCTCCACGATGCCTTCGTCACACTCAAGACGCAGGAATGGTGGAGCTATCATAATGCAGTTTCGAAGTGGGAGATCGACAATTACCTGACGAAGTACTGATACCCGCGAGCGGACAGGCCCGCCAACATGGGACCGAGGAGATAGTGACATGATGGCGCATGAGAACATCTTCGATCCCGCGCATTACGCGAAAGTCCGCCTCCCTCACCTTCAGGCGGAGACGCTGCCCACATGGTGCTATCGCTCGCAGGCGTTTTACGACCGTGAAGTCGAGCGGATGTTCAAGAAGTCGTGGAATTTTTTGGGCCGCGAGGATGAGGTCCCGGATCCGGGCGATTACAAATGCTTCGAGATGTTCGGTGAATCCATCGTCGTGCTTCGCGATCGAGCCGGCGATGTTCGCGCCTTCGCAAATACCTGCCGCCATCGCGGCACACGGCTCCTTCGCGACCGGGGTAATTGCCGTGCGATCACGTGTCCCTACCACGCCTGGTCCTACGCGCTTACTGGGGAATTGATCGCCACGCCCGGTATGGAGAAGACCTTCAACTTCGATCGTGCGGAATACGGCCTCGTCCCGGTCAGGCTCGAGACGTGGGATGGTCTCATGTTCGTCACCTTCGACGCGGCCTGCCCGAAACTTCTCGATTACCTCGGCAATCTTCCGAAAATCATGGCCTCCTACAAGCTCAGCGAGATGGTTTGTGTACGTCAAAAAGAATATGAGCTCGCTTGCAATTGGAAGATCTATCTGGAAAACGCCATGGAGGAGTACCACACGCCGACCGTTCACAGGGCGTCGATCGGAAAGCAGACGATCCAACAGTTAGAAACCGTCGGCGAATGGGACGGCGGCTACATGCGCTCCGAGCGCACGATCGCTCTGCTTCCCGAGGACGTAAACAAGGCATTTCCGCACGTTCCGGGCCTCGATGCGAAAGCCGCCAATGGCACGTATTTTTTGGTCGTCTATCCGGCGGCCTTCTTCATAATGACACAGGATTGCATGTGGTGGCTCCAGCAATTGCCATTGGGCCCTGACCGAACGAAGGTCGTGATTGGTTCATGCTTTCCGCGTCCGACCGTTGCACGGCCCGACTTCTCCGATACGGTACAAAGCTATTATCGCCGGTGGGACAAGTCGCTGCCGGAAGATAACCATATCTCGGAGACCCAGCAGCTCGGCATTCGCTCAAGTTTCAGCCGACCGGGCAGGTACTCGCATCTCGAGCCGGTCGTCCACAAAATCGCGAATTGGGTGTTGGACCGTGTACTCGACCAGGCTTGCACGCAAGCAGGCAATCATGCGCCGTGAGGCGAAGATGACAGACGGCCTCTAAGGACGAGTCATCAGGAGGATTTCTTCGCCCCTCGTGGCTTCCGTGGTGAAGGTTTCCGCGAAGCGGTGGACACAGTTTTCATGACGCGCGAGCGATGGCCGAGCTTGCCTTCGACAATCATGGTGCCAAGGACATCGAGCATGACCCGGCAGGCAAGCTGTGCCGTATTTTCGTTCACGTCGTATGGCGGTGCGACCTCGACAACTTCCATGCCGCATAGCCCCTCACGAGCGATCAGACGAACCATTTCAAGTGCTTCGCGGGGAAGCAGGCCGCCCGGCTCCGGCGAGCCTGTGCCGGGTGCAAAGCCCGGGTCAATCGAATCGATGTCGAAGGAGAGATAAACTGCCTTGCAACCCTTCCACGCGAGCTCGAGGGCTACCTCGGCTGCTTTCCGCGGACCGAGTTCCGTAATATCCGTCATCGTCAATACGCTGGTGCCACGCCGCCGTGCAACGATGGCACCGGGCCGAGAGCCGTACCAACCGCCAATACCAACTTGGACAAGGTTCTCCGGTCGGCAATTTGGTAGACCGACATCGTGCATATGGCTGTGGTCGCGGTGCGTGGTTGCCGAGGGCTCGTGTGTCGTCCAGTACCACGGCGTTGTGTGCATCCGCTCATCCATGTCCTTTTCCTGGATGTCGAGATGTCGGTCGAGATGAACGATGCCGACGTTGCCGTCGACGTGAGGGGCGATGCCGCGGACATTCGGGAAACCGAGACTATGGTCGCCGCCGCAAATTATAGGAAATGCGCCGGACGTGTAGATATGGGAGATCGCCTTAGTGACCTGATCAAAGGTTTTTTCGATGTTGCCAGGGATGACGAATACGTCGCCAACGTCGCAAAAGTCGAGCTCCTCGTAAATATCGACGGCGCCATCGATGGAATAGCCGTCGTAAAGCGCGGAAATTCGCCGTACCGCCTGGGGACCAAAACGCGCACCCGGCCGATAGGTCGTCGCCGTGTCAAATGGCACGCCCACGAACGCAGCCTCGTAATTTGAGACCTTGCGGACGTCTTCGCAGTAGGGCGCCTTCATGAAGGTGTTTATGCCGGCGAATGCCGGCTGGTGGCCTCTGCTGAAGCAGGAGATTGTCCGATCGACAATCGACGCGGCTCCCTCCAAGCCGAGCAGCAAAGATCGCTCGACCTCCTCTTGCTGCTTGCTTTGGGAAATGCGCGAGAGTCGCTTTAGATTGCGATTTCCACGAAACTCGGGCGTTTTGCGCGTGGGCATTGTGATCGTTGTGCCTTTGAGCAATATTCCCGGGTTGACCGGCTCTAGCGCGAAATCATGTACCAATTCGGCACAGCGGGCAAGCCAGTCCGAGGACCCGGACTGCTCCGAGGGCCGGGAAGCCGCGAATATGGGATAATCCGAGCTCCGGAGCATGCTTCTCCTCTTGTCGCGGTGCGCTGCAGCGGCCTTCATCGCTTGGCGCGACGACGCGTTCGAATTACCGCTCCTGGCACTTCTCCGACTTGGTGCTGCGCCTGACTTCAGTGCTCGACCCGCGCAAAAGCGGATATCGAACAACCGCTCCTCAACGATCTCAATTTATGCGTACATGGTCTCGCGCTCGACGCCGATGAACGAATCACCGGCCCTATCTCTCGAATCGACACTGCGTCGGCCGCAGACGTTTGAATCGACCCTTAAGGGAGCTGCCGCACCACGGCCTTGAGACGAAACATGCGAATAAAACATCGACACAGGCTGAGCTATTGCCGCCTCGAAGGGCTTAAATGAACGCGGGCATCTGGGGTGGATTGAGTGCCTTAAGTCTCGGGACCGCGGATTTTCTCGCGCGATTCACAACCCGGGGAATGGGCAAGGAGAGTACGGTTTTCGGCATACTCGCTTTCGGTGTTGCCTTCCTCACTGGCATTTCAATCCTCTCCCATCAATCGTTTGCCTACACTGCATCGAGCATCCGATTGCTCGCCGTGAACGGGGTCTCGACCACGGCCATGACCCTGTTGCTCTATCAAGGTCTCGCCCGCGGTCCTGTCACGGTTGTCGCACCGATTGTCGCGAGCTACCCCGCACTGATCGTCGTCTTCGACCTCGTAATGGGCGATGTCCCAACCCTGCCCCAATGGATCGGTATGGGGATGACAATCGTCGGTGCGATTGTCGTCGGGCGATTCGCGGGTGCTGAGCCGCGCGCTGCGACGCGCGGCGCGCGCGAGGACCGCATCACGATCGTGATATCGGTCGCAGCGGCGGTTGCGTATGCAATCCTCGTCATAAGCGGCCAAGCGGCAATTCAATCCCGTGGCGCAATTCAAGCTTTGTGGCTCGGCCGCGTCATAAGCTTTCTCGCCCTCTGTGCGCTTATGATGGTGCGGCGAATTCGGCCTACAATTCCGCGTCGATGGTGGCCAGCACTTTCGATCCAGGCCCTTCTCGATGCGGGAGGCTATCTTCTGTTGCTGTTTGGCAGCGGTGGAGAAGGTGGCCGGATCGCTGCCGTCGTCGGTTCCAGTTTTGGTGCGGTGACCACCCTCCTCGGTTGGCTCGTATTAAGGGAAGCGATCGGAAAGATCCAATGGGTCGGAATTGCATGCGTATTTGCTGGTGCGGCGATTCTATCCGGATGACCCGATGCGGACAGAGTGGCCCTGGAACCCTCGAAACAGCGATGCCATTTAAGCAATGATTAACCTCACCTCCCGAAAATGACGCGACGCACGGGTGGGCTGCGTCTTGCGGCGATCGCCCGGGTATCCCAGTCCCGATTTCGTGGGAGGACTCTTCGCCGTGAATGCCGCCAAAGACCTCGACGTCGTTCTCCTTTGCGGGGGTCTCGGCACGCGTTTGCGGGAGGAAACCGAATTCAAGCCGAAGCCCATGGTGGAGATCGGCGGCCGGCCCATCATGTGGCACATTATGAAGCATTTCAATCACTTCGGGGCCAAGCGATTTGTATTGGCGCTGGGCTATCGCGGCGACATGATCCGTGACTATTTCGTTAACTATCACTTGAGGAGCCGCGACCTCGAAGTGGATTTGAGTTCGGGTGCCGTCTCGGCTCTCAACAACGGCGCCTGCGACGAATGGCAGGTCGTGCTCGCGGAAACGGGTTCAGAGAGCCTCACGGGAGCTCGTATTCGTCGGGTCCTCAAATATCTTCGTGGATCCCGTTTCTTCGCGACCTATGGCGATGGCGTGTCGAATGTAAATCTCGATAAGCTTCTGGCGTTCCACAAGAGTGCCGGCCGGCTCGCCACCGTGACCGCAGTACATCCGTCTTCGCGCTTTGGCGAACTCGCCATCGCCGACGGCCTCGTTAAAAACTTTCGCGAGAAGCCCCAGGTCGCCGAAGGCTGGATCAATGGCGGCTTTTTCGTCTTCGAGAAGGCGGCCTTCGATCGTCTGCGCCCGAACGACAACCTGCCGCTCGAGACAGCGGTGTTGGAGACTCTCGCCGCCGAAGGTCAACTCGCGGTTTACCAGCATCACGGCTTCTGGCAGTGCATGGACACGGTGCGCGAGATGCAACTTCTCAATGAAATGTGGCAGGAAGGCCGTGCACCTTGGCACCTTTGGGCGCCGCAGCGGTTGACCGCGTGAGCGATTTTTGGCAGGGGCGTCGCGTCTTCGTGACGGGCCATACTGGCTTCGTCGGTGGCTGGCTTGCCTTGTCGTTAGTGCGAAGAGGTGCGCGCGTTACGGGTTATGCATTGCCGCCCCCGACGAATCCGTCCTTCCATACCGCAATCGGACTCGATCGGCTCGTCGACGGCATTGAAGGCGACGTGCGCGATTTACCCGGACTCACCAAGGCGCTCGCCGATGCGAAGTCCGAGATCGTAATGCATCTCGCAGCACAACCGATTGTGCGTCGCGCATACGACGATCCCGTCGAGACATTTTCGACCAACGTGATGGGCACCGTTTGTCTGATGCAGGCAATGCGAGGCATCGAAAGTCTACGGGCGGCGATCATAATGACGACGGACAAGGTCTATGAAAGCCGCGAATGGCTTTGGGGATATCGCGAGGACGATCGACTTGGCGGACGCGAGCCGTATGGCGTCTCCAAGGCTTGCGCGGAACTTGTCGTCGACGCATTCCGCCATTCGTACATCGTGGACGGCTATCGACGCGTCGGCATCGCGACTGTCCGCGCCGGCAACGTGATTGGCGGTGGAGACTTCGCACTCGACCGACTTGTGCCGGACGCCGTGCGCGCGTTTTCTCAGAGCCGCCCGCTTCAGCTCCGCAATCCCAAGGCCGTCCGGCCGTGGCAGCACGTGCTCGATCCGGTTGCGGGGATTCTCTCGCTCGCCGAACGACTTTGCGAAGCGCCTGACGTCTATGCCGGAAGTTGGAACGTCGGACCTCCGGAGGCCGACGCCAAACCCGTCGCCTGGATCGCCGACTGCCTCGCCTCATCGTGGGGCGAAGGTGCCACTTGGATCCTCGCCGAGGGTGCTCATCCATACGAGGCGCGCCATTTGGCGCTAAACAGCACCAAGGCATTTGTCGAACTCGGTTGGCGGCCGAGTTGGGATACCGAGACCACGTTGGACCGCTCCGTCGCCTGGTATAAGGCACATCTCAACGGCCGCAATGACATGCGCGGCATTTCGCTCGATCAGATCGATGCTCACGTCGCTTGCCGCTCGAATTGAGAATGTCGGCGCCGCCGCAAGTTCGAGTGCCGCGTGCTGCCGATTCTGCGGCGCGGCACTCTTAGAGAGTTTTTGCGATCTCGGCACATCGCCTCTCGCCAATAGATATCTGACAACCGAGGATCTCGGCCGCATGGAGCCGACCTATCCACTCCATGCCTTTGTCTGCACCGCCTGCTTTCTTGTCCAGCTCGAGGCATTCGAACCGCCCGAGAGAATATTTGGCGACTACGCCTATTTCTCGTCCTATTCGAAGAGCTGGCTGGAGCATTGTCGCTCGCACGCGGAGAAAACATCGCAGCGCCTCGGCCTTGACGCCCAGAGTCTGGTCGTCGAGGTGGCGAGCAACGACGGATACTTGCTCCAATATTTCCGAGATCTCGCAATCCCTGTCCTGGGCATCGAGCCTGCACGGAATATCGCCGAGGTGGCAAGATCGAATGGCATCTCAACGTTGGTGCGGTATTTCGGGACGGAGCTTGCACATGAGCTAGTCGAGCAGGGTCGAAAGGCCGATCTGATCGTTGCAAATAACGTGATTGCGCACGTGCCCGAGCTTAATGATTTTGTTATGGGCCTTTCCCTTCTGCTCAAGCAGCATGGCGTCATCAGTATCGAATTCCCTCATCTTCAGAGTCTTATTGAGCGCGTCCAGTTCGACACGATCTATCATGAGCATTTTTCTTATTTCTCGTTCACGACCTTGGAACGGATTTTTTCGCTACATGGGTTGCGCATTTTCGATGTCGACGTGTTAGCAACCCACGGCGGCAGTTTGCGGATTTGGGTCTGCCATCGGGAGGCAAGTCATTCTGAAAGTCCATCTCTCGCCCGCATGAGGGCGCAAGAAGGTGGCGCAGGTCTGGGCGGGATCGAAATCTACCGTGGCTTCGAGCGCAAGGTGCGAACCATAAAGCGCCAGCTTCTCGAGTTCCTGATCCAAGCCAAAGGTGAGGGTAAGCACGTTGTCGGTTACGGTGCAGCCGCAAAAGGAAACACGCTCCTCAATTACTGCGGCGTGCGGACGGATTTCCTCGACTATGTGGTCGATCTCAATCCTTACAAGCAGGGCCGCTGGCTGCCGGGCACGCGTATCCCGATTGTCGCCCCCGACCGGCTCGCAACAACCAGGCCCGACTATCTCCTGATACTGCCGTGGAATATCAAAGACGAAATCATGTCGCAAATAGCCTACATTCGCGATTGGGGCGGAAAATTCGCGATTCCCGCCCCGATGCTCAAGGTTGTGCCGTGAAATTCGTTCCCACTCCCTTTGCCGGCGCCTTCATCATCGAGCCGGAGCGTCTCGAGGACGAGCGCGGGTTCTTCGCGCGGTGCTGGTGCCGCACCGAGCTCGAGACTCACGGTCTCGTTGCGTCATTTGCCCAGTGCAACATCTCGTTCAATCGCAAGCTCGGAACCCTTCGCGGTCTCCACTACCAGGCGGCTCCTTATTGCGAGGCAAAGATCGTACGATGTACTCGCGGCCGGGCATTCGACGTGATGGTCGATTTGCGGCCATCGTCGCCGACGCGCCATCATTGGCACGCCGTTGAGTTGAGTGCAGACAATGCGCGCATGGTGTACGTCCCCGAGCATTTCGCGCATGGCTTTCAGACCCTCGAGGACGACACGGAACTCTTTTATCAGATGTCTGAAGACCATCGACCCGAAGCGGCGTGCGGCTTGCGCTTCGACGATCCGGCTTTTGCGATCGCTTGGCCGATTGACAATCCGATCTTGTCGCTGCGCGACTTGTCGTTCCCGCTCCTTGGCGTGGAACAGATCGCATGCTAATCATTTCCCAGAAATCGTGTATCTCGAAGCTCGCTGACATCGAAGACTCGGTGCGTGGGAGCAAGATCGCGATTGACGAAGGGGTGATCATCGATAGCTTCGTCAAAATCAAGCCGGCGGGTGGATCGGGCGATGTGCATATCGGCGCACACTCCGTCATCAACTCTGGCACCGTGATCTACTCGGGAAACGGCGTGAAAATCGGAAAACGCGTCGCGATCGCCGCCAATTGTACATTGGCGCCCACCAATCATGAAATCCGCGAGCGTGGCAAGTGGATCATGGACCAGGGTTTCATGACAAGTCGGGGCGGTATCTTAATCGAGGACGATGTATGGATTGGGGCCAACGCCGTGCTACTCGACGGCGCGATCCTGCGCCATGGGTGTATCGTCGGCGCGGGCACTGTGGTGCGGGGCGAACTCCAGGCCTTTTCGATCAATGTCGGGGTCCCTTCCAGGCGCATAGGGTTTCGCCAATGAGTTTCACCATTCTGGGCGGGTCAGGATTCATCGGATCGCGGCTCGCAATGGAGCTTCGCGCCAGTGGGGAGGAAGTCTTCGCTCCCGGCCGCGACGATGGCGCTTATCTCAGCCGCGAGCTTGGCCACGTCATTTATTGCGTCGGTGTGACGTCGGATTTCCATTCACGCCCACTCGACACAGTCGACGCACATGTAGCGGCACTCATGCCGCTATTGCGCTGCGGCCGTTTCGAGTCTCTTCTTTACCTCTCTTCCACACGGGTCTACCGGGGATGTGCGGACGGCCGCGAAGACGCCATTCTCTCTTTGCGTGTGGAAGCAAGTGACGATCTTTACAACACCTCCAAGCTTATGGGCGAAGCGATTTGTCTGGCCTCGGGTCGGCCTTCGATGCGAGTCGTGCGACTATCCAATGTCTATGGCGAGGGGATGTCTCGAAAGACGTTCCTAGCGTCCATATTGAGGGACGCGGTCGAGACCGGTCTCATGCACCTCAATACCACGCCGGATTCGCGCAAAGATTATCTATCCCTTGACGATTTGACGCCGCTCCTGCCCCGCATTGCCGCCGCCGGCCGCCATCGGATCTATAACGTCGCATCCGGCAGCAACGTGACAAATGGCGAACTCGCCCAACGAATCTCGCACCTGACGGGATGCCGCATAGGCATCGCTGCCAACGCGCGCTCAAGCGTATTCCCCCAAATCTCGATTGATCGCGCGCAGCGCGAGTTCGGGTTTGCGCCTGCCCGACTTGAAGAGCACTTGCCCGCCTTGGTCGAATTCATGCGTCGGGAAATGGTGGCAGCATGATTACGATCGACTTGGAAGGTGGTGTTGTCCGCGTCTTAAGCGGTGGTCGCGAGGAGGTCCACCCGCTCAATTCCTCCGAAGCGTTCGCCATTGTTTCCAAAGCGTGGTTACGTGCTGGTTGGGACGTAAAGTACGTGTACGGATTTAGCTGGATGGGCCGTCCCATCATCCAGTTGCCTGAGGACATGATCCGCATCCAAGAGGCCATATTCACCCTCAAGCCCGACGTCATACTGGAAACGGGCGTGGCTCACGGCGGATCGCTCATTTTCTATGCATCGATATGCAAAGCGATGGAACACGGGCGGATTGTCGGCATCGACATCGAAATCCGTCCACACAATCGAGCGGCAATAGAGGCGCATCCCCTGAAGCCGTGGATCACGCTCATCGAAGGTAGTTCCATCGATCCTGTGACGGTGCGTGCTGCAAAGGCGCTTGTAGCTCCGGGTGAGCGTTGTCTCGTTATCTTGGACTCGAATCATACGAAACAGCACGTTCTTGACGAGCTTGAGGCCTATTGCGACCTTGTCTCGATCGGATCCTATATCGTTGCATGCGACGGGATCATGGGCCTCGTCGCTGGCGGGCCGCGCACGCAACCCGATTGGAGCTGGAACAATCCGACGGAGGCCGCGAAGGCGTTCGCGACGCGTCACCCTGAATTCGCGATTGCGCCGCCCGTCGCTCCGTTCAACGAAAGTGCGGTTACGGAGGCAGTTACTTACTGGCCGGGGGCGTGGCTTAGGCGCGTCAGTTGATCGGCGCCGAATAGGTGCATGAGGCCGCCGGACCCGCGTGGAGTCCTCAGCGAATGCCCCGTTCGTGCGCTGCCCGCCATACTGCGTCGCGAAATCCCGCCGCAAAGATGTCGCCCCTGCAAAGCGGCGAGTTCTTTACGACTTCGCGCAACGTGGCGCGAAGCAGTCTTAGCGCCTCGGGCTCAGCCGATAAGCTCGCTGCCAAATCCACAAAGCGGTCAGTTGTCTCCACGCTGAGCTCGCCAAGATTAACACTGTTGAGAAGGCTGTGGCTGAGACGCTGATGCATCGCAGGGCCGCGCAGTGTTACCGTCGGAACACCCATCCATAGGGCGTCGCACGTCGTCGTACCGCCAGTGAGAGGAAACGTATCGAGTGCAATGTCGATTTCGTTGTAGCACTCGAGATGTTCGTTCACGGCATTCGTTCGGATAAAGAGACGCTCGGGCGCTATACCGAGGCGACCGAACGTCTTGATCATATTTTCGGCGATAATACGAGATTGTCCCGTCGGCCGTACAAGCAGAAAGCGCGAGTTGGGCACGCGATGCATTACCTCGGCCCACGCCGATACACACCCTTGGCTAAACTTGTACGTGTTGTTGAGCGTGCCGAACGTCACGTAGCCGTTCCGCTCGCAAGGCGGGGTTGGGTCGATTGCCGAGTTGCGAAACCCTTCGAAGCATACCCACGAGTGTGGCACGCAAAGCGGCCTCTCGATTGACAGCTCGGGTATCGTCGGAGCTACCTCGGGATCGAGAAGCATATAATCGACCGCTTCAAAGCCGGTCGAATATGGATAGCCCAGCCATTCGACCTGGATCGGCGCCATACGGTAGGCCATCGCATTCAATCGGGAGCCGACCGTAAACCCTCCGAGGTCGATCATGACGTCGATGCTATCTTCCCGCGCTTTTGCCGCCAACTCACGATCGGATTCGATTTCGACATCGACGAAGCGGTCGACCAGACTGCGTATCTCCGCTTGAACCGGATCGCCGGGGGCTTCAAGCAGCGAATACGCTGTAAGCTCCAAACTGTCCCGGTCGTAGTTGCGCAACAGCGGCAATACGAATTTTGCAACCGAATGGCTGCGCAAATCGTAGGACAGAAGCCCCACGCGCAGCTTGCCCTGGCGGCGCTCTATCGCCAACGGGGGAAGCGGATTCTGTGCCGCTTGCGATTCTACCTTGGTGGCCGATGCGCGATGAAGGGCCGTCAATCGTCGCGAACCCTCGATCGTGTCCGCTTCGACCAGCAAGTAGAGGAATGCGGCCGAAAGGCTATTTGAGTGCAGGCAAGCCTCAGCGGCGTCCCAGATTTCGCCCAAACTCTCAATCGCATCGAAGTCGCAACTCGCGCGGAACGCCTTGTAGGGGAAAACCATGTAGCCTGGCACAAAGCCCGCAAGATGGATTGCCGCCCGCGCCCAAATGTTCGCCTCGTCGCGGCGTTGCTGCACGTCCATGATCTCGCAAACACTGAGATGCGGCTCGACGTAACCGGGCTTGAGCTCAATCGCTTTCCGAAATGCGCATTCGGCCTGCCAACTGTCCTTCATACCCAGGAAGGCACCGCCCAACCGGTACATGGCCTCCGCATGATCGGGTTTGATTTCGAGCGCTTTAACGAGCCAACGGTGCGCTTCCCTGAACCGACGCTCCGTACACAGCACGGCACCGAGGGTCATGAGAAGCTCGGGATCGTTGCTACCTTCGTCAGCCTGGGGAAGCAGCGCTGAGATGGCGCCCTTGTAATCTCCGATATTGGCACACCAGCGGGCGCGGTGGAGTTCGCTCCCCCACTGCCCGTGATCCGCCATTCTCGCTTTTGCAAGGTACTGATCTCCTTCCTCGACATGGCCGATGCGGCGGAGGAGTGTACCGAGATTATTGAGATATTCCGGTCGGTTCGGCGCGATTTCGACAGCACGCCGGTAGCATTCGATGGCATCTTTGGCGCGACCAAGGCAATCATAGACAAAGCCAAGATTGTTACGGTTCGCGGCATCGAGTGGGTCGAGCCGGACGATTCGCTCGAGCGCTTCCCGCGCTTCTTCGGTCTTATTTTGCTCGAAAACGATATCGACGAGCTTGCGCAGTGCCTTCAAGAGATTCGGCTGGAGTGCAAGTGCGCGTCGGCAACAGTCACTCGCCTCGTCCAGCCGCTTGTCGTCATAACAGATGATCGCGAGGTTAGTTAGCGATTCGACGAGTGCAGGGTTGAGAGAAAGGGCTCGACGGTAAGCGCTCTCCGCCTCGCTGATACGGCCAAGCTTCTGCAAGGCGGCGCCAAGGTTCGCAAAGTATTCGCCATTGCTACATTTTTGCCCGATGGCACGGGCTATGAGTTCGGCTGCCGTCTCGGCGTCACCCTGCTGGAACCTAACGACGCCGAGGAGGTGAAGCATGTCGGGATTGTCGGGTGCTGCGGCCAGAATCTCGCGATATGCACGCTCGGCAGCGCCGAACTCACCCCGCTTATGCCACTCTATCGCCGCCGCAAGACCACCGGTAGCCGCTGTCCGCACCGGCGAGGGATTCGCCGCCTGCTTGGTCCGCCGGCGACGCTCCGCCCTGTTCGAATACTGCATGACCATGCGGGAAACCGATTGTCGAGATCGATCCCGATAAAATGGTCGAGACAAGTTTATGTTTCATTAAGTTAATTTGGAGAAGATGGCCGCATCGGCAAGCTCCGCTCAGCAAAATCCGCCCGATGGGAATGGATCTGCCGCGGCTGGGAGCAAGGGTAATACGCGATTGTCCAAGCGATTTAGGAAGAATCGACGGATTGGCCGCTTATCACCCAGTTTGCGCCGCGCCGAAAGGGGGCGCGCTTGTCGTGAATCCCGAGCAGGCAGGTAGTCTGCAAAGCATGATTAGCAACATTCCATGTAGGAGATACTCCAATGGCTCTTAGCGTTCTCTCAAACTATGCCGCGCAGGTTGCGCACCAGAACCTGGTGAACTCGCAACAGGCTGCGTCGCAAACCATCGCACAGTTGGCGTCCGGCCAGCGCATCGTGAATGCGTCAACCGATCCGGCGTCGCTCGCGATCGGTAGCGGTCTAAAGGCCGAGGTGGCCGCGCTCAATCAGGCGAACATCAATGCCGGCCAGGGCGTTTCGGTGCTTCAAATCGCCGACGGCGCTTATTCGAACATCAATGACATCCTGGTCCAGCTCAAGACTTTGGCCATTCAGGCTTCGTCCGGTCAGCTCGACGGCACGGATCGCGCGCAAATCAACTCCGAATACACCAACCTGGTCTCGGAAGTCGATCGTATCGCGAACGTGACGGACTTCAACGGAACCCAGCTCATCAACGGTGGCTTCTCGATTACTGGTGGAACTGGTCTCACGACATCGGCCGGCGTGCAGGGCATCACGCTCCGCGGCGGCGAGTCGGCGGGCAACTATTCCGCCTCCTACGATGGCGCAAGCCATACCTTCACCGTGGCGAATTCGGGTGAAACGTTCACGGGCGCTGTCGCCGCCAGTGCGCTCAGCGGCTCCGGCACGAATGCGACGCTCACGCAGGGTACGGTCGTGACACTCACCAGTACGACCGCTGGCTCGACTGACTCTATCGACATTGCGCTCGACAGCGCCTTTGCCGCAGGCACGAACATTGCTGCCGCCGCGAATCTGACTGCGGCGGGTACGTCAAGCCAGAGCTTCGCGTTCCAGGTCGGTGCAGGCAACACGGCAAACGACCAGATCGGGGTGACACTCAATTCCGCGAGCGCCTCGGCTCTCGGCATCGAGAATACGGACGTCAGCACAATCTCCGACGCCCAGAACGCATCGACCCTGATCACAAACGCCATCAACCAGCTTCAGACGTTCCGCGCCACGGTCGGAGCGGGCGAGAGCCGGTTGCAGTTTGCGCAGAACAATATCTCGACCGCGAGCGAGAATCTCCAGTCGGCCCAGAGCAACCTGCTCGACGTCGACGTGGCTCAGGCAGTGACCTCCCTCACGAGCCAACAGATCCTCGTGCAGTTGGGCGTGTCTGCGCTGGCCCAGGCGAACCAGTTGCCGCAGGATCTCCTGAAGCTTCTGCAGTAGTCACATCCTCGGGTTTGGGAGAGGGGGGCGACCTCCTCTCCCTTTCTCGAAAACTCCTGCGTCCTAAACGGTTAATTAATGAGGCTCACGCTAGAAAGGCGGCACAACGCAAAAAAGACCGAAGCCTGTTCGCAGCAATAGGATTTGTACGACGATAAGGGCGATGGACTCTCACGCGCCCGCGAATCGATGTCCCCCATAGTTAAGAGATCATGACCGCGCTTAATTTCAATAACGTCAATGTGAGCAATACGGGGCAGGTCACCTTTTCGGGTGTCGGGTCCGGCATCGATTTTCAGTCGATTGAGAATTCGATCATTCAGGCGAAGCAGGTCCCCATTGACACCCTCCAGACGTCAATTACGAACAATCAGAAGAAGATCTCGGACCTGCAGCAGTTTCAGGGTTTGCTTAATTCACTTCAAAGTTCCCTTTCGCAGATGTACGGCGCCGTTAGCGCAGGCAACTCAAGCAACGATTTCGACGCGACAGTCGCCAACACGAGCAGCTCACGCACCGACGGCCAAACGCCCAGTCCCGCTTCCAACCTGCTTGAGGTGACCACTACGAATCTTGCCCAGCCGGGCACTCACCAAATTCAGGTCCTGCAGCTCGCAACCACAGCGAAGATCGCAAGCGGCGGATTCAACAGCTTGACGACCGACCTGGGCACCGCGAGTGGTGGAACTCAGGGGTCGATTTCGGGAAGCTTCACGATCAACGGTACGACCATCAATGTATCGTCGACGGACAATTTGACGACCTTGGTCAATAACATCAATGCCGCAGATACCGGCACCAACCCGACAGGCGTCACGGCCAGCATCGTGTCCGTAAGCCCGACCGACAATCTGCTCGTGTTGACAGCAGACAAGACCGATACCCCGATTCAGCTCGCGGACCCAAACAATACCGGCGTGCTCGCTCAGCTCGGCGTCTCGAACGACGGCGGGAGCACGTTTCTTAACCAACTTCAAGCTGCGCAGCCGGCGCAATTCACGGCCGACGGCCTGACGAATCCTGCGAGTTTCCAGTCGGCCGTGGAGTCAAGTGGCTCAGCCGCATTCAGCACCTATACATCCGTGCCCTCGGGGACGAACACGTTCCAGATTGTCGACGCGAACAACAACGTGCTGGGTACGGTCACCTACACAAGTGCCGATTCACTCAATACGATCGCAAGCAAGATAAGCGCGATAACGGGCGTCAGCGCGTCGGTCGTACAGACGAGTAGCGGTTCGCAGTTGGTGATCAGTTCCAATAATGGGGCCAAGATTAATCTTACGAATGATTCCGGTAATTTGCTCAGCCAGATCGGAATCGTAAACCAGCCGCTCGTATTGACTCGTTCGAGTAACACGATCGACGACCTGTTCGCCGGCATTACGATCAATCTATTTCAGGCAGAGCCGGGAACGACTGTCAGCGTTCAGATCGCCAACAATGTGGCAGGTGTTCAGAGCGATATTGAGAACTTCGTGCAGGCCTACAATGCCGTGCGTGAGTTCATCAATACGGAGAACCAGACGGACCCCAGTACCGGCGAGGCCGCCACCAATGCCGGACCTTTATTCGACGATTCCACGATGGACGCCATTCGCGATCAACTCTCCGGGATGATCGGCGATGGCACGACCGGCGTCAGTACACAATTCTCCACTCTTGGTCAGATCGGAATTAACTTCGTCGACAATTCGACACTGACCAATCCCACGCAAGATAATACGCTTACGATCGATACCAATACTCTCAATCAGGCGCTGCTCAATAACTTGAGCGACGTGCAAAAGCTGTTCTCATTCACTTTTTCCAGCTCGAACTCGCAGGTTGCTCTTGTCGGGTTCGACGGGACATCGAGCTATAGCCCATCTGGCTATACGCTCAACCTGAACTACGACAGCGCAACCAGTTCAGTGGCGTCGGCCAATGTCAACGGCACGGCCGACGGCGCCGACAACGACAGCGCCACTGTAAACGGTCAGACGATCACGGCCACCAGCCAGACCGGTGCGAGCGGACTGCAGCTCTTCTATACCGGCAATACCAGCCTAAGTAACGTTCAACTCAATTTCACCGTCGGTATTGGCGCACAGATGTTTTTTGCGCTTCAGGGCATGACCGATCAGGCGACCGGCACGGTGCAGAACGAAATCAACGGCATTCAGACCCAGGATCAGGCGATCCAGACGAACATCACCAACCAGACGAATCTGCTGAACACGTATCAGCAGTCCTTGACGGACGAATTCAACAACGCCGAGACCAACGTCTCCGCCTTGAACAACGTCCAGGGCAGCCTGTTTCAGCTGTTGAACCCAAGCACGTCAAGCAATAGCAGCAATAACAATACGAGCGGATTCGCCTAAGTCCTAATTGGAATGCGACCGGCACCCCTGAACAAGCGAGGATCAGCGACGTGATCAAACGAGGAGCGAACGCCTATCAAACCCAGCAAATCATGACGGCCTCCCCCGTCATGCTCGTTGCCATGCTCTACGACAAGGCGATTCAGTCGTTGAAAAAGGCAATGATCGCGATCGATGCCGGCGACATTCAGGAGCGCTGGATTGCCAACAATCGTGCTTTCGAAATAATCCAACACCTCCAACGCACACTTGATCGCGAACGCGGCGGAGAAATTGCCGCAAATTTGGATACCCTTTATGGCCATATGCTTCGTGTGCTGCCCAGGGTTGACATGAAGAACGACCAGGAGGCGGCCAGGGACGTCATTAGGCTCCTGGAGCCACTACGCGAATCATGGCGGCAAGCCGCTGGCAGCGGAAATGCGCACGCGATCCCGACCGTGAAGCTGCCCCCCGAACCTCTCGCCCAGCACACAGCCGTCTCGGCGTAGTCAGAAGCGACTGAGCTAACCCGAAATCACTCGACCAGCGTGCCAATCCGGACGACTTCACCTGCAAGGCCGTCGCGGCAACACCCTTTCCTGCCGATCAGGTGGGCATAACCTACCGGGCGCACCGAGTACTTTTTTCCGCAGAACCTTTCGCCGTGTCGAGCCGTCGGCTCCTCGGCTTGAATTATCATATAATTATCAGAATGTTAGTCGGAGGTGCTTGAACTGGCCCGGGCCTTGCTCAAGCTTATTCGCGCATCGTTTCGAAGAATTTTCCGCGACGATCGGTTTTGGTTCGGTTGGGTCGGTGAGACTTTGGAGAATGTACGAGAGTTCCGCATAACGTGGGGTAAATACGATGACTTTCCAGGATTATTTGAATGAGCATCGGAAAGAAATTGTCACGAGCTCTGCCACGCGCCTTGCGGTGATGCTATATGATGAGGCGATTCGCCAACTCAATATTGCGATCAAAGCAGTCAGCGCCGACGATATTGCGACCCGGTACAACGCGACCGCGATGACCGCCAATTTGATCGAACAGCTGCACAGCTCGCTTGATTTTGCCCAGGGTGGTGAAATAGCCGAGCAACTGGGAATGATCTATCGGTTCATCCTGAGCCGACTCCCCCGCATCAATCTCTTCAACGACTCCGAGATTGCAGCGCAGATAATCGACCTGCTCGAGCCACTTCGGGATTCATGGCATGCGCTGGATCAGCATCAGGCCGCAGAACATCGTCGACACGCAGTCAAAGAGCGAGTCGCCGCTGTTGCCTGAAACGACAGCATCATTACATCAGCGTGCGCGTAACCGAGCGCTAAGTAGGCCCCTTGCAACGAACCGAGTGACGACTTCTTCGCAAAAATCAGGTGATTTGGAACAAAAGATGGATATCGCGTCCGTTATCTTGGCCGATCCAACCGAATGCGCGGTGCGAACCCCAAAACCGTTCGCCTCAAACGATTTCTCAGACATGCTCGGCCAGGTTTCGTCTCAAACGACTGGACCCCAAGAACCGCCTTCGGGAAGCGGCAAGGCCGCGGCCTCCGATATCATGAGCGGTTGGAATGCCGTAGGCGCAAGCGAGGCGAACGATCAAAAAGGGACGTCCTCACGTAAGCTCGCGGTGAGCAATGACAACGCACGACCGTCCAAGCGTGCGGCCGACGGCACGGATCCTAACGTTGCCTTGCCAAGCGTTGTTCCGCCGCTTCCTCAAATGGTCGATCAGCCAAGTGGCCAAGCGGCGCAAACCATGGGCGATGGTCAGAGTAGCGCCGTTACAGCACCGACTTCCGCAGCAAACTCGACTGCCCCGAGTCTCGATGCCGCGGGGTTGCAGCTGGCCTCGTCAGATCCGCAAACTCAAAACCTGACCAATGCCACGATCGCCGCGCTTACGCGTCCGGCTGACGCCACCAACGGCTCACTTAACCTCGCGGCGAGCGGCTTGATCGTGAACGTGAAAGTTGGATCGGCCGCCGGGTCCGTCCCATCGCAATCGGTCACAAATCCCGGCGTCCAAGCGGCTCTCGTCGATCCCGCCAATCAAGGCAGTGCATCGGGTGTCCAGGCGGCTGATGGTCGATTTGAGAACCGTGGAGCGGGTGCGGAATCCGGTCCTCCCCCAGTGCAGAATCCATTGTTCGACGGGTCCGGCACTGCTGCCGAACAGGCCTCGCCTGCCGACGCACGGATCGCGGCGTCGAACGGTTCGGCTCAGTCCGCGGCCCTCACGCCAACAAGTGGGCCGTCGGATTCCGGTAAAGCCGCGGACGGGGATGGCCAGAATTTGGCAACGGCGACGCCTTCCTCGAACATGCCGTCGAGCAGCTCGCTCCAGGCATTCGGGCCGCAGTCTCTTCCGGTTTCACAGCCAATTTCATTCGCTCAAAACACTGCGGGAGTCATTGCCACGAGTGCTGCGCCTCCGGCGGTCGAACAGGTCGCAATGCATATCGCCAAGGCGGCAAGCGATGGAGTCAATCACATCCAAATTCAGCTCTCGCCGCAGAATCTTGGCGGCATCGAGGTGCATCTCGATGTCGGCCACGACGGTCATGTGCTGGCTGCCGTCTCAGCCGATCGTCCCGATACCCTGAATCTCCTCCGGCACGACGCGCAAGGCCTCGAACAGGCCCTAAAAAATGCGGGGCTCCGGGCCGATGCCGGCGGCCTCAGCTTCAGTCTGCGCGATCAAGGCAACACCGGGTATCAAGCGCCATTGCAGAATACGGACTCAACTCCCCTCACAACCACGAGCGCCGACTCCACAAGCGCCCCGGCATCGACGCCCGTCAGTTATGCGACAAGCGTGCGGCCCGGCGGCGTCGATATCCAGGTTTAGGAGAACACCACCATGTCTACCTCAACGGTCGGCCAAAACACAGCGTCCGCGGCACTTTTTCCGAATAGTGCCCCAACCTCGAACAACAACGCGGCCGCAAGCATCGCCTCGAGCTTAACGGGTGCGCTCGCCGGCACGACAGGGGCGAGTGCTACGAGCGGAAGCCCCTCGGGTACTACATCGTCGACGTCGAACTCTCTTCCTAGCTTCGGCAACAACTTCAGTACGTTTTTGACGCTGCTGACGACCCAACTGCAGCACCAGGATCCGACCGCGCCGATGGATAGTTCGCAATTCACGAACCAGCTCGTTGAATTCTCCAGCGTCGAGCAGGCGATTCAGGAGAACAGCCAGCTCGGCACCTTAATTTCGCTCCAGCAACAGAACCAGTCCGCCGCTGCGGTGTCTTATCTCGGCAAGACGGTCGAGGTGAGTGGAAACTCGCTTCCCCTTGTCAACAGCGAGGGGCAGTTTTCATACACACTCCAGGGAACGGCGCAGTCGGCGTCGGTGGTAATTACGAACCAGAGCGGCGCCGAGATTCGGACCATGCCTCTCAGCACAGCCAGCGGAAAACAAGTCGTAACGTGGAACGGTCAGGACGACAACGGCAACACTGTGCCCGACGGCGTCTACAACTTCAGCGTCGTTGCGACCGACGCGGCGAACAAGCCGGTGACGAGCACCGCCACATTCTTCGGGCCCGTGACACAGGTAAGCACTGGCGCAAACAATCAGGCCACATTGTTGGTTGGCGGTCAGAGCGTCACCCTGAACAACATCATCTCGGTTGACGAGTCGAGCGGCGCGTCATCGTCAACCCTGGGAAACATCGCGGCAGCGCTTAACTCCCTTGTCAACTGAGCCTGCCCGAAAGGTGTATCGGAAATTTGTGATTTGGATGATACGCGCTAATCGCGCGAAGTAGGAGGTAGACCATGAGTATCTTTGGTGCATTGTATTCGTCGGTATCGGGGCTCGATGCGCAAAGTCAGGCGCTCGGCGTGATTTCGGACAACATCTCGAATTCGAGCACCGTCGGCTACAAGACGACCGACGAGCAATTCTCGACTCTCGTGACCGAGGCGGCGACGCCCACGAACTATACTCCCGGCGGCGTGATGGCCAACCCGCGCCAGCTCATAGATCAACAGGGCTTGCTCCAGGCGTCGAGCTCGCCCACTTCCTTGGCCATCACCGGTCAAGGCTTCTTCGTCGTGAACACCAACGCCAACTCTCAAGGCGGCTCGCCGTTCCTCTTTACGCGTGCGGGCAATTTCACGCCGGATGCGCAGGGTAACCTCGTCAATACTGCCGGCTATTATCTTCAAGGCTTCCCGACGAACGCCGCGGGCGACATTCTAACGAATGATCTCAGCTCGACGGCCGGCTTGCAGACCATAAACGTGGACGGCTTGAACGGGGGTGCCGCCGCAACGCAGAACATTACAATCGCCGCGAATCTGCCGGCAACCGATGCAACCGGCACGACACATGACGTCACGGCGCAGATTTACGATTCGCTCGGTGTCGCCCAGAATCTAACGCTGGAATTCACCAAGACGGCGACGCCCAATCAATGGACGCTCGCTGCAACATCCCTCACCAACGCCGCTACTGGTGCGGCTTCCGGAACCGTGACTTTCGGGCCTGCCACTGTCACTTTCAATCCCGATGGCACCTTCAGTTCATCGACTGCAACGAGCCTCACGATCTCCAATCTTACCTCGGGTGCGGCGAACGACACGATCAACCTCAATCTGGGAACGGCTGGATCGTCAACCGGCCTATCCCAATTTTCCAACAACTTTACCCTGTCGAACGTGACCCAGGACGGCTACACCAACGGCTCCCTCACGGGTGTTTCGATCAACAGCTCCGGGCTCGTGACTGCTACGTTCTCAAATGGACAGACCCGACCGTTCGCACAGATTCCGATCGCTACGTTCCCCGGTCCGGACAGTCTCAAGTCGGTGACCGGAAACGCTTGGCAGGCTACGGCGGGATCGGGGCCGTTCCTGCTTCAGGATGCGGGTAGCGGTGCCGCAGGCACAATTTCCTCTGGCGAACTCGAATCCTCGACCACCGATCTGGCGACCGAGTTTTCGAACATGATCATAACCCAGCAAGCCTATTCGGCGAGCGCACGCGTGCTCACGACTTCGGACCAGATGCTGCAGACGCTCAACCAGGTCCTGCAGTAGGACATTTCATTCGCGGGCAGCCCCGTCGAGGGCGAAGCGGGGTTGCATTGAGCGAATTTGGAGATTTTCCGAACCTTTAACCGTGATCCTTAGCCGTTTTTTAAAAGCCCCAGCGTAGGTTGGCCCTCCAACGGAGATTATTTCGTAGGCGGAGTTCGCAATGATGATCGATCGAGTGCAAAGGCCCAACTCCATACTCGGCCCTGACGGCCGATCGATCACGATTGACGATTTGCCGCCGTCCGGGACTAAGCGGTGGGTTGTTCGTCGTAAGGCCGAAGTCGTCGCCGCGGTACGCGGTGGGTTAATCACCCTCGAGGAAGCGTGCACGCGATATACGCTCTCGGTTGAAGAATTCCTCTCATGGCAGCGGCTGATCGAGCGGCACGGCCTGGCCGGCCTGCGCACGACGCGCATCCAGGACTACCGAGGAGCAGGCGTCTAAGGATTCGTGCAAACTGACGTCATCTGGGCGCCCGCAGCAACTGCTGGCGCTTTTTCCGTGCCATAGCCATTCGTCCTGCGCGCTCGCCAAATAAACGTTCCCACGCGACGGCGGTTGGGCGCGGCGTCTCGGCCGGTGCCCCGGCAACAGGGCGACCCGGCAACAGGGTGACCCGGCAAAATCTGCCGACGAGTTAACGTCTTATTCACCGCCAATTCCCTAATCTCCTCTATGAAAACGCAAATCCAGGCGCCTTGCCATGTCGAGCCAAGGGGCCAGTACGGGACGTGAACGACGGAGTGAACGGTTTGATCCAGCTACTTCGAACATTGGGGGCCGGCCGTGTGGCCGGACTTGGCGCCATTGTCTTGAGCGCGGTTGGATTCTTTGCATTCGTCATGCTGCGCATGACCACACCGGATATGGCGCTGCTCTATAGCGGGCTCGAACCCGAGGACGCCGGCCACATCGTGGCTCAACTCGAACAGCGTAACATTCCTTATGAGCTCAAGGCCAACGGCACCCAAATTATGGTGCCGTCTCCTCAAGTGCCGAACGTCCGCGTCGCGCTCGCCCAAGAAGGGTTGCCCCACGGCGGCACCGTGGGATATGAGATCTTCGACAAACCCGACGCTCTCGGGTCGTCGAACTTTGTTCGCGACATAAATCGCTTGCGCGCGCTCGAGGGCGAATTATCGCGTACAATTCGCTCGATCGACGGCATCAAATCGGCGCGTGTTCACCTCGTATTGCCGCGCCGCGAGCTCTTCAGCGCCGAACGCCAGGAGCCGAGTGCGTCAATAGCGCTGGCCATGCGCACTGCCGAACGGCCTTCGGCGCAAGTGGTGGCCGCCATCCAACACCTCGTCGCTTCCGCTGTGCCGGGACTTAAGTCGGCGCGCGTGTCGGTCATCGATGATCGGGGCACACTGCTTGCCCGCGGCGCTGGCGACGGCAATGACGACAGCCTAGCCGGTCTAAGCAGCGACGAGCGCCGGCGCGCCTATGAGGATCAGGTGCGGCGCAAGATCATCGAAATCCTCGAACCGATCGTGGGCGCCGATCGTGTGCGCGCAGAGGTGACGGCGGACATGGACTTCGACCGTCTTTCCACCACCTCTGAGGAATTCGATCCGAATACGCAAGTTGCGCGTTCAACTCAAAGTGTCACCGACAGTGCTGCGAACTCCGAGGCCCAGCCATCGCAACAACCAGTGACGGCGACGACGAATATTCCGGGCGCCCCGCCCGTCCCTCCGCAATCGCCGCCACAATCGCCCAAGAACAGCAACACCACCGCCCACAACGAAGAGACGACGAATTACGAAATTTCTAAGACGGTGAAGAACTTCGTTCATGAGGCGGGCAACCTGAAGCGGCTCTCAGTCGCGGTTATGCTGGACGGCGTTTACGCGACTGACGTGTCGGGTGCTCACACCTATCAGCCCCGCAGCAAGCAGGAGCTGGATCAACTCACGGCGATGGTTCGCTCGGCCGTCGGAATCGACGATAAGCGCGGCGATCGGCTAGAGCTCATTAACTTGCGCTTCGCGGGCCCGGATGAGGCCAGCGTGCCCGAGGAGAAAATTTCATTTTTTGGCCAATTCTCGCCAAACGATCTTTTCCGCATCGCCGAGATACTCGTGCTCGCACTTGTCGCCATCCTCGTCATCATGCTCGTGATCCGGCCTCTGATGAAGCGGCTCTTTGAAATCAAGCCCGTTGTTGCGTCGGCCACCGGCCAAGGCAGTGCTGCCATGCTTCCAAATCAAGCGGGGGTGACTGCGGCGATCGCCGGACCATCAGGGGGAGATAGCTCAAGATCAAATGTTGGCGATGCCAACCAAATCGAGGAGTCGGGCGGGATCGACATCGGGCAGGTCGAGGGCCGTGTGCGCCGCTCATCGATCAAGAAAGTCGGCGAAATCGTCGAAAAACATCCAGAGGAAGCGGTCGCAATCCTGCGCAACTGGATGGTCCAGGAAAGCTAACGTCGGCAGGGGATTTCCATCATGGCGCCATCGGCACGCGTCCGAGACGATTACAAAAGCCTGTCGGGAGCGGAAAAAGCCGCGATCCTCATGCTTGCGCTCGGCGAGGAAAACGCGACGAAGCTGTTCTCGCTCATGCACGAAGACGAGATCCGCGAGCTCTCCAATCACATGGCAAATCTCGGCACTGTAAGTTCGAACGTAGTGGAACGGCTGTTCGTTGACTTTGCCGAGATGATTTCGTCGACCGGTGCTCTCATGGGCACCTTCGAGAGCACAGAACGTCTCCTCATGAAGGTTCTCGACCGCAACAAAGTCGATACGATCATGGAGGAAATTCGCGGTCCAGCCGGTCGGACGATGTGGGACAAACTCGCGAACGTCAGTGAGACCGTTCTGGCGAGCTACCTCAAGAATGAATATCCGCAAACGGTCGCCGTTGTACTTTCCAAAATCCGCCCGGAGCACGCTGCACGCGTGCTCGCACACCTGCCCGAGAACTTCACGATGGAAGTAATCATGCGGATGTTGCGAATGGAGTCGGTCCAGAAAGACGTCCTTGATGACGTCGAGCGCACGCTTCGGACGGAATTCATGAGCAACCTCGCGCGAACCAATCGGCGCGATGCCCATGAGGTCATGGCGGAGATCTTCAACAACCTGGACCGGAGCACCGAAGCCCGCTTCCTTACTGCACTCGAGGAGCGCAACAAGGATTCGGCCGAACGCATCAGAGCCCTCATGTTCACATTCGAGGATCTCGGCAAGCTCGACCCGTCGAGCGTGCAAACGCTGCTTCGTGGTGTGGAGAAGGACAAGCTCGCTATGGCGCTCAAGGGCGCATCCGAAGGCCTCCGCGATCTCTTCTTCAGCAACATGTCGGAACGCGCCGGCAAACTCCTTAAGGAGGAGATGGAGTCGATGGGACCGGTCCGCCTCAAGGATGTGGATGAGGCGCAAATGGCCATGGTGGCGCTCGCAAAAGAGCTGGCGGCCAAAGGCGAGATCATGATTGCGGACAACAAGGAAGATGACGAGCTGATCTATTAAGTGGATGGAAGATCTATGACCGCGGCCCATAAATTTCTCTTTGATCGCTCGTTTGACGATGCCGTTGCCGGCGAGGACGAGGCGAGGACCGTCAAGCGATATACCGAAAGCGATCTTGCGGCGGCGTGCGCCGCAGCCCGTTTGGCAGGTCGCGAGGAAGGCCACTCGACGGCGAATGCTGCAGCCATGGGGAGCATCGGGGCGAGTACCGCACGCGCGCTGCAAACGGCAGCGCAGGAGATCGGCAAACTCGGTATTGCGCGCACGGACGCTGAGCGTGCGATGACCGCCGCAGGCCTTCAGCTCGCGGCTGCCATCGCGCGCAAGGCTATCCCGGAAATCGCCCGTCGGAATGGGATTGCCGAGATTGAAGCACTGGTTTCCGATTGCCTTGCCCAATTGATCGACGAGCCTCGAATCGTCATTCGCGTGCATGATTCCCTGCTCGACTCTCTGGACGAGCGTGTTCGCACGCTGGCGCGGGCGGCCGGCTTCGAAGGGAAGCTCGTTCTCGTTGCCGACGCGGCACTCGGTCTTGGCGACTGCCGGATCGAATGGGCCGATGGAGGAGTGGAGCGCAATCTTCGACGACTGTTCGATGAGATCGACGCGGCGGTGGCGCGGTCCATCGGCCAGAAAGACCCTCAAATGCCTGAATATTCGAAGGACCCTTAGGAGAATCCCATGCCCGATGAAAATCTTGAACTTAAGGAATTGGACACTTTGGCGGCTGCGGCCGGCGAAGAGTCCGACGGATCCCCCGAGGGCCGTCAGGCGCGCGGGGCCAAGGAGCTCGAGGCCGTTTACGATATCCCCGTTCAGGTGTCCGCCGTACTCGGCCGGGCCTCTTTGCAAGTGAGCCAGCTTCTGAAGCTTGGGCGTGGCGCCGTCGTCGAGCTCGATCGCAAGGTCGGCGAAGCGATCGACATCTACGTCAACAACCGCTTGATCGCACGTGGTGAAGTGGTCGTCGTGGACGAGCGGCTCGGTATTACCATGACCGAAATCATCAAGACGGATCGCTCGGCTTGAGCATCGATACAACTGTCCCGAAGCCGGCCGCGCAGACGCGCGGTGCCGCCCGATCGTCGGCAGCGCCCGCTAATCGAGTCGGGCGTGCCCGGCCGCGCACCACACGCGTCGCGCAAACAGGGTCGGCTCGGCTTCGCATCGACGCCGGCACATTGCTCGGGCTCGCAATGGGTTCAACGTTGATTGTCTCGGCTATCATGGCCGGTGGCTCGCTCGTCGCGTTTTTCAATTTTCCAGCCCTTTTGATTGTTCTCGGGGGCACGCTCGCGGTGGTGATCGTTTCCTATTCCCTGCCCGAAACCCTGCGCGCATTTGCCGCAATGCCGCGCGCAGCAATTCGCACGAGCCGCGATCCCGGCGCGGCGGCTGCCGAAATCCTTCGCCTTGCAGATACAGCTCGACGGTTCAATTTGATCGGCCTCGAAGAGTCGTTGCCGCGGCTCGCCGAAGAAGTTTTTCTCCATCGCGCGATCTCAATGGCTTGCGAAGGCACGCCGGGTGACGTCATAGAGCAGATATTGCGGCGCGAACTCGACGCCACACGTCGGCGGCACCAACGGTCGATTGCGGTTCTGCGCCGTGCCGCCGAAGTAGCGCCCGCCATGGGACTGATCGGAACGCTCATCGGCCTCGTTCAAATGCTTGGCCGTCTCCAAGATCCGCACGCAATTGGGCCCGCGATGGCGATCGCACTGCTCGGGACGCTTTACGGCGCCATGCTCGCGCATTTGGTGTTCAATCCGCTGGCGACGAAGCTCGAGCGCAATTCCGGTGAGGAATCGCTTGTCAAGACAATCTATGTGCTCGGTGCCGGATCGATTGGACGCCACGAGCCCCCGCGAAGGCTCGAGCGCACGATAAATGCGCTTTTGCCGCCGTCGAAGCGACTACGCTTCTTCGATTAATCTGACTGAGTGGAGTGAGACCATGCGACTTCTTATTATTGGCTCTTTGGACGGCTATATCGGAGCGGCAGGCAAGATCGCCCTCGCGCGGGGGGCCAAGGTCTCCCATGCGAGCGATGTTGAGTCCGGCCTCAATGCCATTCGCGCCGGTCATGGGGCCGAGCTCGTCATGGTCGACGTGAAGCAGGACCTGCGCCGCTTCATCGATTCCCTTAAAGCCGAACGGATTTCGATTCCTGTCGTCGCCTGCGGCATCGGTACCGATTCGAACGCGGCCGTGGCTGCAATCAAGGCGGGAGCGAAGGAATATATTCCACTTCCACCTGACGAAGAGTTGATCGCTGCCGTCCTCGAGGCAGTAACCGAGGAAAGTCATGCGATCGTGCACCGCGATCCGAGCATGACGGCGCTCTTGGCGACCGCGGATACCATCGCAACCTCCGACGCGACGGTGCTGATCACGGGCGAAAGTGGCACCGGAAAGGAGTTGCTCGCGCGCCATATCCATCGCAAGAGCAAACGCGCGAACCAACGTTTCGTCTCGGTGAACTGTGCCGCAATTCCGGACAATCTACTCGAGTCGGAGTTATTCGGTCACGAGAAGGGCGCATTTACGGGTGCCGTGGCGAGGCGTATCGGAAAGTTCGAGGAAGCAAATGGCGGTACCTTGCTCCTTGACGAAATCAGCGAGATGGACCCTCGCCTTCAGGCGAAGCTCCTGCGTGCGGTCCAGGAACGCGAGATTGACCGTGTCGGCGGAACGCAGCCGGTGAAAGTCGACATCCGGGTCATCGGAACGACCAACCGGGACCTTCTGGCCGAGGTACGCAAGGGTACTTTCCGCGAGGATCTCTATTATCGCCTCAACGTCGTAACCCTGCGGATTTCGCCCCTACGCGACCGCCCGCTCGACGTTTTGCCGCTCGCGGAGCATTTTTCCCGCAAGTATGCGGATGCGAATGGTATCGCCCATCGGCCGTTTTCAGCCGCGGCGCGCGAAGCCCTGCTCAAGCAGTCCTGGCGCGGTAACGTGCGTGAACTCGAGAACACGATGCATCGCGCCGTGCTGTTCGCAAAGGGGAGCGAGATCGAGGCCGAGGCGATTGTCACACTGGATGAAATCGCCACATGCGCTTTGGCCGCACCTGCCGCGTCAGCCACCGCACAAACCAGCACTTCGGATGGAACTGGAGCGCCGATTGTCACCGGGCTCGTCGGCCGCACGGTCGCCGACGTCGAGCGTGACCTCATCATCGAGACCGTGAGTCATTGCCTTGGCAACCGAACGCACGCGGCCAACATCCTCGGCATTTCGATCAGAACACTGCGAAACAAGCTCAAGCAATATAGCGAGGAAGGAATTCCAGTTCCGATGCCTGGTGAGTCCGATCGTGTCACGGCTTGAGTTCTATTGAGCACGGCAGGAGTTAGGGCTGCATGAGCGACGCGGCAACAGCGACAACGGCAGCGACGGCGATCAGCCCCTTTTCGCGCCTCCTTACCCAGTTTCGACTCGCATTGGGCCAGGGCGACGTCGCCCTCGCCCTTGGCCTGGTTGCCATACTCGTCGTGCTTATCTTGCCGATGCCGCGCTGGCTCCTCGATATCAGCCTGGCCATTTCGATCACGTTTTCGGTGCTGATCCTGATGACGTCGGTCCTCATTGCAAGGCCGCTCGACTTCAGTTCGTTTCCGACGGTCCTGCTGATCGCGACAATGCTGCGACTTGCGTTAAACCTGGCATCGACGCGCCTCATCCTGGCTCATGGCCACGAGGGCACCACCGCCGCCGGCCGCGTCATCGAAGCGTTCGGCAATTTCGTGATGGGCGGAAACTTCGTCATCGGACTGATCGTCTTCGCGATTCTCGTCATCGTGAATTTCGTCGTCATCACCAAGGGGTCTGGTCGCATTGCCGAGGTTTCCGCGCGCTTCAGCCTGGACGCCATGCCTGGCAAGCAAATGGCGGTCGACGCGGATCTTTCCGCAGGCTTGATCGACGAGACCGAGGCACGTCGGCGCCGGAAGTCGCTTGAGGATGAAAGCACATTCTTCGGCTCGATGGACGGTGCAGCGAAGTTCGTTCGCGGCGACGCCGTAGCCGGTTTGCTTATCACCTTCATCAATATTGTGGGCGGTATTATCATCGGCGTCGCTCAGAACGGCCTGAGCTTTGCGCAGGCGACCCACACCTACACGCTCCTTACGGTCGGCGACGGCCTCGTCTCGCAGATTCCGGCACTGATCGTCTCGACGGCGGCAGGCCTCATCGTCTCCAAATCGGGCGTCATCGGTTCCGCGGACAAGGAACTCTTCGGCCAGCTCGGCGGATATCCCAAGGCACTCGGCATGGCATCATTCCTCACGGGTAGCCTTGCTCTCCTGCCCGGCGTGCCGATGATCCCCTTCCTGCTGCTTGCGGGTACGACCGGCGGGGCGGCGTGGCTGCAACTCAAGCGCCGCGAGGATGCCGCCAGCGCCAAAGCCAAGGAAGCGGCGGCGAAGGCGGCACCGGTCGCCGAGGAACCGATTTCGACGGCGCTCAAGATCGACAATATTCGCGCCGAATTGGGCTACGGCCTCATTCCACTCATCAATAATCCGAGCGGGCACAAATTGACGGACCAGATCAAAGCGCTTCGCCGTCAGCTCGCGAGCGAGATGGGATTCGTCCTTCCCCCAGTGCGTATCCAGGACAACATGCAATTAGGCGCCAACGGCTATGCGATCCGCATAAAGGAAGTTGAGGCGGGCCGCGGCGAGCTCAGGCCGGGCATGCTGCTCATCATGGACCCGCGCGGCGACAAGATCGCGCTGCCCGGTGACGAAACGACGGAGCCGACCTTTGGCCTGCCGGCCATGTGGGTCGCCGAGGCCTATCGTGAGGAGGCGATGTTCAAGGGCTACACCGTCGTCGATCCTGCGACCGTATTGACGACCCATCTGACCGAGGCGATCAAGGGGTATATGGCTGACCTCCTCTCCTATTCCGAAACGCAAAAGCTGCTCGACGAGATCGATAAGGATCATCACAAGCTCATCTCGGATGTCATTCCCAATCAGATCTCGGTCGGCGGCGTGCAACGAATTTTGCAGAATTTGCTGCACGAGCGCGTCTCCATCCGCGATCTACCCACGATTCTCGAGGGGATTTCCGAAGTCGCCGGACATACGCGCAACGTGACCGCCCTCACCGAGCATGTGCGCGCGCGCCTTGCACGCCAGATCAGTGATCAGGCGACGTGCGAGGCGGGCTACATGCCAATCGTGACTCTGACGCCGGAATGGGAACAGAGCTTTGCTGAGGCGATCGTCGGTCAGGGTGACGAGCGGCAGCTTTCCATGCCACCGTCGCGCCTACAGCAATTCATCACGACCACACGTCAAACGCTCGAGCGCTTTGCCATGCTCGGGGACACGCCGGTCCTACTTACAAGCCCGCCCATTCGTCCCTTTGTGCGCTCCATCGTCGAACGCGTGCGCCCGCTTACGGTGGTCCTTTCCCAAAATGAGATTCATCCCAAGGCGCGCATCAAGACGCTCGGCCAAATATAGGAGCGACGGCACCGAATGCGCTTACGATCCTTCACCGCTCCGACACTCGCTCAGGCGATGAAACTCGTTCGCGAGGAGCTCGGCCCCGATGCCATCATCGTGTCGACCCACGCGACCAACAAGAGTGCCCCGGCGCGCGTGACCGCAGCAATTGAGCCAGCCGACGAGTCAATTGCGGCTACGGGCGGAGCCAGCATACACGGGCCGTGCGCTCGCATTGGTGGCTTCGAGAAACCTGCCGATCACGCCCACCGCGCCGTCCGAGATGCGTTCGAATTTCACGGCGTGCCGGCAATACTTGCCCAGCGTCTCGGGGGCTTCGCTGGCGACGCGCTCAATTCCGGTGCGGCAAAGGGAGAACCACTCCTTGCGCTCGCCGCAGCACTCGACCGCCGTTTTCGCTTTGAGCCGCTTCTGGGTTCGCGGGGACCGCGCAGGCCGCTAATCTTGGTGGGGCCACCTGGCGCTGGTAAGACCGTCACAGTCGCCAAGCTCGCAGCCCGGGCGGTTCTTGCAGGAAATCGTTTGACCGTAATCACGACCGACACGATTCGTGCGGGCGGCGTCGAGCAGCTCGCGGCATTCACGAAGATTCTGGGCGTCGATATCCAGGTAGCCGAGGACGCAGGCGCGCTCGCCGATGCTATTCTTGCTGGAACGTCTGGCGCTAGCAAAGCCGATGTGTTGCTGATCGACACAGCCGGCGTCAATCCCTATGACGAGGGAGAGATCGCTCACGCCAAGGCCCTTGTCGACGCCGTCGATGCGGCGGCGATCGTTGTTCTCTCCGCCGGCGGAGATCCGCTCGAAGCGGCGGAGGCCGCGGTTGCCTTTGCCGAAATCGGGGCCAAGCGTCTCGTCATGACGCGAATCGACGCGGCGCGACGCCTCGCAAGCCTGCTCACGGCGGCAGAGGCGGGGAAATTGGCACTTTCCGACGTTGGGACAACCCCCCACATCGCCAATGGCCTCTCGCCGCTTAACCCCGTCTCGCTCTCGCGGCTCCTCATCGGAGATCTGGTCGACGATAAGGCGGAGGAGAGGACGGCCACCAATGAATCACCTCGATTGCTGAAGGCAGCCTCATGACAATCGCCCGTATTGCTCGAACCAATCCGCCTCCACTTCCCACGGTGCGTAACCTGATCGCTATTGCGTCCGGAAAAGGTGGGGTCGGGAAGACGTGGCTTGCCGTCACGCTCGCCCACGCGATGGCGCGCCAAGGGATTAAGCCGCTTCTTTTCGACGGCGATCTCGGGTTGGCGAACGTCGATGTCCAGCTTGGGTTGACGCCCGAGCGCGATCTTGGCTCGGTCCTCGCGGGACGGACGAGTCTTGGGAGTGTCGTGACGCACGTCTCGGCTGCCGGGTTCGACGTGATCGCGGGCCACTCGGGATCGGGCGGGCTTGCCGCACTGCGTCGCGAGCAATTGCGGGGCCTGAGCGAGGACTTGTTCGAGCTTGCTGCGTCCTACGATTGCGTGATCCTCGATCTTGGTGCTGGAATCGAGCGGACCGTGCGCGCCCTTGCCGCACCCGCTGGGGTCTGCCTTGTGGTCGCGACCGACGAGCCGACCTCGCTGACCGATGCCTATGCCTTCATCAAGCTGATCGTTCAGGATCGACCGACGGTTGACGTCCGCATCGTGATCAATCGGGCCGTGTCGTCCACGGCAGGCGAGCGGACCTATGCCTCACTTGTAAAGGCGTGCCAAAACTTCCTCAAAATCTCGCCACCGCTGGCTGGAATCGTGCGGCACGATCGCCGCGTCGGCGATTGTATAAGGTCTCAGACCCCTCTCATATCGCGCTTCCCGCAGAGCGAGGCTGCTCACGACGTAGAGGTGCTCGCTCAGCGCCTGGCGCTCGCGCAGTGACCCGACCACGCCGAGCCGGGAAGGGCGCCGATGACTAGCGTCGTAGCAACGCCAGCGCCGGTTGCGATCAATTTGGGCAATTCGGCGAATGCCATTGTTCTGATTGACGCCAATCCCGCCCTCGCCAACCTTAATATCGGGAGCCTGATCCAAGGCGTGGTGATTGGTCGTGACGCTCGTGGGCAAACGATCGTCGAGGCTGATTTTGGACGACTGACGCTGTCTACCCGCATCGACCTCCCGGTCGGCAGCACCGTCGTGCTTCAGGTGCAGACGGCCGGCGCGCGGATTACCGCGATCGTTCTCTCAATTAACGATCAATCCATCGGCAACCCGTTGCGTTTGCCGCTCCTACCATCGCTACAGACGATAGCGCCCAACCCAGGGCCGGCATCTACCGGCACCGCAGCGCCTGCCCCCGCAGGCGAAGGCTCATCGCCCGCTGCGGAGATCGTACTATCGACGGGGACAGTCGTGACGGCGGTCATCTTGCGCCCGGCCGCACCTGTTGCGACGGCGGCGGGCGCAAGCACAGGATTGGCTGCCGCGCCAGACAGCGCGCAACTTCCGGAGGGCAGCCAGCTCACCGTGCGGATCGTGGAAGTCAGACCGCCTACGAATTTGGGCTCGCCTCCGGACCTCGGCTCCCCCACGCCCGAGGCCGGGTCAGAAACGCAGCTTGCCAATGCCGCGGGTTCGTCCGCCTCCGGTCCGGCCCCACGATCTTCTCCCCAGTTCGGATCGGACGCACCCGAGGTGAGTGGCAGCGGCGGGACGCCGAAACAAATCGTCGCGACGGTGCTCGGTCCCGGCGCAAAGGGGCAAATCGAAGTTCGCACCCCGATCGGTACGATTGAACTCCCGCTCCCAAGCAATCCGCCGACCGGAAGCACGATCATCCTCGAACAGGAAGGTGAGCCGAAACTAGCGCTGCCATCGCCCCTTGGTGCAGCAACACCAGCAGAGGCGGCGGCGAACTTGTCAAACGATTGGCCCGCACTCCGGCAAGCCGTTGCAGTTCTCGAGAGTTCGCAAGCGCGGGGGATTCCCGACGAAATGGTTGCACTGCCCCGCCCGGGGCCCCAATTGGCGCTCGGCCTCATAGCGTTCGTTGCCGCGCTCGAAAACAGGAGCACCACAGCCGGCCTAGGTGCGGCCGCAATCCGTCAACTCGGGACCCTCGGGCAAGCTGACCTCGCCGCACAGCTTCGCATCGATTTCGAGCATTTGAGCGCCCTGGCCAACGAAAATGGTGAGGCCGATTGGCGCAGCTTCTTCATTCCCGTCGTCGCCGACCGCATGCTAAGCCAAGTCCGCCTCTTTCTTCGCAGGCGCGAGCCGCGACGGGACGGGCAAGTCGGGCGTCTGCCAGTGGTTTCAGGGGGACAACGATTTATCGTCGAGCTCGAACTCTCGCGGCTCGGCGCGGTTCAGATCGACGGCTTCCTCAAGGAACGGCAATTGAACTTGATCCTGCGAAGTCATCACCTGCTCGCCCAGTCCCTGCGCAAAGCGCTCGAGGTAATATTCAGCGACGCGCTGGCGGCAGCGGATCTCACGGGCGCCCTGGGCTTTCAAACTGTGGCGTCACGATTTCCGACCGCCCCACTCGAGGCGGCGCATGCCAAATCGACGGCAATCGTCATTTAGAGCCAGCGGGTCTCTTTTCGGCGGTGAATTGTGAGTGCCACTTCGTCAACTGTCGCCTGGTGGCGACGCTCTGCTTCGGCGCGCAGCTTCTTACGCTGATTTTCCAACGCCGTCTCGTAGCGCTTTACATCTTGAAAGACCTTGCCCAATGCTGCAACGGCCTTTGCGATGTCGTCCTCGATTTGCCGGCGGTCCGCCGCCAAGGCATTGCGGCGTTTGATAACCGCGCGAGCAAAACCCGGGTAGCTAAACCCGACTTCGACATTGATAGATGCAACGCGTTGCTCGGTGACAAGCTCCACCTCGAGCTGTGCCTGTGCCGCTTCGAGTTGCACGCGACGGGATTCGAGAGCCACGAGATCCCGCCGCCGCTCGTCGAGCATGCCGCGATGCAGACGAATCAAACTCTTAAGCGCTTTCACGAGCAATCATTCCGTCACGGCGGACTCATGCCGAGAATTTCTGCAAGCTGGCGATAGCCGGCGGCCAGGTCGCACCGTTCGGCCTTTTTTTGGGTCATAAAAGCTTCGATCGCCGGATAGAATCGTATCGCATCGTCGACATTAGCGTCGCTGCCGCGGCGGTAGGCGCCGAGGCGGATCATTTCGGCCATATCCTCATAAACCGCAAGGAGCGCGCGCGCACGTTCGACGACGGCTTGCTCCGCTTCGCTGTTGCACGCGGGCATGGTGCGCGAAACGCTTCGCAGAACATTGATGGAGGGATAGCGCCCGCGCTCCGCGATTGCACGTTCGAGCACAATATGGCCATCCAGGATTGCGCGAACCGCATCCGCGACCGGCTCATTGTGATCGTCGCCCTCGACCAGCACCGCAAAAAGCCCGGTGATGTTGCCTTGACCCGTGAGGCCAGGACCCGCACGCTCCAGCAGACGCGGCAACTCCGTGAAGACGGTCGGCGTATAACCCTTACTGGTCGGAGGTTCGCCCGCCGCGAGGCCGATTTCGCGCTGTGCCGTGGCGAAGCGCGTTAGGCTGTCCATTAAGCAAAGGACTTCTGCACCGGAATCCCGAAAATACTCAGCGACTGTGAGCGTCAAATAAGCCGCTTGACGGCGCAGCAGGGCGGATTCGTCGGACGTTGCGACAATCACCACGCTTCGCGCCAGACCCTCAGGGCCGAGATCGTCCTCGAGGAATTCCTGCACCTCCCGACCCCGTTCACCAATCAGGCCAATTACGGCGACATCCGAACCGGTATAGCGCGCAAGCATAGACAGAAGGACCGACTTGCCGACCCCGGAGCCGGCAAATATCCCCATACGTTGGCCTTTGCAGCACGAGAGGAAAGCATTGAGCGAACGTACTCCAAGATCGAGTTTGCCGCCTACTCGGCGGCGTTGGTGCGCCGGCGGTGGGGGATTCCGCAACGCGTAGGCCTCAAGGCCAGAGGGAAGCGGCCCCTTCCCGTCGATCGGCTCGCCCAGCGCATTGACCACCCTGCCGAGCCAGCCATGACTAGGGCGCATCACTGGATCATTGCTGACAATTTCGGCCTTGCAGCCGAGCCCGACACCGTCGAGCGGCCCAAAGGGCATGAGAAGTGCGTGGCCCTGGCGGAAGCCGATAACCTCGCTGAGTACCTTTCGCCCGCCACGGGCCTCGATTTCGCATCGGCTCCCAATCGAGAGCCGGCGCTCCACGCCACCGATCTCCACAAGCATTCCGAGGATCGCGGCAACCCTTCCATAGAAGCGTTGCTCCGAAATCCGTTCAAGCTCAGCAAAAAGGGATTTTCTTAGCATTCCCAGTTACTTAATGAATGAGGCGCGCTCAAGGTTTCCCGCAAACCACCGCAATGGCGCAGGGTCCACGAGCGGATGATGCACCGCCCGCGCTTAAGGCTTGGTAAATTAGAAATAAAGCATTAAAGAATTTGTTAACCTTTCTAAAGGATGATGCACCAGGTCAATTCATTTGGGGCTTTCTGGGAGACTGATATGCGCGTTCTTCTGATTGAGGACGATTCCTCCACGGCCCGAAGCATCGAGCTGATGCTCAAATCGGAGGGCTACATCTGCGACACGACCGATCTTGGGGAGGACGGCCTCGAAATCGGAAAACTTTACGATTATGACATTATCCTCCTCGATTTGATGCTGCCGGACATCGACGGGTACGAAGTGCTGCGCCGCCTTCGGGCCGCCCGTGTCGGCACGCCGATCCTGATCCTGTCGGGGTTGGCCGAACTGGACAACAAGCTCAAGGGATTAGGCTTTGGAGCCGACGATTATCTAACCAAACCATTCGATAAGCGTGAGCTTATTGCCCGCATTCAGGCGATCGTACGCCGCTCGAAAGGCCATTCAGATTCAGTGATCAAGACCGGGCGCCTCATTGTCAACCTCGACACGCGCACAGTCGACGTCGAGGGAACGCCACTTCATTTGACCGGCAAGGAGTATGGGATTCTCGAGCTTCTATCGCTGCGCAAGGGCACTACACTGACAAAGGAAATGTTTCTCAACCATCTCTACGGCGGCATGGACGAGCCCGAGCTTAAGATCATCGACGTTTTCGTCTGCAAGTTGAGGAAGAAGCTTTCCGCCGCGACAGGGGGGGACAACTACATCGAGACGGTTTGGGGCCGCGGCTATGTGCTACGGGACCCGCAGCCAAGCGATATTGAAGGCGTATCGGCGACCGAGCGCGAAGCCGCAATGGCGCACTGACTATCGCCGGTACCGATGCCGGAATGATCGAGGGCTGCACCAAATGGTGCAGCCCTTTTTTATGTTATGCGAGAATTAGCGAGGCAAGACCTCAGACTGCGGCGGCGCGTAAAGGCGATGTGTCGATCGGGAGGTACGGTGCGGCACCGTAAATGCCACGTTCGCCCGAAATCGGGTGAAACCGATCGGTGATGCCGAGCACGGTCTCCGCCCCACCGAGATAGAGGAATCCATCATCCGTCATGACGCGGCGAATGCGCTGCAGCACGTCTGACTTCGTCGCCTGATCGAAATAGATAAGCACATTCCGACAGAATACGACATCGAATGTGCCGAGCGCGCACGGATCGTCGAGCAGATTGAACTCGCGAAACTGCACCATCGCGCGCAGTGCCGAGTCGATATGCCATCTTTCTCCGTCTTGCCGGAAATACTTAAGGAGAAGCGATATTGGCAAGCCACGTTGCACCTCGAACTGGGAATAGATCCCCGCTCTCGCCTTTGCGAGAACTTGTCGACTGAGGTCGGTTGCAAGGATCTCACAGCGCCAGCCGCTCAGCCATGTTGCATTTTCGCGCAGGATCATTGCAATGGTATAGGGCTCCTGACCATTTGAGCACGCGGCACTCCAAATACGAAGGTAGCGGCTGGCCGTTCGCGTATTCAGAATATGCGGGAGCACAATCGTGGCGAACTGATCGAACGGTCGCTTGTCGCGAAAAAAGAACGATTCGTTGGTGGTCATCGCATCGACGACGTCGCGCGCAGCGTCGCCGAAGCGGTTGGCGCGCACGGCGGCAATCAACTCGTCGAGATTTTTGAACGCGCGTTGCCGGGCGATCGGAACCAGGCGATTCTCAAGGAGATAACCCTTGTCTTCGCCGAGCGTGAGGCCGGAGCATTCCTTGAGGAGACGGCTCAGAAAATTAAAATCGTCCGACCTCACAGCACTTCCCCAAGCAAGATCTTTCGAACGCTGAACGCCATGTGGTCAAGCGGCAACACTGCCGAGCAGAGACCCGCATGCGCGACAGCACCCGGCATGCCCCAGATAACGCTTGTGGCCTCGTCCTGCGCAATGACCGTGCCGCCTGCTTCAACGACTTGGCGCGCACCGCGCAACCCGTCACGGCCCATGCCCGTGAGCACGAGAATGAGCGCCCGTGCGCCATACACCCGCGCGATGCTCCGAAACATTGGGTCCGCGGCGGGCCGGCAAAAATTTTCTGCCGGCCCGTCATCGAGCCTGAGGCAGTGCTGATGGTTTATCTCCTCAACCGTCAAATGATAGTTTCCGGGCGCGATGTAGATACGATCGGTCGCAATCGGCTCTCCATCCACGGCCTCGCGACACGGTCGGCCGCATTGCCGTGCGATGTGTTCGGCGAGTATGGTCGTAAAAGTTGGTGGCATGTGCTGGGTCACGAGGATCGGACAAGTGACCGACGCATCGAGACCGCCGAGGAGCGAGATAAGCGCGTGCGGCCCGCCGGTCGAACTCGCGATCGCCAGCAATTCTGGGCGCACCGAACCCGATTGCCGCAGCGAAATGGGATCGCATGGCGGAAATCGCGATACCGTCGGAATCGGCGACGGTGATCCAAATGCTGTGCCGCCACACGCAAATGCCCTTCGTGTTACAATCGGGTTGGAAGCGAGGCGACTCACAGCGGCGAGAGCTTTGACCTTGGCCAGTAACTCGCGACGAAAATCAGCACCCGCCGCTGGATCGCACATCGAAGTCGGCTTGGCGAGGCACTCCGTCGCACCCGCAGCGAGCGCGCGCAAGGTAAGTTCCGCATTTCGCTTTGTTAGGGTAGAGGCGATGATGACCTTGAGCGAGGGATCGCTCGCGAGCAATTTTGGAAGTGCGGTTAGGCCGTCCATGACCGGCATCTCGACATCCAGTACGACGACATCGATTTTTTGCCGGGCCGCGACGGCGACTGCGTGTTGTCCATTGCTTACCGAGGCGACAACTTCGATTTCCCAGTCCCCCTCGAGCGCGCGCGCGAACATTCCGCGCACGACTGCGGAGTCGTCGACCAACATGACTCGGTAGGGCTGGCGCCCGGACTCGGTCACGGACGACGCGGGCTCGGTGCCGGGCGGGACCATCAAATCAACCCCACTTGCTCGAATTTGGCTTGGATTATCTCGCTGTCGAATGGTTTCATAATGTATTCGTCGGCGCCTGCCGCAAGCGCCTCTCGAATATGCACAAGATCGTTCTCCGTCGTGCAGAAGACGACGACCGGATGGCGTCCGCCGGCGGCTTCCCTCAGGGTCTTCAAGAACTCGATACCGCTCATGACCGGCATATTCCAATCGAGCAGTATTACGTCCGGCATTTCCTGAAGGCACGCTTCCAACGCCGTCCGCCCGTCCGCCGCTTCGCGGATTTCAAAGTTGAGGCCTTCGAGAATGCGGCGCACGACGAGCCGGACGACCCTTGAGTCATCGACAATAAGGCACGTCTTCATCGGTCACTCCATGCTCGCCTTTGCACCGTTCGATGCATAAGCCTGCCTCATCTCACCTACGCGGTGGCCATATGTTGAAAGTGAATTAGGTCGTCGACATCGAGCACGACCATCAGCCGCCCTTCGAGCTGGCAAACACCGGCCGAAATCTCGCGCCAGTGAGGATCGAGCGTGAAGGGATTGCGCTCATAGCCCTCGGCCGGAAGATTGAGGACATCGGCAACGGAATCGACGATCAGGCTATAGAGCTCGTCCCCATTTTCCACGACCACGCTCATGCAAGAATCCTCAAGCCACCGTGCCTGCAAGCCAAGGCGTCGGCGCATATCTATGGCTGTGACGATACGGCCGCGCAGGTTGAGAACTCCGGCCACTTCGGGGGGGGCTAGCGGAATGCGTGTAATACGCTGGGGGCCAAGAACGTCCCGCACAGCCAGAATTGGAACGCCGAATAGTTGGTCAGCGACGAAGATACCGACAACAGCCCCGCAGTCGGTTGGCTGCTTGCCCACTTGCGTCAAATCAACACTCTTGGTCGGCGTCAATTTTGTCCCGCTCATGCCGCACCCCGGTGCTCTTCGAGTACTTCGGAAATTTTTTGTAGGAGTGCTTCTCCATCCATCTTGGCGGCGAATTCCAGGAAACCGACCGTTTGACTTCGATTACGCTCGGAAGATGAGCGATGGCGCGACAGAGCGACGAGTGGGACATTCCGCCAGCGGGACGATTTCCGAATCGCTTCGGCAAGTTCGTATCCGCTCATGCCGGGCAATTCGACGTCGCTGACGATAATGTCAAAGTCATGGCCGGAGTCGTGCAGATTGAATGCGCGGTCGGCGTTCTCCACGGGTGTGACATCGTAGCCAGCCGCGTTCAGGAGTGGCATCAGCAGGTTGCGGAAAAATGGGCTGTCGTCGATCAAGAGAATGCGCGCACGCGATTCGAGAGACGAATTGCCTTGTCGTCCACTGGCGAACCAACCTGGATGCGCTTTTTCCAGATAATAACCTGTGTCGATCACGTCGCTAACGCGGCCCTCGATTATTGCGGTTCCAATCAAGCCAGGTCGAGCCGACGCAAGTTCGATTTTGAGGCGGTCATCCACGACATCGACGATCTCATCGACCAAGAGCCCCATTACGCGTTGCTCCGCCGCGATCACAATCACGGGGCAGCGGCCTTCTTTTTTGGGCGACTGATTGCGCTCTATGGGCACCAACGGCATGAGCTGGCCGCGATATTGGACGAAGGAACCGCTCTCCGAATATTCGATCGTCTTCGCGTCAATTTCCTCGAGACGGCGGACGAGTGAAAGCGGCACGGCCTTGTGCGCATTGCCGCCTGCCTTGAAGACGAGCAATTGTGTGCGAGCATCGCGCTCGCGACCTGGGCGATCGATCTCGCGGAAATCCTCGCCTACCGCGGCGAAATCGCTCGCGGCATTCGCAATACCGTTGAGATCGAGGATCATGACGATGTGGCCATCGCCAAGGATCGTGTTCCCCGAAAAAACGCGGATGTCGCGCAAAATCCGCGCGAGGGGTTTCACCACGATCTCCTCGGTGTCGTAGACCCTGTCAACGATGATGCCGAGACTTGCTATCCCAACTTGCGCCACGACGATGAGGGAGTCCTCTAAAATCTCGCCCGCCGACCCTCGCCCGCCCTCAAGTTTCAATAGATCCGCCAATGAAACGAGCGGTAGGAGCCGATTGCGCAGACGAAGAAGCGGGACCCCATTGATGAACTCGACCTTGTGCTCGGACTTCGGCGATGCATGCACCAATTCGGAAACACCGATTTGGGGAATTGCAAAACGTTCGCCACGCACCTCGACGATCAAGGCGGAAATGATCGCCATGGTCAGGGGAATTTTCACTGTGAAGGTAGCGCCTTTTCCAAGCGTCGAATTGATATCGATGCTGCCGCCGATTTTCTCGATATTTGACTTCACGACATCCATTCCGACACCGCGACCGGAGATGCTTGTGATCTTTTCTGCGGTCGAGAGCCCCGCATTGAAAATGAGCTGCATGACCTGCTGATCGGACATATTCGATAGTTCCGCGTTCGAGTGCAGGCGGTTGGTGGCGGCTTTCTCTTTTATTCGTTCTATCGAAAGACCGCGGCCGTCGTCGGACACGATGATCGCGATGTGACCGCCTTCCTGGTGTGCCGCAAGCTTGATCGTGCCGAATTCGGGCTTTCCGACCTTCACGCGTTCTTCGAGGGATTCGAGGCCGTGGTCAGCTGCATTGCGTACCATGTGGGTGAGCGGATCTTTGACAATTTCAAGAATTTGACGGTCGAGTTCGGTCTCGCCACCCACCATCTTGAGCTCGATCTTCTTGCCGAGCTCGCGCGAAAGTTCGCGAACGAGGCGAGGCAGCTTCGACCACGCATTTGCGATCGGCTGCATGCGCGTGCGCATCACGCCGTCCTGAAGCGCCGATGTGATGTGGTCGAGTCGATGCAGGGCAGCCGCGAAATCGGATTCCTCGCGGAGGCGCAGGACCTGCTGAAGTTGATTCCGCAAGAGCACGAGCTCACTGACCGTGGCCATCAGGTTTTCGAGGAGGCCCAGATTCACCCGGATCGAATGCGATCCAAGCGAAGATTCGGGTTGCGCGCTATACCCGGCTCCGTCGCTCCCGGCCGGCTGGGCGTCGACCTCGCCCACGGCCGAGGCCACGCTCAAGGGAGCCATGAATGCTTCAGCCGTCACCTCAGCATTCTCCGGTGGCGTCGACGCTCCTTCGGTCAATGCCTCAAGACGGGCGATGAGGTCCGAATCCTCGCCCGGTGGCTCGACTTCCGTGGCTTCCAGCGCCGAAAGGATCGACTTGATGCAGTCGAGTGCTTCGAGCACGAGGCCGATGGCGCCAGGAGTGACGTCAAGCTCACCATCGCGGAGTTTGCCGAGGATATTTTCGCCAGCATGCGCAACGGATTCCAATCGGGGAAGTCCGAGGAATCCGCATGTCCCCTTGATCGTATGCAAGAGACGAAAAATGTTGCCGATCAGTTCGGGATCGTTGGGGCCTTGTTCGAGTTTGACCAGCTCACCGTCGAGAACATCGAGACTCTCCGCCGTTTCCGTCAGAAATTCCCTGAGCACGTCATCCATGGTGCCTGCCCGATCCGTCGCCGCAGTCGTCCGGTTTGGACCGGCCCCCGGGGTCACAAGTTCCGCCGGTTCGGGCAAAGGCTCGCAAATAGGGGTTAAAAAGTCCTGAATTAAATGGCTTAGGTTGTTCTACCGGGCCATTGCAGGCAGCGCGGCGGTAAAGCGAACAATGCCAAACGACTCGACTGTTTCAAGGGAAACGGGCAGCGCTTCGGCAACCCGCCCAGTAAAGTACGCCTGTACGGTACGTGCCGTCAGGCTCGCGACGTCAATACGATCTTGAAGTGCGGTGCTACTCTCGGGTGATAAGGCTGCTTGCTCCCCTTCCGCCAAAACCTCAAGACGCCTGCCGGTAGCGCCTTGCAATAGGCTCGCGCCCAAGCGGCCACCCCGGGGTAGTGCCTCGCCGCCAAGGACGAGAAGATTGAGAAGCAATTTGACGACAGGCCGATCGAGACGATCCGAAGGGCCGCTTCTCCGCTCGAGGCGGACGCGATTGGATTCGACCACGCCCTCCGCCACGGCGAGAACCTCGTCGATCGTCAACTCGGCGCCGAGTCCCGCCGCCTGACCGTATGCCAGACGGTAAAATTGGAGGCGTGCCGCCGCAGTCCGT
>Ga0187766_10000060_pt1 | contig 50658 bp, 46 predicted proteins | sample 0216_QUI02_MP05__4_FD_132971 | JGI IMG/M metagenome (GOLD analysis project Ga0187766, IMG submission 132971) | Tropical peat soil microbial communities from peatlands in Department of Meta, Colombia - 0216_QUI02_MP05_20_MG | ecosystem: Environmental > Terrestrial > Soil > Wetlands > Peat ... | reverse complement strand
TCTTTATTCTCGCCGTTAGGCTCCCTCTCTTAGCTCCTGTCCAGACTGGAAGTCACTCCTCATTTTGACGATTTCAATATCTCAATATTCCCGTTCGAATTTGTCAGCGAGAGCGTGCACCCGCCATTCCCGATTCTTCCGTTCAGCGAATCATTGCTGAGGGTCCCCGTTGCCGTGATCGGCAAATCACTCGAGATGTGCCCAAACGACGTGCGCGCATTCACGTCATAATTGGCGTCGCCGGGCAAACGCACTTGGATCGGCGCAAAAGACGTCTTCAGCGATATGTTCTTGCATCCCTGTGAACTCCGCGACGCGGAAGCCGTTACGGTTCCATTCTGGTTGTCGACGGTCATCGATCCGCCTATATCCTCCAGCGTTACCGAGCCAAAACTCGTTCTCGCCGACGCGTCCCCTTTTACTCCCCTCGCGCTCACGGGCCCATTCGAATTCTCAATCGTCAGGTTGCCATCCACGCGCCGGATATCTACCGAACCGAAGCTCGTCTTTGCATATGCGTCTCCGCCCACATCGTTCAACGAGATTCGGCCATTCCCTGTAGTCGCCCTCACGCCTTTCGGCAAGCCACTCGCATCGATGGACCCGAACGAAGTATTGAAACTGGCTTTTCCCTTGATATCCCGGACGTTGATACCGCCGTTGGAGTCTTCCACCTCCACTCCGCCCCCGATCTGTTCCAGCGATACCTCTCCAAATGTCGTCTTCACATACACATCGCTCCCCGTCTTCCTGCCGCTCACGCGGCCATTGGACGAGGTGCACCTCACATTTCCGGACACGTTGGCAAAACTGATCGCTCCAAAACTCCCATTCAATTGGGCGTTCCCGCTGACCGTATCCGCGTCGATCGTCCCGTTGTTGTTGTTCACGGTCAGATCCCCGTGGACATTTCGCGCCGAAACCGCTCCGAAGGAGTTGCTGATCCGCGATCCGCCCGCGTCTGTCAATTCGACCGGCCCATTCCCGCCCTCGATCGTCACAGTCCCGCCCACGTTGCTCACCGTAATGGACGCAAAGCGATCCTTCACTTCTAACGTCCCCTTCACCGAGGAAACAGAAACTGCTCCGTTGTTGTTGGTCACGGTTACGTTTCCGTCGGCGCCGTTCACCTGGACCTCGCCGAAGGAATTTGTGAGTTTTGCCGCTCCGCCATCGTGAAATTTAAGTTGTCCGTGGCCGTTCTCCAGATCGGCCCAGCCCTGCACTCTTTGAACCTCCACATTTCCGAAACTGTTCTTCATCCACAGCTTGGCATCCGTCGGCACCGCAATATCGTAATCGACCGAATAAGACGGCCCTCCAATCCGGATCACGACGAATTTCGACTCATCGGGATAAACCGTCTGAATTTTGATGCCCTGCGAATCCTGCGACACGTCGATCCGCACCTGATCCGCATAGCGATCGGCGTCGGATTGCGTGTGGGCTTGTACACGAATCGTCGCGGAGATTTTCACTTCCCGGCCGCCTTCTCCGTGAATGTGCACATCGCCATATTTGTTCACCACGCTCACTGTCTGGCTCGTTCCAAGAGTCATCGTCTTCTGGAACTGCTTTGTGGAGGTGCTTTGCCCGGAACCCCTGGCCAAAACCGGCATCGCGCCTAAGCAGCCAACCACCACGAAAATTCCAACTCTTCGCATACTCCATGACCTGGATAGACTCGTCATTGCTTCATCTCCAATATTTCCTGCAGCGTCTGCTGCTTTTCCTGGTACATCGCCAGCAGCTCATAGCGTAGGTGAGCATTCGAAGGATTCCGTCCCGTCTCCGCCCGCAATTCATCGATGGCGCTGTCCAGCACAATCAGCTTCTCCTTGTAGCTGGCCATCAACGGAGTCGAAGGCGAATCAAGCTCGGGTTTTGCCTGGCCTGCCAGCGCATCGATGGCCTTCATATAGTCGCCCTGCGTCCGCTCCACCTCCGCCAACGCGGAATTCTTCAGCAGCCGGTTCTGCCCGAGATCGGTCGTGTTCTGGTGCCGCAAGAAATAAACCCCGGAGAACGCGAGTGCCAGAACCAATGCCCCCGCCAGAGCCGTGCGCCAACCCAGGGGTATCTCGCTCCAGGTTCCCAGTCTTTCCCAGAATCTACGCCGCGAAACTTTTCGTTCCCCCGTTTCTCTCAACGCGCTTTCGATCTTCATCCACAGTTGTGTGTCTTCCCGGTAGTCCCTCAGCTCCTCTGCTGCCCTGCTCAGCGCCTTCCATCCCCGTACCTCCTCCGCACAGACCGGGCAACTGGCAGCATGCTGCTCGAGCGCAGCCCATTCCTCCGCCGAACCATCCAGGAAGATTCGCTCGCGATCGCCGCACGAAATATTCATTGGGCACCTGCTTCTGCGCTCCGGGGAGGCTCAAGCATGCCGCGCAAATTCTTCTTCGCCTGAAACAGTGTGTTCTTGGAAGCCGTCTCGCTGATTTGCAGCATCGCCGCGATTTCCGCGTGCCGGAATCCTTCAACCTCATACAGAAGAAAAACGTCCCGCTGATGGGGAGTCAGGGCCGCTAGCGCTCGCTCCAATGCCATGCGCAACGTGGGATGGGAGCCCGGAGCGCGTGGTTCCGGCCTCGGCGCTTCGTCCGAATTCTCTTGTGCCTGCTCCTTCCGTCTCACACGGCTACGCCGCAAGTCATAACAGGTGTTCACCAGGATCCGGAACGTCCAGGTCACAAAGGCGGACTGCCCCCGAAAACTCCCGATGCTCCGCTGGATCTTCAGGAAGGTATCCTGAACCGCGTCTTCGGCGTCTGTCGTCGAGCCCAATAGATTCCTCGCCAGATTCTTCATTCGCGCCCCTTGCAGGTGGTATAGGCGCTCGTACGCACGCAGGTCCCCCGCCAGACACCCAGCGGCTAACGCCGCATCTTCTGGAAGGGCATTGTTTTCGCGGTTTTGTCCGGCTGCGATTTGCGATGGTTCCACTCGCCGCCCTCCCTCGCCTGCCACAGGTGAGATTCTATGCTCCCACTGCAGCGTAAGTCCCACAGTTCCCATTACTTTCTCCTGTGGTATAGACGACGGAGCACGGCCAAATGTCAGGGGGAGACTGATCTCTTAGAGTGCAGATAAGTTCAGCAGATTAAATGAGTTACTTGGCTCGAAGGAGTTTCTAGCTGGCCCACTCCCGCGGCAGGGCGCCACGCGTCCGTTCTCGCTTTTCGAACTCCACGATGGCATTCTTCAAATCCGTCGGCGTAAAGTCCGGCCAGCGCTTGTCCAGGAACACAAACTCCGCGAACGCGCACTCCCAAAGCAGAAAGTCCGAAAGCCTCTGCTCCCCTCCCGTTCGGATCAGCAAGTCCACATCGGTTGAGCCGCCTCGCTGCACTTCCGCCAGGATATCCCCAAAGGCTTCAGGAGAAAGGTTCGTAGCCTTGTAGAATTTGCTGGCTGCCTGAAACAGGGAATGCCTCGCGGAATAGTCCACAGCCAGCCGAAGATGCAGCCTCTTCCCTTTCGAAGTCACCGCTTCTGACTCGGCGATGGCTTCGCGCAGCGCCGGATGCAGCCGGTCTCGCCGGCCGATGATGCTTAGCCGAATGCCCTCATCCAGGCAGTGCTCTGTCTCGTCGCGCAAATACTTCCGCAAGATGGTCAGAATCGCGGAGACCTCAGCGGCTGGACGTCTCCAGTTCGCCGAAGAAAGGGCAAAGAGGGTTAGCGTATGAATCCCCAGATGTGGCGCGCAACGGATAATGCTGCGTGCCGTTTCCGCCCCGGCCCGGTGCCCGGCGGATCGGGGAAGCCCCCGCGAAGTGGCCCAGCGCCCGTTTCCATCGCAGATGATGGCCACATGAAGCGCGTGTGCTGTCCTTACGGGAACCTCCGCGGTCTGCTGCAAGGTGATCGATGGCATGGAAAGACTCATTTCTCCGCCGCTACGCTGCATAGTGTACTTTATGTTGCAAAGTCCAAAGGCAAAAAATTTTTTACCGGTCGCGTGTTGCCCGGATCAGTGCCTCCATATGATCAAGGTAGCGCTCCAAAGCTCGCCTGCCCGCCGCCGTCAGCCGGTATTCGGTCTTTGGCAACCGCCCGTCAAACGACTTCGTGCACACGATATAATCCGCCTCTTCTAGTTTGCGGGCGTGCACGCTCAGGTTTCCGTCCGTCGTCTTCAGCAGCGCCTTCAATTCGTTGAAGGTCAGCGAGCGGTTCACCGCCAGCGCGCTGACAATTCCCAAGCGGATTCGTTCGTGAATCAGCCGGTCCAGGCTTGCGGATACCGGTTGAGGCGCTATCGGCCTTACCGCTGTTGCCCCTTCTTCGCGCGAAATTCGCTCCTGCCGAACTGTGGACGCCTTTGCCATATTTCCTTTCACTTTCTGGTGAAGCTTGTAGCTAACCTCCGTACCTCAGCGCGATACAGATCCCGAATCCGATCTGTACCAGCCCAAATCCCGCCGCCATAAACAGATTGCCCCATGATGCGGGAGCGAACAGCGCGCCCGCCCCCAGGGCCATCAAGCATAAACCCATGATCGGCACGGCCCGCACGGAAAATGCCCCTCCCGTCACAATCGCCGTGCCGTACAGCAGGAGCCAAACTCCCGGCAGCGCCGAGAAGGCCCCCAAAAGAAAGAGCGCGAGCGTCAAAAGGCCGCCAACTACGATCGGAGGGGCAAAACTCAAAACAAATTTGCGCCCCGGCCCGCGGAACAAAGAAGAATTGGCCCGGCGCGCTTTCGTCGCCGCTGCAGGTGCGGCAATGGCCACAGCCACAAACGCTTCCACAAGCCAGATGGCTATCCACGCGTGCGGCGTGGACTGTCTTGCCGCGAGCAGCGCCGCCGCAAGTGCCGTGATTCCCATGGCGACCCCGCCCCAGCCGGGCACAGCGGTAAACTCCGCGGCGGACTCCATAGTCTCGCGGATATACCGCAGATGATCCGCCGCTCGCGCATCAATCGGGATAGGCTCGCGGCGAACAACACGCTGGGATCCGGCAGTTGCCATAGTCTCCAAAATATACGCCAAAAGAAGCACTGTCAAGTACTTTATGCTATAAAGTGTAAGCGCTTGACTCGCGGGCTCAGCTCGCCCGCTTGTACTTTCCCATCAGCCCGTTCCACCGGATTACGAACACATCCAGGAACATCTGCAAGCTGTCTCGCATCATGCTCACCTTCGTCGCCGGGGAATGCGCCCACCGCACCGGAATTTCTTTGATGGAAAGCCCGTGATGCCGCGCCAGGTAGAGTAATTCCGGATCGAATCCGAATCGTTCTATGGTCTGCTGTTCAAAAATGATCCGGCAGCGCTCCCTCCGGAACGCTTTAAACCCGCACTGCGTGTCTACGAAGGGCAGTCGCAAAATGACCTGCACAATTTTATTGAATATGATTCCCGCAAACTCCCGGAACACGGATTCGTGTACTTCAATCAAACTCCGGTCCACGGCCCGGCTTCCGATAGCGACGTCGCAACTCTCCAGCGCCGCAAGCAGTTTCTCTCCTTCTTCAATGGGAGACGAGAGGTCCGCGTCTGTGAACAGCACGATCGCCCCGTGGGCCTCCAGCGATCCATGGCGCACGCTGAAGCCTTTGCCGCGGTTCGTTCCGTTCGAAATTACCCGCAGTTGCGGAATCCGGTCGCGCCAGGACTTGGCAAGCGCGGCCGTACGGTCTGTGGACCCGTCGTCCACGACCAGAACCTCCGTGTTGGGCTGCTTTTCGCGAATGTACCCGGCGATCTTCTCGAGCGACGCGGGCAGGCGTAGCTCTTCGTTATACGAAGGAATAACAATGGAGAGTTCCGGCGCGTTTGTCACAAGAGTTCCCAGTCTTTCCAGCCGTAGCGTCCCAGCAAGGGCACGAAGCGGCATCCTTCCCGCCGCTCCGTGATAAGTTCTTGTCCGCGACGCGTGATGAGTGTCAACTCCTGATGATCTTCTGCGCCAATGGGTGCGATTAAACGTCCGTGATCCTTGAGTTGTTCGAGCAGAGGTTCCGGCACACGGGGTGCCGATGCGGCCACAAGGATGGCGTCATAGGGCGCAAATTCCCTCAAGCCCATGGAGCCATCGCCGCAGTGAACATGCACGTTCGCAAATCCCAGTCTGTGCAATCGTTCCGCCGCGGACCACGCAAGATCCGCCCGGCATTCGACGCTGTACACTTCCTTGCACAAGAGTGAAAGCACGGCAGCCTGATAACCGCAACCGGTGCCGATTTCCAGAACTCTCTCCGAACCGGTTAAACTCAGCGCTTCGCTCATCGCGGCCACAATATACGGCTGCGAAATCGTCTGTCCTCCGCCAATCCCCAACGGCTCGTCGGAGTAAGCGGATCTTCGGGAATGTTCTGGTACAAATTCGTGCCGCGGAACGGTTCTCATAGCGTAAAGGACACAGGTGTCTCTCACGCCGCGCCTTCGAACTTGGGTCTCCACCATCTCCGCGCGTTCTTCCAAAAAGGGATCTTCGGTCACAACGTATTCCCGTAAGGGCGCTTTTTCCGTCACACCTGAATCGGTTGCGTTCGGCGGAATAGGCCTGGCTTCGTAACGCTAGTCTATCCGATAGGGGAACGTATCGCTTAATCAGAATCAGCCGCCTCGCGCACGCTCGCCTCTCGCCACTCCTCGCAGGTTCCCAAGCCACTCAAATGTGCTCACTTTCCAACTTTTTCTTGAATTCCTGCACCTTCGAACAGTGACCGACCCAGCAAGACTGTCCCCCGGAGCAGGCGCGTTTCCGCAACCTCATTCTCTAAAATCATCAGTGATGGAAGGCGCCCGGATTCTTCCAAGTCTTCGCTCTTCCGGGCGTGGAGGATGTCATGAAAGCGGCTTTGGCGCTCGTCGTAATCTATGTCGGCATGTTTCTTGTGGCCATTCAGGGTGGTTCCCCTGGCGCCGTACAAGCCGCTGCTCAATCCCCCGCCACGGAACAGAATCAGGCCAAATCCATCGACCCCGTGAAAGACGCCGATATCCGCGCCCTACTCGAACTCGTTGGCGCGCGCGATCAGGTCCAGGATTCCGTCCGGCAAATCGCCGAACAGTACCGTGAAAAGCTGCTCGCCACCGTTCCGGACAACGAAAAGGGCCAGGCCTTCGTCAACACGGCTATCAATGAATATGAAAAGCGCTACGACGTGGACAAAGTGACGGAGCAACTCGTCGCTCTCTACGACAAGCACTATTCCGACGAGGAGATCAAGGGCCTGCTGCAGTTCTACGGTTCACCGCTCGGTCAGAAAGTCGCCGCGGAGAGTCCCAAGATTTTCCGTGAGATTCAGGAGACGACCCGTGGCGAAGCGTCCAAAGCCATAAAAGACGCTCTTCAACAGGCGCGGCAGGAAAATCCCGGCGTGGGTCAGAACGCGCGGATTACCAACAATGGCCAGCGCCGTCCTTTGCCGCAACGCCGCGTCCAACAGCCGGATTCCTCGCAACAAACGGCTCAGCAGCAGGATCAACAATAGTCCGAATCATCTTACTCGCTTACGGCAACCGCTTCTTGAACTTGACGTCGATACCGAACGTGCCGTTCTGGTCGCGCAACCCCACCACGGAAATCGTTCGTGTCACGTTGTATTCCACCTGAATCACCTGTTGCTGCGTCGAGCTCACGTTCGACACGTATGTCACCGTGAGATTCGGCGTCACTTGCTGCTCTACGGTGACACGCGCAGCGGCGTTCTGCCCCGAACCGGTTGTGCCTAAGCCCGCCAGCCCCGGGTCCACACGGAAGTGCGTTATTCCAAACAGGCGTTCCACTCGGCCCCCCAATTGGCTGGAAATTGCTTCGGACAGCAGCGCGGACGCACCCGCCGAGCCTGGCTGGCCGGTACCGCCGGTTCGCGACACCACTTCTGTGCTCGTCTGTCCCATTGCCAGCAAGCTGATGATGTCACCCGAGGGTAGTGGCGGATCGGAGCGGTAAGACAGGCTCATCTTGCTTGCCTGGCCGCTGAAGTTCAGCGTGATCTCGTATTGCTGAATCGTCGTGGTCGCTTCCACGTTGATAACCGGGTCCAGCCGGAACGGGTTCGCGAAATTCATATCGCCGCGGGTGACGCGGTACCGGCTGTCATGAAAAAACAATTCGCCGGAAATCACATGGATGTGTCCCAGCAAAATCGGGTGTTCGGCGGTTCCGCGCACTCGCAGGCTGGCGTCCGCTTCCAGGTGCGCGCCAGGCCATTCCATGCGCGAATCCGGCGTGGACACTGCTTCCACGTCGAACTGTAGATTTCGTAGATAGCTGGAACCGCTCGATCCGCTCGAGCTCGAGCTGGAAACTAATATGCCCGCCGATTCAAGTCCTTCATTCAGAGTCACTCGCTGCACCAGGACTTTTCCTGACAGCAATCCTCCATCCATCGTCCCCGTCAGGCGCAACGAGCCTCCCACCAGCCAGCTCATCCCCTCCGGATATCGGATGCGCAGCCGATCGGTCTTCGCCGAGATGTCGTAGCGCAACGGCTTGTCCGAATAATTCACGCTGCCCGTCAGCGAGATGATTCCTCCACCCGCCTCACCGGTCAGATTCTCGAAGAACAGGCGATTTGCGTCGAATACCAGGTCTCCCTTCAGATTGCTGAGGCCCGTTGGAAAATCCGCAGATCGCGCCGATACGTTGTTCAGTTTCACCCTGCCGATGATGCGCGGCCTGTCCAGCGTTCCCTCAAACGACGCGTTCATGTCCGCGTGTCCGGTCGTGCTCACATCCGGGATGTACCCGCTGAGCAGTCTCAGGTCAACCGAACCATTCAGCTTCAGCGAAACCGTCCGCCTCCCCGTAAATTGAACGGACCCCGTAAGCTCCGCGTTTGTGTCCGCTCCTTTTAACGCTGCGCTGACAATCTTCAAACTGTCTCGTGTCGAAGTCAGGTGAATCGGTTCGGAGTTTTCGAGTTGAACTCCGCCATACATCAGGTTGAGACGGGTGAAGTTTCCATCCACGGTCAGTCCTTCGGGATTCTGCAGTTCGCCGGTCATGCTGATGACGCCATCCGCTGTCCCGTGGCCACTGAATTTCTCCAGATGCAACGCGGTCTGCAAATACGGGTCGAGATTGATGTTCTTGATTGAAACTTTGCCGTCGAGCGGATAGGGCTGATCCAAGCCTAAACTGATCTCTCCGCCGATCGCTCCCTCGCTCATTGCCGAACTCAGTTTGAGATGGGCGGTTTTTCCGTCGGCATTGAGATCCCCCTCGAAACTGCCGATTACTTCCGCTCCTACCTGAAGGTCAACCACACGCAAGCTGCCGCCCACTTGGGGTCGACGCATCGGGCCGCTCGATTTCAACCGAAAAGAGATCTGCCCTCCCAGGGGAAGATTGTTGGCCCTGACTCTGCGGAAATTTGCTAAGGGAAGCGAAGCACCCACCAGTTCGGACGTTAGAGATTTGTCCGCGAATCCGTAGGCAATGTTTCCGGTCACGATACCCGCACCGCCCGTTTTTTCCGTTCCGGGCGCAAAGAAGCGCAACTCCGCATTACTCAGGCGTACTTCGTCGGGCGTCATCAGAAGCTGCCCTCTCAGCCGGTTGAACGGCACGGTATACGCCTCCGCGTCCGCCACATCGAGCAGCCCCGTCAGTATGGGTTCCGCCCGTGTTCCCTTCCCATGAAACTGTCCTGTGATCTTTCCGTGCAGTGGGTAGTCCACACCCGCCATCTGCATTAGCGCCTCAACAGGAACCTTCTCCAGCTCCAGCTCGCTGGACCATTCGCTCTCCGGCCGGAACTCCCAGTCCGTCAATTGCAACTGTCCATCGACGTCGGCTTGCATTTCGCCGCGCACGGCGTGCCCGCGCGTAATGATCAAATGGTCCGGCGCATAACTGATATCTCCATCGATCCCATCCATATGCACGTCTGCATAGCGGACGCGCTCGCCTCGGAAATGCCCGCGGAATTCCGGACCATCGGAAGGCCCGATAATTCTCCCGTTCCAGGACAGCGCGCCTCCAATCGGCACCGCCGCTTCAGGACTTCCCGGTTTGTCCCCGGCAATGGCGTGAATGAAGTCCTTCCAATCGAGCAGCGAGCCGATATCGAGCTTCGCATCCATTGCGGTGTCCTTCGGCGCAAGCAAGCCGGTAAAGGAACCCCGCGACGTTGGGGTCTCAAAGCTGCCCTCGGAGATTTCCAGCGTGTTCGGCTCGTACTTGTAACGCAGCTTCCAATTTCCTGTGACGGCCATGTGCCCTTCCGCCACTTCTTCCGGCGCGTCCCACTGCATGCTTCCGGACAGGTCAAAGTCCCGGAAGTTCTCCCGCCACGTCTCTACCGTGTCCGCCGAAAGCACCGCATCCCAATGCAATTTGTCGACTGGAAATCCCTCGTGATCGAGCGCGGGCGTAACAGCCGATAGCCGGATGTTTTGCAGCTTCGTTTCCGCCCGGAACTGCAGCCCATCGAACCGCATGGTAATGCGCCCTTTCACGCTTCCACCCAAGGCGTAGGCCGCGAAATCCGGCAGCACCACTCCTTTTGCATCCAGCGTGTAGCTGGACCGGCTGCTCAAGTTCGCCGAATGGAAATCGAGGAATCCTAACGTGATGTTGTCTGCCGCGTAGCTTCCTTTTCCCAGAATGGCTCCGTTTTCGACGGTGCCTTCCCCTCGCATATCAATGCGGCCCAGCGGCACTTCCGGCGTTCGGAATGCTTCTCGGATGTCTAGCAAGTCAAGCCAGCCGCGGTATTTGTAGCTCCATTGCGGCGTCACAAGATCCTTGGTTTCAGCGTGCAAATCCAGGTGTGAGCGGCCCACGTCCACAACCGCTTGCTCAATCGAAAACCCCTCATGCCCCAACAGGAACTTCGCGTTCACGTTTGCCGGCACGGGAACATCCCTTCGTCTCGCCAGCTCAATCGACTGCCAGTCCAGAGAGCCCAAATACGCCGACTGCTCTGCCGTCCCGCCCAGATCCACTTCTAGCTGAAGTTCGCCGCCCTCCACACCGACGAGCGACTTCACGTTGTTGTAGAGAATCCACCCATCCTTTATCTCTACGTGGTGCACCCGCAGATCCAGCAATTTCTGTAGTCCGGGCTCATTGGATTTGCTCGTGTTCAGCGTCGGCAGGTTGTTCTTTCCGTCTTTCTCGACGCGCACATGCAGTCGCGGCTGATCTAGAATCAGTTCGTTCAATCCAACTCGCCGGCCCCAGAACGAATCAATCCGCAAACCGATCTGCGCCTGTTCGACGCTGAAGAGCGGCTCTGTGTCCGCAGGCTCCTTGCCGTGCACCACCAAACCGTTGACCGTCGCGCGCAGGGAAAGCCAGCCCACGGTAACGGTTCGTATCTCCACGCGAGCCCCCGTGAGAGACTCCATGCGATGGATCAGGATTCGCCGCAACAGTGGATTCGCTAATCCGCTGCCCAGCGCAATGATCGACAACGCGATCAACAGCGCCGTCCAGGTGCCCAGCACCCAAAGCAGGTGCTCCAGCCACAAAATCCTCCGCCAGCGCGATTCCTTCGTCATTGTGGACTCTCGTTTAGCAACTTCTCCACGCGTAGCCGCATACGGCTCTCCTTCAGCCAGCGGTCTGCCTGCACGTTAATGGCGCGCTGCACCAGGGCTTCCTGAATGAATCCTCGCGCCGCCTCCAGGGTCGGTGGAGTCTGTCCTCGGGATTCCGCCCTTGGTATCACCCTGGTCTTATAGAACTCTTCGATCTCTTTCTCGTCGATCTGAATCGATGCCCGAAAGCGCGAATCCAGGTAGTTGCTCAGATACAGTTGTGCTTTCAGCATCCGTTCCACATCTTCATCTGTGAGCCCGGCCTGTTTCTCCCGCTCCCGAAACTCCTCCGGTGAGGAAAATGACTTTTTCAACCGTTCCAGGCTCCGCTGCACTGCCTCATCCGTTGGCTGAGGGAACAGAGCCGCCTGTGCTTCATTCCTTACGATCCATTGATCAATAAGCCTGTCCAGAATCTGGGAATCGCTCTCGGGTTTTTCATCCACAAGCGTCTGATACCTGGCCAGGGCTCGGACGTCGCTTAAAAGTATGATGTCCGTATCCACCTTCGCGACAATCCGGTCGACCACTTCTTGCCCGAATGTGTACCCTGCCAGCACCAGCAGGCAAATCGTCGCGGTCCGGATCTTCCGAAGATAACGCATCAGAAACTCGACCCCAGGTTGAATGAGAATTGGAACGCCGGCAGCCGCGTTCCCTGCTGGCACAGCGGCGCCGCATTCGGGCAAGGAATCACGAATTGCGCTCGGTTTAATTGATAGCCCAGATCGACGCGGAGCGGCCCAACCGGCGTAGCGTAACGCAAACCAAACCCCACCGTGTTGGAGAAGTAGTTCAGCTCATTCGTACAGTTAAACTCGCACCTCGTCGGATTGAACCGGCTCGGCGGAAGGCCGGGATAGGCGGGCACAAATACCGGCGTCGGTGGAGCCCATCGAAACGTGATCCGGTCGAGGCGGCTGTAAACGTTCCCGCCGTCATAGAACAGGGCGCCGCCCAGACTGTTTCCAATGAAAGGAAGCTTCATCGGGAATCGAAGTTCCTGATTCAAAATCAGCATCGCTTGGCCCCCGACAGGGAAGCCTGTGAGCGCGTCGCGCGGACCCGCTTGATTCAGGGCGAAGCCCCGAAGAGAAGTTCCTCCTCCGGCATACAGGCGCTCGGGAAGGGGAATAAGTTGGGGAGAGGGCGTGCCCGTCTGGGCGGGGAAACTCAAGGAAACCGTGGAAGCAAAGGGCTGCAGAATTCCCACTCGCACCGAGCGAGCGAAGCTCCAGTTGCGCGAAAACGTGTGGTACGTCGAGTTCTGCATGAAAATCCGGAAGAAGCTCGCGCTCGAACCGATCCCTGTTCCCGCCACGCTGAAGTCCGCCGTGTTGAAAGATCCCTTGCTTGCATCCGCGGGGTTGTCGCGGGTATCCCGGAACCAGGAGGCGCTGAATTCCGATACCAGTGTCGGTTGATAGAAGAGCGGGACTTCCTCTTCGGGCACATTCAAATTGCTCAACGTCACTTTCCGGAACGCGTACCGGAACAGAAGCGACGATCTCGGGGTGAGCTGATCCGTGATTTGCAGGTTACCTTCGTAGCGCGTTTGCGTAAACGTGTTGATGTCTTGCGACTTCTCGACATACGCCGTCGCTTGCAAGCTCAATTTATCGCTGTTGAATGTTTCGGGCGAAGTATAGGCCAGCAAGGCTCGCCCTTGGATAAAGCTGCCGCGTACTTTTAGGCTAAGCGAGTCCGCCCGGCCCGTCAGGTTTTCTTTGGAGATTTCGAAGATTCCTCGCGGAGATGCCTCAATCTGTCCGCCTGTCGGGTCCGTGGTGCTGGCCAGTCGCTGGACTTCAAACCCTCCTCCATAGGCAATCGTGTATCGCTTCGCCTCTTCCACCAGAACCACTACGTCCTTCTGGGGATCAGTGCCATTCGGATTCTGCGAATCAATGGTCACGCGATTGAAGACTCCCAGGTTGTAGAGTTTCTGCTGTGACTCCACCACTTCGCCTTCTCGGAGTGGTTGTCCGGGCTGCACTTTTACTTGTCGGCGAATCACGTTCGGACGCGTGTGCACATATCCAGCCAGAAGCACTTGGCGCACCATAACCTGTCTTCCCTCGTGAATCTCATAAACCAGCTTCATCGGCTCGGCGCGCTCAACAGAATCCCCTTTCCCTCTCTCAGACGTCGTTTTGCCGTTTCCATCGCCCGGCTCTTTCTTTTCCCCCTCGCCGTCCTTTTCTTTTTCCGCATCGGGCACGGCAGTCCATGTGAACGTCGCGTTCGGAAAGCCTTGGTTAAAATAAAGAGCCAGAATATTGTCGCGGTCGGAAGCGATGCTGATCTCCGAATACGGCTGCCCGGGCAATGAACCCAGCACGCCCCGCAGTTCCTCTTCGGAAATAGCCTTCATCCCTTCCAGCTTCAAACTGGACACCAGTGTCTGCTTTCCCTCGTTGATTTCGAAGCGGACCAGCAGTTCTCCCTTCTTCTGATCCGGCTCGGACTCCGCATTCCCTACGACCGAAGCGGACAAAAACCCGTTTGCGGCATATAGGTTCTTCATGGAGACCACGTCCGCATCCAGCAACCTCCGGCTGAATCGTGGCTTCACAAACGTGGAACTGGGCACGATCGACAAACGGCTGAGCAGCAGTTCCTTATTGAAGTAGTGATTCCCTGCGACCTCGATGCGCAACCCTTTGTAACGCGTCCCGCGATCCACCTTATAGGTGATCGTCTCCTCTCCTACCTTGAAATCGGGGTTTCCGCTTTTTGCCGTTTCATCGGACACGCTGTAAGACACGGTCGCATCGAAATAGCCTTCCCTCTCCAGCCTCTCCTGCAAATTCCGCTTTCCCTCTTCCAGAAGGTCTGCGTCCACAGCAGCTTCCTGGTAGATGGGGATTAGCCGCCTCAGATCGCGGTTCGCGAATTTCGCCCCCAGAATCGACACGCGAACCGTCGGCCCGCCAATCACGTCCAGCGTTATGGGAAGGGAATTCGTTGCTGTGTCGTACTCTCCGCGCCGGACGGACACGCGTTCACTTAAATGCCCTTTCTTCTCCAGGAACTTTCGGATTCGGGCTACCGCGGACTGAACTCGTGCGATAGTCAGTTCGCTCCCCTTCTTTAGCCTGAAGAGCTTGAGCAATTCCGCGTCGCTGAACTCCGAATTGTTTTGCAAATCCACGTTTGCGAGGCGCACGCGAGGGCCTGGGTCCACGTGCACAAAAATGTCCAGTTGATGCGTCTGGGAATAAGCTCGCTGTTCCACGTGGACTTTCGCCTGATATAGCCCTTCGTCGTGAAGCGCATCCTTCAGCCGGTTCACCGCGTCTTCCAGGTCTCCGGCACGGTAGGTTTGTCCCAACGCCAATTGCATGGCGCCGCTCGCGGACGCTTCCGAGGGAGGCGGTTTCAATCCCAGAATGACCACCTGATTGATGAAGATATTCTCCCGTGCCACAAAATCGAGCCGCACTCCATCTCCCTCAGGGGTGGCCACCGCTTTCAGATCGGCGTAATCCCCTGTCTGATAGAGCGTCCTTATGCTGGCCGCCACATCGTCCTGCGTCAGTGACTCACCGATCTTCACGGCTATCCCCGGTGGGTTCGTCGCCAGGATGTCTCCATTGTCCTCTATGACCCGTATCTCCCGGACCGGCCCTGTGGGCAGGTTGCCGATTTTTCCTCCGTCCGTCGATTGAGCACACGCGGACCCGCCTCCCAAGAGCGGCATCAGGAGCACAAGCACTCGCAAACCATTGGCCCACCGCAAGTTCATTCGTTCCATTAAGTCAGACGAAGCGTAGCATACGGGCGTTGCTTCCCCGGCTTCCTTTAGAGCTATTATGAAAGGGATTCAATAGCTGGGACTTAATTTTACGTGAGTGATCTACTAGACCAGAAATACTCGCGACAGGTGCTTTTTGAGCCGCTGGGCCGCGATGGCCAGGAGCGATTGTTGGCTTCCAGTGCCGTCCTGGTGGGCTGCGGTGCCATTGGCGCTGCCACCGCGAACATGCTCGTCCGTGCCGGACTAGGGCGGCTCCGTATTCTGGACAGGGATTTTGTAGAACCCTCCAATCTTCAAAGGCAGACGCTCTTCAATGAGTCGGATGCCCGTGAGGCTCTCCCCAAAGCCGTCGCCGCCGAACACAACCTCCGTTCCATCAATTCCGGCGTCCAGGTGGAAGGCATCGTCGCGGACCTGACTCCTCGCAACGTCGAAGAACTGCTTTCCGGCTTCCCACTTATCCTCGATGGCACAGACAATTTCGAAACTCGGTTTCTCATCAACGATTTCGCGGTGAAAACAGGCACGCCCTGGATCTACGCCGCCGCTGTCGCCAGTTACGGCCTCACGTTCACTGTTCTCCCCGGAAAGACTGCCTGTCTTGCTTGCTTCCTCGACCCCTCAACGGGCGCTGGAGTCGAGGAAACTTGTGACACCATCGGGGTCCTGGGCCCCATCGTCAACCTCATTTCTTCTCTCGAGGTCACCGAAACTATAAAGCTCCTTTCCGGCCGCGATTCGGCGCTCCACGGGCGGCTTCTTTCGTGTGATGTATGGAGCGGGCACTTTCAGTCCATTCTTCCTGAGCGCAATCCGCAATGTCCTGTATGTGTCCACCGCCAGTTTTCTCACTTGGCCGGAGAAGCGCAGCCTCACATCACCATGTGCGGACGGGATTCCGTGCAGATTCACGAGCGCAGCCGGTCTCTCGACCTCAAAGCCTTGCAGCAGCGCCTCTCTTCCTCGGTTTCCGATGTGCGCCAGAACGGATTTCTTCTCCGCTTCCTTATCCCACCTTATGAAATGACGGTTTTCAGCGATGGCCGCGCCATTCTGAAGGGCACGAAGGATCCCGCCGTCGCGCGTTCCTTATACGCGAAATATATCGGCGCTTGAACGAAATCCGGCAAGATTGTGCAGCGGCGGCCGCTTGCGGCAGGCAGCTTTTTCCTCATACAGTGCTGCGTTAGCGAAGGATTCCGCTGCGGCCCGGAGGTGTGCGCAGCGCCGCCCGATCCAGATTCTCCCGCAGGTTCATCAACGTCAGAAAGGTACTCAGCACGCGCGCCTTCAGGTCATCCGTCAGGTGCAGTCCACTCGTCGCCACACGCGCCAGTCTTTCTCCATTTTCCGTGATGAATTTCATGATTTCCCTCTGCCGCTCGTGCGGAGTATTCCCCAGCGCGGTTTCCCGGCGCATCTCCGCGCATCCCGCTTCCAGGGAAAGCGTGAAATGCAGGATGCAGAGCTTGTGCTCGGCCAGGGCGGCGGGCACATCGTGCTTGCACCCAGAGATGTGGCACAGTTCGATCATGAGCGAAACTGGTGATTGTTGATAGGTAACATTCCCAGACCTAAAAAGCCAGCAGTCATCTGCTTCTTGCTACCTATCATGCAGCGCCCCTGACCTGTCCTTTGGGTCAGACCACCTGCAGGGCGTCCTCCAAGTCCGCCATTATGTCGTGCCAGTCTTCCAATCCCAGCGAGAGCCGGATTCCCCCTGGCTTGAGTCCGCACTTCAACTTTTCCTCTGCGGGAACCACGGCATGCGTCATCGAAAATGGGTTCTCAATCAGCGTCTTTATCTGGCCCAGGCTCACCGCCAGCGTAATTGTGTACGCCTTTTCCGCTATGTGGTCCACGAACCTCTCCGCCGCCTCTGCTGCAGCTTGGTCGTCCCCGTCTTTCCCCTTCAGTTCGAAGTACAACATGCTGCCCGGCGCAAATGCTCCATCTGCGGTCGTCATCTGCCGCCTCGCCAGCTCCCGTTGGCAGAAATTGGGAAGCCCGGGATAGATCACTCGCGCTACCTTCGGCTGATGCAACAAATATTCCGCCACGTGCATGGCGCTTTTTTGCTGGTTCACCATACGCGTCGCCAGCGTCGGAAGGCCGTACACCAGAATGGGCCAGGCGTTCTTCGGCGAAAGCACTCCCCCAAAATCCTTCCGGTACATCATCAAATGGTTGAAATAGCTGCTCGGGCCGATCACCGCCCCGCCGGTCTCCGTCCCAAAACCTCCAATGTCCTTCGTCAGGCTGTGCACCACCAGGTCCACACCGTGCTCCAGCGGCCTCTGACAGTACGGCGTCGCGAATGTGTTATCCACCACGATGCGAATCCTCTCCGCCTCCGGCCTGCTGGCATTCAAGCGGTCTACGACCTCCCGCACGGCGCGCATGTCGATCAGTTCCATCGTCGGATTCACCGGCGTCTCGAAATAGACCACCCGGCACTGTTTCGTCGCTACATCCAGTAGCGACTCCGCCCGCGTCAGGTCGCAAAAGTCTGTGTGGATCTGGTAGCGCGGCAGCCAGTTCGTCACCAGGCTGTGCGTGCAGCCGTACAGGACGTGGTGCGCAACAATCTGCTCTCCCGCTGCCGTCAGTATCCCCAGGGCGGCGCTCACCGCGGCCATTCCCGTGGTAAACGCCACTGCAATCTCTCCGCCTTCCGCTACGGCCAGGTTCTCTTCCAGCATTCCCCGGCTCGGCTCATCCAGCCGGTCGTAAATGTAGATGGGAGCGCGTCGTGATTCCGGCGTCGCAAATTCTACGAATCCCTGCGCTCCCCGGTGCACCGACGTTAAGCGGTATGTCGCGGAGCTCGATTGTGGTGGCACCACGTGGTGATCGTAGTCCCATCGTCCCGTTGCGAAGCTTCCGTGAATTAATCGCGTTCGCAGACGGTATTGTTCGTGTGGCTTTTTGGGCGTGCGTTCTTTCTTGGACATGGCTGGCTCCTTTGCAAATGTAGGAACCCGCGAGAGGTGGAAGGCCCCGGCAAACGGGTGAGCGATTCCTTGCAGAACTACAGTCTACTCGCCCGAACGCATTCTTGCTGTGATTCCTGCAACGTTCCCGTACAAATCGCATCAAAATAATTGACACACGTCGGATCCGCCATGTATAAATATACAGTCGGATGTATACGAGTATCGGATGAGCGCTACGAAAACATTTCGCCACGGCCAGATCCTCCGCTTGGTTTCCTCCGAGCGGATCTCCAACCAGGAGGACCTCCGCCGCCGCCTCGCGCAGCAGCGCATGCGCGTCACGCAGGCTACGCTCTCTCGCGACCTCCACGAGCTTAAGCTGATCAAAACCAGCGAAGGATATCGCGCCGCTTCGGCCATGCCGGAGGAGGCTGCTTCCGTGCCGCCCCTCACCCGTGCTCTCCGCGAATTCCTTCTCGATATTCGCCCTGCGGAAAATCTTCTCGTTCTTAAGACCCCGCCGAGCGGTGCTCAACCCTTGGCTGCGGCCGTGGATGGGGCCAAGTTTCCCGGAATCGCCGGAACCATTGCGGGAGACGACACGGTTCTCATCATCACTCCCAATCGCAAATCGAGGGAGTCCCTCCAGAAGGAAATTGAGTCACACGTAAAATGAGGGACCCTCGCAACATCGCCGTCATAGGTGTCACTGGATATACCGGCTTTGAGCTGGCCACGCTGCTCCTGCATCACGCTGCGGTCACGCAGTCCACGTTCTATGTGCGGGAGACCAACGGGCATCAATGCCTCTCCCAGCTTTTCCCGCAGCTCCGTGCCCGGGGCGAAGCCCCCTTGCGCCCGCTCTCGCTGGAGGCCATCACTTCCAGCGTGGCAGGCACCGCTTTCCTTGCCACTCCGCACGAGGTTTCGGCGGAGCTTGCGCCAAGGCTCCTTGATGCCGGCCTCCGCGTCATCGATCTCAGCGGGGCCTTTCGCTTTTCCACTCCGGAGACTTTCACATCCTGGTACAAGCTCCCCACGCCGCACGCCGCGCGTCTCGGCGAAGCCGTCTACGGCTTGCCGGAGCTCTACGCCGATCAGATTCGCGGCGCGAAGTTGGTCGCCAATCCCGGCTGTTACGCCACCAGTGTCATCCTCCCCTTGCGTCCTCTTGCGGAAGCCAACCTTATTGCGCCCTTGCAGAACGTGATCTGCGATTGCAAGTCTGGTGCGACCGGTGCGGGCAAGGATCCTCGCCGCGATTTGCATTTCGCCGAGGTGGATGAGAATTTCCGGGCTTACAACCTCTTCTCTCACCGGCATACGCCCGAAATTCTCGAGCACACAGGCTTGCCGGAATCCCAGGTGGTGTTTACCACCCACTTGCTTCCCGTTGCCCGCGGGATTCTTTCCACGATTTATGTCTCTTTGGCCTCTAAGCAAACCCCGGAAAGCATTGAGCAACTTTATCGTCAATACTATGCGGCCAAGCGGATGGTTCGTATCTGGCCCGCCGGCAAACTGCCCGAATTGCAGCACGTGGCGAACACGAATTTCAGCGACATCGGCTTCGCGCTGGACGCTCAGGGTAAACGCCTGATCCTCGTTTCTTGCCTGGACAATCTCGGCAAAGGTGCCGCCGGCCAGGCCATTCAAAATCTCAATCTGATGCTCGGCATCGAGGAACACACGGGATTGCTATGAGAATCGTCATCAAATTTGCAGGGGCTTTGCTTGAAGACGCCGCAACGATCCAGTCTCTCTCGCGGCACGTCGCTGCCCTCGCTCGGCATGGCCACGAAATCCTGGTGGTCCATGGCGGAGGCAAGCTCTTCACCGTCTTGCTGAAACGCATGGGCATTGAAAGCGAATTTGTTGCCGGCTTGCGCGTCACGGATCGTGAGACCCGCGACGCCGCCGTCATGGTCTTCGGCGGCCTCTTGAACAAGCGCTTGGCGGCCGCCATTACCTCAGCGGGCCAGCCCGCTATCGGAATTTCCGCCGCTGATGCCGCCAGCTTTACCGCTGCGCCCCTAGTTCACAACGACGAGGAAGGCAGCCTCGGTTATGTCGGCTATCTCACCGGGGTGAACGTCCCCTTCTTTGAATCACTCTGGAGGGAGAATCTGCTTCCTGTCGCGGCTTGCCTCGGCCAAGGCGCAGACGGTGAACTCTACAACATCAACGCCGATCATATGGCCGCCGCTTGCGCGGAATTTATCGGCGCAGACCATCTCATCTACCTCACGGATGTCGCCGGAGTCCTGCACGGAGAAAACGTAATCTCCGCGATCTCCTGCGAGCAGATCGAAAGCCTTGTGCAAGCCCGCGTTGTTTCGGGCGGCATGGTTCTCAAATTGGAAGCGGCCAAGCGCGCCCTGGACGGTGGCGTGCGCGAAGTGCACATCGTCGGCGGGGATTCTGCCGCTTCCGTCTTGGATCCACAGCTTTTCGCCGTGGCATCCAATAAGACTTCTGTTTCGAGTTTGCCCGGTACGCGCGTCCTTCGGGAATCCAACGGATTTGCGTCTCAGGCGGTTGTCTAGCTTTTGTATTTGGAGAAAAAAAGAAAATGACTGCATCCTCAGCATCACTTACCCTTCCACTCTCGCTCGCCAAGGACCTCCTTACGGGCGCCGAATGGGGTCCTGCGGAGACGCGCGACCTCCTGCACCGCACTGCGGAAATCAAGGCCCGCCCCTCGCGCTACGCCTCCGTTCTGCGCAACAAACACATCGCTCTCATCTTTGAGAAGCCCTCTTTGCGCACCCGTGTCACCTTTGAAGTCGGCATCCAGAGCATGGGCGGCTTTGTGGTCTTTCTCGACCACACCCAGGCCCGCCTCGGCGAGCGCGAGTCTATTCCCGACGTCGCGCGCAACCTCGAGCAGTGGGTTCAGGGCATCGTCGCCCGTGTCTACGAACAGCGCGTCCTCGAAGAGATGGCCGCCAATATCGCCATTCCCATTGTCAACGCGCTTTCCGACAAGTTCCACCCCTGCCAGGCTCTCGCCGATTTCTTCACTCTCGAAGAAAAGTTTGGCTCGGTAAAGGGCCTCAAGCTCGCCTATGTCGGCGACGGCAACAACGTTTGCCATTCGCTGCTCTATCTTGCCGCACGCCTTGGCGTTCACATGCGCGTGGCCACTCCGGCCAACTACACCCCAGACGCCGACGTTGTGGCCGATGCCAAGCGCGTTGCCAAGGAAACCCGCGCCAAAATCGAACTCTTCACCGATCCTCACGAAGCCGTGCAAGGCTGCCAGGCAGTCTACACGGACGCCTGGACCAGCATGGGCTTTGAAGCCGAAGAAAAGGTCCGCCGCCAGGTCTTCAAGCCCTACCAGGTGAACCGCAAGCTCATGGAGCAGGCCGCGCCCGGTGCTGTCTTTATGCATTGCCTTCCGGCCCATCGTGGCGCGGAAGTCACCGACGAAGTCCTCGACGCTCCTTACTCCGTCGTCCTTCAACAATCCGAAAATCGCATGTACGTGCAGAAGGCAATCCTGCATGCCCTGTACACCTAAATCTAGTTGTTACCCCTAGGAGAAAAAACGAAGTGAATCAGACTGTACAAAAACCAAAGAAAGTGGTGTTGGCCTATTCTGGCGGCCTGGACACCTCCATCATCATCCCCTGGCTGCGCGAAAACTATGGTTGTGAAGTGATCGCCATGATTGGCGACGTTGGCCAGCAGGAAGACCTCGAAGCAGCTCGCAAAAAGGCGCTCGCTACGGGAGCCTCCTCCGCATACGTGGAAGACCTGCGCGAGGAATTCATCCGCGACTATATCTGGCCCACTCTGCGTGCTGGCGCGGTCTACGAACACACCTATCTGCTCGGTACTTCCATGGCTCGTCCGGTCATTGCCAAGCGTCAGGCGGAACTCGCGCTGCAACTCGGCGCCGACGGCCTTTCCCACGGATGCACTGGCAAGGGTAACGATCAGGTCCGCTTCGAGCTGGCCTTCAAGGCCATTGCCCCGCATCTCCAGATCATTGCCCCTTGGCGCGAGTGGGCTATCGATTCGCGCGAAGATGCTATCGCCTACGCTCAAAAGCACAACGTCCCTGTCGAACAGAGCAAGAAGAACATCTACAGCCGTGACCGGAACATCTGGCATCTCAGCCACGAAGGTGGCGAATTGGAAGATCCCGCCAATGCGCCTAGCGATGGCGTATGGCAATGGATCGTCTCCCCGGACAAAGCGCCGGACGCACCCGAAGAAGTCGAGATTGGTTTCGAATCCGGAAATCCCGTTTCGGTGAACGGCAAGAAGCTTGGTCCTATTGATCTCCTCAACACCCTGAACGATATCGCCGCCAAGCACGGTGTCGGCCGCACTGACCTCGTTGAAAACCGCCTCGTCGGCATGAAGTCCCGTGGCGCCTATGAGACTCCCGGCGGCACGTTGCTCATCACTGCGCATCGCGAGCTCGAGCGCCTCACCATCGACCGCGAGACCGCCCACTTTGCCCAGGCTCTCTCCGTGCGCTACGCCGAGCTCGTTTATAACGGCCTCTGGTTCTCGCCACTCCGCGAAGCTCTGGATGGGTTCTTCAACGTCGCGCAGCAGCGCGTTACCGGCTCCGTCGGCCTCAAGCTCTGGAAGGGCACCCTCAATGTCACTAAGCGCCTGTCGCCCTACTCCCTCTACCGCGCCGACCTCGCCAGCTTCTCCATGGGCCGTTACAATCCCAAGGACGCCGAAGGTTTCATCAACCTTTTCGCCTTGCCCGTAACCGTGCGACCGAAGGCCAAGGCCGAAAGTTCGAACGCCTAGTCACCGAGGGGCGCGGCGCTCTATTGCTTCGTGCGGAGAGTGCTGCGCCCCATCTAGGCTGAACTTATAACTTAAAACTTAGAACTGAAGACTCTCATGTCCGAACGTAAAGACGACCGACTCTGGGGTGGCCGCTTCGACAAAGCGCCCGACGCGCTCTTCGACGCCTTCCAGAACTCCTTTGCGTTCGATTCCCGCTTGCTTCCCTATGAAATCGCTGTCGACCGTGCCTGGGCCAAAGCTCTGCAGCGCGTCAACATCCTCACGGAATCCGAGGTCCGTCAGACCCTCGCCGCTCTGGACAAAATCGCGGAGCGCTCCGAACAAGACCCGGTCTGGATGGCCTCCTCCGCTGCCGAAGACGTCCACCATTTCGTGGAAAAAGCCCTTGTCGAAGAGCTTGGCCCCGTTGGCTGGAAGCTCCACACCGGCCGCAGCCGCAACGAACTGGTCGCAACGGATTTTCGCCTCTTCGTGATCGACGCCGCGGCGGAAACTCGAAATGCGGTTATCTCCCTGATCCGCACGCTCCTCTTGCAGGCGAAGGCCAACCTCAACACTCCCATGGCGGGCATGACTCACATGCAGCACGCCCAGCCGATTCTTCTTTCCCATTTCCTGATGGCCCACGCCCAGGCCTTCACGCGCGACATTCAGCGTTTGCACAATGCCTCGGTCTCCGCCGACGCCTGCCCCATGGGCTCGGGCGCGCTCGCCGGCAACGCCTACGGTATCGACCGCGACTCCATCGCCCGCGATCTGGGGTTCTCTCGCATCACTCCCAACAGCCTCGATGCCGTCAGCGACCGCGATTTCGCTCTCGATTATCTCTTCGCTCTCTCCGGCATCGCCACGCATCTCTCGCGACTGGCCGAGGATTTCGTCCTTTTCGCTTCCCAGGAGTTTTCTTACGTCATCCTGCCCGACGAGTATTCCACGGGCAGCAGCCTCATGCCCCAAAAGAAGAATCCCGATTCCTGGGAACTCCTGCGCGGCAAGACCGGACGCATCACCAGCGCGCTTTTCGGCCTCTTCACCACTCTGAAGGGACTCCCCACCAGCTACCAGCGCGACCTCCAGGAAGACAAGGAGGGCCTTTTCGCCGCTCACAATCAGATCAGCGATATGATCTGGGTTGCATTAGGCGCCATCGCAGGCACGACCTTTCGCGAAGATCGGCTGCGCGCGGCTGCTTCAAACCCGGCTTTATTCGCCACCGATGCAGCCGACTATCTCGTTCATCGCGGCGTTCCCTTTCGCCAGGCCCATGACCTTATTGGAAAAGTCCTTCGGGAAGCCGAACGACAAGGAAAGCAGTGGACGCAACTCTCTCTCGAAGACGTACGGAAGATCTCGCCTCTCTTTGAAAAGGATTTTCTCGAGGGCACGTCCGCCGAAGATGCCATCGCAAACAAGGCGGTCCTTGGCGGCACAGCACCGGAATCTGTTCGCGCTGCCATCGCGCAGCTCGAACAACATCTCACCCAACTGGAGAAACAACCATGAGCCTCGGCTCCGTCGTCTACATCGTTGAATCAGCCTCCTATCACGCGGAGGATCGGAGGTCCCTTCCGTGAGCCCCGCTTTCGCCCCGCGGACCCTCCGCCCATGAAGCAAGCTCCTTCCGAAGCCGCTCTTCCTCGCGGGTTCCGTTTTTCGGCCACGGCTTGTGGCTTGAAGAAAACCGGCGCGCTCGATCTGGCGCTTCTCTCCAGTGATGTGCCAGCGTCGGCCGCGGCTGTTTTCACGCAAAATCTTGTCGTCGCGGCTCCTGTGGTCGTCTCCAAAGCCCATCTGAAGGCTTCGAAGGGCCGCATGCGCGCGGTGATCGTCAACGCGGGCAACGCCAATTGCGCCACAGGTCCGGCGGGCCACGAGGCCTCGGTTAGAACTGTCCAGGAAACCGCGCGGCACCTTCGCTGCCGTCCCGAAGAAATCGCTGTCTGCTCCACCGGCGTCATCGGCGTCCCACTTCCTGTAGAGAAAATCCTTCGCGCTCTCCCTGGCATCACCAAGAACCGGCGTCCTTCTGCGCGCTCCTTTGCGGAGTTCTCGCTCGCGATCTGCACCACGGATACTCGTCCCAAAACCGCCACGGCTTCCTTCCGCATGGGCGGAAAGCGCATTCATTTAGTGGGCTGTTCCAAAGGCGCGGGCATGATCCATCCCAACATGGCCACAACGCTCGCCTTTGTGGCCACCGACGCGAACATCACTCCCTCACTCTTGCAAAAAACTCTCCGCGACGTGATCTCTCGCACCTTCAACGCCATCAGCATCGATGGCGACACTTCCACAAACGACACTCTCCTCGTCCTCGCCAACGGTGCGGCGGGAGCGCCTCCCATCAAGTCCAACACAGCCGCCCATCGCGCTTTCTCCAAAGCCCTGGAAGAAGTCTGCCATTCCCTCGCCTTGCAGATCGTCGCCGATGGGGAAGGCGCTCAGCGCGTGATCGAAATCGAAGTGCGCGGCGCAAAGACGGAAGCCGCGGCGCGCCGCATCGGTCAAACCATCGCTACATCTCCTCTGGTCAAAACTGCTTTCGCAGGTGGCGATCCGAACTGGGGACGCATCTTCGCGGCTGCCGGACGCGCCGGCGTGAAATTCGATCCCAATCGCGTGGACATTCACATGGCGGGTATTCCCGTCTTACGCCGTGGCCAGCCGCTCGACTTCAACGAACGTGCCGCTAGCAATCGCCTGCTCGAAAAAAACGTGTATGTGGTTATGAATCTGCATGCTGGGCGCGCCGCCGCCCGCTACTGGACCTGCGATTTCACCGCGGAATACGTGCGCATCAACGCCAGCTATCGCACCTGACGAACGCCCCGGGCCGCCAATCTCCCGAACCGCCCAGTACCCGTCTCGGGTACTGGCACGCCCCTGTTTCTTCCAGAATATTGGTTGCAAAACCAGTCATTTTTCGAGACCATTCACGGGACCACTGAGCATCCCCCCCATGCACCGGCACACCTTCCGGTCTGCCCTTTCTTGGGTGAGGTTTCCTCAGTGCGCTCCGCAACTCGTTGTTCTAGGTTCCGGGCAGAAGGAGTTCGCAAGGTGAAGAAGCTTTACGTGGGTAATCTTCCGTTCAGTGCCACGGAAGAGCAGTTGCAAGAATGGTTTGGACAATTGGGAATCAGCCCCTCGGCCATTAGTTTGATTCGGGACCGTTTCACCGGGCAGTCGCGCGGCTTTGCCTTCATCGAGATCGCCAACGATGAAGAAGCGGATCGCGCAGTCACCGGCCTCAACGGTCAAAATTTCGGCGGCCGGAACCTTGTGGTCAACGAAGCGCGCCCGCAGACGGAACGCTCGGGTGGCGGCGGAGGTCGTGGCGGATACGGCGGCGGTGGTGGTGGTCGCGGTGGGGACCGTGGCGGGCGTGGTGGTGGTCGCGGCGGTGATCGTGGGGATCGCGGCGATCGTGGGAATCGCTGGTAGCGCTCTCTTCTTTCCTTTTCTCACACGCTTTTTGTGCTTCGGCGCGTCCGCGCTTGCTCCCGGGGCACAAGTTTTTCTTCAGAAACTTCCGCAGGGGCCGGGTGTGCCCGGATGTAAATTCCACGTCAGAAGATATCTCAATTTTGTTTTTCACAGCCTCCCGAAAATTTACTGGCCATCGTCCCGCCTTGCGTGTACTATCCCGCCGAATCGAAGAAATGGAGCCTTGCTGCAGCGTTGAGCTTCCCGCCTCTCAGGCTCCGGGTTTCGGCACTTCGCTCCCAGACGCTTTCGGTGCTCGAAACATTTCGCAAGTTGACGTGTTTGAAACACTAGGCGAAGAAATTTCTTCGCTCGCTCCTGCCTCGAGTCTATAAGAGGTACAAGTTCGCACCCGCAAGGGGGCAATAGACGGAAAGGCGGTGCGGCTCTCAGGTGCGCGGAATCCTGACGTGCCTTGGCCGCATCTAAGTAAGGACGAACAAAAAGCACGATGCACACTTGGCACAAACGCGATTGGAAACAATTTTACGAGCTGGCGCGCCGTCCGTGGCAGCGTCATCGCCCGCCGCGCCCTGTCTATCCTTCCGGGATGAACCGCGTGCAGCCTGCTGCCGGTTTCAGCCTTTCGGAGTTGGATGACGCCGGAGTGGATTTGGATCTTGCCGAGCGCCTGGGCCTGCCCGTCGACGCCGGCCGTATTGGCGCCTACGGCCCCAATGTCACCGTTCTGCGCGACTTCGTCCGCTCTTCTCGCCACCCGCTCTAGCCTGAAGTCTGCCTGAAATTTCCGTCACTGGTTTCTTGCCTGTGCTGTCGTCTGTTCCAGGTCTCGATCCAACCGATCCAGTTCGTTCTCCATTTGTTCCAGCTTTGCGCGCGCCGACCTCAAGTCCTCTTCTTCTTCCAGTTTCTTTGTCGTCAACTCTTGCTCATTCGCTTCCCATTGCGACAGCTGTTCCTGCTGCGCTTTGACACCTTCGTCGAATCGCTTCCGCTCTTCTTCGTTTTCGGCCCGGTCCCTCATCCCTTCCAGGGATTGGATCTGCGACTCTGTATTTTGCTTTTGCCAACGCATCTGGTTGAGAAGATTTTCCGTGTTTTGCAGGGTTTCCGACTCTCGCTCGACAATCACCGTCTGCTCGTGATACCGGAAGATCAAGATTTGTGCTCGGCGCGCTGCGCTTGCCGCCGTTTGTACGTCACGCCGCAACTGTCGGATCTCCATCAGCACAGCTTGCATCGTTGCATCTTCTGTCTCTGGCTTTTGGCTGAATGTCGAAGGACAGAAAAACAGAACTCCGGCCAATAGAACGCCAGTCCGTTTCATGGGACACCTTCTTTGGGACTTCCTATTGGACGCCAGAAGATAACGAATGTGCCCGCAAGGCCCGTTTGTTCGCACTATCTTTCCACGGTAAAATAAGGTTTGCGGAAACTTATATGGCCTCGCCTTTTAACATCATTTCTAACGGCGCCGTGCCGCCCGTCCCGTCCCCGGACCTCCATCCCCGTCCGGACTGGCTGAAGGTCAAATTCTTCGGTGGTCAGCAGTACCAGAATCTCAAGCGCATCATGCGCACTCTAGACCTTCACACCGTCTGCGAGTCCGCTCGCTGCCCCAACATGGGCGAGTGCTGGGAGCATGGCACCGCCACCTTCATGATTCTCGGCGACATTTGCACGCGCGCCTGTGGTTTTTGCGCCGTTCCCTCCGGCAAGCCCGTCGGTCCGCCGGATGAGGAGGAGCCCATTCGCGTTGCGGAAGCCGCCGCTCGCATGGGCCTGCGGTATGCGGTCGTCACCAGCGTCAATCGAGACGACCAGCCCGACGGCGGTGCCCGCATCTTTGCCCGAACCATTCAGGAGATTCGCCGCCGGCTGCCTGGCTGCAAAGTCGAAGTCCTCGTCCCCGATTTTCGCGGCGATTGGCAAGCTCTCGATACCGTCCTCGCCGTCAAGCCGGACATTCTCAACCACAATACGGAGACGGTTCCCCGTCTATACCGCCAGGTGCGTAAAGGCGCCCTCTACGAGCGCTCTCTCGAATTGCTTCGTCGGGCCAAGCAAACCCACCCCGACGTACCGACAAAGACCGGCATGATGCTGGGGCTAGGCGAAGAACGAGAGGAAGTGCTCTCCACAATGGGTGATCTGGCTGCGCAGGGCACAGACATTCTCACTCTAGGCCAGTATCTCCAGCCGACTCGCGATCATCTTCCTGTGATTCGTTTTGTGCACCCGCAAGAATTTGCGGAATACAAGCGTCTGGGCGAGGCGATGGGCTTCAAACACGTCGAATCCGGCCCGCTCGTGCGCTCCTCCTACCACGCCTTCGATCAGGCTGAATCCGCTATCGGCTGAATCGGCTATTTCTGCGTCACTATCGACCAGTCCGTAAAGGGAACTGCTTTCCCTCCGCGCACCACCGTCGGAATCACGTGATCAAATCCTTTGTGCGAATGTGAGGAATAGTTCAGTTTCAGTTCCGGTCCCAATCCCATGTCCACGTCATGCATGGACTCGATCGCATGGATCAGCCCTTCGCGCGTCGGTTCATTGCCGGCGCGTTTGATGCCTTCCACCATCACCATGGCATCCACAAATCCTTCCAGGCTGACAAAATTCGGCCGGGCCGTCGGCATGAATTTCTGCAAGGCCCGGCGATACATCGCCACGGTCCTCAGATCCGTCAGGTAATACGGGGGCACCACCTGCGTGATCACCATTCCCTCCGCGTCCATTCCGGCATCGTGAATCAGGTCGTCGGTGCCCACGAAAGAAACCGTCAGAAACAGGGGTTTCCAGCCTTTCGCATGTGCCTGCTTCAGGATCGGTGCCACCGTGTTGGATGGTCCAACCACCACCACCGCGTCAGGGTTTGCGGCCCGCACTTTATCGATCGCATCTCCCGCTTGATTGGTCTGCCGTGCATAGGAACCCGTTGCCACGGGCTGTGATCCGTTCGTTTTCAGCGCCGCTTCCACCCCTTGCAGCACCGCGCTCCCGAACGCATCGTCCGGATAAATCACGCCAATCTTTCGGTAGTGCAGCGTATTCCACAGCCCTTCCACTTGTTCCTTTGTCTCGTCGAAATAGGAAGCCCGCACGTTGACAACCCACCGTCGCATCGGCGTGTATAAGGCCTGCGCACCGGTAAACAATCCCACCAGCGGAATCTCTTTAGCTTCTGCCATCGGGACATATTTCAACGCTGTGGGAGTCCCCACAAAAAATCCCAGCGCGAACACTTTTTGCGCCATCAGTTTGTCCCAGCATCCCTGCGCCTTGCTGGGATCGTAGCTGTCGTCAAACATCAGAAGGTGCAGCTTGCGGCCATTGACGCCGCCTTCTTCATTCACCAGCTCAAAATACGCCTCCGCTCCCGCCACTGTTTCGCGTCCAAGAAAGCTGGACGGCCCTTCCAATGCCGAACAGGAACCGATCACAATGTCCTTTTCGCTCACTCCAGCTGTCTGCGGACTGCCGAATCCGGGACAAAGCAAGAGCAGCACCAGGGATAAGCCCCACCGGCGGAAAATCCGCGTTTCTAGAGTCTTCATCAGTGGCCCTTTCGTTGCGTTCAAGATGACTTGGCCCTGGGTCCCCACACCCGGTTAACGCAGTTTAGGCGCTGCGGTCAGGCGGCCAGAGGGTATCTCTCGCGTACTGACGCGAAACCGCCACGTAACTATTCCACTATCGAACATGGATCACTTCTGGGAAGAATCAACCGGACACACCCCTGCGCCATTTCTGGCGCGTCTTAAGGGGTTTACTGCTCGAAAGGACTGGCGAGGTCTACTTCGCGGCTGCGGCAGCGGCTTTCTTTGCGGCTTTCGCTGCTGTCGAGGCTTTCCGGCGACGCTTGGTCTTGGGCGGGGTGGCGGGCGCTTCACCGATCAGCTCTGCAGACAACATGCTCGTGACGAACAGCTTCGGCCCATGGTCATCGAAATCCACAGCCGTCCGTTCCGGATCGGATGCGGTCACGATTCCCAAACCGAATAGATCATGCTTGATGGTCTGCCCTTCCTGCATTACTTGCACAACGGCCTCCTTGGGAACCACTCGACTTTTCCTTCATTCCTGACTGAGAGGTCCCCGACCACTCGGGGACCTCCCAATCCACAGGCTAGAGGCTTGTGACGTTCTCTGCCTGAAGGCCCTTCGGGCCCTTCTTTACTTCAAATTCCACTGCCTGACCTTCATTCAGCGATTTGTAACCGTCCATCTGAATTGCGGAGAAGTGCACGAAAACATCCTCCCCGGTCTGGCGTTGGATGAACCCGTAGCCCTTCGAAGCATTGAACCACTTCACTGTTCCTTGTTCCTTCACTGCTGAACCTCGAAATTGAATTGCTTTGCCTCTCTTGGCCCCATGGCCCAGTTTCCTGCGCCCGGGATTGCCTCCAGCCCCGATAAAAAAGGGCTGCGAGTTTGTTCTCGCAGCCCCCTGAACGAGTCAAAAGGTAGTACAAGAGCAACAAACGCTATACCTAACGTTATCACAGATAAGGGCTTATTGTCCAGACCCCAGACGTACCCCTATCCACCTTCCGTTTCTTGTATTTGATTGATTCTAGGTAACTTACGCGAACTTCAGGTACTTTCTACACACAAGCGGCCCAACACTACTCTTCTAGAGATTCCGGCTGCAAACTCAGGCTTTCCCCGCCTTTTTCCTTCTTCTCCCAATACTTTTTGACCCAGGCCTCCCAACTCTTCCCCGCGGCCGTATCTCTGCCTGTAAAGGCAAGCCCTGCAATCTCGGAGTACGCAATCTTGACGCGCTGATTTGAGTCCTTGGGCAAAAGCCTTACGAAAGAATCGGCAAGCGTCTTTCCCATGGCTCGATCGAAGATGTATCCCTCGATTTTTGAGCCGTCTTTCCGTATTACAGAAACATCTCCTCTGTAATCAAACGCTTTTTCGAGTGCATCGCGTAGGTCGTCTTCGCTCGCAAGCTCCGGCACCCATCCCTGCAAACCCTCGTGCGCCGTTCCCGGAGCGACTTCCAGCTCATCGGGATGCAATACATGTTCCGGACGATCCGCGTGCCGTGGCCCCGTCACGCGCGTGTCTCCTCGAGACTGTTGCTCTTGTCGTCGATTTGAACCAGCGGATTGTAGGAGTGTACTGGTGTCACCGGCTCATTCAGCAATTCCAGCGCGCCCTCATCCGCATTGCGCGTAAATAGCGTAGCTTTCGCCGTCGCCATCAACCCCTTCAGTGAACTGAAGGAGTAGTCCACACCCGAAGCCTCATACCCGCTGTGAACCATGCAGTTGGCGCACTTCGGGTTGCCGGATTCCGTGCCATAGTTTGCCCAGTCCGTAGTTTCCATCAGTTCGCGGAACGTCTCCGCGTACCCGTCCTGCAGCAAATAGCAAGGCTTCTGCCAGCCAAAAATCGAGTAGGTAGGCATCCCCCACGGCGTGCATTTGAAATCGCGCCTGCCCATGAGAAATTCCAAAAACAACATCGATTGGTTGAACTGCCAGGAAGGCTTCCGGTTTGACAAAATCGCCCGGAACAAACGGCGCGTCCGAGCCCGCCCCAGGAAATGCTTCTGGTCCGGCGCTTTGTCATACGAATAGCCGGGCGAGAGCATCATTCCCTCCACGCCCAGCTCCATCATCTCGTCGAAAAATGCTCGCACACTCTTGGGATCGGCCCCATCAAACAACGTCGTGTTCGTTGTCACCCGGAATCCGCGCTTTAATGCCTCTCGAATGCTCTCCACCGCCAATTCGTACCCGCCCTCGCGGCACACCGAAAAATCGTGGTGCTCTTTTTGTCCGTCCAGGTGCACGGAAAACGTCAGGTATTTGCTGGGCGTGAACAGGTGCAGCTTTTCCTTCAGCAGCAGCGCGTTGGTGCACAAATAGATGTACTTCTTGCGCGCCACGAGTCCTTCCACAATCTTCTCGATCTGCGAGTGCATCAGCGGTTCGCCGCCCGGAATCGACACCATCGGCGTTCCACACTCGTCCACCGCCTTGAAACACTCCTCCGGCGATAGCTCCCGCTTCAACACATGCGCTGGATATTGAATCTTGCCGCAGCCGGCGCACGCCAGGTTGCAACGGTAGAGCGGCTCCAGCATCAGCACCAGTGGATACTGTTTGCGGCCCTGCATTTTTTGTTTCAAGACGTACGTCGCTACCGTCCACGCTTGGGATATAGGTACAGGCATTCCTTCCCCTGTCAGGCAATCACTTCGTCGTTAGATGCGGGAACCCAGCCCCCGAATCTCTAGTGTACCCGAGAATCCGCTCTTCCCGGAACCTCAAGATTTTATCCAAGTTCACGAGTGTTCCCTAATCTGATGCAGTGAAAGGCGCTTAAGTGCCACCAGACATCCTTTTTCAATCCCGAACGGCGGATTCGGGTACCGTCAGCTATCTCCGTTTCGACTCTTCCCTCTCGCTGAGTTTTGAACTAAGCTGCCTAACCTTGCGTACCTCTTCTCGTCCATTTCAGAGCCAACCTGGAGGTTGCCATGCGCCACGCAGTTCTGCTGCCCGTTTTGTTTGCCGCAACCCTTGCCGCCACCACTGGACATGCACAAGATGCGCAAGAGAAGAAGCCTGCTGCGGGAGGCCCTCTCAGCGGCCATTGGGTCGTCACAGCTGACTATCTCGGAACTCCGCTTAACCTCGGGATGGACCTGGACCAACAGGTCGATAAACTCACCGGCAATTTCGACGGTGACAAATTCGAAGGCTCGGTCAGCGGAACCTCCGTTCACTTTCTTGCCAAAGACGACCAGGGTGGCTCGGAAGAGATCACCGCAACCGTTAGTGGCGATTCCATGAGCGGCAATGCCATCGTCATTTACAGTTCAACTCCCTCTCACCCCTTTACCATTCCCTTCACCGCCAAACGGGTCACCGAATATCACCGCGGAACTCCACAGCGCCATGAATTTACGCCGACGGTCTTCTATCGGCAGTTCTCGCCTCACAATAAACCAGTACTCACAGTCTCTCCCGGCGACACTGTCCACACCACCACCGTTGACGCCGGCGGTACCGACGAAAAAGGGGTCCCACGCGTTCTCGGCGGCAACCCCGAAACCGGCCCTTTCTTAGTGGAATCGGCCCAGCCAGGCGATACGTTGGCCATCCATATCACGCATCTGCGCCTCAACCGGGATTGGGCCGTGAGTGACGATGCCGTAGTCGACCGCGGCCTCGACAGCGATCTCGCCGTCAAAATGAAGGACGGCGGCAAGCAGGTCCGCTGGCATCTGGACACGGCGCAAGGCGCCGCTTCTCCCGACAAGCCTGCCGAGCACCTCACGCACTACTCCGTGCCATTGAAACCCATGCTGGGATGCGTCGCGGTCGCTCCTGGCTTGGCCAACGTGCCTCCAGGTACGGGGGACTCTGGCGGGTGGGGCGGAAATATGGATTTCAACGAGATCATCGAAGGCGCCACGGTCTACCTACCCGTCCGCGTTCCTGGCGCCTTCCTCTACGTCGGCGACGGACACGCCGCTCAGGGTGACGGCGAGCTAACCGGCAACGCACTTGAAACCTCCATGGATGTGGAGTTCACCGTCGATGTGATCTATGGAAAGCATCCCCCGGGACCGCGAGTCGAATCCGCCACTCACATCATGGCCATGGGCCTCGATGGCTCCTTGGACGGCGCTTTCCGCGATGCCACCTCCAACATGGCCGACTGGCTCATGACCGCGTACAAGCTGACTCCTTCCGAGGTGGCGCAAGTTCTGGGCTCCGCTGCCGAATACAAAGTCAGTGAAGTCGCCGACCGCAACGCCGGCATAGTCCTGAAAATCAACAAGGACCGTCTTGCTGCATTTACCGCGTCAGCAAAATGATTCTCCCCCATCGACTCCGACCGCCGTGTAGGATTCTTAACCAATGGTCTTCCGCATAAAAATAGCTGCCTGCGGGTTCTTGTTATACCGCTCGCACTCAACGAATCCTTTGCGCTTGTAAAAGCGCGCGGCCGCCACCATGTCCGTAGCCGTATCGAGATACAGCCACTCATAGCCGCACATTCTGGCGTAATCCTCAAGCGAATCCAGCAGCAAGTCGGAAATGCCTCGTCCTCGGTACTGCGGCTGGAGGTACATTCTCTTGATCTCGCCGCTACCGGGCAGTTCCTCGAGCCGTCTCAGTGCCACGCAGCCAATCGCGCGATTCTCTTCCTCGGCCAGCCAGACGCCGGCACCTTCTCCGAAATACTGTTTCGCGAAGTCCTCTGGTTCGTCTCGAGCCACAACTGCAGCCGCCTCGTAATACTCCTGCACGATTCCATAAGCCAACTCGATCTGGTCTGGCGTAGCGCGGTAAACTTTGACACTCATCCCGCCTGCACCTCCCAAACGCCAGTCTTCTCCCTTAGGTCAGCGAAAAAAGTGCCATATTGGTCAAAACTCCAATTTGGCAGCACTCTTCTGCCGTGCGCGGGTCTCGTTTTCTATTCTGTGGCAAAATAGTAGGTCTGTAGACACAACCCATGGCTAACCGTGTGACGCTCGCTCCTGAAAAGTCCGCGAAACCCGCGAAGAAATCCCCGCCACAGAATGGCGCCGGGCACGCCGAACGCGAACGCATCTTCTATCTCTTTCGCCGCTGGGGCTTTTATGAAGCCACCCTCGACCCCCTCGGCTTCTTTACCCCGCTCAAGTGCCCCGACCTAGAAGGCCTCTCCGGCGAATACGCCGAAGAAGCGCGCCGCTATTACTGCGGCACTGTTGGCGTCGAATTCCTGCACATCCCTGAGCTCGAACGCCGCAACTGGGTCGCCGAGCGGATGGAGGGCCCGGAATTTGAGGTTAACCAGGAAAAGGTACTTGAGCGTCTCGTCCGCGCTGACCTTTTCGAACAAATCCTCCAGAGCCGCTACCTCGGCAGCAAGCGCTTCTCGCTCGAAGGTGATACTTCTCTTATCCCTCTGCTCGATTCCGTCCTTGATGCCGCCGGTGAATTAGGGGGCGTCGATTCCATCATGGCCATGAGCCACCGCGGCCGATTGAATGTAATGGCCCACATCGCCTGCAAGCCCGTCCACGATGTCGTGGCTGGCTTCGAAGATGTCGATCCCCGCAGCGTCTTGGGCGCGGGCGACGTGAAATACCACGTCGGTGCCACCGGCGTGTACACCACATCCGCCGGCAACAAGCTCAATATCCACCTGGTCTCGAATCCCAGCCACCTTGAGGCAGTCGATCCCGTGGCCATGGGCCGTACCCGCGCGAAGCAGACCCGCCACGGGGTACACGGCGCGGAAATCGACCGTTCCCAGCAGACCCTCAACAAGGTCTGGGGCATCGTTATGCACGGCGACGCCGCCTTCGCCGGCCAGGGCATCTGGGCGGAGACGCTCAACCTCGCCGACCTTCCCGCTTATACCGTGGGTGGTTCCATTCAAATTATTGTGAACAATCTAATTGGCTTCACCACTCGGCCCGATCAGGAGCACTCCTCACGTTACGCCTCCAGCATTGCGCGCCGACAAAGCGTGCCCATCTTTCACGTTAATGCGGAAGACCCCGATGCCGTAGTGCGGGTGGGCCGCCTTGCTGCCGAATACCGCGCCCAGTTCGGTTCGGACGTCGTCATTGACCTCATCGGCTACCGCCGCCATGGCCATAGTGAAGTCGACGATCCCACTATCACTCAGCCGCGTCTTTACGAGCGCATCAAGAATCATCCTCAACTCTGGAAGATCTATGCGGAGCATATCGGCATCGACGCGGCTCCCATCGCGGACGCCGTCAAGAAGGAATATGAGGAAGAGCAGCGCAAGGCCGCCAAGCTGACCAAGATTCCGCACCTTCGCAAGTTGCCGGACTACTGGTCTCCCTACAACTACGGCAAATACAATCCGGCTTTTGAAGTGGACACCGGCCTCTCACGCGACAGGATTGCTGAAATCGTCGCCGGCCTTGTGCGCACTCCGGCCGGATTTCATGTCCATCCGAAGATTGTCAAGCTGCTGGAGCAGCGCTCGGAAATGGGTCAGGGCAGACGAGCCTTCGATTACGGCTTCGCCGAACTCCTGGCCTACGGTTCTCTCGTCCTTGGCGGCAATCCGGTGCGACTTACCGGCCAAGATTCCCAGCGCGGCACTTTCAACCAGCGCCATGCCGTTCTAGTCGACAACCAAACCGAGCAGGAGTACTTGCCGCTCGCTCATCTTTCCCCTAACCAGGCCTTCTGCGAAATCTATAACTCTTCGCTCTCGGAAGCTGCCTGTCTGGGATTTGAATATGGTTTCTCGCGCGACTATCCGGAAGGGCTGGTCCTCTGGGAGGCGCAGTTCGGCGATTTCGTGAACGGCGCGCAGGTCATCATCGATCAGTTCATTAGCGCCAGCGAGGACAAGTGGGGTTTGCCCACCGGTCTCGTCTTGCTCCTGCCCCATGGCTACGAAGGCCAGGGACCCGAGCACTCCAGCGCGCGCATCGAGCGCTTCATGCAGTTGGCTGCCGAAGGCAACATGAATATTTGCCAGCCCTCCAGCGCCGCGCAGTATTTCCACTTGCTCCGCCGCCAGGCTCTCCGCCTGTGGCGCAAGCCCCTGGTCGTCTTCACGCCAAAGAGCATGTTGCGTCATCCGGACGCCAGCTCGTCGATTGAGGATTTCGAGCGTCCGCGCTTCCTGACCCTTGTACCCGATCCCGAAGTCACGGACGCACAGAGTATCTTGATTGCGACCGGCAAGGTCGGCCACGAACTGCGCGCCGAACGCCGCCGTCGCAAGGACACCACAACGGCGGTCTTCTTCCTCGATCAGCTCTATCCGCTCCCGAAAGCCGAGATCGCCGCGGCCATCGACGCGCATCCCAATGCGCGCGAAATCGTCTGGGTCCAGGAAGAGCCCGCCAACATGGGCGCTCTGTTCTACGTGCTGCCGCGTCTCGAGCACATTGCCCAATCCAAGAACCTGCGCGTGCGCACCGTGAAGCGCTCCGCCAGCGCCAGCCCGGCTACCGGCTCTGCGAAGGCCCACGAACTCGAGCAGAAAACGCTTCTCACTCTGGCCTTTGCCACGACCCCGAACTCCTGATCGCGCGGTAATCGTCTGGCGCGTGCACTGTCCGGCGTTCGTTGACTTCCCGTCTCTGCTGGCCTACCATGCCACTACTTTGGTTGCTTCGCGTTGGTTCAGGTCTATAGGATCAGGAGCGCGCAAATGACGGACTGGATGTACATTCAGGAAAACCCAGCCGAGCAGCTTGCCTTGCTTCATCACTTTTCGGCCGTCAAACACCAGCAAGGTGGCGATGTCGTGTTCCGCATCACGGTGAAGGAATTCGCCTCTCCGCCTCCGGGACAGCGCCTCCGCTTCTTTGCCGAGGCCGATAAGGCCGTGAACCAGAAGACCGCGTCTTTCATCCCTTGCGGCTGGGGCAACACTCTGTTCAACGCGTTGGGGGATTGCATGCGCCTGATTCGCCAATTTCCGTACGAAGGAGAGGAAGAGTCTCGTTCGCAGTCGGCCTGATTCTTCCTGGCTCGTTGTCGCGACATCTCTTGAAGGGAGTTTCCGCTCGTGATTCTGCATCTGGTCAAAACCACTCCCAAACAGGGCGTCACCGTTATTCAAATGAAGGGCAGCATCCATTCCGGTCCGGATTGCCGCCGGGTCGAGCAGGAAACGGAAACCCTCATCGGCTCGAAGGAAACCTTTGTGATTTTCGATCTTTCCGACGTCACTCACATTGACAGCGCCGCCATCGGCTCCATTGTGCGCTGTTTTTCTCGCTTGAAAAGTTCGGGCGGCTATCTGCGTTTGGCTGGTTGTACGGGCATGATCGAATCCAGCATTAAGCTTACCCAGCTTCACAAGGTCCTCGAAATCTATCCCACCGCCGCTGCCGCCGCCGAAAACTATCCGCCCAGCTAACACGCTGTGCCGAATTCCGCATAACAAGCTGGCGATTTTCCTTAGACTCGAGAGCCGCACTCTCACTGACAGCACCGAAATCTCGTTGCGCCTCCATAGCCGCTCTGCTACCCTCCCTCGCAAGCTTGCATCTACGGAGGGAAGTTCATGGCATTCTGCAAAGCGTGTGGTCAGGATATTGGTACGGCAACTTTTTGTCCGAAGTGTGGCGCCAATCAGTCCGCAGCCGTCGCTCCTCCGGCTCCCGCTGCTTCACCCACGGAAGGCATTCAGGAAAACGTGGCAGCGTTGCTCTGCTACGTCTTTGGATGGGTTACGGGCATCGTGTTTCTGCTTGTTGACAAGCGGCCCTTCGTGAAATTCCATGCGGCTCAATCCATTGTCGTGTTTGGCGGGCTCACGATCATTCGCGTCGGTCTGGTTTTCGTGCACGGCATAACGGGTGCGTTCTTTGGCTGGGGACTGGTCAGTTTGCTGGGCCTTCTCGGCTTTGTCCTTTGGATTCTTCTGATGATCAAGGGCTATCAACACCAAATGTTCCGAGTGCCTATCGCCGCGGATATCGCGGATGGAATTGCAAAGTAACTTCTCAGCACCGGCTCAGCCGTGCAGGTGAAAATAGCCGTCCTCTCGCACGAGCGTTATCGGCACGCCAAAGAGCGCGCTCAGCCGTTCACCGGTAAGCACCTTTTCTTTCGACCCGTCGGCCACTACTCTTCCCTTCTGCAGCAGCACCACACGCTCAATCTCGGGAATGATCTCGGAAACGTGGTGTGTGACCAGCAGGATTCCGAGCCCGCTCCGTGCCAGTTCCCTCATCGCGTCCCGCAGTCCCACTTGCCCGGCGATATCCAATGCATTCCCCGGTTCGTCGAACAGCAGCGTGCCGGGATCGTGTACCAGTGCCCGCGCAATTAAAGTCCGCTTCGCTTCGCCCGAGGACATTTCCGCAACCGGCCTCTTCGCCAGATGAGAGATGTTGAGCCGCGTCAGCGCGTCCTCTGCCCGGCGAAGGTGTTCCGGCTGCGGCGCGTGATGGGGAAAAATCCGCGTGCTGCTGAAGAATCCGGAGAGCACCACATCCAGCCCCGTCGCTTCGCTCGTGCAAGCTGCCAGCAAATCCGGAGAAACGATTCCGAGCAGGCTTCGCAATTCGGATACGTTCCACAAGCTCTGCCCCAGAATCTTCATGGACGCGCCGTCCTGTGCCAGCGGGTAATTTTCCCGCGTGATGGTACGAATCAGCGTCGACTTCCCGCACCCATTCGGCCCCAATATGCACACATGTTCGCCCACATCGATCCGGAGGGACACCCCGTCAAGCGCCAGGTTCTCCCTGCGGACCACAGAAACATTCTTCATTTCCAGTAAAGGAGCCGGATTCTTCGCCATCTTTTGGCTACACAGCAAAACGGATATTCGTCATCAAGCTTACCCTGTGCGCCGGGAAGGGCCAAATCTCGGTTCAAAAAACAAAAGGGAGGCGAAAACACGAGGTTCCCGCCCCCCGGGGTGGGGTGGGGTGTTGCTTGCAAGTTTCTGTCGGTCTAAGGCCCGCCCTGAGCGGGCGCACCTCCAGCGTCTATGACCGGTTGCATTGCGCTGCCGTTTTCAGAAACGCACCGATGAGACTTGCCTTGCTGATTTTCTAACACCCCACTTAATGCGGTGTCAATTGAAAATCCTTTCACCCGCCGTCCGCTGCATCGCATGATGATTCCAGGGGTGCCTCCGGAGCAATAATCTTTCGGATAAACCGTGCCAGTGCTGTTGGGCTATAGGGCTTTTGAAGATAGTGCGAATTGGCCAGCTGGGAAGCGGCCGCCGTTCTAGACTCCGCGTAGCCGCTCGTGAACACAACGGGCAAATCCGGAAAGCGGCGCCGCAACTCCATCGCGGTAACCGCGCCCCCTTTGCGGGGCATCACCACATCCAGAATAGCCAATGCAGGCGTCTCCTGCTCGCACAGTTTTGCGGCTTCTTCCCCGTTTGCCGCAGAAAGCACTCGGTAGCCAAGATTCAACAGCCATTGCCGCACCATTTCCCGGATAGAATCGTGGTCTTCCGCCAGCAGAATCGTTTCGGTCCCATCCAGGTTCGCCGATCGCGGCACTTCTGCTTCCTTGAGGCTCTCTGTAACGTTCGGATTCGGAGCATGGATTGCGGGAAGATACACACGGAACAGGCTGCCCTGCCACGGCTCGCTATATACGTGTATGAATCCTCCGTGCTGTTTCACGATTCCATAGGTCGTCGCCAACCCCATGCCACTGCCCGCCCCTCGTTCTTTCGTTGTGAAAAAAGGCTCGAAGATCCTCTCCCGGATCTCCTGCGCCATCCCAATGCCCGTGTCAGACACGGAGAGCACCGCGTACAGACCGGGAGTCGCGTAGGAATAATAGCGGCAGAAGGAATCATCAATCTGCTCCATCTCGGTTTCGATGATGAGTCTTCCGCCTTCCGGCATCGCGTCTCGCGCATTCAGGCAAAGATTCATCATCACCTGTTCGATCTGCACCGGATCGGCTTGAATCGGCCGCAGCATTCTAGGGACTACCTTCATCTCGATGTCTTTCCCAATCACCTTGTCGAGGAAACTGCTCAGGTTCTGAAGGATGGTGTTTAAATCCACCGGCCGCGACTGGAGTTCCTGGCAGCGCGCAAATGCCAGCAATTCACGCGTCAGGCTCGCGGCTCGATCGGCTTGTTCACGGATGCGCAGGAAGCGTTCTGCAATTCGAGGGAACGACAGGCTCTCGTCATAGCCCAGCTCCGCCCATCCCAGTATCGCTCCCACTACATTGTTGAAATCGTGGGCCACGCCTCCCGCAAGCTGGCCGATCGTTTCGAATTTCTGCGCCTGCAGCAGTTGCCGCTCCAGCGATCGCAGTTCGGTCACGTCTTCCACGATGCCTTCCATCTGGTCTCCAGCCCCGGGAAGGCTGAGATACCTCAGGTGTAGCTTGATCGAAACCAGCCCGCCGTCTTTTCTCCGCCACTCCGTTTCCGCGCTGTGAACCAGCCCGTCTTTTCGGCAGGACGCCACCAATTTCGCGCACTGCTCCGGAAAGCGAAATATGTCCGTCGAGAGTCTGGATGTTTTCAGGGCTTCCAGAGACGTGCACGCCAGGATTTCAAGCATCGCTTTGTTGGCAAACACAAAAGAACCGTCCAGCCCAATACGGAACACTCCATAAACCGAATTCTCAATCAGTTCGCGGTTTCTCTTTTCGCTTTCCTCTAGCGCCCGCCGTGCTTCGGCATTTGCCTCGCGCAACTGCTTCTCTTCCACGGCTCGCTTTACGATCAGTGGCAGACGTACCAGTTGTTCCCGCAGTACGCAGTCATTCACTCCTTGCCGCAGGTATTCGGCTGTCTCTTCATCCCCCAGTTCGCCGTCAACCAGGATGAAAGGCGTCAGTTTCCCCGCCTCATGAATTTCGCTCAGAGCCTCCAGCCCGCTCCATTCCTTCACGCGATGCGCGGACACAATCACAGAAAAATCCTGGCTCTGGATCGCTTCTCGAAATTCCCCTTTCGTTGCAACCACCGTCGGTTCAATCGTCAGCCCTGCAGTCCTGAGTTTCTGGAGTATTTCTTGTGAGCCAGCCAGTGACTCTTCCAGGAGCAGCACCTTGACGGGTCGCTCGCTCACATTGCTGGCCGATTTTCCCGCGCCGATCGACTTCATCCCTTCTCCTGGCAGGTTCCTAACTCCCATCGCCTGCACGCCGTCATCTCATCAGCACGTCGCTAACCGTTCTACTTCGAAGGGCGGTTAGCGCTGTCGCGTTCATTCGCCTGATTTTCAAATGTAATCGTTCTTACAGGAAGGGGCTGTAGTGTCGGCTAATGAAATTCTCGTGTCAAGAGCCTGCCGCACAAAATCAGCTAAATCTAATGGTTTTTCAACACTGTTTCATTCCGGCGCAGCAGAAAGGCAAATATCCCCGCGAGGATTCCCCCTACGATCACGACTGCTTCCCAAACCAACCCAGCCGCCAGAACAAGATGTGCCGCTGCACCAAATGGGGCGAGCAATCCCACTAGCGCCGCTTCTCGCAAACCAACCCCACCTTGCGTTAACGGCAATAGCGCCACCACCTTCGCCAACGGCCACGCAAAGAGCCACACCCGTAGCGGCAAGAACAATCCACAGGAAATCGCCAGCAATGCCGTCAGAATAAGAAATGTGGATTGGATCACCGTGCCAAGCATCCATCCGAACAGAAGAACATGCGGCTTGCGCCACCCGCTCCGCAGAGCAACGCGCAGCCGGCCAAGCCTCCGCCGGAACCGCACCGAACGTCCCTTGAATAGCGGCCGGTACAGAAGAAGTGTCAGCCCAACCCCTCCAGCCAACAGCGCCACAAGCACTACCACTCCCTTACGCACATCGATGGACACGTTGTGCGGCACAGACCCGGGAAGCAGCGTAAGTCCCAAGATCACCAAACCGGCCTGCGCGCTCAGATCGAGGAAACGGTCCAGCGCATTCCCGGCAAGCACGGCCGCAGGATTCGGGCTTCGCCGCAGCCCGACTGCCAGGCGAACTACATCACCGCCAATAATCGATGGCAGAAAAAGTGACGCGAACAGTCCTCCTGTATAACACTGCGCGCTTGTCTCGTAATTCAGCTGTGCTCCCGCTGCGTTCACCACCATTCGCCATTTGCCTATTCCGATCACATGCGCCAGCAAATAGCCGATCAAGATCGCCCCAAAGCGGGTCACCGGAACGCGGCGGATCGCTTCGTTCACAAGATGCAGCGGCAAATAATGTATGAGGATTCCCAGAACCGCTAGCGCCCCGAGGGAGCGCAGCGTAATCAAGAGCCAGCCACGGGCGCGGCTTTCCCTCTGATGTGGTCCGATCATTCTTCCCGGCAGTTCCGCCTAGCTGCCAAAAATCTCATTGATCTTCTCCGCCAGCTGAAAATCAAGATTGCTGATGCCCTGTACGCTGTGTGTATTCAGATCGATAGTCACTTTATTCCACACATTGAACCATTCCGGATGATGGTTCATCCATTCCGCCACCAGGGCCACCTGCGTCATCTTCCCGAACGCCGTCACAAAATCCTTGCATTCGAAATCCTTGTGGAGCTTGCCGTTGACCAGGTTCCATCCTTTGATGGTCTGAAGGTTTTTTTGAATTTCCACATCGCTCAATCTCTCGGCGCGCATCGCGTTCCTCCCCCGCTTCTGCCGCGGCAGCCCCCATTATGCGTTGCCACGCCGGATGCGGCAACAGATGGGCAATTTCGGATGATTGCCTGCTATGGCGAAATCCAGTACGCTTAGTAGTTCGCTCCCAGCGAAATTCCGCGCTGTGTGCTCTCTACGAGAAATGGATTGGAGACAGCCGTGAAAAAGAAAATCCGTGCGATTCAGTATGGGATCGGGCCTATTGGTGCCTCGATCGTCAAGTTGCTCCGCGAAAAAGAATCCATCGATATCGTCGGCGCCATCGATTCAGACCCGGCCAAGATCGGCAAGGATCTCGCGGAAGTTGTCGGCGCCTCCGATGGGCCCTGGGGAGTGAGAGTTTCCGGCGATGCCAAAGGAGTCCTTGAGCAATCGGCTGACATCGTCATGCACACCACTTCTTCTTCTCTTCCCAGAGTGATGGACCAACTGCTCGCGTGCCTCGACGTCGGCTCCTGCGTGGTCTCCACCTGCGAGGAACTCTCTTATCCCTATCGCACGCATCCGGAGTTGGCCGCCCAGCTGGACAAGGCCGCGAAAGATTCCGGCGTTGCGCTGGTGGGAACCGGTGTCAACCCCGGCTTCGTCATGGACAAGCTCGTCATCACGCTCGCCGCCGTTTCTCAGCGCATCGATCACGTGAAGGCTCTGCGCGTCGTCGATGCGTCGAAGCGCCGCCTTCCTCTCCAAAAAAAGATCGGCGCGGGGATGACCGTCGAGGAATTTCGCGCCAAGGTGCAGGAAGGAACCATCAAGCACGTCGGTCTGCCCGAATCCGTTGCTATGGTTGCGGATAGCCTTGGCCTTCGTGTCGATGAAATCACCGAGACCATCGAGCCTAAAGTCGCCGTGGAGCGCGTGCAAACCGAATTCTTCACCGTGGAACCGGGCCAGGCCGCTGGAGTCCACCAGATCGCTCGCGGTCTCTCCGAAGGCAAAGACGTCATCTACATGGAATTGCAAATGTACGTCGGCGCGAAGGATCCCGCCGATACCGTTGAACTTCAGGGCCACCCGAACATCAGTCTTACGATTCCCGGCGGCTCCCACGGTGACATCGCCACGGCGTCTGTCGCAGTAAATTCCATCCCGGCGATTCTCGATGCGCAGTCCGGCCTTCGCACTTCGCGCGATCTGCCCATCGGTTTTTTCCCGGCGAAGCCCCTGAAGTAAGCCTCTCGCTTATTTCTTGTAAAACCGCATGACCGCGGAATAGTCCACGTCCTCTGTCGCTTCGCCTTTTACGTGGTTGTACACTTCCCGCGCGGCCGCCGTGGTCGGCAGCGCCACGCCTAATTGATTCGCCAAATCCAATGCCAATCCCAGATCTTTGTGCATCAACCGCAGCGGGAAGCTCGGTTTGTAATCTCCCTTCAGCATCAGTGGCGTCTTCAGATCCAACAGCCCGGAGCGGCCCATGCTCGACTGCAGCACTTCAAAGAGCTGCTCGCCCTTCAGTCCCGCCTTGGTCACCAATCCAATCGCTTCCGCCACTGCTCCTACTTCCAGCGCCAGAATGGCGTTCATCGCCAGCTTGATCGTTTGTCCTGCGCCGTTCGGCCCCAGGTGAAACCATTTCTTCCCCATCACTCCCAGAATCGGTTCCACTTCCTTCAGTGTTTCCACATCGCCCCCGATCATGAATACGAGGTTCCCTTCTCGCGCTCCCCAGTCGCCTCCCGTAACCGGCGCGTCCAGAAAACGGACGCCACGTTCCTGACATGCCGCACTGATTCGCTTCTCCAGTGCTGGCGAAACTGTGCTCGAGTCAATATAAATGCTCCCCGCCTTCAATCCTCCCAGTGCTCCATCGTCTTTTCCGTCATGTCCCCACAAAACCGATTCCAGGGCTGGCGGGTCACTCACAATCGTCAACAGTACATCGCTGGCCGCCGCCAATTCTCTTGGACTCTTCGCCAGCACTGCTCCCGCGGCTACCAATTCATCTGCCCGCGCCGCCGTTCGGTTCCAAACAGTCAACGAATGACCCGCCTTCAGCAGGTTCATTCCCATCGGCCGGCCCATCAGCCCCAGTCCAATCAAGCCTATCCTTCGCGGTCCGCCAGTGCTCACAGAAATCCTCCTGAACACACTGCTTTCGTTTATTGGATGTTCTTGCGCGAAGTTAAGTGTAACTGATTCCTGAGGATGGAACCGTCTTGGCTTTCTCGCTTAGGCCGTCTTCGAGCGATGAGGAAAGGGCAGAACCGAACCTGCTCCAGTAGAGGATTCTCCAGCCGCCGCTACAGCCGCCTTCTTCTCTGAATCCGTGTGCGCCTCTTCACTACGACCCACTCCTGCAGAGCCTTCCGATTCGATGCGATAGATATAAGGGTAGGGAATTTCCCAGCGGAAATATCTCAACGCGCCACGCAACTCATAGTGTTGTTCAAGGAAGATCGATCGGCCGGAGTCTGCGGAAAACGTACCGGAAGCGGACAGAAGTATTTCCCCCACGCGATATCGTACGGTGACCCTGCGCCCCAGGAATTGGAAATACTCAGCCACCCTTGTCAGTCTCGGGAGGAGTCACCACTGGGTCAATAGTACGGACGGGCTGTTACTAGTGAGGTTGTGGAGAATGCCCCGCCGCTGGCTTCGGTTGCACCACCAGGTCCGCCAAGAAAAACAGGACAATCGCCGACACAATCCCATACGCCAGAATGGCGGCCGCCATCGGCAAAACCCATCTGCCTGTTGAGCTTAGATAGAACACCTCGTGGCCCGCGATGTCGGCCGCAATGAGTCCTCCCAGTGCACCCACCACCCGGCTCGGTCGGGAAATCTCGAGCGGCGTGCGACAGGACGGACAAACCAGTTCATCCCCGCGCGTCAGCACCAAACTACGTGGCACTTTCGCAAAGCAAAGCGGACAGGCACGATTCCACATGTTCTGAACTCCTTCCCAAATCCGTCTATCGCGAAAAATCCATTATCACTGCTTCCGCTGCCCGTCGGCCGCTGACCATCGCGCCTTGAATGGACGCGTTGTCCCTGTGGTCGCCGCAAACGTACACGCCCGGCCGTACGCGAACAGGGCGTTGCGGCGGCTGCAGCGCTCCCGGATACTGTTGCGGTTGTGCGTGCGTCAGGTAATAGCCTCGCAGCAGGCGCCATGTGCTGGCCACTTTGCCGAACCAGTTCTTCATTTGCGCGATAATGAACCCGCTCAACTGCGCTTCCGTGAGTTTGTGCGTCCCCAACACCGTCGTGGAAACCAGATGTTTGCCCCTCGGTGCATAACTCGGCGCAACATTCGAAATCACTGCAAAATTGTTCACCGGTCCCGCGCCGTCGCCATTCAAAAACAGCAATGGTTCCGTCGTCGGCGGCTCATCGGCCACGTAATAAAAACAGGTAACACTCCGTGATGCCGGCTCCACTTCCCCAATCAATCGCGCCGCCGCCGGTCCCTCCGTTGCAACTACAATCGCGCGCGCCCGCAAGATCTCTCCACTCTCCAGTTTCAGTTCGTTCTCGTGCAGTTCTTCCACGCGCGCGTTCAATCTCACCGCAGCGGCCGGAAACTTCTCCGCAAGCTGCGCCGGTATCGCCCCCATCCCTCGCGACGGCACCGCCGCGTCTCCCTCCGCCATCATCTTGAAGACGAATTCGTACATACGGCTCGAGGATTTAAGCCCGCCATCCAGGAAAATCCCCCCCAGAAAGGGTCGGAAGAACCGTTGAATCATCGCCTGGGAAAAGTGAGCTGCTTCCAGCGCTTCTTTTGCCGAACGCTCAGGCTTCGAAAAAATCTCTTCAATAGACGACCTGCGTAACCGGCCGCGCAACCGTGCAATTCGCAGTTTGTCCCTCAGCGTGCCGAACTCGGATTGCAGCGCCTCTTTCCACGCCCCCGGCGTGCGCCAGGGATCCACCAGTTTATTCATCCGGCTCGCATACCAGGAGATTGCCCCCGGCGCGAATGCTCTCAGATTCAGCCGCTCATAATCCAGCACGCGCTTGGCTTCCGGATATGCCGTAAGCAACACCTGGAACCCGCGATCCAACAGGAATCCATCGACTTCATCCGTGCGCACGCGCCCGCCGATGCCGTCGGAAGCTTCCAGTACTTGAAAGCGGACACCTTTTTCCTGCAGCGCGCGGGCACAACAGAGGCCTGCAAGACCTCCGCCCACAATGAGCACATCGGGACTGGTCGACATCCGGCGGATTCCTTCGTTCGAATACGAATGCTTTTAGGTATTTAGGGCCGCCCATATCCTGCTGCATTCGGCCAACTCGACGCAAGCCTGGTTCTTTCTAGGCGCTGTATCTGCGAATGTAGTTTTTCACGGACACTTTCCTCGCCGTATTCTCCGAACTCATATATCGAATCAGCCCAAACACCGGCCGTTCCGGTCCCCAAGGACGGTCGTACCGGCCCAGCACCCAGAAAATACCGCTGTAGGAATTCGGGTCCCTTCCATCCAGCGCGTATTTGTTGTTCAGATGAATCATGGTTTTGGCCGCTTCCTGCGGCGTCCGCGACCATTCCAGAGTCTTTTTGCCCCACAACATCCTTAAGTAGTTGTGAATCTTTCCCTCCCGTACCAGTTGGTTCTGCGCGGCGTTCCAAAGTGCATCGTGCGTCCGCGCTGCTTCGAATTCCTCCGGCGTGTAGACGTGCTCCCGCTCGTCCTTCTCGTGCTCACGCAGCGTTTTCTGCGCCCATGCGGGCAGCGACTCGTACCGATCGTAATCCTGCCGGTGCGCCGCGAAGTTGTAGCTCACTTCGCGCCACGTGACCAGCTCATCCAGAAAACCCTCCGCCGTCCGGCTCATATTCCACCAGCCTTCCCGGCTGCCATTCGCGCGCACAGCTACCTTTTCCGGCTTCCATTTCTCCCGCTTTGCTAATTCCGCAAGAATTTCGTGAACGGAAAGATGGCCGAAGTGCAAGTAAGGCGATAATCCGCTGGCCACGTCCTTTTCCGGCTCGTTCCGGTGCTCGGCATACTCCGGAAACTTCTGCTCGAAGAACTCCTTCATGTGTGAGCGTGCCGCCTCTTGCCCCCCGCGAAGAGCTACAACCTTCACCGAATGATCGATGGGCAACGAAGTCAGTTCGCTCCCGTCTCCCGCAAGCAACCCTTCCGATGTCATGGGCCATCGCGACAGCTTTTTCGCCAGTCTCACCAGCCTCGCTGGCGATTTCGCCTTGGCCAAAGGATCCGCCCGAGGAAATTCCTCAAGATGCCTGGGTAATTCCTTCTGCAGATAGCGACGAAAATCAAACGCACGCTGTGCCACCTTTTCTGTCGCCCGCAGTGGCAAAAGTCCGTTCGAATCGACCGCCTCCAGCAGAACCTTCAACTGGTTGGCCGCGCTCTCCACCATCTTCGGTAAAAAGAAACTGGGAAACTCATCGGTCACTACCACGCACGCTTCTTCCGCCAGCGCATGTAGCAGCCCTTTTCCTGCGTTCACTTTCGGTTCGACGTACGGCAAATAGCGAATCCCATGTTTGTCGCAATACCGCGCGTTTTCCGCCATCCCATCCAGAACAAATCGATGCAGCCGCTCACTCGCCCATGGATAATCCACCCGAAGCGCTTCCAGAATCACGAGTGGCTTCCACAGTGCCTGGCAATGTTCCAGTGCCCGGTCCAGAGCGAAGTTGTACCGAAGTCGCCGGCTCGCGATCATCCAGTACAAGACAAAATTCCCGCCATGCCGAAGCGGCGCCCCGTTGCATTTGCGGATTCGTATCGCCGGAACCCCGCTCACGATCCTATCCTCCGCGTCACCTTGACATTTTCTCCATTCCCGATAGAGTCGGCCATCGATTCACACATCCACAGTCTTCCGAAAGGGTCCATGCGTACAAGAATCCTCTGGGTGCTTCTTTTCGCTGTAATTTTCGGGGTGCAGGGTTACGGTCAGGGACAAAATCCGCCGGGCAAAACGTATGTCCTCAAGGCGGCCGCTCTTTTCGATGGCAAGAGCGACACGCTGGTTACGCCTGGCCTCGTCGTCGTATCCGCCGCACGCATTGTTGCCGTTGGCCCCGGCGCAACCATCCCCGCGGGAGCCGAGGTCATCGATTTGGGCAATGCCACGATTCTCCCCGGCTTCATCGACGCCCACACTCATCTCACGTTTACTTACTCCGACGATTACAACAAGGCGAAGCTGGAAAACTTGCAAAAGACAATAGCAGAACGCGCCCTCGACGCCAGCGTTAACGCACGCGTCACTCTCATGGCCGGCTTCACGACTGTTCGTGACGTTGGTTCCGTAGACTATCTCGACGTCGGCCTTCGCAATGCGATCGCCCACGGCGATGTTCCTGGCCCCCGCATGCTTGTCACAGTCCACGCCCTCGGGTCCACCGGTGGTCACTGCGATGATCAGGCCGGGTTTCGCCAGGGAATCTTTGGCCACGAAGCCGGACCACTCGAAGGCGTGATCAACGGCCCGGATCAGGCTCGCTATGCCGTCCGCCTTGACCACAAATACGGCGCGGACATGATCAAAGTTTGCGCTTCCGGCGGAGTGCTCTCTCCCACGGACGACGTCGACACTCCGCAGCTCACCCAGGAAGAGTTGAACGCTATCGTTGACGAAGCCCATTCACTCCGCCGAAAAACTGCCGCCCACGCCCACGGCGCCGAAGCCGCCAAGCGCGCCATTCGAGCAGGCATCGACTCCATCGAGCATGGCAGTTTTATGGACGACGAAGATCTGGACATGATGGTGCAGCGCGGCACCTATTTCGTTCCAACTCTGATGGCTGCGCAAGGTCTTCAGGAAAAATTTGATCGCAACATCTACATGCCACCTGCCCCAGCCGCAAAAGCCCACTTGGCTATCAACGCAATGCACGGCACGTTTCAACGGGCCCTCGCCAAGGGCGTCAAGATCGGACTGGGCACGGACGCCGCTGTTTATCCTCATGGCCGCAACGCGGAAGAGTTTCACCAGATGGTCGATCTTGGTATGAAGCCCGCCGCTGCTCTCAAGGCTGGCACCTCCGCCGATGCCGATCTGCTTGGCATCGCGGACAAAGTCGGCACTCTCGAACCCAACAAACTCGCCGACATTGTCGCCGTGCCCGGCAACCCGCTCCAGAACATCCGCCAAACCGAGCACGTCTTCTTCGTCATGAAAGAGGGCGTG